>Ga0209051_1001323_pt1 | contig 21639 bp, 16 predicted proteins | sample AraplaCvi_mMS_r2_2_FD_184286 | JGI IMG/M metagenome (GOLD analysis project Ga0209051, IMG submission 184286) | Arabidopsis root microbial communities from North Carolina, USA - plate scrape MF_Cvi_mMS_r2 (SPAdes) (version 2) | ecosystem: Host-associated > Plants > Roots > Endosphere | place...
AAAAGCGCTCACCTTCGACGATGTGTTGCTGGTGCCGGCGTTCTCCCAGGTGTTGCCGCGCGACACCAGTCTGGCCACGCAGTTCACGCGTGGCATCCGCCTGAATCTTCCCCTCGTGTCCGCCGCGATGGACACCGTGACCGAAGCGCGACTGGCGATCGCCATCGCCCAGGAAGGCGGCATCGGCATCGTCCACAAGAACCTGACCCCGCAGCAGCAGGCGGCCGAAGTGGCCCGCGTCAAGCGCTACGAGTCCGGCGTGCTCCGCGACCCCATCACGATCACCCCCCAGACCACCGTCCGCCAGGTCAAGCAGCTCAGCGAGCAGCACGGCATCTCCGGTTTCCCGGTGCTGGAGGGCAAGAAGGTCGTCGGCATCGTCACCGGCCGCGACCTGCGCTTCGAGACCCGCATGGACGCCCCGGTCAGCGAGATCATGACCCCGGCCGAGCGCCTGATCACCGTCAAGGAAGGCGCCTCGCTGAACGACGGCAAGGCGCTGATGCACAAGCACAAGCTCGAGCGCGTGCTGGTGATCAACGACGCGTTCGAGCTGCGCGGCCTGATGACCGTCAAGGACATCACCAAGCAGACCAACTTCCCCAACGCCGCCCGTGACGACCACGGCAAGCTGCGCGTCGGCGCCGCCGTCGGCGTGGGCGAGGGCACCGAGGAGCGCGTCGACCTGCTGGTGAAGGCGGGCGTCGACGCGATCGTCGTCGACACCGCGCACGGCCACAGCAGCGGCGTGATCGAGCGCGTGCGCTGGGTCAAGAAGAACTACCCGCAAGTGCAGGTCATCGGCGGCAACATCGCCACCGGCGCCGCGGCGCTGGCGCTGGTGGAAGCGGGCGCGGACGCGGTCAAGGTCGGCATCGGCCCCGGCTCGATCTGCACCACCCGCATCGTGGCCGGCGTCGGCGTGCCGCAGATCGCGGCGATCGACTTCGTCGCCACCGCGCTCAAGGGCACCGGCGTGCCGCTGATCGCGGACGGCGGCATCCGCTACTCGGGCGACATCGCCAAGGCCATCGCCGCCGGCGCCAGCACGGTGATGATGGGCGGCATGTTCGCCGGCACCGAGGAAGCCCCGGGCGAAGTGATCCTGTACCAGGGCCGCAGCTACAAGAGCTACCGCGGCATGGGCTCGATCGGCGCGATGAAGGCCGGCTCGGCGGACCGCTACTTCCAGGAAAACGACGAGACGACCAATCCGAACGCGGACAAGCTGGTGCCCGAGGGCATCGAGGGCCGCGTCCCGTACAAGGGCTCGATGGTCGCGATCGTGCACCAGATGGGCGGCGGGCTGCGGGCCTCGATGGGCTACTGCGGCTGCGCCAGCATCGCGGACATGCACGAGAAGGCCGAGTTCGTCGAGATCACCTCGGCGGGCATCCGTGAGAGCCACGTCCACGACGTGCAGATCACCAAGGAAGCGCCCAACTACCGTCTGGAGTGACGCCCTTGTCCGACCCGGCGCAGCGCGACGGCTCATCCGTCGCAGCCTCGACCACGCATGGCGGCCGCAAGGCCGCCATGTCGTTCATCCTGATCGCGGTGCTGATCGACATGGTGTCGATCGGCCTGATCATCCCGGTGCTGCCGCCGCTGGTCGGAACCTTCACGCACGGCGAGACCGAGCACACGCTGGCGCAACTGGCGGTGGCCTTCGCCTTCGGTCTCGCGAATTTCTTCGGCTCGCCCATCCTGGGCGGGCTGTCCGACCGCTTCGGCCGCCGCAAGGTGATGCTGATCGGGTTCAGCGGGCTGGCGCTCAGCTTCTTCGTGACGGCGCTGGCCGACGCGCTGTGGATGCTGGTCGTGGTGCGGCTGTTCTCCGGCGCGATGCAGGCCAACGCCGCGGTCGCCAACGCCTACGTGGCCGACATCACCCCGCCCGCGGACCGCGCCAAGCGCTTCGGGATGCTGGGCGCGGCCTTCGGCATGGGCTTCATCCTGGGGCCGGTGATGGGCGGACTGCTGGGCAGCATCGACCTGCACCTGCCGTTCCATGTCGCGGGCACGCTGGCGCTGATCAACTGGCTGTACGGTTTCTTCGTGCTGCCGGAATCGCTGGCGCCGGAGCACCGCCGCCCCTTCGACTGGCGCAAGGCCAATCCGGTCGCGGCGCTGGGCCGCTTGCGGGCGCTGCGCGGCGTCGGACCGCTGATCTACGTGATCGCCTGCTCGGGCCTGGCGCAGCTGGTGATCCAGACGAGCTGGGTCCTCTACAACCAGCACAAGTTCGGCTGGGGGCCGCGCGAGAACGGCCTGTCGCTGTTCGCCGTCGGCGTGATGTCGGTGCTGGTGCAGGGTGTGCTGCTGCAGCCGTTGATGCGCTGGCTGGGACCGCGCCGGCTGGTGCTGATCGGGCTGGTGACCTCGGTGATCACGAACGTCGTCTGGGGCCTGGCGACCGAGGGCTGGATCATGGTCGGGGCGATCTTCCTGAACATCGCGGGGGTCGCCGCGGCCCCGGCGATGCAGAGCCTGATCTCCAACGCCGCCGACGCCCGCACGCAGGGCGAGACCATGGGCGCGGTCGCCGCGATCAACAGCCTGATGGCGGTGATCTCCCCTGTCGCTGGCCTGGGCCTGATGGCGCTGGTGGCGGAGCTGCCGAAAACCGACTGGCGCCTTGGCGCCCCGTTCTATCTGTGCGCGCTGCTGCAGCTGGCCTCGTTGGTCTTCGCGTGGCGCCACTTCAGCATGGGGCCGCCGGCACAGGCCGCCGCGGCCCACCAAGAATCCCCAAGCATCGCTAGAAGCTGACCATGCACGACAAAGTCCTCATCCTCGACTTCGGCTCCCAGGTGACCCAGCTGATCGCGCGCCGCGTGCGCGAAGCCCACGTCTACTGCGAGATCCATCCCAACGACGTCAGCGACGATTTCATCCGCTCGTTCGCGCCCAAGGCGATCATCCTGTCGGGCAGCCACGCGTCGACCTACGAGGATCACGAACTGCGCGCGCCGCAGGCGGTGTGGGACCTGGGCGTGCCGGTGCTGGGCATCTGCTACGGCATGCAGACGATGGCGGTGCAGCTGGGCGGCAAGGTCGAGTGGAGCGATCACCGCGAGTTCGGCTACGCCGAGGTCCGCGCGCATGGCCACACCAAGCTGCTGGCCGGCGTGCAGGACTTCTCGACGCCCGAGGGCCACGGAATGCTGAAGGTCTGGATGAGCCACGGCGACAAGGTCACCGCGCTGCCGCCGGGCTTCGTGCTGATGGCCTCGACGCCGAGCTGCCCGATCGCCGGCATGGCCAACGAGGAGAAGGGCTACTACGCGTTCCAGTTCCACCCGGAGGTGACGCACACGGTGCAGGGCGCCGCGATGATCACGCGCTTCGTGCGCGACATCGGCGGTTGCCGCGGCGACTGGATCATGGGTGACTACATCGAAGAGGCCGTCGCGAAGATCCGCGAGCAGGTCGGCGACGAGGAAGTGATCCTGGGCCTGTCGGGTGGTGTGGATTCGTCGGTGGCGGCGGCGCTGATCCACCGCGCGATCGGTGACCAACTGACCTGCGTGTTCGTCGATCACGGCCTGCTGCGCCTGAACGAAGGTGACATGGTCATGGACATGTTCGCGGGCAAGCTGCACGCGAAGGTGATCCGTGTCGACGCGAGCGAGCTGTTCCTCGGCCAACTGGCGGGCGTGACCGACCCGGAGCGCAAGCGCAAGATCATCGGCGGCCTGTTCGTCGACGTGTTCAAGGCGGAGGCGGAGAAGCTCAAGGCCAGCGGTCAAGGGCACAAGGGTGCGACCTTCCTGGCGCAGGGCACGATCTACCCGGACGTGGTGGAGAGCGGTGGTACCAAGACGAAGAAGGCCACGACGATCAAGAGCCATCACAACGTGGGTGGTCTGCCGGAGCAACTGGGCCTGAAGCTGCTGGAGCCGCTGCGGGAGCTGTTCAAGGACGAGGTCCGCGAGCTGGGTGTCGCGCTGGGCCTGCCGCCGGAGATGGTCTACCGCCATCCCTTCCCGGGCCCGGGCCTGGGTGTGCGGATCCTGGGCGAAGTGAAGAAGGAGTACGCGGATCTGCTGCGCCGCGCCGACGCGATCTTCATCGAGGAACTGCGCAACACGCGCGATGAGGCGACGGGCAAGACCTGGTACGAGCTGACGAGCCAGGCTTTCACGGTGTTCCTGCCGGTGAAGAGCGTGGGCGTGATGGGCGACGGCCGGACCTACGACTACGTCGTCGCGCTGCGTGCGGTGCAGACCAGCGACTTCATGACGGCGGACTGGGCGGAGCTTCCCTACAGCCTGCTCAAGCGCTGCTCGGGCCGGATCATCAACGAGGTGCGCGGCATCAACCGCGTGACCTACGACGTCTCCAGCAAGCCGCCGGCAACGATCGAGTGGGAATGATCGCTCCTCCCAATGAACAAGGGCCCTACGGGCCCTTGTTGGTTACTGCTATTGCACTGTTGGTGTCAGCTGCTTCGCGGTCGGCCAGCGCTCCCATCGCCCAGTGGTGTCGGGCGCTGCAACGGCACTGCCTGTCGCAGCTCCTTTGGCGAAAAGCCTGACCAGCGGAAGGCTTTTGAAATGAGCGTCGCAGGTGAGAACTTCTGCGCCGAGTCGCTGCGCAGTGGCATAAATCACCGCATCCGCAGTCGCGAGCTTGTGTTCCAGATTGGCCCTTGCCGCGAGCGCTGCGGTTTCGGAATCGAGCAGTTCCACTTGACAGTCTTCCAGCGATTCTTCGAGCCGCTCGCGTTCTTCTTCCGTCAGTTCGCGCAAGGCCCATTTGGAGAGTTCAAGCTGCACGATTGTCGGAACGATGCAGTGTTCCCTGGCTGGGAGCACAGACGCAATCCGTTGCCCCAGGGCGGTTTGGGAGAAGCACTCGATCCACGCAGACGTATCAATCACGATCCGACTACCCGGAACCTCCGGATGCGTGCTAGTAGCGGTCATTGCGATCACGGTATCCCTCCGTATTGGCGCCCTTGGCAATCCCGAAGAGGTCTTGCGGCGTGACGTGCGGGCAGATGAAGATGCCGTTGCCCCGGCGGATGAACATCAGCTTTTGACCGGACTTCCACTTGAGGGTGTCCCGAAGTTCCTTCGGTAATTCGATGCGGTGGCGGGGAGAAAGTTCTCCGGTTGGTGCGGGCATGTGTCCTCCGTGGCGATCGGTGAAGTGAAGAGCCGCCGATTCTTCTCTTCCAGTTCTCCTCGAACCACGACCTCGACGAGTGGCCGGCATGCCGTGATTGCCCAGGACCTGCGTCCCTCCGACTCTCATGAGCCGTTGAAGTTCGCCATCGCCGTGAGAAGGGGCTTGGCCCCTTGCTGACACGCGATGTCAGCGCCGCTCTCCAGAATCGCGCGATCACTTCGACCGCCCGATCCGGGAGACCGCCATGGCCGACGACCACCCCATCTACGAACTGCGCCAGTACAAGATCGCCAAGGGCCGGCGCGAGCGCTTCATGCGGCTCTTCGACGAGGCTTTCGTCGACTCGCAGGAGGCCGTTGGCATGCGGCTCTACGGGCAGTTCGCCGACCTCGACGACCAGGACCGGTTCGTCTGGATCCGCGGCTTCGACGACATGGCCTCGCGCCAGCGCGCGCTGACCGAGTTCTACACGGGCCCGGTCTGGCAGGCTCGCCGCGGCGAGGCGAATCCGCTGCTCGTCGACAACGACAACGTCCTGTTGCTGCGTGGCGCCGGCGGCGCGTCGTCGCCCGCACGCATCGACATCGCACGCGAAGCCAGCCGCGCGTCGCCCGGCCGCGCGCCGGGACTGATCGCCTTGCAGCTCTGCCATCTGTGGAAGGACCCGGCCGATCCGGAGGACGGCTTCGCGGCCTTCTTCGAGCGCGAGCTCACGCCGGTGATCGAGGCCGCCGGCCTGCCGGTGATCGGCAGCTTCGTCCCGGAGCGTTCCCTCAACAACTTCCCGCGCCTGCCGGTGCGCGAAGGCGAGAAGGTCTTCATGTGGATGACGCGTGCCGCCGATGCCGACGACTGGGCGCTCAAGTGGAGCGCGTGCCGCCATTCCCCCGCCTGGCGCGCGCTGGAGCCGCGCTGGCGCGACGCCCAGGAGCGCGCGCCGCAGATCCTGCGGCTGCGACCGAGTGTCGCCTCGGTCCTGCGCTGAGAGCCGCCCGGGCCGGCATGCCGCGCCCGGATGGCTATGCTCCTGGCCATCCCTTCGCTTCCCGGACTTCCCCATGCGCAGCGCCTTCTCCATCCTCGCCCTCGTGATCGTGCTGACGATCGTGATGCTCAGCGCGAAGAAGCAGATGGAGGCGATGAAGCCTCGCGCGCCGGCGGCCTCCGCCGCGGCGCCGGGCTCGGCCGCGCCGGCCTTGCCGCAGCCCGAGGCCGTCGGCCGCCAGGTCCAGGACCTCATGAAGCAAGGCGAGCAGCGCGCCTCGGGCGCCGACAGCCAATGACCGTTCACGCGCTCTTCTTCTGCCTGCGGCCCGACCCGGCCACCGCGGCGAGACTGAGCGAGGTCTCCGCCGACGTGGCACGGCGTTTCGGCCTGCGCCTGCGGCCTCCCCGCACCGAGCGCCTGCACGTGACGCTGCATCACCTCGGCTGGTATGACGACCAGACCGACCAGGCCCAGGCGATGGCCGAAGTGCGCCGGCTCGCCGAGGACGCCGCCGCCACGCTGCGGCAGGGGCCGGTCCGCGTCGATTTCGACCAGTTGCTGAGCTTCACGCGCAAGCCGCGCAACCTGCCGCTCGTGCTGAGCGGCGGCGCGCGCCTGGATGGCGTGCGCGCGATGCGGGCCGCGCTCGGCGAGCGGCTCCAGGCCGCCGGCCTGCGGACCGATCCGCACTTCACGCCGCACCTGACGCTGTTCTACGACGACTTCGCCGTCGAGCCGCAACCCTTCGTCGTCCCGGGCTGGACCGCGACCGAGTTCCTGCTGCTGGACAGCCTGCAGGGCCAGTCGACGCACGTCGACCTGGCGCGCTGGCCGCTGGCGGCCTGAAGCCCCGAAGGGGCAGGCGCGCGGCGATCAGGCGGGATCGACGATCTCCCGCGCCAGCGCGCGCAGGCTCAGCGGCGCCGAACCCTCGGCGTGATTCGACACCGTCACGTAGACCGGATGACCCGCGTCCGCCGTCGCGCGGATCACTTTCGCCAGCACGGCGCGCGTCTGCGGATCGGGATCCATCATCTCGGCGTACTCGCCGTACTTCTTCTCCGCGTCCTCGTAACCGAAGGGGCCATGAATGCGGTGCAGGTTCCAGCGGCAGACCAGGGGCCCGGGCCACATCGCCCGCAGCAGCGGCAACTGCTCCTGGATGGGCGGCAGCTTCGGATGCAGGCCGAGGCAGTAGCGCGCGCCGGTCTCCTTCAGCACCGCGACGAAGTCCGGCGTCAGCCATTCCGGATCACGGACCTCGACCGCCACGACCGCCTCGGGCGCGACATCGCGCAGCGAGGGCAGGGCGACCAGCATCGCGTGCAGCCGGTCGAGCTGCTCGGGCATCCGGTCCAGCATCGCCAGCGGCAAGGGGCTGAGCTGGAACACCAGCGCGCCGATGCGCGCGCCCAGTCCCTCCATCGCCGGCTCGAGGAATTCCTGGATCGCGAGCCGCGGATCGAGGAAGGCCGTGTTGGCCTGACGGCCGCGCCCGTCCTCCGCGCGCACCTGCGCATCGGTGATCACGCTGGGCGCCTTGACCGTGAAACGGAAGTCCTCCGGCACCTGCTGCGCGTAGCGCTCGTACTGGCTGGCGGTGAGCGATTGGTAGAAGCCGCGGTCGATGCTCACCGCGCGGTGCAGCGGCTGCTGCGCATAGGCGTTCAGGCCGTTGCGCGACAAGTTGGACTCGCCATGCCGGCCCGCCCAGACGATGCCTTGCCAGCCCGGATAGCTCCACGACGAGGTGCCGAGCCGGATCCGCGGCGACAGCGCGGCCGCCAGCGCGATCTGCGACTCGTCCACCGGCTGCGGCTGGATGCCGGCGCGGCGGCGCTTCGGTCCGGGCCCGGCCGCCGCGGCATCGCCGTCGGCATCTTCGTCGCGGTCGAGCTCGCGGCCGTCATGGCCGTCGGCATCTTCATCCCGCCCGGCGGTGGAGGGCGCCGGCTGCGCCGGCAGCAACTCGCCGAAGAGGTCGTCCTGATGAGCGTCATGCGCCTGTTCCATGGGGCGGCAGCATAGCGGGCGCGGCTACACTGCCGCGCGAGCTCCGCCATGACCACCGAGTCCCCCCCGATCCTTCCCGCCGACGACTACGCGATGCGGCTTGCCCTCGATCAGGCCCAGAACGCCTGGCTCGTCGGCGAGGTGCCCGTCGGCGCCGTCATCATGCGCGCCGGCCAGGTGATCGCCACCGGCTACAACCGCCCGATCACGACGCACGATCCGACCGCCCACGCCGAGATCGTCGCGCTGCGCCACGCCGCGCAGCTGCTGGGCAACTACCGGCTGCCCGAGTGCGAGCTCTACGTGACCCTGGAGCCCTGCGCGATGTGCGCGATGGCGATGATGCATGCGCGGCTCAAGCGCGTGGTCTTCGCGGCGCCCGATCCGAAGACCGGGGTCGCGGGCTCGGTGCTGGACCTGTTCGCGCAGAAGCAGCTGAACCACCACACCGCGCTGCACGGCGGCGTGCTGGCCGAGGCCTCCGCGAAGCTGCTGCGCGAATTCTTCGCCGAGCGCCGCGAGGCCGCGCGCCAGGCCCGCGATGCGCGCCGCCGCGCCGCCGCGCAGGCGCCGGGCCTGGAGGCCGACGGTCTGGCCGCATTGCCCGCGCTGCCCGAGGTCCAGGAGTTCCCCGAGATTCCGGTCGGCGACGCGCACTACCTCCCCTTGAATTTCGATCCCCCGCAGGACGACCCGCAGCGATGAGCTCCCTGATCCTCTACACCCCCTCCGGCGTCCTGGCCCAATCGCAGCCGCTCAAGCGCGCAGCCAAGCGGCTGACGGCGCTCGGCTTCGACGTGACGATCGACGAGACCGCGCTGGCGAAGCATCAGCGCTTCGCCGGCGACGACCAGACGCGCCTGGCCGCGCTGCACCGCGTCGCCGAGGCGGCGCCCTCGGTGGCGCTGGCCACGCGCGGCGGCTACGGCCTGACCCGGCTGCTCGACCGCATCGACTGGGCGCTGATGGCGCGCAGCGTGGAGCGCGGCACCCGCTGGGTCGGCCTCAGCGATGTCACCGCGCTGCAGCTGGCGCTGCTGGCCCACACGAAGCAGACCAGCTGGGCCGGTCCGATCGCGTGCGACGACTTCGGCCGCGCCGAGGCCGACGGCGGCGTCGACGAGATCACGCGCGACTGCTTCCTCGAGGCGATGGACGGTTCGCTCGAGGCCATCGGCTTCCGCACCGAAGCGGGCCTGGACGGCGTCGAGGCGCGCGGCACACTGTGGGGCGGCAATCTCGCGGTGCTGTGCTCGCTGCTGGGCACGCCCCACTTCCCGAAGATCAAGGGCGGCCTCCTGTTCCTGGAGGACGTCAACGAGCATCCCTACCGCGTCGAGCGCATGCTGCTGCAGCTGTGGCAGGCCGGCGTGCTCGACGCGCAGAAGGCGGTCATCCTGGGCAGCTTCAGCGGCTGGAAGAAGTCGCCACTGGATCGCGGCTATTCGATGAAGAGCTGTGTCCAGGCGCTGCGCGAGCGCGTCAAGGTGCCCATCCTCACCGGGCTGCCCTTCGGGCACGTGCCGACCAAGGTCTGCCTGCCGGTCGGCGCGAAGGCCGAGATGATGGTCGAGGGCCGCGACGTGATCGTCGCCTGGGGCCATGTCGGCCCGGGGCACGACCACGATCATGCGCACGGCCATGACGACGCTCCTCACGGCCACGATCACGCCCACGATCGCGGTCACGACGGCCACGATCACCACTGACCGTCGTCACGCGCGGCCGTCGAACGGGGCCGCTATGATGCGCCCCGGCATCGGCCGGCCCCCACGAGAGGCCCGGCCTTGGCAACAATCTGGCAATGCCGCATCCGGACGATGCGGCGTTTGCTTTTTGGAAGGATGACGATGTCGTCGGGGCTGTGGAACGCGTCGCTGCACGCGGCTGGAGGCTGGCGCGGAGCGTGGGCACCCCTGGCGCGCCGGATCGCGCGGCTGAGCGCGGGACTGCTCGCCGCGGCGCTGCTCGCGGCCTGCAACAACAGCCCTTATCCGGCCGGCGCGGCCAAGGACAACACGCTCTACCTGTCCTTCGACGAACGCTCGCCGCGCTACCTCGATCCGACCGCGTCCTACACGGCGCCCGAGTCGGTCTACACCTACCAGATCACCGAGCCGCTCTACGGCTACCACTACCTGAAGCGGCCCTACGCGCTGATTCCGCGCGCGGCCGCGGCAGTGATCAAGCCCTACTACCTGGACGCCGCCGGCAAGCGCCTGCCCGACGACGCGCCCGCCGAGCAGATCGCCCTCAGCGTCTACGACGTGCCGATCCGCCCCGGCGTGATGTACGCGCCCAGCCCCGCCTTCGCCAAGGACGCGCAGGGCCACTACCTCTATCACCACCTCACGGCCAAGGACCTCGGCGACAAGCGCTCGCCGTGGCAGTTCGAGCATCAGGGCACGCGTGAGCTCGAGGCCGCGGACTTCGTGTTCGCGCTCAAGCGCCACGCCACCACCCGCGTCGAGGCGCCGATCTTCGGCCTGTTCTCCGAGCACGTGCTGGGCCTGAAGGAGTACGGCGCGCTGATCCGCGAGGAGAACGCCAAGCTGCTCAAGGGCCTGCCGGAGAACTCGCCGGACAAGCCCTTCCTGGACTTCCGCCGCTGGCCGCTGGCTGGTGCCGAGGCGGTCGACAAGCACCTGCTGCGCGTGCGCATCAAGGGCAAGTACCCGCAATGGTCGTACTGGATGTCGACGACCTTCATGGCGCCGATCCCGTGGGAGGTGGACCTGTTCTACGCCCAGCCCGGCATGGCCGAGCACGGCCTGTCGTGGAACCAGTGGCCGGTGGGCACCGGGCCTTACATGATGACGGAGTACCAGCAGGACCGCCGCCATGTGATGTCGCGCAACCCGAACTACCGCAAGGACGACCTGTACCCCTGCGAGGGCATGCCCGACGACGGGCCCGCGGGCCGCCTGGCCGACTGCGGCAAGCCGATGCCCTTCATCGACAGGATCGTCGCCACGCTGATCAAGGAGCGGGTGCCGCGCAAGGAGATGTTCAAGCAGGGCTACCTCGACATTCCCGACCTGGAGCGCGGCGACTGGGGCGTCGAGTTCTACGCCGACGCCAGCGACTCCGCCGAGACCGAGGCCTTCTTCAACAAGCGCGGCTTCATGTTCCCGCGCTCGACCGATCCCAACAACTGGTACCTCGGCTTCAACATGCTGGATCCGGTGATCGGCAAGGGCGCAACGCCCGAGGACGATGCCCGCCACCGCAAGCTGCGCCAGGCGCTGTCCATCGCGATCGACTGGGAGGAGGGCTACGGCCGCATCTTCAAGAACCGCGGCGGCGTCACCGCTTACGGGCCGGTGCCGCCGGGCGTGTTCGGCTCGCGCGAGGCGCAGCCGGGCTTCTTCAATCCGGTCACGCACCGGCTCGTGAACGGCAGGATCGAGCGCCGTCCGCTCGAGGACGCGAAGCAGCTGCTGGCCGAAGCCGGCTACCCCGACGGCCGCGACGCGAAGACCGGCCAGCCGCTGGTCCTGAACTACGACTTCATGCGCACCGTCACGCCCGAGGTGAAGGCCGAGAACGACTGGCTGGTGAAGCAGTTCGCCAAGCTGGGCATCCAGCTCGACGTGCGCGCCACCGACTACAACCAGTTCCAGGAGAAGGTGCGCCAGGGCAAGCACCAGGTCTTCTGGTGGGGCTGGTTCGCGGACTATCCGGACGCCGAGAACTTCCTGTTCCTGCTCTACGGCCCCAACAGCAAGTCGCTGCATGAGGGCGAGAACTCGGGCAACTACGAGAACGCCGAGTTCGACCGCCTGTTCAAGCAGGTGCAGGTGCTGGACGACGGGCCGCAGAAGCAGCAGGTGATCGACCGCATGGTGGCGATCACGCAGCAGGACGCGCCCTGGGCCTTCGGCTACTGGGCCTGGACCGGGCAGGCGTATCAGAGCTGGGTGCACAACGGCAAGCCCAGCATCGTGATCCGCGATCCGGTGCGCTTCTACCGCATCGATCCGGCGCGCCGCGCGCAGTTGCAGGGCGAGTGGAACCGCCCGGTGTGGTGGCCGCTGCTGGTGCTGGTGATCGGCGCCGGCGTGATCGCCTGGACCACGCGCCGCAGCTTCCGCCAGCGCGAGACCGCCACGGCGCGCGGCACCGCCGCGGCCATCCCCGCAGAGAACGCCCCGCGCGGCGCCGACTGATGCTCAAGTACCTCGCACGGCGGCTGGCCTACGGGCTGGCCATCCTGGTCGGCGTGAACCTGCTGACCTTCTTCCTGTTCTTCACCGTCAACACGCCCGATGACATGGCGCGCCTGAACATCGGCGGCAAGCGCGTCTCGCAGGTGCAGATCGACAAGTGGAAGGCCGAGCGCGGCTACGACAAGCCGCTGTACTGGGACGCGTCGCGCCAGGGCGCCCAGCGGCTCACGCACACGGTGTTCTGGGAACGCTCGGTGTCGCTGATGCTGCTGGAGTTCGGCCGCTCCGACGCGCGCCAGGCCGTCGACATCGGCCACGAGATCAAGACCCGCATGGGCGTGAGCCTGCAGCTCGCGGTGCCGATCTTCGTGCTGCAGCTGATCATCAGCGTCGCCTTCGCGCTGCTGCTGACCTTCTTCCGCAACTCGCGCATCGACTTCTGGGGCGTCGTGCTGTGCGTGCTGATGCTGTCGATCTCCAGCCTCTTCTACATCATCGTCGGACAGTTCTTCTTCTCGCGGGTGCTGCGCCTGGTGCCGATCAACGGCTACGAGCCGGGCCTGGACGCGCTCAAGTTCCTGGCGCTGCCGATCGCGCTGTCGCTGCTGTCGCGGCTGGGCGGCGAGGCCCGCCTGTACCGCGCGATGCTGCTCGAGGAGGTCGGCAAGGACTACGTCCGCACCGCCCGCGCCAAGGGCCTGTCGGAGCCGGTGGTGCTGATGCGCCATGTGCTGCGCAACGCGCTGATCCCGATCATCACGAGCGCGGGCGCCTATCTGCCCTACGTGTTCCTGGGCAGCCTGGTGTTCGAGAGCTTCTTCGGCATCCCGGGTCTGGGCGCCTTCGTCATCGATGCGATCACCGGCCAGGACTTCGCCATCGTGCGCACCATGGTGTTCCTGGGCGCGGTGCTCTACATCGCGAGCAACGCGCTGATCGACGTGGTCTACACCTGGGTCGATCCGCGCGTGCGGCTGACCTGACGCGGCCTCGCGCCGATCCGACAAGAGATTCGACATGGGATTCAAGGTCGTCATCCTCTGGACCGACGTGGCGCTGTGGGCGATGTTCGCGGCGCTGGTGTTCTACATCGCGCGGCTGATCCGGCGACCGCATCTGCGCGCGAACTGGCAGCGCGTACTGCGCGATCCGGCCGCGCTCAGCGCCGGCGTGGTGTTGGCGCTGTTCCTGGGCCTCACGGCGCTGGACAGCCTGCACTTCCGGCGCGCGCTGGCGGACAGCCCGGCGGGCCAGCAGTTCTACGAGACCCGCACCGAATCGGTCCTGGACCTGCTGCTGGCGCGCCAGATCGAGATGCGCGAGACCAGCTACTCCGCGCCGCTGGCCTATCAGGGCTTCACGCTGGACAGCGTCGCCCACGGCAGCGAGATCGTGCGCGAGTTCCCGCGCCTGGCCTTCGGCGGCGCGCATCTGCAGGATCCGGCGCGCGACTGGTCCGGCGACGTGACGCGGCGCGCGCTGACCGGCCTGGCGCTGGGCGCCCTGGCGTCAGCGCTGATCGCGCTGGCGATGGCGGCGGCGCTGGCGCCGCATCACGGCGGCTTCCGCCAGGGCCTGAAGGACCTGCTGGCCGACCGCACGCACTACCCGTGGCGCGCGGCGCTGGGGACGCTGTCGGTCATCGCGCTGCTGGCGGGCCCGACGATCGCGCTGATGGGCCACTACCACGTCTTCGGCACCGACCAGACCGGCAACGACGTGCTCTACCAGGCGCTCAAGAGCATCCGCACCGCCTTCGTGATCGGCGCGCTGTCGACGCTGGCGACGCTGCCCTTCGCGCTGGTGCTGGGCATCCTCGCCGGCTACCTCAAGGGCTGGGTGGACGAGGCGATCCAGTACTTCTACACGGTGCTGACCTCGGTCCCCAACGTGCTGCTGATCGCCGCCTGCGTGCTGATGGTGCAGGTCTTCCTGGACAAGCACCCGGAGGCCTTCGAGACCGGCGCCGAACGCGCCGACCTCAAGATCTTCCTGCTCTGCGTGATCCTGGGCGTGACGGGCTGGGCGACGCTGTGCCGGCTGGTGCGCGGCGAGACGCTCAAGCTGCGCGAGGCCGACTTCGTGCAGGCCGCGACCGCCTTCGGCGTGCGCGACACGACGATCATGGTCCGCCACATCGTGCCCAACGTGATGCACCTGGTGCTGATCTCGCTGGTGCTCAACTTCTCCGACCTCATCCTCTACGAGGCCGTGTTGACCTACGTCGGCGTAGGCGTGGACCCGGGCATGAACAGCTTCGGCGGCATGATCAACCTGGCCCGCTCGGAGATGAGCCGCGACCCGGTGGTGTGGTGGAGCTTCGTCGCGGCGTTCGGCTTCATGGTGAGCCTGGTGCTGGCTGCCAACCTGTTCGCCGACGGCGTGCGCGATGCCTTCGACCCGCGCGCGCGCAAGCTGCGGCCGCAGGTGCTGTCGCTCAAGAAGAAGAACGCCCAGGCCTGAGGAGCGCCAGATGCTGAAGATCGACGACCTCCACGTGCACCTGGACGCCGACGCCGGCCTGGTGCGGGCCATCGACGGGATGCGGCTCACACTGGCGCAAGGACGCACCTTCGCGCTGGTGGGCGAGTCCGGCTGCGGCAAGAGCATGACCGCGCTGGCGCTGATGCGGCTGCTGCCCGACAACGGCCGCATCGCCGGCGGCCGGCTCGAGCTCGACGGCCAGGACCTCTTCGACCTGAGCGAGGCCCGCATGCGCGACGTGCGCGGCGGACGCATCGGGATGATCTTCCAGGAGCCAGGCACCAGCCTCAATCCAGTGATGAAGGTCGGCGACCAGATCGTCGAGGCCATCCAGGCCCACACGCCGCTGCGCGGCGAGGCCGCCCGCAAGAAGGCCGTCGACTGGCTGCGCCGCGTTGGCATCCCAGAGCCCGAACGCCGCATCGACGAGTACCCGTTCCGCCTCTCCGGCGGACAGAAGCAGCGCATCATGATCGCGATGACGCTGGCCGCGGAACCCGACTTCCTGATCGCCGACGAACCCACCACCGCGCTCGACGTCACCATCCAGGCCCAGATCCTGGAGTTGCTCAAGGACCTGCAGCGCGAACGCGGCCTCGGACTGCTGCTCATCACCCACGACCTGGGCGTGGTGTCAGGGATGGCCCATCAAGTCGCCCTGATGTACGCGGGGCAGATCGTCGAGGTCGCGCCAGCCGACGAGTTCTTCAACTCGCCCAAACACCCTTATGCACGGCTGCTGCTGCGCGCGCTGCCGGATGCGCAGCGCCGCGGGGAACCGCTGGCCGCCATCCCCGGAACCGTGCCGCCGCTTTGGCAACACTTCGAGGGCTGCCGCTTCGCACCTCGATGCGACCGGGCCATGGTCCATTGCGCAAGCACGCCGCCAGCGCTGCAGCCCGTCTCTGGAGACGTCGCAGCGCATGAGGTGAGGTGCTTGCTCTATACAGATCCCAGGGAGACCGTGGACTTGACGGAGAGCGCCGGCGGTGCCGGTGCCCCTCCGCGCTCACAGTCTTCCCTTCGGTCAGGGTTCGCTCGGAGGGGCACCGGCACCGCCGGCGCAGAGCAGTCGCCATCATTGCTCCTCGAGGTCAAGGACCTGCGTGTGCGGTACCCGTTGGGGCGCGGAATGTTCGGGGGGGCCAAGCGCTGGTTCGACGCAGTGGATGGCGTCTCCTATGCCATCGAGGCAGGACGCACGCTCGCCCTCGTCGGCGAGTCCGGCTGCGGAAAAACCACCTCCGGCAAAGCCATCGTCCAGCTCCTGCGACGCACCGCGGTCATCGAGGGACAGGCCTTGCTCCATCCGCCTGAAGGGCAGGGCGGGGCGCCCAGCGACCTCTTCCAGCTCGACGGGGACGCGCTGCGCGAGGCACGCCGCCAAGTCCAGATCATCTTCCAGGACCCCTTCGCCTCACTGAACCCGCGGCTGCGCGTCCAGGAAGTGCTCGAGGAAGGCCTGCTCGCGCTGCGGCCCGAACTCGACGGACCCGCACGCATCGCGCTGCTGCACAACCTCGTCGACCAGGTCGGCCTGCGCCGCGACGCACTCGCCCGCTTCCCCCACGAGTTCTCCGGCGGCCAGCGCCAACGCATCGCCATCGCCCGCGCACTCGCCGTGGAGCCCCGCCTGATCGTCTGCGACGAACCGACCTCCGCGCTCGACGTGTCCGTCCAGGCGCAGATCCTGAACCTGCTGCGCGAACTCCAGCGCAGCCGCGGCCTGTCCTTCCTGTTCATCACACACAACATCGGCGTCGTCGAATACGTCGCCGACGAGGTCGCCGTCATGCAGGCCGGCCGCATCGTCGAATCCGGCCCCTGCGACACGGTGCTCGGCCAACCGGCCCAGGACTACACCCGCACCCTGCTGGCCGCCGTCCCGCGCGTGGAGCGGCGCACGCCCGCCTGACCTTTTTTCAACTCCGTTTCCATTCCCCAAAGGGTCGCGTCGCGACCCTTTTTTCTGCCCGAAACAGACGTTTCGAAACCCACGCACCATCCTGGAGCGCAGTGACATTCCTTCAAGCAACGGAAACCCCGTTGACCGAACTCGATGGGGCGCAAACGTCCTGTTGATCGCCTTTTCGCACGGACGCAGTGCGTGACGAATGGCCGGCCGGGCGATTGGTAATGCGGATGTTTGAAATAGGTGCCGCTTACAGGCTTTTACAAGCGAGAACCGAAGTTTTCGGGCGTTCAGCGCGCGTCGCGCGGCCGCAACGCGGAGCGATGTCCGCCCTTTGGTGTTTACCCGCGAAATGGCGTCCAGAAGTGGCTCCGGCCGCCGCCCATAGGGTGATTACGGGGATTCGTTTTCAAACCGGAAAAGAAACTGCCTCGGCCCCATCCCGGGAACACCGCTCGGAGGGCACTGGCCGATATCCCGGCCGCCCGTGTTCCCGGGGACACAACAACTGTGTTTCTGGTCTTAAGGAGTCTTCATGTTCAAACGCAAGAGCATCAATCTGGCAGCCCTGCTGGCGCTCGGCGCCGCGGCGCTGCCAGTGGCCGCCCAGCAGCAGCTGGACCGCGTGGAAATCACCGGCACGTCGATCAAGCGCATCGACGCCGAAACCTCGCTGCCAGTGAGCGTCATCAGCCGCGAATCGATCAACAAGTCCGGCGCGTCCAACGTGCAGGAACTGGTCGACCGCCTGAGCTACAACAACGGCGGCGGCCTGGCGCTGGGTCAGTCCATCGGCGACGGCTCGGCCAACGGCCAGGTCGGCGCGTCGCTGCGCGGCCTGGGCCGCGGACGCACGCTGGTGCTGCTGAACGGCCGCCGCCTGCCGGTGTATCCGTTCTCCGGCCAGGGCGTGGACCTGAACTCGATCCCGCTGGCCGCGATCGAGCGCATCGAGGTGCTGCGTGACGGCGCTTCGGCGACCTACGGCTCCGACGCCATCGGCGGCGTCATGAACTTCATCACCCGCAAGGACCTGCAGGGCGGCGACATCTCCGTCGGCCTGGAGATGCCGCGCGGCAGCGTGGGCGACGTCTTCTCGCTGGCCGCCGGCGGCGGCGTCGGCGACCTGGGCAAGGACGGCTGGAACCTGCTGGGTACGCTGAACTACCAGAAGTACGACGCGATCCGCGCGGCGGACCGCTCCTACGCATCCACCGGCAACCGTCCCGACATCGGCGTGGTGAAGGACTCGGGCAATACCTTCCCGGCCAACGCGTTCCTCGCCACGACCGGCCAGTACGTGCCCGGCGCCGCCGGCTTCCCGAACTGCGCGCCGCCTTACTCCTATGCCGGCGCGCGCAACTGCCGCTACGACTTCACCCACTTCATCGACCTGATCCCCGAGTCCGACCGCTACGGCGCGCTGGTCAAGGGCACGCTGGCGGTGAACCAGGACAACACGCTGTTCGCCGAAGTGGCCTACAGCCGCAACGAGATCATCCTGGGCTCGTCGCAGACCCCGTCGACGACGACCGGCAAGCCGGACTACCTGTACCCGGGCGGCGGCAAGTACTACCCGACTGCCGCCGTGGACGCGGTGTCGCCGGGCTACCGCGGCGACCTGGTGCTGTCGTGGCGCATGGTGGACGGCGGCCAGCGCCGCACGCAGGTGACCAACCAGGTGACCCGCACCGTGCTGGGCGCCGAAGGCACGATGGGCGGCTTCGACTACAAGGCCGCCTTCGTCTACGGCGAGGGCAAGGCCCGCGAGGACTTCATCAGCGGCAACTACTCCGACGCCCGCCTGGTGCAGGCGCTCAAGACCGGCCTGATCAACCCGTGGGGCCCGAACGACGCCGTCGGCCTGGCCACGCTCAAGAGCGCCGAGCTCTCGGGCAACAACCGCAAGTCCAAGACCAGCAACACCGGCGGCGACTTCACGCTGTCGCGCGAGCTGTTCAACGTGGGCGCCGGCAACCTGGGCGTCGCCTTCGGCGGTGAGTTCCGCAAAGAAAAGTACCTGGACGGCTACTCCGACATCGCCGGCTCCGGCGACGTGGTGGGCGGCAACGGCACGGCCGGCCGCGTCGAAGCCAACCGCGACGTGAGCGGCCTGTTCGGTGAAGCCAACTTCCCGGTGCTCAAGAGCGTCGAGATCAACGCGGCGGTGCGCTACGACAAGTACAGCAGCACGCACGGCGGCTCGCGCGACGGTTCCTTCGACACCAAGGACCTGTCCGCCACCAGCCCCAAGCTGTCGGTCAAGTTCACGCCGATGACCGGCCTGCTGTTCCGCGCGTCGGCCGGCAAGGGCTTCCGCGCCCCGGCGCTGGACAACCTGTTCGCGCCGTCGTCGTTCACGAACACGGGCGGCAACTTCACCGACCCCAACTACGACCGCGTGAAGGGCTGCACCGGGTTCCCCAACACCAACTACTGCGACACGCAGCTGACGGTGCAGCAGAACAGCAACCGCAACCTGGAGCCGGAGAAGTCCAAGACCTTCACCCTGGGCCTGGTGTTCGAGATGATCAAGGACACCACGCTCAGCGTCGATTACTTCGACATGAAGATCACCAACGGCCTGCGCTTCCTGTCAGGCGACGACATCCTGCGTGACTGGTACAAGCACCAGGTGCCGGGCACGTTCACGAGCACGTCGATCTTCGCCGACCGCCTGGTCGTCGATCCGGCCACGGGCTACCTGAACTACGTCCGCGCCTCGTGGGAGAACGTCGGCAAGCTGCGCACCGCCGGCTTCGACTTCAGCGCCCGCGCCCGCATCCGCACCGACTACGGCGCGTTCACGCCGGGCTGGGAAGCCACGCTGCTGACCAAGAGCGAGGAGTCGATCGTGGGCACCGGCACGACCCGCGACAACCTGGGCAAGTACAACCTGGGCGGCCCGGTCGTGAAGCTGAAGCAGACCTTCACGCTGGACTGGGACAAGGGCAACTGGGGCGCCTCGCTGCGCTACTTCCGCCAGAACGGCTACGAGGACTACGACGAGGTGGCGCACGTCAAGGCGTATGACCTGTTCGACGTCCAGGGCCAGTACCGCGGCATCAAGGGCGTGACCATCACGGCCGGCATCCGCAACCTGTTCGACAAGAAGCCGCCGGTGACGAACCAGCAGGATTACTTCCAGGTGGGCTTCGACCCGACCTACGCGGCGGTCCAGCAGCGCTCCTTCTACGTCCGCGGCAACTACCGCTTCTGAAGCTGATCTGACTTAGATTAGCGTCCGGACCCGGACTCCCAGCAGGCCCTTCGGGGCCTGCTTTCGCTTCCGGACCTCCTCAGGCTGAACGCGGCCCGCCGCACGACCATGGACTATCTGAACCCCGCACTGGACTTCACCGCCCTGGGCCGCACGCTGCGGACCGAGGGGAGGGTGCTGATCCGCGATTTCTTCATCCCCGAGGTCGCCGACGCGCTCGACCGCGCGCTGCAGGCGATCGACTGGGAACTGGTCTACCGCGACCCGCAGGGCGACCAGCGGCTGACCGGCCCCCAATTGCGCGCGCTCACGCCGCAGCAGCGCATGCAGCTGACGGAAGGGATCCTCGCCGTGGCGCGCGAGCACTTCCAGTTCTCGTTCTTCTCGGACTCGATGGTCAAGGCGGTCCAGGACGGCCGCTCCGATCTGCTCGCGCGTTTCATGCGCTGGATGGCGGGGGAGGACTTCCTGTCACGCATGCGCGAACTCAGCGGCGATGCCTCGATCAACGGCGTCTACGCGCAGGCGACGATGTACTCGCGCGGTAACTTCCTGACCACCCATGATGACCACGTGGACCGCGAGGACCGCCGCATCGCCTATGTGATCAACCTCACGCGGCGCTGGCGTCCGGACTGGGGCGGGATGCTGCATTTCACCGCCGAGGACGGGTCGGTGCTGGACACCTTCTTCCCCCACTTCAATTCACTGTCGCTGTTCACGGTGCCGCAGCGACATTTCGTCTCTTATGTGCCGCCATTCGCCATGGCGGAGCGCCAGGCGATCACCGGCTGGCTGATCGCGGCCTGAGCGGGCACGGCGCTTGCTGCGTTCGCCCTGTAACCATCTCGGCGCCTGCTTGCGGGTTAGCCCTAGGCTGCCACGGACCGGCGGGAAAGGTCATACCAGTAGAATACCAGGGCTGCTTTCATGACCTCCGGCTGTTGCGTCCGCTGTAACTCCCGGTGATCCGTGCGATGGGCGATGCCCGCATGCTGGGGCAAACCCCATGGCTTGCGGCTTGTGCATGTCGTTTATGATCAAGGTCGTGAAAGGTGGTTGAAATCTGTAGTTTTGCTACATTTTCTTGACCGATCCTTGAGACGCCCGCGGCCACAAGCTGACGGGCATTTTTGTTGAGTCGGGTTCGTATCGTGCCCTGGGTTTTCGAGTCTTCGTGTGTCCATCCTGCATTCGGCGGGTCGGCGGTCCGCGGCGCTCCGGCGTTATGGCACCAGCTGCATCCGTCGCTCGCACAGCCGGCAAGACAGGCGCTGCTGACCCCAGGTTGCGGCGCGAACGCCTGATCCGACCAGACGCTGTGTTGAGTCGAACTCCCCTTGTAGCTTCGATGAAAGAAATTCGCAGTTTGATGAAGGAGCGCGCATGAACTTTGCGCAGGATAAAGGCGGTTCCTCGCGCCTGACGGGCTTCGGTCTCGTCGTCTTGGTCCACGTCCTGATCATCGGCGCCCTGGCCAGCGGCCTGGCGACGAAGATCAAGGAGGCGGTGAAGGGTCCGATCGACGTCAAGGTCGTCGAGGAAAAGGTCAAGCCGCCTCCTCCTCCAGAGAAGGTCGTGCCGCCGCCCCCGGACATCAAGGCCCCGCCGCCGCCGTTCGTGCCGCCGCCGGAAGTGGTGGTGACGGCGCCGCCGCCGCCGACCCCCGCCGTGGCGGTGCAGTCGACGACGCCGCCGCCGGCCCAGGAATTCCGTC
>Ga0209051_1001324_pt1 | contig 21635 bp, 22 predicted proteins | sample AraplaCvi_mMS_r2_2_FD_184286 | JGI IMG/M metagenome (GOLD analysis project Ga0209051, IMG submission 184286) | Arabidopsis root microbial communities from North Carolina, USA - plate scrape MF_Cvi_mMS_r2 (SPAdes) (version 2) | ecosystem: Host-associated > Plants > Roots > Endosphere | place...
CCTCGTCGTCACGCAGATGGACCCCATGCAACGGATCCAGCCCTACCTCCAAGTCAGCGTCGGCTACGCAGGCGAGGACGCACACGACTGGGATCGGTTGCGCAACAGAGACTTCGTCCCACCCGGCGAGCCGATCGCCAAGGAGCTCGTCGACGCCGTGGAGATGGGGGTGGAGACGGGCGCGAGGACACGCGAGGGAGCCGACGCCTACTTGGCCGAGCTACGCGACACCCACGCCGACGCGTTCCTCGGCTTCCTGACCACGGAACTGCACCCGCGGATCGCCCACGACTACGGCACCGCCACGAGAGGTCACGGTCTCTTCGGCTACTCCTACGGCGGACTCTTCAGCCTCTACACCTGGCTCGCCGGCACCACGCTATTCGACAGCATCGGAGCCGGCAGCCCCGGCGTCGTCGCCGAGGACAGTCAGATCTTCGCCCAGCTCGACGCAATCGGTGAAAGCCAGCGTGCCTCCAAGCTTCACGTGACCTTCAACGACCGCGAGCTTCTCGGGGACCTGGCCGTCTACCAAAGCCTCGCCAGGAACACGGCCACCGTTCTTCACCGGCTCGCCTCCCGCGGTGAAGCGGTCACCCGCGAAATCCTGCACGAAACGCACCTCACCGGCCTGCAAGCCTCGTTCCTCAGTTATCTCAGGACTTGCCGTCCCGCGTAAGCACGCACGTGCCCGGACCCCTCGAGTGTGACGGTCACCACCCTTTCGCCCCACCCCGAATACAACCGTGGCACCCGAACGTCTCGTAGTCATGCAACTCAATCAGGTGAAGACGTGGTCGGCAGGCGCACAGGCACTCGCCTTGCTTTCCGCAGTGCACGAACGCCAGTGGACGACGTACCTCACCGAACCCAGGAGCCTGGACGAATTGGTCACGTTCACGCTGCTTCCCTCCGAGCGGCTGCGCGACGTCGTCGACGCACTGGAGTCCATCGGCGTCGTGCAGTCGACCGACCTGGGGGTGGCGTTGACCCCGGAATATGCCGCGCTGCTCTCCGATGACGCCCCCTCCTCCCTGGACAACCTGCTCGACGAGGCGCAGATGATGAGTCGGCTCGTGGTCGACGCGGTCCACGGTGCGTCGTCGGGGGCCGAAAGTGCACTCACCGTCGCCAACGCCTACGGGCTCAACCCGTCGGCTACCGCGCGGGCCATGTTCGGTCAGCTGCTGGACGCGCTCCTAGACTTCCGCGACGCGTTGTCGGAGGGCCGCTACCTCGACGTCGGTTGTGGCGTCGGCAGCTTCGTGCTCTCGACGGCGCAAACGTTGCCCGAGATGCGGGCCGTCGGAATCGAATTGGTGCCCGCCGTCGCCGCCGAGGGCGCACGCAGGGCCGTCGCCCTCGGCGTCGCCGACCGGGTGGACATCCGGTGCATGGACGCGCGCGACCTCGACGTGGAGAGCGAATTCGACTCGGCCTTCTGGGCGCAACCGTTCTTCCCGACGGACTCGCGGCCCCAGACGCTCGCAGCCATTCGACGCGCGCTCAAACCAGGGGCGAAGCTGTACATGCAGGAATTGGAGCGTCTGCCGGAGGCCGGCGCCGAGCGGGAAGCGTTCGCATTGCGTCGGCTGGTCTTCACCGGCTGGGGCGTGCCGTTCGCGCGGTCGGCCGAGGAGTTGGCCGCCGAGGCCGAGGCAGCGGGCTTCGTCCTCGATCGGGTCGAATCGACGCCGTTCGGCCGCATCGTCGTGGCTCGGGCCTAGGGCCCGCCCCGCTCCCCTGCCGTCACCACCAGTAGTGGGGGTAGTTCACCCCGTTGACCTTGTTGCCCACCAACCCCACTGCAATCAGGATGACCGCCGCGGCCCCGACGAGCACGACGAACTCCCATCGCGGAATGACGGGGGCGACCGCGATCATCGCGGTGGCGGCGGCCGGGGAATGCGACATCCGTAGGAGCTTCATCGTGCCGAGAGCCAACGCTCCGGCGAGCGCGCCGGCCCACAGCGCGTCGACGCCGATCAAGCCGACGAGCACGCCAACGGTTGCCGACGCCACGTGTCCGCCAATCACGTTGCGGGGCTGCGCGAGTGGGAAGTGTGCGCCCCCGACGACCAACGCCATGCTCGCGGCAAACGGCGGGATCAACCAGGGATCGCGGGTGACGACGGTCAGCGCCCCCACGATGACGAGCGCCACCAAGCTCGCGACGGTTTCGACGACGATCACCCTCAGCCTCTGACGAGGTGGAGCAGAACTGACGTACCAAGGCGTCCGACTCGGCGCGGGAGGCTCGGCCAGTTGCGGCGAAGCCGACGTCACGGACTGCTCGGTCACGAGGCTCGCCCGGCTGATGACCCCATTCAAGTGAAGCTATACGGCGCGTCGCCGGTTCGGGAAGGGTACGGCGAGGATGCCGTCATTCACGTTGGTTATCGTGCGCCACAACGGTTTTGCCACATTCATCGTGACCATGATTCACGCCGTCTATCGACGATGATCCAAACGCCGGCCGTGGTGCCGGTCGTCAGTCCACGTCGATTTGCGGGGGCGTGGGGCGACCAGGGAGTGATCCGAATCCCGGGAGTACGTTCAAGTGCGAAATCTACGGGTAGGAGATGTGCATGACGGTGAACGACTACGCCTTTACGGGAAAGACGGTCCTGGTCACCGGCGGCGGTTCCGGAATCGGCCGCGCAATTGCCGAAGCGTTCCTGGACAACGGCGCGAACGTGGCGATCAGCGGGCGGCGACGCGACAAGCTCGACGCCGTCCTCCAAGGCCGTCCCGAAGAGCGCGCACTTGCGATCGAGGCGGACGTCGCCGACGACGCATCGGCGAAGGCGATGGTCGACGCGGTCGTCGAGCGGTTCGGCACCCTCGACGTCCTCGTCAACAATGCCGCGGCCTACTTCAACGGCCCGTTCGACGCGATGACCCTCGACGCGTGGGAAACCATCCGCAGCACCAACATCGACGGATTCGTCCACGTCGTTCGTCACTGCGTCGGCGAGCTCGAGAAGTCCGGCGGGAACGTCGTCGTGGTCGGGTCGGTGTCCGGGTTGCGGGGAGACTGGGGACAGGCCGCCTACAACGCCACCAAGGCCGCGATCATGAACTTCGTGCAGTCGCTGGCCTTGGACTACGGCCCTCGCGGCGTCCGCTTCAACGCCGTGGCACCGGCGCTGACGATCACCGACCTCACCAAGGACATCGAAGACGACGAGAAGGCCTTGGCGGCCGCCGTCAACCGGATCGCACTCGGGCGTCCGGGCCGACCAGCTGACATCGCTCCCGCCGTCCTGTTCCTCGCCAGCGATGACGCGGCCTACGTCACGGGTGCCTGGTTGCCCGTTGACGGTGGTACCTCGGCAAGTACGGGTCAGGCACATTGATCGTGCCTGCGACGCGAACACCGACATACCGTTGTCGCGACGATGTCCGACGCTGAGGTCATGAACGAAGACACGAAGACAACGGAGACGAACTCGGCCACCGCGGATGCGGCACTCGCGGTGTGGTTGGAAATGTGGAACGGGGACCACGAGATCGCGCGTCGAATCTGCAGTGAGGACTTCCGGATTCACTTCCTGATTTCCGAGACGGACGGGTCGAACCCCGGCGACGACGTGCTGGGAGCGGACAGCTTTGCCCACTTCCTGGATCGGTATCGCGAGCTGCATCCGGCCGTGGTGTTCACCGAGGTCGCGCGGGCCGTGGACGGCGTCCACGGGCGGATGCTGTGGAACGTCCGGGACGGGGCGATGACTGCGGGCGGGATCGACGTCTTCGACTTCACCGACGACGGGTTGATCCGCGAGGTGTGGTCGACGACGGGGACACGCACGCACCTCGCCTGAGACCGGGGAGACTCACATTCATGAGGAGAGCCGAGCGGTTGTACGCGCTGGTGGACCTGCTGCGCGGATCACGCCGGCCGATGTCGGCCGCTCGGCTCTCCGAGGAGTTCGAGGTGTCCAAGCGCACGATCGAGCGCGACATCCAGTCCCTGCAGCTCGCCGGGGTTCCGATCTACGCCGACCAAGGGGCGTCGGGCGGTTATTCGATCCTGCGGGAGCACTCCCTTCCGCCGCTGAATCTCACGGTTCCGGAGTCACTCGCGGTGCTCGCCGGCCTTGGCCTGCTGGAGAACTCGCCCTACGGCGCGGCGGCCCGGCGGGCGCGGGCGAAGGTCCTCGCGATCAGCCGAGAGGATCAACTCGCGCCAGTCGACGAGGCGTTGGCGTCGATGTTCGTCATCGACGCCCAGTCGCCGTCCGAGGCGGCGGTCACCCTGATTCCCGAGGCGATCGCCGCGCGCCGGGTCCTGCGGTTGGACTACACCGCCGAGGACGGCCAGACCCGCACCACCCGTGACGTGGAGGCAATGGGCCTGCTGCGCGGAGGGGATTCGTGGATGTTCGTCGGATGGTGTCGGCTGCGCGAAGGCATCCGCGGATTTCACCTCGACCGCATCAGTCGCCTGGAGATGACGGGGGAAGTGTTCCCCGAACGCGATCCCGCTGCGCTGGAAGAGGATTTGTCGCGGTGGCGCACTCGGCGGCTCGGGTGACCGAGCCGGGTGGGTGAATCCTCGGTCACGTCAAGCGCTTCGGCCGTGCGGGTCGGCAGGCAGCCGCATAGCCAGCTGGCTGCGCGACCGAACCCCGAGCTTCCGGTAGACGCTTGTCAGCTGGGTTTCAACCGTGCGGACGGTGACGAAGCACGCCACGGCGATCTCCCGGTTGCTCAGCCCTTGGGCCGCGGCGACGGCGACGCGACGCTCGGCTGGCGTGAGCGCGTCTGGCCTTCCGCTACGGCCTCCGCTCGTCAGCTCGCGATCTAGAAGACTGAGGAGTGGGCCGTCACCGATCCGGTCGGCGATGGCGTTTGCCTCCAACAGGACTCGCCGAGATTCCTTACGAGCGCGTCGCCGGCGCAGCACTCTGCCCAGCTCGAGGAGGCAGCGGGCATGGTCGCTCGGCACCTGGCCCTCTCCGAGCAGCTGGGCCGCCCCGCGAAGCATCTCCTGGGCCGCAGCGAGATCCCCCGAGGCGGCAGAAACGAGTCCGCGCAGGCGCATTGCGTGCGCGCGGATCGCGGGCCGTTGGCCGGCAGATGCCAATGCCTCGAGACGATTGGCGATCTGCTCGGCTTCCGCCAGTCGGTCCAGGGCGACCAGGCCCGGCCCCAGCATGGTGTCCAGCCAGAGACGGCGCCCAGGTTCGAAGATGCCGTGCTCGGAGGTCAGCATCGAGGCTTCGGACAGCGGGGGCAGCGCGTCCGCCCAGTTCTCCCGTGCCGCAGCCCAAGCCCCCCGCATCACCAGCCGGACCACCCGCTCGGAGAGCGAGACTCCGCTGGCGCAGGGCTGCGCCAAGGCCTCCTCCAGGGCCTCGTGGTCGCTGCGCGCGAGCGCCAGCGCTGCCGTGGCTTGGACGGTGATCGGCGACGGCACGGCCACTCGAGGGATCTGGCCGTCCGACCACTGCAGCAGCGCGGCCGCGCATGCCTGACGACCACTCATCAACTCGACCACCGCGAGGTGGGTCCGGAACACGCCGGCGACGGCTGCCTCACCCCTCTCCTCGGCTCGGTCGACCAGACCCTTCAACAGCTCCCGGGATGCTGGGAGTTCGCCCAATTGATAGGCGAATACGGCTTCGACGGCGTCGGCGGTGTCGACGAGCGCAAGCTCCGGCAGGCGGGTTTCACGGGCGCGCATCTCATTCAGGACGGCTCGATCCAGCCCGTGACCCGCATCCACGTGAGCGACGAGCAGTAGAGTCATCGCCCGGTGCCACGCGCCTGGAACGTCAGCCCCGGCCATCGCCTTGAGAGCCCGGCACGCACGCACGACGCGTTCGGCGGCGGGATCGCCGTCGCACATCCTGTGCACGTCGATCATGGCCCAGCGCACGCTGCCCTTGCCCGCCCTCGCCGCCAGTCCAGCCAAGGTCGAGTGCACGACCTGGTGGCCACCCTCCGCGGAGAGGGCGGCGACGAGCACGGGCAACGCACGGTCGAGCAAGTTCACGTCCAAGTCCAGCAGGTGCAGATCGGTCAGCACGGCGGCGGCGCGGTCGAACCAGCCGGACGCAGCTGCCACCTCCGCCACCATGACAGCCCTATGGGCATGCTCAGAGGACCCGGGCGCAGTGCGTGCGAGCGCGCGACACGCGTGGGCCAGCGCCGGCGCGACGGCACCCGACGCCCAGGCCTGCTCGGAGGCCGCACCCAACGCGGCGGCGACGACGCCGTCCGGGCCAGGAAGGGCGGCTCGGTCCAGCTGACACGCCCGCTCCTCCAGACCACGAGCTGCTTCGGCGGCGCGGGCGTGCAAGTCGAGTCGCGCGCGCAAACCCATGGCCTTCAAGGCGGCGGCGCCCAGCAATGGGTGAGTTGCCTCCAGTTGTTCGTCCTGCCAAGCGATCACCCCCTCCTCGGTGGCCGCGACGACCGCCGCACAGTCAGTGTCGGACAGCTCGATGACCGTCCTGGCCGGGGCGCCCTTCATGGCCGCGCACGCCGCCAACACCCGCAGCACCGGCGGCCGAAGTCGCCGCACTCGCGCCAGCACGACGTCGGCCACCGACTTCGGTAGCGCTGGCCCGGAATCGGGCGCCTGCAACCGGTGTAGCGGTTGGTCGAGCAGTTCCATGGCCCAGGACGGATTGCCACCGACCGACCGATGGACGGAGGCCAGCTGGTCGGGCGGAAGGAACTCCCCCTTCCACTCCCCGAGGACGTCGGCCAACCCTCGGACACTCAACGCAGGAACCACGTGCACGGTCCCGGGCGGGAAGATCGCACGGTCGATGGCGGGCTGACGGCCGGACAGGCGCGCATCGACGACCTGGGTGGCCACCAGCGATGGGCCGTCGCCGTTCCCGCCGCGCGTGACGAGATAGCGCAACACGTCGACGGTTTCGCCATCCAGAAGCGACCAGTCGTCGACGGAGATGACGACGCGCGCGGAGCGTTGCAGGGCTCGAACCGCGCCCCCGACCGCCAGTCGCAGCGTCATGCGATCGGCCACGTCCACTAGGCGAAATTCTGGCGCGCGCAACGAGTCTAGGACTCGTCGCTGCGCGGCCGGCAGGCCGTCGAGTTCCGAATCGTCCACGTCCGAGAGGAGGTCGACGAGACCGCCGAACGGTTCGGCCTCTGACAGTGCGCGTCCGCGAATGACCCTGGCGCCTGCGCCTCGCGCTTGCCGAACCACGTGGTCCAGGACCGTCGACCTGCCGACCCCAGGCTCACCGATCAACAAGACGCGACCCCCAGGCCGTGACAACGAGCGGACGACCCTTGCCACGAGCGCAGCCCTCTCGTCATGCAGGGGTGAGGTCCAGGTGGATACCTCTTCGCCCGCCCGCCCCGCAGTGTGGGCGGTCTGCCCCGCCGACCGTGCCGTCGCCGTGGTGGTCGACGAATCGACGAGGTGTGCGCTGATCTCGCCCATCAGGGGCTCCTTTGGTCGGCGACGGCTCCGAACCGGACACCGGACGGTGGCGACAACGCGATAGAATCGTTACAGAGTTGTATCGTAACTTAATGAACGAGAGGATGGTGTGAACTTGTTCCCGTGGGCAGTTCCGCCAGGAGTACGGGTCAGAATGAGCGCATGAGTGACGCCGCAGAGAACGCGGGCCCGTCTCGAGGTGGCCGCCCCCGCGACCCCGTCCTCGACGACGCGATCGTCCACGCCACCCGCCGACGTCTTATTCTCGACGGCTACGCCGGCATGACGATCGGCGACGTCGCCGCCGACGCGGGGGTTTCCCGTCCGACGATCTACCGCCGCTGGGCTGACAAGCTTCAGCTGACGATCGACGCGCTCGACTGGGGCTTCCGCGCCCAGCGGGACAGCTATCCGCTGCTGGAGGTGTCGAAACTCGAAGCGCGCGAGGCGTTCACCGAAGCCGTCCGCCGCGTCGACCCGTGTTACTTCAACCCCGACGCAATGGTCCTCGTGGGCAACTTCATGGGCGAGTCCCAGCGCACTCCCGAGTTGCTCGCCCTCCTCGTGCAGCAGGCCGTCGCACCAAGGGTGAACTTGGTCGAGGGCGTCCTCGCCGAGCTTCAGAAACGCGGGGAGGTGCGGGAGGACGTCGATCGGCACACGGTGGCCACGATGTGCTTCGGCAGCTACTACGCGGCGTTCCTGCGCGCCGACCCCGCGGACACCGACCTCGCCGAACGGGTGGTCGACGTGTTGTGGCCGGGCATCGTGGCGTACGGGCGCTGAGCCGGACCCGCATTCGCCGGCGCCGAGCACGGTTGAGACTTCGTGGGATTCCCTGATGCTGCGACCCTTGGGGTGCCCATAGCGTCGTCGTCATGTCCACTACCCCCACCATCGTGCTGGTGCACGGCGCCTTTGCCGACGCATCCAGCTTCGCCCCCGTCGTCTCAGAGTTGATCGACGAAGGGTTGTCCGTCGTCGTCCCGGCCCTGCCGAATCGAAGTCTGATCGGCGACTCGGCCTACATTGCCTCCGTCGTCCGCCGGATCGCGGGCCCCGTCCTGCTGGTCGGCCACTCCTACGGCGGTGCGGTGATCACCGTCGCCGGCCTCGAGACCAACGTCGTCGGCCTGGTCTACTTGGCCGCTTACGCGCCGGACCAGGGCGAGAGCATCGGCGAGCTGCAGTCCAGGTTCCCGGACTCAGACCTGGCATCAGCCCTCGTCTATCAACCCTTTTCGCAGCCCGGCCAGGACGACGGCACCGACGTCTACGTCGAGGTCGAGCAGTTTCCCGCCGTCCTGGCCGCCGGGGTCGACCACCAGCTGGCCCGGGTGCTGGCCGTGTCCCAGCGTCCGCTCGCCGCCGCGGCCTTCGGCGAGAAGGCGACCACCGCCGCCTGGCGCACCAAGCCCTCCTGGGGCCTCGTCGCCACGGCCGACCACGCGATCAACCCGGACGTCGAGCGCTTCGGGTACACCCGCGCCTTCATGACGGTCCGGGAAGTGGACAGCTCGCACCTGGTGATGCTCGCCGAGCCCAAGACCGTCGTGGAGCTGATCCGCGAGGCCATTCGCGCGACCACCATCTGACCACCCCGTCACCAACACGACTAAACGACACATAAGGATTGACCATGACGAAGATCGCCATCGTCCTCGGAAGTACCCGTCCCGGCCGCCGCGGCGCCGCCGTCGCGCGCTGGGTGCTCGAGCAGGCGGTCACGCGAGGTGCCGCCGACTACGAGCTCGTCGACCTCGCCGACGTGCCGCTGCCCAACCTCGACGAACCGATGTCACCCACGCTTGGCGTGTACCAACACGAGCACACGCGGTCGTGGGCGGCCAAGGTCGCGGAGTTCGACGGCTACGTCTTCGTGACGCCGGAGTACAACCACAGCATCCCCGGAGTGCTGAAGAACGCCCTGGACTTCGTCTACGGAGAGTGGAACGACAAGGCGGCCGGCATCGTCAGCTACGGGGGCGGTGACCCCGGCGGTGCACGCGCAGCCGAGCAACTCCGACTCATCCTCGGCGAGCTTCAGATCGCGGACGTCAGCGAACAAGTGGCCCTGTCCTTTCGGACCGACTTCGAAGACTCGTCCTCCTTCACGCCGGGATCCTGGCAGCCACGGGCCCTGTCGAAGATGCTGGATCAGGTCGAGTCGTGGTCGCGCGCGCTGGAACCGGTGCGCGGCGTCCCCGCAGTGTGACGCACGAGCCGACTCACTCATTGAAACCGATTGCAATCCAACGAATTAACCATCGACACGCCAACGCACCAAGGAGGATGTCATGTCCGTCGCACCACTGCCCACCATGAACGTGCCTGCTGCGCGCCCACCACTGCCGAAGATCGCCCTGGAGGAGGCATTCGCCCATAAGCAGGCGATGACTCTCGACCAGAACGGCAATCCCGACTGGGCCTGGCACAGGGAAGAAAACGCGCTGAACCAGCAATACATCGACGCCGTCGGGCCGCGCCTGTTCGACTTCGAGGACACTCGCCTCCCCGCCATGGACGAGGCCGGCATCCAGTTCGTCGTCAACTCGCTGACCTGCCCCGGAATCGAGCACATCCTCGATCCCAAGCAGGCCCGAGATGCGGCCACCGCAGCCAACGACTTTCTCGCCGCGCAGGTCAGCCGCCATCCGGACCGCTTCGGCGGGTTCGCCAGCGTCGCCATGCACGATCCCGAGCAGGGCGCGGCAGAGTTGGAACGCTGCGTGACCAAACTTGGCTTCAAGGGTGTTCTGTTCAACGGCTACGCCCAACAGCACACCGAGGACAACCTCGTCTACCTCGACGACGACAGGTACACGCCGTTGTGGGAAGCCGTTACGTCGCTTGACGTTCCGGTCTACATCCATCCCCGCGTGTCATACCAACGACTGATGTACCAGGGCCACGACGAACTGCAAGGCATGGTGTTCGGTTACGCCCCCGAAACAGCCGTCCACATGCTGCGGATCGTCTACGGCGGGGTGTTCGATCGGTTTCCGTCAGCCCAGGTGATCATCGGCCACATGGGTGAGACGATTCCGTTCGAGGCGTGGCGCATTCAGCACTGCTTCGAGCACAGTCCACGCAAGGACAAGGTCGAGCTGCGCCTGCAGGACTACCTCCGGCGAAACATGTGGATCACCACCTCGGGCAACTACAGCACCGCGGCGCTGCACTGCGCGATGAACACCATGGGCGCCGATCGGATCATGTTCTCCGTCGACTACCCCTACGAAGACATGGCCGAGGCATCCGAGTGGTTCGAGTCCTGCGACATCTCCGAAGCCGACCGCCACAAGATTGGGTATGAGAACGCGAAGCGCCTGCTTCGGCTGTAAGCACGGCGTCGCTCGGATCAAGTGAAACCAAGGCGAAGGAGAACACCACGATGCCATCGACGAAGTTGACGGACGCCGAAAAGGCCATGCTGGCCAAGCCAAACCCCGCGGTGATCAGCACGATTCGCAGCGACGGACACCCCGTATCCGCCGCGACGTGGTACCTGCTGCGAGACGATCACATCCTGGTCAACATGGACGTCGGCCGAAAGCGCTTGGGACACATACGCAAGGACCCGCGGGTGTCACTCACCGTGCTCGACGAAGCCAGTTGGTACACCCACATCACGCTCATCGGCCGCGTCGTGGACATCTACGACGACGAGGGCATGGCCGACATCGACGCGGTGTCTCAGCACTACCAGGGAAAGCCCTACCCACGACGAGACCGGGCGCGCGTCAGCGCACTCATCGAAGTCGACCGGGTGCATGGCTGGGGTGCGTACAAGAACAACGACCAGGCATGACCGAGGGTGCGGTACGCGCCTCTCAGTCGCACGGCAACCGGGACATCTGCCTCCGGCAGCGTGAAAACATCCTGGTTCAGGGCACCGCAGACGGGGCATGTGCCTACCGACGCACGCCGGCGGGACGTACCCGCGGGTTGACTAGGAGGACACGCAATGACGATGCCCAGTGACGCCGCGGATGCGGTCGAGACCGCTGGATCCAATGAAGGTCCACGCGATCATGAAGGCGTCGACACCGAACATGCGGCCTACGTCGACGAAGACAACGTGCCCCATCCTGGTGACGCCAACGAGGCTGGCTGACCACGGGCGGGTTCATCTCCGGCTGAGTTCTGGTCCGCGGCAAGCGGATTAGACCTGAGCCATGCCTCCGTCGATGGACAGTTCGGCGCCGGTCATGAAACTGCTCTCATCCGAGGCGAGGAACAGTGCACCGTTGGCGATCTCCTCGGGAAGCCCGAGACGGCCCATCGGGACGAGGGTGCTCATGTGGGTTCGCAGCGCTGCGGGATCCAGGCCGAAGTACTCGGCCTGTCCGTCGATGATGAGGGTGTCGACCGGACCAGGGCTGAGCACGTTGATTCGAAGTCCGCGGTCGCCGAACTCCGCTGCCCACGTGCGGGCATAGGAGCGGACGGCGGCCTTCGCGGCGCTGTACGCCCCTGACCCGGGGGCACCCTTGACTGCTGCAATCGAGCCCACCAAGACGATCGAGCCGCCCGATCGCAGAAGTGGCAGCGCCTTTTGGACGGTGAACAAGGTGCCGCGGGCGTTGACGTCGAAGGTGCGGTCGAAGTGCGCCTCGGTGACGTCCTGGAAATTCAGCCGCTCGATGCTCCCGGCATTCGCGACGACCACGTCGAGGTGCCCGCTCTCCTGACGGATGGCGTCGACGACAGAGTCGAGGTCGTCTTGAACCGTGACGTCCGAGGCGATTGCGGTGACCCGTCCGTCGATGGTCGTCGTCGCGGCGTCCAGAACCTCCTGCCGTCGGCCCGTGATGTAGACGTGCGCACCTTCGACGGCAAACCTCTGGGCTATTGCCAAACCGAGGCCCGCGCTTCCGCCGGTGACGAGGGCGACCTTGTTTTCGAGACGCATGCTTTCTCCTCTAATCGAGACCGCGATTCGGTCCTATTGCGTTGGCCTAACCTGCTTTTGACGTCCAGCGTCACAAGTTTGTCCATGACCGGGGACCACGGTAGGACGGGTGCGACATAGAGGCAAATAGTGGAAACGCATACTCTGCATTGACACTCCCTATGTCAGCCAAGGTGGATTCGAATGAACCTGCGCCAATACGAGTACGCTCTCGCCGTAGCCGACGAGGGCTCCATGACGGCGGCGGCAGAACGCCTACGGGTCACTCAGCCCTCGCTGTCCCAGCAGATCGCCACCTTGGAGAAGCACCTCGGGGTGCAGCTGTTCACCCGCACGCCGAGCGGGGTCACCGTGACGGTGGCCGGGCGGGCCTTTCTCGCCGAGGCGAAGATCGCGACGACCGCGTCCCGGCGTGCCATTACGGCCGCCCGCGCCGCCAACGGGGAACTCGCAGGCGAACTCATCATTGCCGTCCACATGGGCCTCGGAGCCCGCCAACTGCCGCAGGCTCTGGGCCAGTTGCGCAAACGCCACCCGAAGCTGCAGGTGACCCTCCATGAAGAGCCTGATCCCGCCGAGATGGAACGCCTGCTCCGCCAGGGAACCCTCGACATGGTCCTCGTGCACCGCATTCCTGCCGGGTGCGCCTTCGACTCTCACTCGCTGGGTGAGGAGACCTACGTCGCCGTCGTGCCGAAGGGACACCCACTGCGCGCCAGCGGAGCCGCCCTGCACCTAGAAGACCTGGCCCAGGACGGATGGGTTCGATTCCGGCACACCAGCCTTCTGGACGACTACCTAGCCCGCCTGCTCGCCACCGCGGGACTGAGTCCGCACACGGTGGCCCGAGCGTCACAGATCTCCACTGCGGTGCGGCTCGTGGCGCAGGGGTTGGGTGTCACCGTGGTCCCGGCCTCGGCCATCCCCGAAGGCTTCGAAGAACTGGCCTGCCCGCTGTCGCCCTCTCTCACCGAGCCCGTCCTCGTCGGCGTGCGGCGTAATCCGGGTGGAGCCGAGATGGCCATGCTCGACCAACTCGACCGACAAAATTGGTCCGGCACAGACCTTCTCAGTCGCGAGAAGGCGGCGCGCGCCCACCACTTGGTGGAATCCAAGCGCACCGTCGGCAAGGTCATCCTCGACAACCGACGAACCTAGCGAGGTGCCTCGCGTCGACGCTTGACGAGGACGACCACCAGCGCGACCGCGATGACCGCCAGGACACCGAGACCAAGCGCGACCCACGCCAGCACCGACGCGCCGCCCGACGGTGCCGAGGACGACGTGACCGTCAGCTTGTACCCCGGTGGTGGGCTGGCTGACGGCGGCGTCAGGCCCGGCAGGCTCTGCGTCGCCGTAACGGTGAATTCCCTTCGGCTGGAGTCGCTTTGACCCCAACTGCCCCAGGCGGGCGTTTCCTCGTCGAGAAGCACTTTGCGAGTACCGGTCTCGGGGTCGTCGCCGAGGTCGACCACCTTCCTCACCACGACGGGGTCGTACTGCACGCCGGCCAGGTCGAACCGCACCAGGACGTCAGGGTAGCTCTGCAAGGCTGGGGGCTTCGGCGGCCGCGGCTGTCCGGGCTTGGGCACGTACCCACCTCCGGAGAAGCTGCCGACCGACACGTCGGCCACGCCACCGGACGCGTTGGGCACCAACGCCGTAAAGCTGTAGACGCCGGGCCGCGGGACGCTGAGTACCGATTGGGCGAGCGGTGGGATGGTCAAGACGTACGGGCGGCCCGCGTAGACGTAGGCCAGCTGGATCGGCACGGGGAACGGATTGGCGATGAGCGGCTGGTAGTACTGGTCGTAGCGGGTCCACGACGAGGACCACTGCGTCACCTGGAGGCTCGTCGAGGACGACAGGGCCGTCTCCACGGTGCTGCGCATCTCCGTCACGCTGGTTTCGTCGACCTGGCGGGTGTCGGCCACCACGGGTGCGGACTCCTGCGCCTTCGTGACGTCGTCGGGATCGGCCGACGGGGTGTCCGGTGCGGTCGCGTCGACGTTGTCCTCACCGGCGCCATCATCGTCGCCACCTCCCGCCCCCTGGGACGCCGAATCATCCTCGCCCCCCGAGGTTGACGGCTGGTCGGCGGTCGATCCGGCCGACGGTTGTTCACCACCGGGGTCGTCGGCAGTGGTGTCCGGGTCCGGTTCGACGCCACCCGGTTCCCCACCTGGGACCGGTTCGTCGACCTCACCCGGGTAGTCCACGTCCGGAGCGTCTTGCTGCGGCGGTTCCTCGGCGACGACGTCTGGCGCGACCTCGACGGTGCCTTCGTCGTCGTCATAGGGATCGGCCCACCCGACGGCGGTGCCCACACCAAGCCACGACACGGATGCGAGCAATGTCACCGCCACGAGTGTCAACATGCGGCGCGTCAACATCGCCATGGAATCCCCTGCCGTTCGATCAGTCATGTGCGGTCGGATGGTACTAGCAAACCAACTGCGCTTCAGTGTGTTTCGTCGTCCACGACACGATCGCCGACCGAAGAAGCGCGGTGCCGAGAGCCGAAGTGGACACCGCAAGGACGGGAGACCTGGCGCCGCGCTCGTCCGTCGGCAAACACCCTTGACGCAATATTGACGCTAACGGCAATACCTGACCAGCGGCGACGACTGCACGGGCGGCAATGAGCAAACGCCTACGGGCGACAAGCCATCCGCGGGGATGATCGGTTGCGCCGGCCCGCCGCGGCGCGCACGATGTGCCGCAGGCAACGCCACGACCTCGAGGCTGCGGGCTAGGGCACCCGCGCCAACATGTTGCACGCGGCCGCGGTCACGATGGCACGGTCGTAGGTGATGACGAAGTCGAAGCGCCGGTCTTCGTCAGGACCGGTGTCGTCGTTGCCGTCGTGCTCGCGGGCGATCAGCGCGACCGCCATGTGGGGTCCCAACGCCAACACGGTCCATTCCTTGGCGAGTGCGTCCGTGGGCTGCAGCGCTATCCCGCGGACGCCAGATCCGAAGTCAGCGGGCATGTTCGCTCCGTAGACCGCGACCATCGACGAGCGGGCGGCGAGTTCGCGGTACGCGTCACGGGTACGCCTGGTGAAGTGCCTGGCATGCTGCAACGCCGTCAGCAGAATCGGCGGGTCGGTCGCGTCGCGCGCTTGGCTTTCGATGTGGCGGGAGAACGCCGTCAGGGTCTGTTTCCTGGCGGTGCGGATCGTCGCCCTGTCTCGAACCAGATCGAACGGTGAGCCCGACGCGAGCCCGCGGCCAGGCGGTCGAGCGGGAAGCGACCAGCCTGCACCCAGAGGATGGTGGCTCATCGCGCCTGGACGCCCGAACTTGTACCCCTGCCCCAGGGTGGCCCCCACGGCCAGCGCCTGTTCCAGATGGTCGTCGGTCTCGATGCCCTCGGCCAGAATTAGCGCCCCGCTACGTTCGTGGTGCGCCAACACGGCCGACAGCGTTCGCGCCTGCGCGTCGTCGGGTTGCGACTGAACCAACCCCATGTCCAGCTTCACCACGTCGGGGGCGATCACATCCAGCAGCGCCAGCGAATCTGGATGTGCACCTACGTCGTCCAACGCGATCCCAAAGCCGTCGGCGCGTAGCGCGGCGACCTTCTCCAGCAGCGCGCGGGGGTGGGCGAGCAGGCTCCGCTCGGTCAGTTCGAACATCAACTGCAGTTCGGTGCGCCCACGCTTGAGCACCTCGTTCTGCGCATGGTCGACCAGCGTGCTCGAGGGTTCACAATTGATGCACAGCAACGACTTTCGGGTCAGCCCCTGTGCCAGGGCCCCGGTGATGGCGGTGTCGATGCACAAGCGGTCGAGCTCGTCGACGCGGTTCAGGGCCTCGGCCCGAGCGAACACCACCTCTGGACCCAAGCCAGTCGACTCGGGCCACCGAGCCAACGCTTCGAAGCCGACGACCGCCCCGTCGGGTAGCGCCACGATCGGCTGAAAGGCTGACGAGAGACCGACCCCGGAAATGGCGGCGTCCACCTGTGCAGGTGAGGCACGGCCACGATGCCGACGCCGTGAGGCGCCCGCGTCACGAATCTCGACGGACATCCCCGCCCCCCTCCACCGCTGCTCCCCTGCAACTTACAGTGCCCTGGGAAAGGCCGCGCGCAGCGCCGATTCGGCGTGACGAGCGCGGCCCACCACCCCTGAGATACCGTCGCCAACCATGGGCATCCCAGAGGTCGAACCGACGGCGCCGTCGCCGTTGTTCAAGGCAGGCGCGAAGCTGATGAGTACCGACCTCGCCCGCCGATTCCTCAAGCGCTACGGCTGGCGCGTCGACCGCGCCGTCATCAAGCTGACCAACGGGCACGTCTCGATGTCGCTGGTACTCCCCGAGGTACTGCTCACCCATACCGGTGCGAAGACGGGCAAGCAGCGCAGCACTCCGCTGACGTACTTCACCGACGGCGGCCGGGTCATCACGATTGCGTCCAACTACGGCGGTGAGCGCCACCCCTCCTGGTACCACAACGTGAAGGCACATCCACGCGTCACGCTGTCGGCGCGCGGCTACACCGGCACCTTCGTCGCCGAGGAGGCGACCGGTGCCGAACGCGACCGGTTGTTCGGCCTCGCCAAGCAATTCGTCCCGAACTACGCCGGCTACGAGACGATGGCTGGCGGCAGGCGCATTCCCGTAGTGACGTTCACTGAGGTGACGCAGACCTCGATGCCGCCCGCGTAGCGCCTGCGGCGTAGCGAAACCCGCTCCGCCGAAACGCCTTTGCGTAGCGAAACCGCATCCCATGGCGTCAGCCGACGGCGCTGGCCAACGCGGCCAAGGTCTCCGCAGCGGTGTGTTTCGGCTGCCACCCGAGCCGATTCTTGGCCTTGCTGGTGTCCATCACCATCGACGCGCGGCCGGCGTGCAACCACTCCAGCGCCGAAGGTACGAACGGCAAGCGCGCCAGCACCTCCGACGTGACCACCGCGGCGACGTGGGGAACTTTGATCGGCCGGGCTCCCAACGCCCTGCCGACGTCGGAGAACGTCAGCAACCCGTCGCCGGCGATGTTGTACGCCCCTGGCGGCGCGGTCGTGGTGGTGACCGCCAGGGCGATCGCGGAGGCGACGTCGTCGTGGTGCACCAACTGCACCGGGCTGCCGGGGTCCGGCAACGGCGGCTTGAGCACCGGTACCGCCTGCGTGAGTCGACGCACCGCCCCCGGCAGGCGATTCCACGGCATGGCCTCGGCGAGCGCGGGTGCCTTGGGTCCGGCGACGATGCAGGGACGCAGCACGTACACCTCCAGCGAGGAACCCGCCGTGACGTCGGCGAGTGCCTCTTCGCACGCGGCCTTCTGCTCGGAGTAGTAGTGCTCAGGCGTGCCACGGGTGGGAACCTCTTCGGTGATGGGCACCGGGTTGTCCGCGTGATAGCCGTACGCGGCCACCGACGAGGTGTAGACCAGGCCTCGTGGACCGCCGGCGACGGTGGCCTCGAAGACGTTGCGAGTGCCCGCCAGATTGACCTTGGCGCTTTCCTCCCGCGTGCCCATGATGACGAAGGCAAGGTGCACGACCACGTCGGCGTCGGCGACCAACGCGTCGACCGCGTCCCTGTCCAAGACGTCGCCCTGTCGGTACACCGTCTTCGTCCACCCGCGTTCGGCCGGATCGAAGGCCCGCCGGGCCATTCCGACGATCTGCGTGACGTCGGGATGGGCCTCGAGTGCCTCGATTACCGAGATCCCGATCTCACCGGTCGGCCCGGTCACTGCGACGCGAAGTGCCATGGCGACTGCTGTTCCCGGCTCGGCACGGGACAAAACGTGAGCGCCGGGGTCGGACGGGCGGCGTCAGCCCTACGCCGTTCTGTCGTCGGTCACGATGTCGTGCGGAAACCGCAATCCGAGACGCTCCCGCAGTGTGGTGGCCCGGTGGTCCCGACGGAACAGCCCGCGCTCACGCAAGATCGGGACGACGAGGTTGGCGAAGTTCTCGAGGTCGACGGTCGTCTCCGCAGGCATGATGGTGAACCCGTCGGCTGTGCCCGCTCGATACCACGACTCGAGGTCGTCAGCGATCTGTTCGGGTGATCCCACGAGCAGTCGGTGCCCAGAGCCGCCAGCTCCCTTGACGACGAGTTCTCGTGGGGTGCGAGGGCTCTCCGCGATCAACGCTCTGGTGGACATGCTGAAGCCCGCCGAGAAGGCACCCGTCGGGATGGCATCCGGCAAGTCGGACAGGGCGATGGGATCGTCCGGACCGAACACACCGTCGGGGAGGCCGAGGTTGGCGACCAGCTCGGCGGACAGTCGCCCGATGGGCAGCGTCGCGTAGAGCTGTTCGGCGCGTGCACGCGCCTCGGCCTCCGTGGCGGAGACCAACACGACTACGCCCAGTGACACCTTGACGTCGTCCGGACGCCGGCCGGCAGCAGCAACCCGCTGCCGAATGTCGGTACGGAACGCCGCCGCCTTGGACTGAGTCTGAGCGACGGTGAACACGACGTCGGCGAAGTCAGCAGCCAGGCGGAGTCCGCCTTCGGATCCACCGGCTTGGACCAGCACGGGACGTCCTTGCGGGCCGGGTGCGACCGGGAGCGGGCCTTCGACCGAGAAGAACTCCCCGTGGTGATCGATCGGCCGCACTTTCGAGACGTCCGCATAGCGGCCGGAGACCTTGTCCGCGACGAGCCACCCGGGTTGCCAGCTGTCCCACAACCGTGTGACAACGTCGAGGAACTCCCAGGCTCGCCGGTACCGAGTCGCTTTGTCCGGATGCTCTTCCGCTCCGAAATTTGCTGCGGCAGCGGCATTTCCGGTGGTCACGACGTTCACCGCGGCGCGGCCCTTGGTCACGTGATCGAGCGCCTGGAACCGACGGGCCAGGTTGTACGGCGAGTTGTACGTCGTCGAGCTGGTGATCACCACACCGATGGTCTCGGTCGTCGCCGCCAGGTGGCCGAGCAGCACGAGCGGGTCCAATCCAGTCCCCGGCGATTCCCCGATCTCGTTACCCAGCGCCGGTCCGTCCCCAAGGAACACCGCGTCGATCGCGGCCGCCTCGGCGATCTTCGCAAGTCTGGTGAAGTGGTCGACGTCGAGGTAGGCCAAAGGGTCGGAGTGCGGCAGGCGCCAAGCATGGCGAAAATGCCCGGGGGTCATCAGCGAGACGATGAGGTGCGGTCCGCTCATCGGGTCGACGGCTGCCAGCCGAGACGCGGGGCCAAGTTCCGAGCGCTCTCCTCGAGCAGCCGGAGGTGCTCGTCGTGGTCGGGCACCCCGGGAACGAAGCTGATGAGCAGGTCGGTGACGTCGCGCAGCGCGGGGTCGGCGGCGAGCTCGTCGGCAAGCCCGGCACTGGGCCCGATCAAGGCGTGATCGGTGGCGAGGTACTCCTGAACCGTGTCGGTCCGCCGTGGGTCACCGTGAGTGCTCCAGCTCTGCCAACGCCGCACCCCGGGGGTCACCAGTCGGACGGCTTCGGCCATGTCGGGGTGGGGATACACTGCGCGCGAAACCTGCACCCGCGGGGGCGTCGACGCGTCGGCCCAAGCGCCGCGGTATGCACTGATGGATTCGGCCTGCCGGATCTGCGCCGCCGCGACGGTGCCGCCCTGCCACGCGGTGGCACGTGAGAGTTGTAGCCCGTCACCAGCACTCGCCACTCGCTCGGCGGCCCGACGGGACTGAGCGGGGTCCGAGGAAATGGCCTGCCACAGCCGGCGGCGCACCCCGGTGCCCGGCGGGTGCAGCACCTCCCCCGCCTCGTTGAGAGCGGCGCCGTCGAGTACCTGGTGCAGTCGGTCGACGGAGCCCTCGAAGATGCGGTGTCTGTTGGTCAGATCCCTGCCGAACGCCTCCCAAGCACCGGCGAACGGTCCCGAGCCCACACCCAACTCCAGACGTCCGCCGCTGATCTCGTCGAGCGTCGCCGCATCCTCGGCCACCTTCAACGGATCCTCGAGAGGCAATACGAGAACACCCGTGCCCAAGCGGATCCTGTTGGTGTGCTGCGCAATTGACGCCAAGATCACCAGCGGGGCGGATACGTGTTCGTTACCCTGGCGGAAGTGACGTTGGATCACCCAGCCGGAGTCGTATCCGAGCGCCTCCGCGGCGACGAAGAGGTCGACCGCTTCGCGGTACGCCCGGGCGGGCGGCACGTCCCGGTCCAGATGAAGCAGGAAGCCCAGCCGGAACGGACGGCCGTCGTCGACGCCCGCGCCGATCCGATGGGTCAGGACGCTGGTCATGTCAGAGGTTCAGCCCGGTTCCGTGCACGCCGTGCTCGTCGATGAGCGCCAACTCCTCGTCGGTGAACTCAGGGAAGTCGAGCGCCTTCACGTTGTGATCGAGCTGCCATGTCGAGCTCGCGCCCACCAGCGCGGACGTGACATGGGGATTCCGCAACACCCACTGCAAGGCGAGCTGAGCAAGGGACTGTCCTCGCGACTCGGCGACCTTGTTGAGTTCGGACGTACGCTGCCGGTAATCCTCGGTGATGACCTCGGGTGTGAGGAACGTGCTGTTGACCGCGCGTGCGTCGTCCGGAATGGAGTCCAGGTACTTGTTCGTCAGCAGGCCCTGCGCCAGTGGCGAATACACGACCAACCCAAACCCTTCGTCACGTGCGAGGTCGAGCAGACCGTTCTGCTCGATGCTTCGATCGAAGATGGAGTAACGCGGCTGATGAACGAGCAGCGGGACGCCGGCCGCGGACAGTAGTGAGGCGACCTCGCGGGCGCGATCCGGTTGGTAATTCGAGATGCCGACGTAGAGCGCCTTGCCCTGCTCCACGGCCGAGACCAGAGCACCGACCGTCTCCTCGATGGGCGTCGAGAGATCGGGACGGTGGCTGTAGAAGACGTCGACGTAGTCGGTGCCGAGATCACGCAGACTGTGGTCGAGCGAGGTCAACAACGACTTGCGAGACCCACCCACCAGGTAGGGGCTTGGTCCTATGGGGCCACCGGCCTTGGTGGACAGGATGATCTCGTCGCGGTACCGCGACAGGTCCCTCGCGAGCACCCGCCCGAAGTTCTGCTGCGCGGCGCGATGTGGCGGGCCGTACCTGTCGGCGTTGTCGAAATGAGTGATGCCCAAATCGAAGGCGTGCAGAATGATTTCGCGCTGCGTCTCGAACGGATAGTCGGTGCCGAACTTCTGCCACAATCCGAACGAGAAGGCAGGCAGGTCAAGCCCCGACCGACCGGCCCGCCGATACGGTGTGTTCTCGTACCTCGTGTCGGCCGCAGCGTAGGTGGTCTCGAAGGTTCCAAAGGACATGGTGGGTGGCGCCTTTCAGTACGGTTTCGACGGGTGTCAGTTGCGCAGCGCGGCCGGCTGCAGTGA
>Ga0209051_1001327_pt1 | contig 21574 bp, 20 predicted proteins | sample AraplaCvi_mMS_r2_2_FD_184286 | JGI IMG/M metagenome (GOLD analysis project Ga0209051, IMG submission 184286) | Arabidopsis root microbial communities from North Carolina, USA - plate scrape MF_Cvi_mMS_r2 (SPAdes) (version 2) | ecosystem: Host-associated > Plants > Roots > Endosphere | place...
CCCTGTTCATGTTGGGCATCATGACCAACGCCGCCCGACACGAACCCGACGCCGTGGCCGCACTGCGGGCCGGTCGCGAGGATCGGTTCAACCGGCTGCTGCGCCTGCCGTTGCCCGAGCCCTACGTGCCGTCGCGGTTGGAGTCCGCGCGTGACCGGCTGCGGACGCGCCCCGAGAAGCGCCCGCCGCCCAAGCCGGCACCGCCGCGGCCCAGCTCCAAGAAGCCCAAGCCGAAGGTCAAGCCCAGGGTCGAGGTGGCCGACGCGAAGGGTCGCTCGAGGGGCAAGCCCACTCGGGTCCGCAAACCCGCCGAGGATCGCAGACGAGGTTCCGCCGAGCCGGTCGGCAGGACGGCCAAGGGCACAGGGCATCATGGTGACCGTCAGCGTCAACCGAGCCGGCGTGCTCGCCCCCTGGAAGGTCAGCGTTACGGGTGATCGACCCCGATGTGCCGAGTCCCGGCGGGCAGGAGCGCAGCGACTTGGGAGGGAGTCCCGGCGGGCAGGTCTCCGTCGTCCTGGCGGGCGGCGGCACCGCGGGACACATCGAGCCCGCCATGGCCGTGGCCGACGCCCTCGTCGCGCTGGACCCGACGGTGCGAATCACCGCCCTTGGCACGACGCGCGGTCTGGAGACGCGGCTGGTTCCCGAGCGGGGGTACGACCTCGAGCTGATCACCCCCGTCCCGTTCCCGCGCAAGCCCTCCGGTGACCTGGTCAGGCTCCCGCTGCGGGTGCGCTCGGCGGTCCGGCAGACGCGCGCCATCCTCGACGAGGTCCACGCCGACGTGGTGGTGGGCTTCGGTGGCTACGTCGCCCTGCCTGCCTACCTGGCGGCTCGCGGCGGCGCGTCGCGACGCACCGCCATTCCCGTGGTGATCCACGAGGCCAACGCCCGTGCGGGCTGGGCGAACCGGGTGGGCGCCCGCTCGGCGCGGCGCGTGCTGGCCGCGACGGCCGATCCGGGGCTCGGCCGTCGCGTCGAGGTGGTCGGCGTCCCCGTCCGCGAGGCCATCACGTCGCTGGACCGCATGGCGCTGCGCGCCGAGGCCAGGGCGCACTTCGGCTTCGCCGACGACGACCGGGTGCTACTGGTCTTCGGTGGCTCCCAGGGGGCGCAGTCGCTCAACCGCGCCGTGTCCGGTGCGGCCGCCGAACTGGCCGCCGCCGGGATCGCGGTGCTGCATGCACACGGTCCGAAGAACGTCTTGCAGCTTCGGGTACCTGCGGCGGGGGACCGGCCGTACGTGGCGGTGCCGTATCTGAGCCGGATGGACCTGGCCTATGCCGCGGCCGACCTGGTGATCTGCCGTTCGGGGGCGATGACCGTCGCCGAGGTGACCGCCGTGGGCCTGCCCGCGGTGTACGTGCCGCTGCCGATCGGCAACGGCGAGCAGCGGCTCAACGCGCTGCCGGTCGTCGGCGCCGGGGGCGGCCTGCTCATCGCCGACGCCGATCTGACGCCCGAATTCATCATCGAGACCGTCCGCGTGCTGCTGTCGGACCCGCCGCGGTTGACGGCGATGACGGCGGCTGCCACGCTCGCCGGGCATCGTGACGCCGCACGCCGGGTCGCCGAGGTGGCACTCGCGGTCGTCGCCGAGAACCGAGGGACGCGATGACCGCGCGCGAACTGCCGCCGGAATTGCAGCGGGTGCACATGGTGGGCATCGGAGGTGCGGGCATGTCCGGCATCGCCCGGATCCTGCTCGACCGTGGTGGCCTGGTGTCGGGATCGGACGCCAAGGAGTCGCGCGGGGTGGCGGCGCTGCGGGCGCGCGGCGCCCAGGTCCGGATCGGGCACGACGCGTCGTCGCTGGACATGCTGCCCGGCGGCCCGACCGTGGTGGTCAGCACGCACGCGGCGATTCCGAAGGACAATCCCGAGCTCGTCGAGGCGCGGCGCCGCGGCATTCCCGTCATCCTGCGGCCAGCGGTCCTGGCGCGGTTGACCGACGGCTACACCACGGTGATGGTGACCGGAACGCACGGCAAGACCACGACGACGTCGATGATCGTGGTGGCGTTGCAGAGCGGCGGATTCGACCCGTCGTTCGCCGTTGGCGGCGACTTGGGCGAAGCGGGCACCAACGCCCACCACGGCAGCGGGGACTGCTTCGTCGCCGAGGCCGACGAGAGCGACGGCTCGCTGCTGGAATACACCCCGGACGTCGCGGTGGTGACCAACGTCGAGGCCGACCATCTGGACTTCTTCGGCACGGTCGACGCCTACGTCGCGGTGTTCGACGGATTCGTCGCCCGGCTGCGGGCCGGTGGTGCCCTGGTGGTGTGCGCCGACGACCCCGGTGCCGCGGCCCTCGCCGAGCGTGCCGAGGCCGCCGGGGTGCACGTCCTGCGCTACGGCAGTGCCGATCGGTCGACGAATCTGGCTGCGGCCCTGGTGGAGTGGAATCAGCAAGGCACGGGCAGCGTGTCGACGGTGCAGCTGGCGGGGGAGTCGCACCCGCGGGGCATGCGGTTGGCGGTGCCTGGGCGGCACATGGCGCTCAACGCGCTGGGAGCGCTGCTGGCCGCCGTTCGGGCGGGTGCCGACGTCGAGACGGTGCTGGACGGGTTGGCCACCTTCGAGGGTGTGCGGCGGCGACTCGAGTCGGTGGGTACGGCCGCGGGCGTGCGGTTGTTCGACGTCTACGCCCACCACCCGACGGAGGTGCGGGTCGACCTCGAAGCCCTGCAGGCCGTGGCAGGCGAGGGTCGCTGCATCGCGGTGTTCCAGCCGCATCTGTACTCCCGGACGCAGACCTTCGCCCACGAGTTCGGACGGGCCCTGAGTCTGGCCGACGAGGTGTTCGTGCTCGACGTGTACGCCGCACGGGAGCAGCCGATCGCCGGCGTCAGCGGCGCCAGCGTCGCCGAGCACGTCGAGGTCCCGGTGCGGTACGTCGCGGACTTCTCCGCGGTCGCCGATCAGGTGGCGGCCGCAGCCCGACCGGGTGACGTGGTGGTGACGATGGGCGCCGGCGACGTCACGATGCTCGGAGGGGAGATCCTGGCTGCGCTGACACGGCGGGCCGCGCCGGGGACCCGCCTGCCGTGACCGGTCCCACCGAGGAGCCCGAGGCCGCCGACGATTCCGCCGGCGCCGCCGACGACGTACCCGGTGAGGGTGCCACCGCCGTGCCCGGTGACGTCATCGCCAGGACCGACGAGGACGAACCGGACTTCGAGGGACCTCGACGGCGGGCCCGGCGGGAGCGCGAGGAGCGCCGCGCCGCCCAGGATCGGGCGAGGGCCATCGAGGACGCCCGCCGTGAGGCCAAGCGCCGGGTCGTGGGCGGCCGTGCCGCCGACGACGCCAAACCGCCTGCCCGCGGCCTGATTCGGGGGTTGAAGGCGCTGATGTGGTCGGCGCTGATCAGCGTTCTGGTCGTGGGTGCCGGATTGCTCCTGTACTTCACGCCCATCATGTCGGCTCGCGTCCTGGCGATCACGGGTCTGGTCACGCTGACCCAGGACGAGGTCCAGCAGGCGGCCGCGGTGCCCGCGGACACGCCGCTGCTGCAGATCGACACCGACGAGGTGGCCGATCGCGTGGCGACCATTCGCCGCGTCGCCAGCGCCCGGGTTCAGCGCGAGTACCCGTCGACCCTGCGCATCACGATCGTCGAGCGGATTCCGTTGGTGGTCAAGGACTATCCGGACGGTCCGCACCTGTTCGACCGCGACGGCGTCGACTTCGCCACCGCCCCTCCGCCGCAGGGATTGCCCTATCTGGACGCCGACACCCCGGGGCCGACCGACCTGCCGACGTTGGCCGCGCTGCAGGTGCTGACGTCGCTGCGCCCGGAGGTGGCCTCCCAGGTCAGTCGGATCGGGGCGCCGTCGGTCGCGTCGATCACCCTCACCCTGTTCGACGGTCGGCAGGTGATCTGGGGGACGACCGACCGGACCGACGAGAAGGCGTTGAAGCTGGGCGCCCTGCTGACGCAGCCGGGGACCACCTACGACCTGTCGAGTCCGGACCTTCCGACGGTCAAGTAGGCGCGCGCGGAAAGTCACGCGGCGTGTCGCGGCGCGCCTGCGCCGATACCTCGCGTGCTCGCCCTACCGTTCTGTTCGAGCGAAACTACTTGACATAACTCTAAGCCTATGGTTGAGGTTGAGGGTTGGCCCAGGAGGAAGACTACCGATGACACCCCCGCACAACTATCTCGCAGTAATAAAGGTGGTCGGCATCGGTGGCGGTGGCGTCAACGCCGTCAACCGGATGATCGAACAAGGACTCAAGGGCGTCGAGTTCATCGCCATCAACACCGACGCGCAAGCGCTGTTGATGAGTGACGCCGACGTCAAGCTCGACGTCGGCCGGGACTCCACCCGCGGCCTCGGCGCCGGCGCCGACCCCGAAGTGGGCCGCAAGGCCGCCGACGACGCCAAGGACGACATCGAGGAGCTGCTGCGCGGCGCCGACATGGTCTTCGTCACCGCGGGCGAGGGCGGCGGCACCGGCACCGGCGGCGCACCCGTCGTCGCGACGATCGCCCGCAAGTTGGGCGCGCTGACCGTCGGCGTGGTCACGCGGCCGTTCTCCTTCGAGGGCAAGCGGCGGTCCAACCAGGCCGAGGCCGGCATCGCCGCACTGCGTGAGAGCTGCGACACGCTCATCGTGATCCCCAACGACCGGCTGCTGCAGATGGGCGACGCCGCGGTCTCGCTGATGGACGCGTTCCGCAGCGCCGACGAGGTGCTGCTCAACGGCGTGCAGGGCATCACCGACCTGATCACCACCCCGGGCCTGATCAACGTCGACTTCGCCGACGTCAAGGGCGTCATGTCGGGTGCGGGCACGGCCCTGATGGGCATCGGATCCGCGCGCGGTGACGGCCGCGCACTCAAGGCCGCCGAGATGGCCATCAACTCCCCGCTGCTCGAGGCGTCGATGGAGGGTGCGCTCGGTGTCCTGCTGTCGGTTGCCGGCGGCAGCGACCTCGGCCTCTTCGAGATCAACGAGGCGGCGTCGCTGGTGCAGGACTCCGCGCACCCCGAGGCCAACATCATCTTCGGCACCGTGATCGACGACTCGCTCGGCGACGAGGTGCGCGTGACCGTGATCGCCGCGGGCTTCGACGCCGCCGGACCCAGCCGCAAGCCCGTCGTGGGCGCCGCGCTCGGCAGCCCGTCGGTGGCCGCGGGCACCTCCGGCAAGTTGCGCCCGGCCTCGGCCTTCGACCCGGATCCGGCGAGCGTGCCCGTGCACACCAACGGCGCGACGGTCAGCATCGGTGGCGGCGGAGATGACGACGACGACGTCGACGTGCCGCCCTTCATGCGTCACTGACCGGGCGACTTCCGCACGGCCGGGATACTGGGTGGCGTGACTCGACGCATCAGATGTGTGACCACGACGAGGGCCGGTGGCGCCTCGGCCTCGCCGTTCGACTCGTTCAACCTCGGCGATCACGTCGGTGACGATCCGGCGGCGGTGGCGGCCAACCGGGCCAGGCTCGCCGAGACCATCGGGTTGGGTGCCGACGGCATCGTCTGGATGAACCAGGTGCACGGTGACCGGGTCGTCACGGTGGACGGACCGGTCGACGGCGCGGTCGACGACGCCGACGGTCTGGTGACCACCCGGCCCGGGTTGGCCTTGGCGGTGGTGACGGCCGACTGCGTTCCGGTGCTGGCGTCGGATGCCCGCGCCGGGGTCGTCGCGGCCGTGCACGCCGGTCGGGCCGGCGCCAAGGCGGGCGTGGTGGCGCGGGCGGTGGAGGCGATGCTGTCGTGCGGGGCCCACGTCGAGGACATCTCGGTGGTGCTGGGCCCGGCGGTCAGCGGCCGCAACTACGAGGTGCCCGACGACATGGCCGCCGACGTGGAGGCCGCACTGCCCGGCAGCCGGACCACCACTGCCCGCGGCACCGCGGGCCTGGATCTGCGGGCCGGCATCGTCCGGCAGCTGGCCGGGCTCGGCGTCGCCGACGTGGCCGTCGACCCGCGCTGCACCGTGGCGGACGAGACCCTGTTCAGTCATCGCCGAGGCGCCCCGACCGGGCGCCTGGCCTCCCTGGTGTGGATGGAATGACCTCGACGCGCGCCACCGATCTCGCCAAATCCCTTCAGGCCCTGCGCATTCGGGTCGCCGACGCCGCCGCCGCGGCGGGGCGCGAGGTCACCGAGGTCGAATTGCTGCCGGTGACGAAGTTCTTTCCGGCCGCCGACGTCGTCGAGCTGGTGCGGCTCGGGTGCGACGCCTTCGGCGAATCGCGGGAGCAGGAGGCGTCCCGCAAGATCGCCGAGGTGGCGGACCTGACGGCGGGGGAGTCGACGGCGCCGCTGCACTGGCACATGATCGGCAGCATTCAACGCAAGAAGGCGCGGGCGGTGGCCACCTGGGCCCACGCCGTGCACTCGGTGGACCGCGCCGCGGTGATCGAGGCGCTGGGTCGGGGGTCGGCCGAGGCGTTGGCCGAGGGCACGCGAGTGGCCCCGCTGCGGGTCTATTTGCAGGTGAGCCTGGACGGCGACCCCAATCGGGGCGGGGTCGACATGGGCACGCCGGACCTCGTGGACGAGCTGTGCGGCCTGGTCGACGGCACGGACGGACTGGACTTCGTCGGCCTGATGGCGATCCCGCCGCTGCACGCCGACGCGGCGGAATCATTCGCGCGTTTAGAGAGCGAACTGCACCGGGTACAGGCCTTCTACCAGCAGCGTCTGGGTCTGTCGGCGGGTATGTCCGGAGACCTCGAGACGGCGGTGAAACACGGGTCCACGTGTGTGCGTGTCGGTACCGCGCTTATGGGGCCCCGTCCTCTAACGTCACCCTGAGTAGTCACTCCAGTCACATCTTCATCACAGACAACATGTCATCTCCGGTCATCAGAAGGGTCTCCGATGAGCACACTGCATAAGGTCAAGGCCTACTTCGGTATGGCGCCGATGGACGATTACGACGACGAGTACTACGACGACGACGACCGCACGGCGCGCGCCGCCTACCCGCGCCGCGGCCGCGAGGACCGCTTCGAGGACGAGGGCCGCGGATACGACGCCCGGCCCGGCGAGGGTCGCGGCTATGACGATCGGATGGACCGTCCGAGCCCGCGCGAGTTCGAGCGCGAAATGGCCGGCGCCCCAGCGGGTTACCGCGGTGGCTACATGGACGAGCCCACCTTCCGCGGTGGTCGGCGCGAGTTCGAGCGGCCGCGCTTCAACACCCTGCACGGCGCCACCCGCGGTGCCGTGGCCATGGAGCCGCGCCGGATGGCCGAACTGTTCGAGGCCGGCAGCCCCCTGGCCAAGATCACCACGTTGCGGCCCAAGGACTACAGCGAGGCCCGCACGATCGGCGAGCGCTTCCGCGACGGCACGCCCGTCATCATGGACCTGGTCTCGATGGACAACGCCGACGCCAAGCGCCTGGTCGACTTCGCCGCCGGACTGGCCTTCGCCCTGCGCGGCTCGTTCGACAAGGTCGCCACGAAGGTGTTCCTGCTGTCCCCGGCCGACGTCGACGTGACCGCCGACGAGCGCAAGCGCATCGCGGAGGCCGGCTTCTACGCCTACCAGTGACGGCGTGGGTACGCTGGTCCTACATCGGGTCCTCCTGCGACCCATGGTCTGGCACTACCCAACGTCATCATCGCCTGGAGTGAGGTCGCGCAGTTGTCGCTGTTCTTTTCGATCCTGGGCTTCGTGCTGTTCGCGTTCTGGCTCCTGCTGATCGCGCGGGTGGTCGTCGAGTTCATCCGCTCGTTCGCCAGGGACTGGCGTCCGCGGGGCTTCATGGTGGTGGTGCTCGAGGTCATCATGACGCTCACCGACCCGCCGGTGAAGTTGCTCCGCCGCATCATTCCGCAGCTCACCATAGGTGCGGTGCGTTTCGACCTGTCGATCATGGTGCTTCTGCTGGCGGCGTTCATCGGGATGGAGCTGGCCTGGAGCCAGTAGCGCGGCAGGCCCCGGACGGCCCCGTGAACAGTAAAATTGGCTCTTAAACTGGACCTCAACCGCAACCGCCGGGTCTACTGTGACAGGATGGACGCCAGTTACTTCCAGCATGGCTTTCACATGACACCGGTTGACGGTCGAGACCTCAAGGGGGCAGACGATGCCGCTTACACCAGCCGACGTCCATAACGTCGCGTTCAGCAAGCCGCCGATCGGCAAGCGCGGTTACAACGAGGACGAGGTCGACGCCTTCCTCGATCTCGTCGAGAACGAGCTGACGCGCCTCATCGAGGAGAATGCCGACCTGCGCCAGCGGGTCGCCGAACTCGACCAGGACCTCTCCAGCGCGCGTTCCGGCAGCGGCGTCCAGGCAACGCAGTCGATCCCGCAGTACCAGCAGCCCGAGCCCGAGCCGGAGCCCGTCGCGCCTCCGCAGCCGGCCTACGAGGCGCCGCAACCCGTCGCCGCCGCACCGGTCAGCGAAGATTCGCACATCAAGGCTGCGAAGATCCTCGGCTTGGCCCAGGACACCGCCGACCGTCTGACCGGCACCGCCAAGGCCGAGTCCGACAAGATGCTCGCCGACGCGCGGGCGCAGGCCGACGCGATGGTCAACGAGGCCCGCTCGACCGCCGAGACCACGGTCTCGGAGGCCAAGGCCCGGGCCGAGGCACTGCTGTCGGACGCGCAGACCCGCTCGGAGACGCAGCTTCGCCAGGCTCAGGAGAAGGCCGACGCCCTCCAGGCCGACGCCGAGCGCAAGCACACCGAGATCATGGGCACCATCAACCAGCAGCGCACCGTGTTGGAAGGCCGGCTCGAGCAGCTGCGCACCTTCGAGCGCGAATACCGCACGCGTCTGAAGACCTATCTCGAATCCCAGCTGGAGGAGCTCGGCCAGCGCGGCTCCGCGGCGCCGGTGGACTCGACCGCCAACAACGACGGCGGCGGATTCAACCAGTTCAACCGGGGAAACAACTGATCGGCTGACGGATGCTGATCGTTGCGCTAGTCCTTGCCGTCATCGGCCTGGCCGCGCTGGTGACCGCCGTGGTGACCAGCAATGAGCTGATCGCCTGGGTGTGCATCGGGGCCAGCGTCATCGGCGTGCTGCTCCTCATCGTCGACGCACTTCGCGAGCGGTCGCGGGGCGGCGCCGAGGCGACCGACGCGGATACCGACGACGACGCGGCGACGACCGTCATGCCGGCCGTCGCCGACCAAGAGGCTGCCGAGGACTACCCGGAGGAGCCCGTCGACGAGCCAGCCGAGCCAGCCGCCTCGGAGCCCGACGAGTCCGACCACGAGCCGTCGACCGTCGGCGCCGAGGGTCACGACGCCGAGGCCACGTCCGAGGAATCCCCGGAAGCCAAGCGCGACTAGCGCTTTAGCCCGAATGCGGTGCAATCCGCCGGTCGGGCCGCTACGAATGGATGTCGTGGGCATCGAGTTCGAGAGCGTGGTCGACCATCCGTTGGACGAGGTCTTCGCCTGGCACACCCGCCCGGGTGCGATGCCGCGGCTGGTCCCGCCCTGGCAGCCGATGACGGTCGTCGCCGAGACGCCGTCGGTGGCCGACGGTCGCGCGGTGCTCGGCCTGCCCGCCGGGCTGCGGTGGGTCGCGCAGCACGACGGCGCCGACTACGACCCGCCGCACCGCTTCGTCGACCAACTGTCCTCCGACGGCATCATGTCGTGGCCGCCGCGGATCATCGGAAAGTGGCGCCACACCCACGATTTCAGCGCCGAGGGGACCGACGCCACCCGAGTGCACGACCGCGTGGAGGCGCCGATCCCGGCGGCCGCACTGCGTCCGACCTTCGTCTACCGTCACCGGCAACTGGCCGACGACCTCGACGCGCACCGGGACGCCGCCGACGCGGGTCTCGGGCCCGTCACCGTCGCCGTGACCGGGGCGTCGGGCCTGGTCGGTTCGGCGCTGACGGCGTTGCTCACCAGCGGCGGTCACCGCGTGATCCGGCTGGTCCGCCACGCCCCGACCGGAGCCGACGAGCGACGCTGGGATCCCGACGCCCCCGCAGCCGACCTGCTGGACGGCACCGACGCGGTGGTGCACCTCGCCGGCACGTCGATCGCCGGGCGGTTCACCGACGCCCACCGCGCCGCCATTCGTGACAGCCGCATCGAGCCGACCCGCAAACTAGCCGAGATCGCCGCCCGGCCCGGCGGCCCGGCGACGTTCGTCAGCGCGTCGGCGATCGGCTTCTACGGATACGACCGTGGCGACACTCCCCTCGACGAGGACAGCTCCCGCGGTGACGGCTTCCTGGCCGACGTGGTCGCCGACTGGGAGGCCGCGACCGCACCCGCGGCCGACGCCGGTCGGCGCGTCGTCGCGGTGCGCACCGGCATCGTGCAGGCCGCCCGCGGCGGAACCCTCAAGCTGATGCGGCCGCTGTTCGCCGCCGGTCTTGGCGGAAGATTGGGCAGCGGTGAGCAATGGCTGTCCTGGATCGGCGTCGACGACCTGCTCGACGTGTACTACCGGGCGCTCTACGACGACCGCCTCAGCGGGCCGGTGAACGCGGTGGCCCCGAACCCGGTGCGCAACGTGGACTACACCGCGGCCTTGGCGCGCACCCTGCACCGCCCGGCCCTGCTCCCGGTGCCGTCCTTCGGGCCGCGGCTGCTGCTGGGCAGTCAGGGTGCCCGCGAACTGGCCGAGGCCAACCAGCGCGTCCTGCCCGTGAAGCTGACCAACGTGGGCCACCGCTTCCGCCAGCCCGAGGTCGGCGACGCGCTGGCCCACCAGCTCGGGCACGCTCAGGCCTGAGCGACCCCGTCGACGAACGCCCGGACCAGGGCGTGCACCCGCTTGGTCGCATCGTCGAGTTCGGACCGGGTCGCGGCGCGCAACGTCTCGGCGTCCAGTCCCAACGCGGCGAGTTCGGCGGCGCCGTCGCCGGCCAGCCACATCTCCAGCAGCGCCTCGTCGACCTCGGGGTGGAACTGCAGGCCCATCGTGGTGCCGGTGACGAACGCCTGGGAGGCGCTGGCGTTCCTGGCGATCTCCACCGCACCCGGCGGCACGGTGAAACGGTCGAAGTGCCACTCGAACCACGGTCCGCCCGGCACCAACTCGGTGCGGGAGGCGTCGACGTCGAACCAGCCGACCTCCGGTGCGGGGGAGCGGGTGACCGACCCGCCGAGGGCGTGGGCGATCAGCTGACCGCCGAAGCACACCCCGAGCATCGGAACCCCGGCCGCGTGCGCGTCGCGCACCATGGCCGCCTCCGACACCATCCAGTCGAACCCGTCGTTGACACCCCACCGCGAGCCGAGGGGCACCACCACGTCGTAGGCGAGCGGATCCGGCATGGTGACCTCGATCGCCGGATCGTGCGCCTGCTCGGCGGTCACTACCTCGAAAGTCGCCACGTCGTAACCACATTCGGTGAACGCGTCGCCCAGCATCGCCTCAGGCGCAGTGGGATCGTTGTAGAGGAACAGCACCGTCTTGGCCACCGCTAGAGAATACGGGGGCCGGCGGCCCGCGGCGGGGTCAGCGCCGGGTCACCGCGCTCACAGCCGGTCGAAGATGCCGTTGACGATGTCGTCCCCGATGCCGATGCCTGCGCCGGTCACGATGGCCTGCCCGAAGCGACCGCCGAGGAAGCGTTGCAACGTGCCACCGCCCTGGGCGGGCTGGTACTGATACTGCGGTGCGTACTGCGGCTGATATGGCGCGGGCTGCTGGTACTGCGGCGCCGCGGCCTGGATCGGCGAGGGCTGCGGCACGGTGGCCTGCTGGACGTGGGAGTCGACGAGGGCGTGGATGGCTTGCAGCAATTCGGTCGTGGTGGACTGCTCGTCGCGCAGGGCCAGCGCGATCTCCCGCAGATCCAGCGACCACTCCCGCGCGTTGGGGTCGCCGACGGCCGCGGACAGCTTGTCGGCGAGGGCCGCGACCAGGGTGGCGGTCTGCTGGGTCCGTTGCTGCAACTCGGTGAAACGCTGGTCCACGGTGTCTGCGTCCACGGGGGCGCCTCCTCTCGCACGTGCACACCCTGTGCACAGGCGCAGGTATACCGAGGAAGCCTCGGGGATCGCTGACCGTTGGCTGCCCGAATGCGATGAACGCGGCTCAGGCCGTGGGGATGTCGAGGAGTTGTTCGAAGAATCCGCCGAAGCCGCCCTCGCGGTCCACGAGATGCACTTCGAGGATCCAGTGGCAGTCCCGCCCCTTCGGGTCGACGCGTCGCATGGGATCGGTGTTCGGCGCGGCGATGTAACTCGCCATGGCGTCACCGCTGATGCGCTCGTGCGGAAACTCCCCGACCAGGTGCCCGACGTGTTCGCCGACGTGGTCCCAGCCGGCGTCGTGAATCAACCCGCGGACGTGGTCGAAGAGCTGTGCTCCGGTCACGGCCGGATGCGCGTCGAAGTACGCGCGGCCGGCGTCCCAGATGCGCGGAAGGTCCGCGGCCAGGCGGTGTTTGACGGGGTCGTCGCCCAGCACGTAGGTCCGGCCGAAGTCGGCCTCCCAGTCGGCGAAGATCGGGCCGAAGTCGAGGAACACGATGTCGTCGGCCGCGACGACGCGATCCGGCGGGTTCTCGGCGTACGGCTGCACGGTGTTGGCGCCGGCGCGCACGATGCGCTTGTGCCAGAACTTGGTGATCCCGAAGAGCTCGTCGGCCAGGGCGCGGATCTGGTCGCTCAGCTCGCGTTCGCCGACGCCGGGGACGATCAGGCCGCGGGCCACCACCTCGTCGAAGAGGGCGGTGGCCTTGCCTTCGGCGTCGCGAAGGGCGTCGATCCGGGATCGTTCGACTAGTGCGTCCATGGGTCCTATTCTGCGCCGGTCGCCCGGTAGCGGCGCTCCGGCCTGCCCGCCCCGTACTGCAGGCGTAGCTCGAGGGCCCCGGCGCGCAGGAAGTGCTCCAGGTAGCGGCGCGCGCTGACCCGCGAAATGCCCACCAGCTCGGCGCATTCCGCCGACGACACCTCACCGGCGTTCCGCACGGCGTCGAGCACCAGCTGTCCGGTCACCGCGCCAAGACCCTTGGGCAACGCGTCGTCGGGGACGGGTGTCGTGCCGCCCTGGCGGCCGAAGAGGGAGTCGATCAGCGACTGGTCTGCCCCGGCCGCCGACGACAGCGCCTCGGCACGCGCGGCGAAGGCCTCCAGCTTGGCGCGCAGCTGCGGGAATTCGAACGGCTTGATCAGGTAGTCGGCCGCGCCGCCGTCGAGTGCGCCGCTGACGGTGTCCAGTTCGCGGGCCGCGGTGATCATGATGACGCCGACCGGGTCACCGGCGGCACGCAGTCGCTTGAGGACCTCCAGCCCCGTCATGTCGGGCAGGTACACGTCGAGCAGTATGAGCTCGGGGTGCAGCGCGGCGGCCATCTCCAGGGCTTCCGAGCCGGTGCGGGCGGCGCCGACGGTGGCGAACCCGTCGACGCGGTCGACGAACTTGCGATGGATCTCGGCGACCATGAAGTCGTCGTCGACGACGAGGACCTCACGCATGCTCGGCCAACCGGGCCGGCGGAAGGCTGACCCGGAAGCACGCCCCGCCGCCGGGTGCGTCGGTGACCTCGACCGTGCCGCCCAGTTGCGCGCTGACCAGACGGACCAGCGCGAGACCGATTCCGCGTCCCCCAGGCACGTCGGGTTTGGAGGTGACGCCCCTGGTGAAGATCTCCTCCCGAAGATGTTCGGGCACACCGGGTCCCGAGTCGGTGACGGACACGGTCATCCCTTCGGTGTCGTCGAGGTGGACGGTCACGCGCCCGGCGTCGGACCCCTCGGAGACGTCGACGGCGTTGTCGATGAGATTACCCAGCAGGGTGATGACGTCGGTCGAGAGTGCGGGATCGAGAGCGGAGAGATGGGAGTCGGGGTCGATGGTCAGCTCGACGCCGCTCTCGGCGGCCAGGGACGTCTTGGCGATCAGCAGTGCGGCGACCGCCGGATCGGTGACGAGTTGGGTGACGGCGTCACTGATCTCGGCACGGCGGCGGGTCAACGCCCCGACGAAGTCGTGCACGGAGTCGTACTCGCCGAGCTGGACCAGCCCCGAGATGGTGTGCAGCTGGTTGGCGAATTCGTGGGTCTGAGCGCGAAGGGTGTCGGTGACGCTCTTGTGCGAGGACAACTGGCCCTGCATGGACGCCAACTCGGTGCTGTCACGCATCGTGGTGACGGTGCCGATGCGCCTGCCCTGGCTGGTGGCCGAGCGCCGGTTGAGCGCGAGCACCCGGGTCCGGGTGACGATGACGACGTCGGACTGGGCGGCCCGCCCGTCCCCTCCGGCCAGGAGGAACTCGGCAACCGCCGGGTCCAGGTCGATCTCGTCGACCCGGCGCCCGACGTCGTCGTCGGTGAGGTCGAGCAGCGCTTGGGCGCTGTCGTTGAGCACCGTGACGACCCCGTCGTCGTCGACGGCGACCACGCCCTCTCTGATGCTGTGCAGCAACGCTTCTCGATGCTCGGCCAGGCCGGCGATCTCGGCGATCTCCAACCCTCGGGTTTGGCGCTTGATGCGCCGCGACAGCAGCCACGACGCCATCGCACCCAGTGCCGCACCGAGTCCGAGGTAGACCAGCAGGCGTTCGCCGGCGCCGCCGAGCAGCTGCCAGACCGAGGGGTAGCGCTCGGAGACCGACACCACCGCCAGCACCACCCCGTCGACGTCGTTGATCGGGACTTGGCCGGCGAGGCAGTCCACGCCGTCGACGTCGAGGTCGCCGAACCAGGCGCGTCCGCGGACGGCGCCACTGCCGGAGAGGTCGAGGCGCCGTCCGATGCGCGACGGGTCGGTGGAGACCCGGACGATTCCGGTGGGGTCGACGATCTCGGCGAGTTCGGCGCCCGAGAGCGCCACGGCCCGGTCGACGTCGGGGGCCAGGAGTTGCGCGGCGAACGGGTCGGCGAACCGTTCGCGGACGATTGGCGTCGAGGCCAGATTCTCCGCGACCGCGATCATCCGCTGGCCGCGGACGTCTTGGAACTCGTCGCTGGACTGGGTGACCGACACCGCGGCCACGGCCACCAGGACGATCGCGATCACGACGAGTTGGAAGACGAGGAACTGCCCGGCGAGGCTACGGGTGCCGCCGGTACGCACGCGCCCCGTCCGACTCACTGGTGATCGCAACGACCACAACTTCCTTTGCGTTCTCAAGAGTGACCTGTGTCACCTCGCGGTCCAGTATTGCTTCTCATCACACTCAAGCGAATTGGGACGACCCTATGAAACCACCCAGAACGACGCGCATCCTGGCGTTCCTGATCAGCCTCGCGTTCGCCGCTGCGTTCGCGACCGGCTGCGGGGTGACGCGCGGCGACGAGAACTCCGGGCTGCACCGACTGCGGATGATGGTGCCCAACAGCCCCGGCGGCGGGTACGACCTCACCGCGCGCACCGCGGTGAAGGTCATGGAGGACGACGACATCACCGGTCGCGTCGAGGTGTTCAACGTCATCGGCGCCGGCGGCACGGTGGCCATGGCCCGGCTCATGAACGAGAAGGGCAACGGCGATCTCATGATGATGATGGGCCTCGGCGTCGTCGGGGCGGTGTACACCAACGGGTCCAGCGCGCTGGTCACCAACGCGACCCCACTGGCCAAGATGGTCGAGGAGCAGGAGGGCATCCTGGTGCCCGCCAATTCCCCGTTCCGGACGGTCGACGACTTCGTCGCCGCCTGGAAGGCCGACCCGTCGAAGGTCACCGTCGGCGGCGGCTCCTCGCCGGGTGGCCCCGACCACCTCTTCCCGATGGAGACCGCCCGCGCCGTGGGCGTCGACCCCACGAAGGTCAACTTCGTGTCCTACGACGGCGGCGGCGACCTGCTGACCGCCCTGCTCGGCGGCAAGATCGCCGCGGGCACCTCGGGTCTCGGCGAGTACGTCGACCAGATCGAGGCGGGGCAGGTCCGCGTCCTCGCGGTCTCCGGCGACGAACGCGTCGAGGGCGTCGACGCCCCGACGCTCAAGGAAGCCGGGATCAACCTCACCTTCACCAACTGGCGCGGCGTCCTGGCGCCACCGGACATCTCGGATGAGTCCAAGCAGGTGCTGGTGAAGTCGCTCGAAGACATGCACGCCACCGACGCTTGGAAGGAGGCCCTGGTGAAGAACGGCTGGACTGACGCGTTCATGACCGGCGCGCCGTTCGAACAGTTCCTCAAGGATCAAGACCAGCGCGTCTCCACGACGCTGACCGAGCTGGGGCTCCTGTGACCGCGCCGACCGACGAGCCCACCCAGCAGCCCGAGCCAATCGCCGAGCCCGAGGCCCGGACCGTCGACCGGGCGCAGTACCTGGTGTGTGCGGTGCTGGTGGCGGTCGGTGCGTTCCTCTTCTATGACGCGCTGAACCTGCCCGGCGGTTTCGCCAAGGTCGACCCGGTGGGGCCGCGGCTCTTCCCGATGGTCGTCGGGGCCGGTTTGGTGCTGTTGGCGGTCGTCCTGGCCATCGCCATTCCACGGGGTTCCCGGGGCGAGGCCGACGCAGGGGAGGACATCGACCCGGACCGGCCCAGCGATTGGCGCACGGTCGGCCTGCTGGTGGCGATCTTCGTGGCCACCATCCTGCTCGTCATCCCGCTGGGCTGGACCATCACCAGTGCGCTGATGTTCGCCGCGTCGGCCACGGTCCTGGGCAGCAAGCACTACGTGCGCAACATCGTCATCGGCGCCGTGCTCGGTGTCCTCAGCTTCTACGCGTTCTACTCAGGGCTCGGAATCCCGCTGCCCGCAGGCATTTTGGATGGGATCCTCTGATGTTGGCGAACTTGGACTGGCTGCTGCAGGGATTCGAGCAAGCGGCCACCCCGATGAACCTGCTGTACGCCTGCATCGGCGTGCTGCTGGGAACGGCCGTCGGGGTACTCCCCGGCATCGGCCCGGCGATGACGGTCGCCCTGCTGCTGCCCATCACCTACAACGTCAGCCCCAGTGCGGCGTTCATCATGTTCGCCGGCATCTTCTACGGCGGCATGTACGGCGGGTCGACGACGTCGATCCTGCTCAACACGCCCGGCGAGTCGTCCTCGGTGATCACCGCGATCGAGGGCAACAAGATGGCCAAGGCGGGCAGAGCCGCGCAGGCCCTGGCGACGGCGGCCATCGGGTCGTTCGTCGCCGGCACCATCGGCACCCTGCTGCTGGCGCTGTTCGCCCCGGTGATCTCGCGATTCGCCGTCACCCTGGGTGCGCCGTCCTATCTGGCCATCATGTTGTTCGCGTTGGTCGCGGTGACGGCGGTGCTCGGCTCGTCGAAGCTGCGCGGCGGCATCTCGCTGTTCCTCGGGCTGGCCATCGGGTTGGTGGGCATCGACTCGCTGACCGGTCAGGCCCGGGCGACGTTCGGCCTGCCGCAGCTGTCCGACGGCATCGACATCGTGGTCATCGCCGTGGCGATCTTCGCCCTCGGCGAGGCGCTCTGGGTCGCCGCGCATCTACGGCAGAAGCCCGCGGAGGTCATTCCCGTCGGCCGGCCGTGGATGGGCAAGGACGACTGGAAGCGGTCCTGGAAGCCGTGGCTGCGCGGGACCGCCTACGGGTTCCCGTTCGGCGCGCTACCCGCCGGTGGCGCCGAGCTGCCGACGTTCCTGTCCTACATCACGGAGAAGAAGCTCTCCAAGCACCCCGAGGAGTTCGGCAAGGGCGCCATCGAGGGCGTGGCCGGTCCGGAGGCGGCCAACAACGCCTCGGCGGCGGGCACCCTGGTGCCGATGCTCTCGCTGGGCTTGCCAACCAACGCCACCGCCGCGGTGATGCTGACGGCGTTCGTTTCGTACGGAATCCAGCCTGGCCCAACCTTGTTCGACAAGGAGCCGCTGCTGATCTGGACGTTGATCGCGAGCTTGTTCATCGGCAACTTCCTGCTGCTGGTGCTCAACCTGCCGTTGGCGCCGCTGTGGGCCAAGCTGCTGCGCACCCCGCGGCCGTACCTGTACGCCGGCATCCTCTTCTTTGCGACACTCGGTGCCTTCGCGGTGAACATCCAACCGCTGGACCTGGTGCTGCTGTTGGTCTTCGGCCTGCTCGGGTTGATGATGCGGCGCTTCGGCCTGCCGGTGTTGCCGTTGATCATCGGCGTCATCCTCGGACCGCGCATCGAGCGCCAACTGCGGCAGAGCTTGCAGCTGGGCGGCGGCGAGTGGGGCAGCCTCTTCACCGAGCCGGTGGCGATCGGCGTCTACGTGTGCATGGCGCTGCTGCTGCTGGCCCCGCTGGTGCTCAAGCTGATGCACCGCAGCGAGGAGACGCTGCTGCTGGTCGAGGACGACAAGGATCAACGAGAGAAGGCACAGGCGAAATGATCGTCGTCGGATACACCGCAGATCAGTACGGACAGGCCGCCCTGGACCACGCGATGACCGAGGCGTCGGTGCGGGGGACGGGTCTGCTCGTGGTCAACTCGACCAAGGGTGACGCGTACGTCGACCCGGCCTTCGCCGGGGCGCCGGAAGTGCACGACGTCGAGGAGCGGCTCAAGCGCAGTGGGTTGGCCTACGAGCTGACCCAGCCCGTCGGCGTCGACCCGGTCGACGAGCTCCTCGCGGCGATGGACCGTCCCGACGCCGAGCTGTTGGTCATCGGAATCAGGCACCGCAACCCGGTGGGAAAGCTGCTATTGGGCAGCGTCTCGCAGCAGTTGATCCTCGAATGCCAAAAGCCGGTGCTCGCCGTCAAACCCGCGGGGTGAGCCTGCGCCTCAGGCAACGTCGTTCCACGGCTTGGCGACATTGCTTCTGCGAGGCTTCGGCAGACGTGGTGAGGTCGGCGTGACGTAGGTCCGAGAAATTTGCCCTCGAAGTATGCGCGACTTCGCGGCGAAGATGCGGCGCGGTGCTCGACCAATAACGGATCGGTTGCGCGCAAATTTCGCGACGACATCATCGCCGCACCGGTCAATGGCTACTCGTGGCTAGGAAAGAGGCTAATCAATACCCCCGTTGAGTCGGCGGTAAACCAGCCGATTCCCCCGCTCGACGACGCCGTCGTCGATCGGGAATGGCAACGTCACCCCCGGTGAGAGCCGCTTTGGTCGACGCCTGCCCCGGTCGGTTGGGGGCACACCCCGTTCGTCTCGAACCGGGGCGAAACGGCCCGCCCAGGGCGACACGCACTGGCGGCTCACGCGGTGGACGATCGACAACCCGTGACACGCAGCAGCAGCGAACGACATCCGTGACGGAGGTCTTCTCGAGGCCCGCTCTGAAGGGTGCGTCGGTCGTGCGAGGGAAGAGATGACGACGTGTCGACACTTCGGAACTGACTGGCAAAGCGCGATGTGAACGAATCGGGTCCTTCGACTGCACCGTTTGGCGACGAGCATTGGTCTGGCGACGTGGTGACAGCAGTGGAAATTGCGTTGCCACGCACGTCCGCCGTTTCGTTGAACGGTCGGCTCCATGCTGCGTGAATGGCAAGTTTCGAACAGCTAAGTGCAATTCTGGCAAGCGAATGAATTTGATCTTGTGGCAAATGTGAGTGACGGACGAAGAAGCGTGCAAAAAGTCTGATTGCAAATCTCTGGTGAACCACTTTTCCGTGCTGTAACTTTTGCTGATCGCGCCACATTCCTAAACAGGGGGTTGTCATGCAACTTGCTCTCCGTTCACCTCTCTCGGCTGGCATCGCGCTGGTGGGAGCAACCGCCATTGCGTTGAGTCCGATCACCCCGCCCGCGCCGAATCTGAGCCTCAAGCCCGAGGCCATCTCGTCGGTCTACGCCGACTACACGCCGACCGGATTGGCCTCCGCCCTGACCGATTTGGTCGGTGGGGTCGGCGCCGCGGGCAACGCGGCGATCACGGGGATCGGTGGCATCGGCAACACGGTGATCGCGACGGCCGGAAACTTCGGCAATGCACTAGGCGCCACGGGGGTCGCCGCACTCGCCGCGATCGCATCGAATCCCCTCAACCCTGCCGCCTACCCGGCCGCGCTGGCGCTCCTGCTGACGGGCGGTGGAGCCGCCATCACCGGTGGTATCGCCGGCCTGGGCGCCGCCGGTCAGCAGGCCCTCGCGACCCTCGGCGCAGTCGGCAACATCACGCTTCAGACCATCGGGGCGATCGGAAACGAACTCACCGGCGGTGCCGCTCTCGCTGCGCTCGCGGCGTTGGCCCCGGGTGACGTGCTGGCCGCCATTGGCGTCCTGGCAGCTGGCGCGGCGACTGCCATCAACGACGCGTTCTTGGGTATCGGATCGGTTGGCACCCAGCTCGTAGGCGGTCTCGGCGGCGCGGGCACTCAGGCACTCGCCGGATTCGGTGGCGTAGGCGTCGGCCTCATCGGTGGCTTGGGTGCGGCGGGCGTGCAGACCGTCGCGGGTCTCGGCGCCACCGGCAATGCGTTCGTCAACACCGTCGGAAACGTCGGCAACGCCGCGATACAGACGATCGGTGGCGTCGGCAACGCGCTGTCGGGCACGTTGTTCGGCGCCCTGGGCACGATCCTGTCGAACCCGCTCAACCCGGCCAGCTACGCGAGCGCGCTCAACACGTTGGTGAGCGGGGTCGGCACCGCGGTCAACGTCGGTCTGCTCGGCGCGGGAGCGACCGGAAACCTCCTGGTGACCGGTCTCGGCGCGACCGGAGGGGCGTTCCTGGGCACCCTCGGCCTCGCCGGCACCACGCTGGTCTCGACCCTGGGCAACGCCGGGGCGGCCACCATCGCCACCATCGGCACCATCGGCAACGGTTTGGTCGCAACCGCCGGCGGAATCGGCAACACCGTGATCGCCACCACCGGCGGCGTGGTGAACACCCTTGGCAATGCACTGGGAACCGCATTCGGCCTCATCACGGGGCAGCCCGTGGTGACAGCCGCCAACGACGTGCAAGCCGCGGCGCTGCTAGCCCCGGGTGACGTCTCCGCTCAAGCCCTCACGCCCGGTGACATCGGCTCCGCCGTCGGAGTGCTGCTCCAAGGCACTGGTACGGCCATCACGCAGGGGATCGTCGGCTTCGGCACCGCTGGCAATCAACTTCTCACCGGACTCGGCGGAGCAGGCATCACCACCGTGGCGACGATTGGTGGTCTGGGCCTGATCGGCCTGGCGACCATCGGCGCGCTCGGCAACACGGCGATCCAGACGATCGGCGCCGTTGGCAACACGCTGCTCGCCGGCGGCGGTGCCGCTCTTGGATCGATCCTGGCGAATCCGCTGAACCCGGCCAGCTACGGCGCGGCTCTCCAGACGGCCATCTCCACCGTCGGTACGGCGGTCAACATCTCGCTGCAGGGCATTGGCACCGCGGGCAACGTCGCGCTCCTCGGGGCTGGTCTGGCGGGCAACATCGCGCAAGCCGGCTTCGGTGAGGCGGGCAACCAGGTCATCAACGGGATCGGTGGGGCAGGCAACACGGTGGTGCAGACCGTAGGGCAGGTCGGCAACACGTTGAACGACGCCGTCGGCGACGCCGTCGGAATCATCACGGGACCGTCCGCCACCGCGGTCGAAGACCCGGCCGACGTCACGACCCTCGCCCGCAGTTCGCGGACCAGCCTGGTCGCGCTGGACGCGGCCCCGGCCGAGTCCAGCACCCCGTCGGCGGAGTCCACCTCGTCCGACGCCTCCGAGTCCACCGGCGGTGCATCGGCGGACGCCAAGGGCACCGATGACGCCAAGGGTTCTGCGGCGTCGTCGGACACCAAGGACGCGAAGGACGCGAAGGA
>Ga0209051_1001328_pt1 | contig 21570 bp, 25 predicted proteins | sample AraplaCvi_mMS_r2_2_FD_184286 | JGI IMG/M metagenome (GOLD analysis project Ga0209051, IMG submission 184286) | Arabidopsis root microbial communities from North Carolina, USA - plate scrape MF_Cvi_mMS_r2 (SPAdes) (version 2) | ecosystem: Host-associated > Plants > Roots > Endosphere | place...
CGTTGCGCCAGGCCATGGCGGCGACGCGACGCGGCGGCATCGTCAGCGTCCCCGGCGTCTACGCGGGCTGGATCCACGCCTTCCTCTTCGGCGACGCATTCGAGAAGGGCCTGACCCTCAAGGGCGGCCAGACCCATGCCCAGGCCTTCATGCCGGCGCTGCTCGAGCACATCACGCAGGGACGCCTGTCGCCCGACGCCATCATCACCCACCGCCTGCCGCTCGCCGAGGCGGCGCGCGGCTATGAGGTCTTCGAGAAGAAGCAGGAGGACTGCCGCAAGGTCGTCCTCGTTCCCGGTCTCTGAGCGCGCGCGCCCGCGCTCTTCGCGAGGGGCGTCGCGGACGGCGCTATGTCCTGCAGCGCACAGACTTGCCCGGCCGCAGGAGGGAAGCTGCGGCCATGGTCGATCCTGGCGCGCTCACCCCGGAACAGCTGATCATCCTGCGACGCGTGGTGGAGGGAACGGGGGCACCCGCCAGGCGGCGGCGCTCCGGGGACTACTGGCGGGAGGTCGAACTCCTGGCCTACGTCGGGCTCGTGGCCATCCGCCGAGGCGCGTTGTGTCCCACGGCGCTCGGGATCGGCTACCTCGCCGCCCTGGACCGCCGGGCGTTCTTCGAGGATTTCCTGGGCGTTCCGCACGGGGCAGCCTGACGGCGCGGAGGTGTACCGCGCGCGCAGCTTGACGCATGTGCCCCGTCTTCCGTGCCCGACGCGACTCCGCGCGCGTCGGGCTCTCTTTCGTCGGGGTGCCCCGCGTGGCACGCCGCGCGGGCGCTAGGCGTCGGCAGGCGCCTCGGTCCGGGCCATGAGCTGCTCCTTGCGCTGCGCGATGCGCGCCCCGAGCTCCTCCAGGCCGAGCGGCGTCTCGCGCACCAGCGGGAAGTACTCGTTTTCTTCCTCCTTGACGTGGTGCCTGATGTACTCGCCCAGCACCTTGACCTTGGCGTCGTAGTACTCGGCGTCGGGCGTGGCGTCCTTGAGCTCCGCGATCAGCCGCTTCGCGCCCGCGTGCTCGACGTAGGCCTCGTCGACGACATCCTGCTCGTCCTCGGCGAGCACGTCGCGCGAGGCCGGGTAGAACAGTTCCTCCTCGACCTGCGCGTGCACGGTGAGGGCCACGCAGATCTGCTGGGCGATGAGCATCCTGTCGTCGTCGCTGCCCTCGCCATCGACCAGGTCGTCGTACTTGTCGAAGAGGGCCTCGACCTCCCGGTGATCCTGCATCAGCAGGCGGGTGGCGTCGGTGGCGGAGGGGAGGGCGGGGGAAGACATGAAGGACTCCTGGGTGGAATGGGGTTCGAGTTCCTCGAACGGCAAGCGAGAGTCCCTGACAGGCAGGCCGCGGCCTCCTGCGCGCCGAGGCGGCGGGCGGCGCAGGCCGCCGATTGCGGCATCGTCGGGCGCCCGGGGCGGTACGGATTTCCGAGCGATGCCGCGCTGTCGCGGGTAGCGGGCGCGATCGATGCTATGTTCGACTGCGACACGCGAACCTCCCGGGCGCGTCGTCCGTGCGTGCGACTCTTCCCGAAGGACTGGCATGACCCCGAACCCCGCGCTCGCGCAGAACCAGTTGCTGGCCGCGCTTCCCCCGGAGGCGCAGGCGCGCTTCGGCCGCGAACTCGAAGTCGTGGACATGCCGCTCGGGCAGGTGCTCAGCGAGTCCGGCGCGTCCTTGACGCACGTCTATTTCCCGACCACGGCCATCGTCTCGCTGCTGTACGTGATGGAGAACGGCGCCTCGGCGGAGATCGCGGTCATCGGCCACGAAGGCATCGTCGGGATCTCGGTGTTCATGGGCGGCGAGTCGACGCCCAGCCGGGCGGTCGTCCAGAGCGCCGGCCGTGGCTTTCGCATGAGCGCCGGCGTCATCAAGGAGGAGTTCAAGCAGGTGGCCGTCCTCCACCTGCTGCTGCGCTATACGCAGGCCCTCATCACGCAGATGGCCCAGACGGCGGTGTGCAACCGGCACCACCAGCTCGACCAGCAGCTGTGCCGCTGGCTGCTGCTCAGCCTCGATCGGCTCGGAGGTTCCGAGCTGGTCATGACCCAGGAGCTCATCGCCAACATGCTGGGCGTGCGGCGCGAGGGCGTGACGGAGAGCGCCCTGAAGCTGCAGAAGGCCGGGTTGATCCGCTACAGCCGCGGCCACATCAGCATCCTCGACCGAGGCGGGCTGGAGGCGCGCGCGTGCGAGTGCTACGCGGTGGTCAAGAAGGAGTACGACCGCCTGTTGCCTGCCCGGACCGCCAGCTAGTCGCGCTCCGGCTGCGCGGCAAGCCTTCGGCGGCGGGCCGACGGATACTGCGGTCATGGGAGTGGAACGCGAAGGTCGCCTGTCCTCGACCCCGCCGCGCGCGGGCGTGCGCGTCGTCGGGCTCGGCGCATCCGCCGGCGGCCTCGAGCCGCTGCAGCAGTTCCTCGGCGCCGTGCCGCCCGCGAGCGGCCTGGCGTACATCGTCGTCCAGCATCTCGATCCCACGCACCAGACGCTGCTGTGCGAGCTCCTGCAGCGCGTCACGCGCATGCCCGTGCACGAGGCCGCCGATGCGCGCGTGATCGAAGCCGACACGGTCTACGTCATCGCGCCCGACTCCGAACTGAGCGTCCTCGCGGGCGCGTTGCGCGTCGCGGCGCCCGCGCAGTCCAGAGGGCGGCGGCTGCCCGTCGATGCGCTGCTGGGCTCGCTCGCGCGCGAGTTCGGCGAGCAGGCCGTCGGCGTCGTGCTGTCCGGCATGGGGGCGGACGGCACGCAAGGGCTGCGCTCGATCGCCGCGGCGGGCGGACTGACGCTGGCCCAGGAGCCCGCTTCCGCGCAGTTCGACTCGATGCCGCGCAGCGCGATCGACGCCCACTGCGCACGCGTCGTCGCGCTGCCGGCGCAGATGCCGGCGCGCATCCTCGCCCACATCGGAGCCGGGGACGGCGCGGGCGGGCCACCTTCGCCGGTCGAGGACGATCCGGAGGTCGCATTGCGCAGCGTCCTCGAGCTCCTGCAGCAGCGCACGCGCCACGACTTCTCGTCCTACAAGTCGAGCACCCAGATGCGGCGGATCGCACGCCGCATGGCGCTGCACGGGCTCGCCACGCTGGGCGAGTACGCCGGCTTCCTGCGCGACAACGCGCAGGAACTCGACCTGTTGTTCAAGGAGATGCTGATCGGCGTCACCTCGTTCTTCCGGGACCCGGAGGTCTGGCGCGAACTGCAGGACGCCGTGCTGCCGGCGCTGATGGCGCGACCGTCCGCGGACGACGCCCCGCTGCGCGCGTGGGTCGTCGGCTGTTCGACCGGCGAGGAGGCCTACTCGCTGGCGATGGCCTTCGTGGAGGCCGCGGACGCGCTCGCGCCGGCGGCGCCGCGCGAATTCCAGATCTTCGCGACCGACCTCGGCGCGGATGCCGTCGCCGCGGCGCGCGCGGGGCGGTTCTCCGCCCGCAGCGTGCGCGACCTGGCGCCGCAGCGCCTCGCCCGGTTCTTCACCGCGCAGTCGGACGGCTACCGGATCGACAAGCGCATCCGCGACCGGGTGCTCTTCGCGCAGCACGACGTGGTGCTCGATCCTCCGTTCACCCGGCTCGACCTGCTCTCGTGCCGCAACGTGATGATCTATTTCGACGCCGCGCTGCAGCGCCGCCTGGTGCCGCTCTTCCACTACAGCCTGCGCCCGGGCGGATTCCTGCTGCTGGGTAGCTCGGAGACGGTGGGCCGGGCGCCGTCGCTGTTCACGCCGCTGCATCCGAAGTCGCGCCTGTACCGGCGCGGCGACAATGGCGGCGCGGCTGGCGCCGTCGTCTTCCCGACCCACCGACGATCCGCGTCACGGCCCGCCGCGCCGGAGGCTCCCCTGACCCGCTCGACCCCGCCCGCCGCCAACCTGCAGTCGCTCGCAGACCAACTGCTGCTGCAGGCCTTCTCCCCGCCGGCCGTGCTGGTGAACGCGACGGGGGACATCCTCTACATCCACGGCCGGACCGGGCGCTTCCTGGAGCCGGCGGCCGGCAAGGCGAACTGGAACATCCACGTCATGGCGCGGCCGGCCCTCCGCGCACCGCTCGCCGGGGCACTGCGCACGGCGGTGCATGACGGGACGGTGGTCGAACTGCGCGACCTGCGCCTCGACGAGGACGCGGGCGCCGCCGTCGACATCACCGTGCAGTCCGTCGCGCCTGCCGAGGGCGGCGACGGCATGGCGTTGATCGTCTTCCGCGATGTCCCGGAGGTCGCGGGCAGGCGGGCGCGGCGGGCGAAGCCGGCGAGCGGGGTCGATGCCGCGGCGCTCGGGGAACTCGCGCGGGCGCGCGCCGAACTCCATGCGCTGCGCCAGGAGATGCTGGCGTCGAAGGAGCAGCTGCAGGCCGCCAACGAGGAGCTCCAGTCCACCAACGAGGAACTGCAGTCGGCCAACGAGGAGCTGACGACGTCCAAGGAGGAGGCGCAGTCGATGAACGAGGAACTGCAGACGATCAACGGCGAACTCCAGTCCAAGCTCGACGACCTGGCCCTGGCGCAGAGCGACATGCAGAACCTGCTCAACAGCACGGACATCGCCACGCTCTTCCTCGACAAGGACCTCAACGTGCGGCGCTTCACCGAGCAGATCGCGCGCGTCGTCCACCTGCGTCCGAACGACGTCGGGCGCCCGCTGAGCGAGCTGGCCAGCACGCTGATCTACCCGGAGATGCATGCTGACGTCAGCGAGACCCTGCGCACCCTGGCCGTCAGCGAGAAGCAGATCGCGACCCGGGACGGCCTGTGGTTCACCGTGCGCATCATGCCTTACCGCACCCTGGCGAACGTCATCGCGGGGGTCGTCATCACCTTCATCGACATCACGATCGCAAAGGAACTCGAAGCGCGCCTGCGCAAGGCGTAGAGTCGGTGCATCGCCGCCGCCCGAGGTCGTCGCCATGTCCGATCCCACCGCCGAGTCGACTCGCCTGTCGGGGCTGCGCCGCCGTGCCGCCGACTTCCTCGGCGGCCCGGTCGCGGGGCAGGGCGGGCCCGGCGGGATGGCCGTCGCCCTGGCCACGCTCCACGCCCTGGCCTCGTCGCCCGAGACCGCCCCCGATGCGCTGGCGCTGCTGCATGAGCTGCAGGTGCACCAGGTGGAGCTCGACCTGCAGGCGCAGGACCTGCTCGAGTCCCGTGTCGAGCTGGAGGGCGCACTGCGCCGGCACGCGGAGCGTTACGAGGCGCAGCCGGTCGGCTGCTTCACCATCGACGCCGGCCTGGTCGCGCGGGAGCTGAACCGGACGGGCGAGGCGATGCTGGGTGTCGAGCCGGGCGCGGGGGTGGGCGCCGACCTGGGCGGCTTCTTCACCGCTCGCAGCCGGCGCACCTTGCAGGACTGGGTCGCACGCGCGCTGGCCGACGGCAGCGCGCTGGGCGGCAGGCTGCAGCTGAACCGCTCCACGGGCGACGCGGACGTCATCGCCAACCTGCGCGGCCAGCCCGCGGACGAGCGGTGCCTGGTCGTGTTGACGGACTGCGCGGCCGCGTGAGGCGCAGCCCGCGGCGCCGCCCGCGCAGCGCGCCATCCCTGCGCGACCGGGCACGTCCTCGGCGTGGTTTCCTACGCCGCGAGGTGTCTTTGGGCCGGCACGGCCTCCGCCCCGCCTACGGGGGATCCATGCCCGCAGGCCTATCGTCTAGGCATGATTTCCCATGCTTCCCGAGACCAGGATCTCGCTTCGCACTGCGACGCGTTCGCCGACCGCTTCCGTTCCTTCGTGAGCGCGCCCAGCTACCCCTGCGTGGGCGCCAAGTCGGCGCTCAACCGCGGTCGCATGGCGTTCGGCCTCTATGAGCGCCTCGCCGACCGGCACGACGCCGCGGAGCTCTGCGACAGCCTCGCGCGCTTCTCGGAGGCCCATCCGCGGCCCGGCGTGAACCCCGTGTCGTATGTCGCCATGTTCCGTCGGCCCGTCGCCGACGAGAACGCGTTCCACCACGGCCTGTGGGCGCACCTGCAGGCCATGCACGACATCGACGTGCGCTCGAACGACTGGGACGCCTCGGTCAGCGCGGACACCGCCGACGCCGACTTCTCCTTCAGCGTGGCGCGGCGGGCGTTCTTCGTCGTCGGGTTGCATCCGTCGGCGTCGCGCCTGGCGCGGCGCGCGCCGTTCCCCTGCCTCGTCTTCAACTTCCACGACCAGTTCGATGCGATGCGCGAGAGCGGTGCCTACGACAAGCTGAGGACGGCGATCCGCGCGCGCGACGTCGCGCTGCAGGGCGACGTCAATCCGGTGCTGGCCGCGTTCGGGGAGGGCTCGGAGGCGCGCCAGTACTCGGGCCGCGCCGACGCCGCCAACGCGGGCTGTCCCTTCCAGGCGCGGAGGGCGTGAGCATGGCCTGCGAAGAACCTTCCGGTGGTGCCCCGGTGCGCATCCCGCCGCAGTCGGGCCGGGGATTCCGGCTGCGCAAGGGGGACATCCTGCGCGTCGTCGATCCGATGGGGGAGCAGGTGTCCGACCTGTTCGCCTTCGGCGACGGCGACCCCGGGTGCGCGCTGTCGTCGGGGCGGTCACTCGACTACGCCGGCAAGGTCTTCCTGACGACGGGCGACGTCCTGTGGTCGAACGACAGCCGTCCCATGTTCACGATCGTGCGCGACGACGTGGGCCGCCACGACTTCCTGCTCACGCCGTGCAGCCAGGAGATGTTCGAGATCCTGTACGCGCACCGGGGCCACCATCCGAGCTGCTTCGAGAACCTGAAGGACGCGTTCGCGCCGTTCGGGGTCGATCCGACGCGCATCACCACCACGTTCAACATCTTCATGACGGTCGAGGTCGACGCGGCCGGCCGCCTGCGCGTGGCGCCGCCGCGCTCGAAGGCGGGGGACGCGATCGAGTTCCGGGCCGAGATGGATCTCGTGTGCGGGCTGACGTCGTGCTCGGCGGAGAACTCCAACAACGGCACCTTCAAGCCCATCGACTTCGAGATCGTCCCGCGCGCGCCCGGCTCCGCGCCGTGAGCCGGCCTTGTCCTACGGACGGACGCGACGGTCGTCCCGGGCCGGGCGCCGCGCGCCTACGCGCGGCCTGCGCGGCGGCGGATAGCGTCGAGCCATGAACTCTTCCACACCGACGGCGCCGGTCGCGCCCGACGAGTCCGGCTCCTGGGTCGGGGGCCTCGCGCTGACCCTGGCCGGTTCGCGGCGCTACGCCCTGTTCCGTCCCGCGGACGCCGCCGTGGGCGAACGCCTGCCCCTGATGGTGATGCTGCACGGCTGCGGACAGGACGCCGCGGGCTTCGCCGCCTCCACCGGCATGAATGCGCTCGCCGCCCGCCACCGCTTCATGGTGCTCTACCCGGAGCAGAGCACGCTCTACAACCCCAACGGCTGCTGGAACTGGTTCTGCACCGCCTCGGGCCGGGCCTACGCCGAGGTCGAGATCATCGTGAACGCCATCGACCAGGTGTCGCGCCTGTACGGGGCGGATCCGCAGCGCATCGTCATCGGCGGGCTCTCCGCGGGCGCGAGCATGGCCGCGCTCGTCGCCACGCGCCACCCGGAGCTGTTCAAGGCGGTCGTGATGCATTCGGGCGTGCCCCCGGGCACGGCCACGTGCGGCCTGTCGGCGCTGGACGCGATGCGCGGGCAGGCGGCCACGCCGCCGATCGACGCCTACGCGGGCCTGGCCCGCCGCCTGCCGCCCCTGCTCGCGATCCACGGCATGGACGACGACGTCGTCGCTCCGTCGAACTCGCGCGCGGCGGCCGGGGCCTGGGCCGCGGCCGCGGGGGCCGTGGCGGGCGAGCCGCGCACGGCGCGTCCGGCGCGCCGGTACGCCGCGCGGATCACCGCGTTCGCGGGGAGTCCCCTCGCGACCGCGACCCTCGTGGAGATCGACGGCCTCGGCCATGCCTGGAGCGGCGGCGACGCGCGCGAGCCGTTCGGCGACGATGCGGGGCCGGATGCCTCGGTGATGATGTGGTGCTTCGCGCGGCGTGCGTCGCGCGCCGCGCGCGCCGAGCTGGCCGACTGACCGGGGACGCCGACCTTCAGTCGCGCACCGGCCGGTCGGGCGGCCCGGTCTGCAGCGCCAGCAGGTGCAGGCGCGCGCATCCGATGGGCTTGCAGAAGTGCGCGTCGAATCCGACGCTGGCGGCCAGCACGCCGTAGGCCGGTGTGCTGCGGCCGGTCAACGCGACCAGCGTCACCGGGCGCGCGGGCCAGCTGCGCCGGATCACCGTGGCCGCGGTGTAGCCGTCCACCCCGGGCATGTCGATGTCCAGCAGCACGAGGCTGGGCTGCAGCACCTCTTCGGCCAGGATGGCCTGCGCGCCGTCGTACACGGCCTCGGCGCTGAAGCCCCACAGGTGGAGCATGTCGACGAGCGAATCGGCCGCGTCGTGGTCGTCGTCGGCGACCAGCACGCGACACGTTCGCGGGGAGCCGGGTGCGGGGTGCATCGGGAGTCCTTCGGGCGCCGCGAGGATCACGTCGCATCGCGCCGCCGCGGCAATTCCGGCGCCTGCGGGCGCGGGGGCCGCCGGCCGCACGCCGGGCGTCAGCACGGCGCGCGGGGCAGGAGCAGTTCGAACGTGCTCCCGCGGCCGGGGCCGGCGCTGCGCGCGGCCAGCGTGCCGCCGTGCGCCTGCACGATGCTGCGGGCGACGGCCAGGCCGATGCCGCGTCCTTGCCCGTCCACGTCGCGCGCTCGCGACTCGCGCACGTAGAGGTCGAAGACATGGGGCAGTGCCTCGTGGGCGATGCCCATGCCGGAGTCCGTCACGGACACGCTGGCCGTCCGGGCCGAGAAGCCCACGGCGAGGACGATGCGGCCGCTCGCAGGCGTGTACTTGGCCGCGTTGTCGATCAGGTTGCGCAAGACCTGGACGAGCCGCACCGGATCGGCATCGACCACGAGCGCCGGAACCGCGCGCGGCGCCCGCATCTCGAAGCCGTGCCCGGAAGAGGCCATGGAGGCCTTGAACGATTCGAAGACCTCGGCGAGCAGCGTGCCGAGGTCGACCGGGCGGCGCTCGAGGCGGAAGCCGGGGACGTCGTCGGACGGACCGTCCGCGAGGTCCTGGACGATGCGCGCCAGCTGCGAGATCTGGCGGTCCAGCATGACGTTCACGACACGCATGGCCGGGCCGTCGATCGACGGATCGCGCAGGATGTCCATGCACGAGCGCAGGGGCGAGAGCGGGCCGCGCAGCTCGTGCACGAGCATCGACAGGTGGCGGTCGCTGCGCCGCCGCTGCTCGGAACAGGCCTGCGCCGCCTTCTGTGCCGCCGTGGCGGACTCCTGCGCCGCCAGTGCGGCGACGACCAGGTGCTCGTTGGCCTCGCGGAGTTCGTCGGCATGCGGCGAATCGTCGCCGCGGGCGGGCCTTCTCCCCGCCCGCGTCGGCACGGCGGCGGCGTCGGCGAGCGCGGCGGGCCGGGAGAACTCGAAGTCCCGACCACCGCGGCGCTTGGCGGCGTACATCGCCTCGTCGGCGCTGCGGATCAGGCTCGCGGCATCCTCGCCGTCCTCGGGGAAGACCGCGATGCCGAGGCTCGCGCCGAGCGTGACCGGCGACGCGTCCACCGGCAGCGCCAGGCCTTCCAGGATCTTGGTGGCCAGCAGGCCGGCATCGGCGGGCTGGGCGATCTCCGACAGCAGCACGAGGAACTCGTCGCCGCCGTGGCGGCCCACGGTGTCGCTCGCGCGCACGGCCGCCTCCAGGCGCCGCGCCACGAGCACCAGGGCGGCGTCGCCGACCTCGTGGCCGAGCGTGTCGTTGATCTCCTTGAAGCCGTCCAGGTCCACGAAGATCAGCGCGAAGCGGGACTGGTGGCGGCGCGCCAGGGCCGCGGCGGCGGCGATGCGGTCGAGCATGATCGCGCGGCTGGCCGCGCCGGTGAGCGGATCGTGGCCCGCGGCGTGGTTGAGCTGCTCGAGCTGCGTGAATGCCGAATCGGCCAGCGTCTCTGCCTGCAGCGCGGCGACGACCAGGCGTTCGTTCGCCTCGCGCAGGTCGACGGCCTGGCGGGATTCGCGGGCCAGCGACAGGTGCAGTTCCTGGCGCAGCCGCGCCAGGTCCGCCTCCAGCGCCAGGAGGCGGGCTTCGGGGGGGCCGGTGTCGCCGGCGCGGCGCCGCGGCGCGAGGGGGTCGGGCACGGGCATCCCCTCAGGTCGGCGGCGCGCCGTCCCGGCCGGGGTCGTTCGCGGCGTGCAGCGCCCGCACGGCGGTGGGCCGACCTCCGAGGATCCCCTCCCGACCGTCGAGCCGGCGCCCGAGCCGGATGCCCCACGCGCCGATGTCGTAGAGCCGCAGGGCGTTCGAGTGCGCGCTGCCGCGCACCTTGACCACGGCCATGACGCGCAGCAGGCGGCTCTCGATCTCGACGTAGCGCTGGACGATGATCGCGTCGGTGAGGAACGCCGTGCCGTAGGGGCTGAAGCGCAGGTCGCCGTAGCGGTCCTCCAGCTCGGAGGTCATGAGCACGCTCGCGCCCGTGCCGGCGAGCGCGGCCACCATGCGCGCCAGCGCCTCGCGGAAGTCCGACCGGAAGGTGGGGGCCAGCGCGAGCTCGAAGCCGGAGAGCGAATCGATGACCACGCGCGTCGCGCCGGTGCGAGCGATCTCGTCGACGAGCAGGCTCGCCACCTCGTCCACCGACAGGTCCGTGGATGGCGTCTCCAGCACGACGACGCGGCCCGCCTCCACCAGGGCGGCGACGTTGGGCGCCTCCGACAGGCCGAGCCCGCGCTCGAAGGCGACGACCACCGCGGTCTCGTCGCGCCGCGCGCCTTCCTCGAGGAAAGCGCCGGCAAGGATGGTCTTGCCGGAACCGGACGGCCCGGCGACGAGCAGCGAATAGCCGCGGGGCAGGCCGCCGCCCATCATGTCGTCCAGGCCCGGCGTGCCCAGTCCCACCCGCGGGCGCTCGGCCAGGCCCTGGCGCTCCACCCGGCGGGCCGGAAGCGGGGGGAAGATGCGCAGGCCGCGCGTGTCGATGCGGAAGGTGTGGAGGCCGGGCAGGGATGCCTGCCCCCGCATCTTCACGACCTCGAGCTTGCGCACCACCGAGTTTTGCTGGGCGCTCTGGCGCACCCAGATGAGTCCGTCCGCGACCGTGAAGACGGGGCTCGGGTCGCGCTCCTCGAAGTATTCGCCGATCAGGAAGGTGGTCGCCTGCCAGCTGGTCATCAGCATGCCCAGCTCCTGCACGAATCGCTGGAGCGACAGGTAGGGCTGGCCGACCCCCAGGCTCGCGAGGGAGACGGAGCGGAACGAGTCGACGAACACCAGGGCGGGCCGGGCCGATTCGACGCCCTGCGTGATGGCGGCGAGGACCTTGACGAGATCGCCCGTCGCCGCGGCATCGGCGAGGTTGATGAACCGGATCGAGCGATCGACCTGCTCCTCGTCGAAGAACGCGAACTGCTGCATGTAGCGCAGCATCTTCAGGGGCGGCTCGCCCAGCACCGTGAAGTACAGCGCCGGCCGCTCGGGCGTCGCCAGCGAGAACATGAGCTGGTGCGCGAAGGTCGTCTTGCCGCAGCCGGGGGGCCCGGCGAGGATGTTGAACGAATACTCGGGCAGCCCTCCGCCGAGCACGGCGTCGAGGCCTGGGATGCCCGTCGCGAGCCGCTGGATGATGGCCTTGCCGGTGATCATGGTGGGGAGTCCTGCGCGGCGGCGCCGGCGGAGGGAGGGCGGAGGGCGGCGTGCAGCAGGCGCTCGGTGAGCGAATCGCCGATGAGGCCGGTGAGGAGGTCGTGGAGGCTGCGCAGCACGGCCAGGTCGGCCGCGATGGCCACGGCAGGCGACTGCGCGGACAGCTTGTCGCAGAAGGACTCGAGCAGGTCGGCGCCGCCGGTGGATGCGTCGAGCGCATCCGCGAGCCAGGCGTGCTCGTCCTGGTTGACGAGCAGGCTTCGACGGAGCAGGGCGCCGACGCCCAGGATGCCGATGATGGGGTTCAGCCGCTCGGCGATGGCCCGCCACATCGCGCGCATCTCCCGGACGGACTGGCCGTCGGCTTCCCGGCACGATATCCATCGCTGGTGGATATCGTCGACTCGGTGAGCCCGCTGATGCATGTCGCCCTCGGCCCCGGCTGGGGATGGATCATCTTACGCGTCGGGACGCAAGAAAGGCGCGTCCGCCTGGAGGCGACGCGCCGGAGATCCTGGGCGCGCAGGCGCGCCCGGGGTATCAGCGTTGGCCCGATTTCTTGACCGCGTCCGCGGCCTTGGCCTTGGCGTCGCCCATCGAGGCCTGCATCTGCCCGCCGGCCTTCTCGGCGGCGCCCTTGGCGGCGAGGCGTTCGTTGCCGACGGCCTTGCCGGCGGCATGCTTGACGGTGCCCTTGGCCTCTTCGACCCGGCCCTTGACTTGATCCTTGTTCATGCGATGTCCTCTTGCGGTTGCAGTTGCGTGTGGATGGCCACTGGCTTGTCGTGCGCCCGGCGGCGCGATGTTCGAGTTGTCTCCGCCGGGCATGTCGCCACTATGAGGCGCGCGGTGCTCCGCGCGCGTCGGCGGACGCATCGACTCCGCGTAGGACGGGCTGACGGCCTCGTCGGACGGGCGGCGGCGTCGGTGGCGTCCGCTCTTCCCGCTGTCGCTATGTCTCGTATCGCACAGACGTCCTCCTGAAGGTGAGCCACGCTGCACGGATTGCCGCATGGGGTGGCTTGACGATGCAGCGGGGTACGACGCCGCGGCTGTCGTGATGCCTGCACCCCGTTTACCGAGCCCGGCCGCGCACGCAAGCCGGGCTCCTTTTTTCGAGCAGGCGGTGCCGCGCGGCCGATGGCCGTCGACCGGCGTCGAAGCGCTCCCCGCGGCTGCGCTCGACAAGGTCATCGAGGCGATCACGCCGCCGGAGGGCGCGGCGCACCGACGTGCCGCGCCGGCCGTCGCCGTCCCGCTACCGCCGCCAGCCGGGCACGCCGGCCCCCTTTGCCGACTTGCGGAACTCGAGGTTCTGGTCGAGGTCGGTGAGATGGCCGATCCCGAGCGTCGTGGGCGTCAGCTTGTCGCGAGAGACCGTGAGCATGCCCCGCTGCGCGAGCACGTTGACGTCGGGCCAGAAGGACAGCGGCCACGGCAACTGCGCGGGCAGCGCGTCGCCGTCCCTCGCATCCCGGAGGATCGCGAGCTGATCCGGGGTCAGTGCGATCGGTTGTGCCATCGCCGCATGGTCCGCTCGTCCGGGCGATGCTGTCTGTGCGCCAGGCCACGGAGGGCGCCACGTTCGCATGTGCGTTGCCGCAGGTTGTACCGACGACGGCCGACGCGCAACGCCGCGCTGCGGCGCAGCCGGCGGCCTGACCCGCCCGTGCGGAGGTCGGCCCGAAGGGGTCGCTCGATGCCAGGGGAATGCCCCTTGCCGTAGGGGCCCTGCGATCTTGGCTTCGTCGACTGCCACCCCGGCACGTCCCCGCCGAGCACGTCAACACCAGGAGAACTCCATGTCCAACAACCAACCCGGCCAGCGCGACCAACAGCAGGGCAAACAGCCCGGTTCGCAGTCGCAGAGCGGTGGGCAGCAATCGCAAGGCGGTGGCCAGCAGTCGCAGAGCGGTGGGCAGCAGCCGCAAGGCGGTGGTCAGAACCCGCAGCCGCAGGGCGGCGGCGGGCAGTCGCAGGGCGGTGGACAGCAGTCGCAAGGCGGCGGCCGTCAGTCGCAGGCGGGATCCGCGCCGCGCCAGCGCGACGGCTCCGAGCAGCAGGGCAGCCAGGCGAACGACGACGAGGACCTGGGCCTGTCGCAGCAGAGCCAGTCGGGTCGCCAGGATCAGCAAGGCGCGGATCGCGCCGACCCGCCATCGGATGCGCAGCAGCCCGGCGCGGGTCGCGAGGGCGGCCGAGGGGCCGACCGTTCCTGACCGGCCAGCTCCGGAGTCGGCCACCCCTGCCGGTATCGCGCGCAATCAGCATTGGGCAAACGTGCGCGAATCACGTACCATGGGTCGGCTGACATGCACAAGACCGTCCGCCTCAGGTCTTTCCACCCCCACCGGCGTTCCCGCCGGCGGTCGAGTCGAATCTCCTCTTGATGATTTTCTTGGCGTTTCTTCGCTGGGCGTGCTCTTGCGCCCTTCAACTCCTCATCAAAGGACATCGACATGACGACTCAGACCGGTACCGTGAAGTGGTTCAACGAAGGCAAGGGCTTCGGCTTCATCTCGCCCGATGACGGCGGCAAGGATCTCTTCGCGCACTTCAAGGAGATCCAGGGCGACGGCTTCAAGACGCTCACCGAGAACCAGCGCGTGCAGTTCGAGGTGACGCAGGGCCAGAAGGGCCCGCAGGCCTCCAACATCCGCAGCGTGGGCTGACCCCGCGGGGGAGCCGGGCGATGCCCGGCGTCCCTGCGTCGGGCGCGGCGTGGCCGCGCCCTTTTTCCTTGAAGGGCTCCATGAAGAACCTGCAAGAAGCCACCGAGCGGATCTGCGAGCTCAAGGGGAGCCTGGTCGCGCTGGACGCCCTCGTTCCCGCGGTGATAGACACCTTTCCCGAATCGGCGCGGGCCCGCCTCGTCGAGTCCTTCGATGCCCACGCCGAGGTGGCGCGCACCGTGATGCTGCACGGGGACATCTCCGACACGGTCCTGACGGCCTTCGAGCGCGACGTCGCCAGCAACCGGGCCGTGCTCCGGCGCAGCCGGAGGCCCGACGCGGCCGGCACGCCGACGCCGACCGCGGCGGTCGCGCTGCTGCTCACCACCACCCGCGTCACCACGTTCTCGGGCTCGCGCGTGCTGACCAGCGCGAGCGGCTTCTTCTTCCGCAGCGGCGAGCGCCTGTTCCTGGTCAGCAACCGGCACGTGTTCTCCGATGCGCCGGGCTCGCACTTCCCCGACCGCTGCGAGATCGAGGTGCACACCGATACGCACGACCTGACGCGCTACGAGGCGGTGTCGCTCGAGCTCTACCGCGACGGCCGTCCGTGCTGGCGCGAGGCGTCCGACCAGGGCGGCGCCGTCGACGTGGCCGCGATCGAGGTCCCGGCCGCGCAACTGCCCGCACGCGCCGTGCTGCAGGCCTTCGTCGAGGGCGACCTCGATGCCCGCGAGGAGGACATCGCCGTCGGCGACGCCTTGACGATCGTGGGCTTCCCGCTCGGCTTCCACGACACCGTCCACCACCTGGCGGTGGCGCGCGGCGCGTCGATCGCGTCGGCCTTCGGCGTGCGCTTCCAGCGCCAGGGCTGCTTCCTGACCGATGCGCGCACGCACAGCGGCAGCAGCGGCTCGCCGGTGCTGCGCCGGCGCGACGATGCGGGGCCGGCGGCCTCGCCGCGCTCCTGGCAGCTGCTCGGCGTGCACTCGGCACGCATGGACATGCGCACCCGCGACCACGCCCAGGACGACGCGCTCGGCCTGAACAGCGCCTGGTATGCGGACGTGCTGGTGGGCCTGACGGCCGACGGGCCGACGTCATGACCCAGCCGCTGCTGCAGGCGGCCGACCTGCGCGGCGCGGCGCGCCTGACCACCGAGGCGGTGGCCGGGCTCGCCGGTCTCGTCGAGGCGGTGCACGCGCGCGTCATCACCGCGCCCGCGATCGCGGGCCTCGGGGGCGGCGGCGCCGCCCCCGAGCGGACCGGCGGCCTCACCGGCCTGATCTACGGCACGGTGCGCGGCGTCACGCAGCTGGTCGGCGCCAGCGCGGAGGCCCTGCTGGGCGGCCTGGCGCCCTTGCTCACGGGCCCGGACGTGCGCGAACCGCCGCGCCCGGAGCGGGAGGCGGTGCTGGCCGCGCTCAACGGCGTGCTGGGCGATCACCTGGCCGCCGGCGACAACCCGCTCGCGATCGAGATGGCGTTCCGCCACGGCGGCCGCCCGCTGGTGCTCGAGCGCGGCGCGTTGCGGGCGCGGCTGCCCGGCGCGACGCGCCGGATACTCGTGCTCGTACACGGCCTGTGCATGAACGACCTGCAATGGCAGCGCGGCGGCCACGACCACGGCGAGGCGCTGGCGCGCGCCGCGGGCTGGACCCCGGTCTACCTGCACTACAACAGCGGCCTGAGCGTGTCGACCAACGGCCGCATCCTGGCGCGGCTGATGGAGCGGCTCTACGACGCGTGGCCGATGCCCGTCGAGCGCCTGGCGATGGTGGGCCACAGCATGGGCGGCCTGGTGGCCCGCAGCGCGATCCACCACGGCCTGCAGATCCAGCGCGGCGGCCTGCGCTGGCCGCCTCGCGTGACCGAGCTCGTCTGCCTGGGCACGCCGCATCTCGGCGCGCCGCTCGAGCGGGCGGGGCACGGCATCGACCAACTGCTCGGCGCCGCGCCCTACGCGGCGCCGCTGGCCCGGCTGGGCACGCTGCGCAGCGCGGGCATCAAGGACCTGCGCTACGGCAACATCGTCGTCGGCGCGCCATCCGACGACGCGACGCGCAGCCAGCCGCCGGTGGCGCTGCCGGACGGCGTGCGCTGCTTCGCCGTCGCGGCGAGCCGCGGGGCGGCGTCCGGACGCGCGCCGGACGCGCTGCCCGGCGACGGCCTGGTGCCCGTGGCCAGCGCGCTCGGGCGCCACCCCGACCCCGCCTGCGGCCTGGCCTTCGATCCGGAGCACCAGGCGGTGGTGCACGACACCGGTCACCTCGACCTGCTGTCGAGCGCGCCCGCCTTCGACCTGCTGCAGCGCTGGCTGGCTTGATGCGCGGCGCGCGCGGCCCACTGCCCGACCTGCGCGCTGCGCGCTCCGGCCTGAGCGCTTCGGGCGGCCGGGCGCGCTCAGTCGTCGCCCGACAGGTATGCCTCGAAGCCGCGCTGCCACGCGTCGTGCTTGCGTGCCCACAGGTGCAGGGACTCGCCCGTGGCCACCGGCATCAGGTCGCGGCGCAGGTAGGGGTTGGCCTGCCAGCTTCGCCCGCGCGAGGCGGCCAGCGCGCCTTCGCGTTCCAGGACGGAATCCTCGACTCGGTCGTCTTCCATCGTGGCACTCCTCGGGACTCGGCGCGCTGGGCAGGGACCGATCCATGGTACTCCCGGCAGGTGCGGCCAGCGAGCGATGGGCGCCGCGCCGGATCGCGTGCCGGCCCCTCGCTTGCTCCGTCGGATCCTCGACGCCGGGTCGCGGCGTCTCCACGACACGACAGGGAGCCCCATGAAGAGATCGAATGCGCGCGGAACGCCGCGACGCGCGGCGGCTCCATGACCAGCATCCTGATCGTGGACGACGCGCAGGACGCGGCCGAGACCTTGGCGATGCTCTTCGAGGCGTGCGGCCACGAGGCGCATGTCGCCTTCGACGGCCGCGAAGGCGTGGCGGCGGCCAGGCACTACGCGCCGCACATCATCTTCCTCGACCTGGACATGCCGGTGCTGGACGGACTCGATGCCGCGCGCGCCATCCGGGCCGCGCCCGAGGCGGACGATCCGTTCATCGTCGCGCTGACGGCGAAGTCGGGCGGCGACGTGCAGGCCATCACGACCGCCGCCGGCTTCGACTTCTACCTGCGCAAGCCCGCCGACTCGGGCGTGCTGCTGGCGCTGGTCGCCGAGCTGCAGGGACGCCGGCACGGCGGCGGGGATGGACATCCCGGCCGCCCCAACACGAGGAAGCTCCGACCATGAAGCACGAGACGCAGCCGCTCATCGACACCCTGGCGCTCGACCCCGTGCGCTTCCAGGAGGACTGGCTCCTCGCGTCGTCGGCGTCCGGCGCCGCGGGCGCGGACAGCAGGACGGCGCGGCACGACGTGCAGGCGGTGTTCGAGGCGCTGGTCGCCGCGCTGCGGGCGGGGGCGAGCCTGGACCGCTTCGACGCCGCGCCCTTCGAGCCGCTGCGCGAGACGCTCGCTTCCATGTCGGCCACGCGCGCCAGCCAGGGCTTCTCGGCCGGCGAGACGAGCCAGTTCGTGATGAGCCTCAAGCACCCCCTCTTCGAAGGACTGCGAGGGCGCTGCGGCGACGACGCGTCGCGGCTGTTCGACGCGATCTGGGCCGCCTCCGTCCTGGTCGACCACATGGGGCAATGGACGGCGACGACCTACCAGCGCTCGCGCGAGGACGTCATCCGGCGCCAGCAGGACGAACTGCTCGAGCTCTCCACCCCCGTCGTGAAGTTGTGGGAGGGCGTGCTCGCCGTGCCCATGATCGGCACGCTCGACTCCAACCGGACGCAGCTCGTGATGGAGGCGCTGCTGCAGAAGATCGTCGAGACCGGCTCGGAGCTCGCCATCATCGACATCACCGGCGTGCCGACCGTCGACACGCTCGTCGCGCAGCACCTGCTCAAGACGGTCACCGCCATCCGGCTGATGGGCGCGGACTGCATCATCAGCGGCATCCGTCCGCAGATCGCGCAGACCATCGTGCACCTGGGCATCGACCTGCAGGGCGTCGTGACCAAGGCGACGCTCGCCGACGCGCTGCGCGTGGCCATGAAGCGGCTGGACGCGGCTCCGGGCGCGCGCTCCCCGAAGGCTTGAGGGCGGGCGCGCGATGGACCGCATCCCCATCCTGCGCATGGGCGCGGTGCTGCTCGTGACGATCCAGGTCGACCTGGAGGACCAGATGGCCCTGCAGCTCCAGGACGACCTGGCCGACCGGATCTCGGCGACCGGTGCCACGGGCGTCCTGATCGACATCTCGGCGCTCGAGATCGTCGACTCGTTCATCGGCCGCATGCTGGCGGGCATCTCGGGCATCGCGCGCGTGCTCGACGCCACCACCGTGGTGGTCGGCATGCAACCTGCGGTGGCGATCACGCTGGTGGAGCTCGGGCTGTCGCTGCCCGGCGTCCGCACGGCGCTGAACGTGGAGCGGGGCATGGCCCTGATGGGCGAGGCCGACCCGGCGCGGTGGCGCGATGGCTGAGGCCGCGCGCGGCACCATGCCCCTGCGGGAAGAGCGCGACATCGTCCGGTGCCGCCAGCAGGTGCGGGCGCTGGCGCAGCAGCTGAAGTTCTCGCTCGTCGACCAGACCAAGATGATCACCGCGGCGAGCGAGCTCGCGCGCAACACGGTGACCTACGGCGGCGGCGGCGAGATGCACTGGGAGCTGGTGCAGGACGCCGCGCGCAGCGGGCTGCGCCTGCGCTTCGAGGACCAGGGCCCGGGCATCGCCGACACCCAGCTCGCGCTGCAGGACGGCTGGACGTCAGGCCACGGGATGGGCCTCGGGCTGTCCGGCAGCAAACGCCTCGTGCACGACTTCGACCTCCGCACGGCACCGGGGCAAGGCACCTGCGTCACGATCACGCGTTGGCGCTGACGGCTACGCGTCGCGGCGCTCGGGCGCGACCAGCATCACCACCTGGCGCACCACCTCGAGCGGCTTGAGCGGCTTGCCGCAGTGGGCGTCGAAGCCCGCCTCCAGCGCCTGGCGCCGGTCCTCGTCGCGCGTGAACGCCGTCAGGGCGATGGCGGGAAGGCGCACGGCCCCGGCGTCCGCGTCGCGGGCCCGGATCTGGCGGATGAGCGTGTAGCCGTCCCTGCCGGGCAGGCCGATGTCGCTGATGAGGGCGCTCGGGCGCCGCGCGGCGAGCAGCACGAGGCAGGCGTCGGCATCGCTGGCCACGCGCACGGTCGCGCCGCGGTCGACCAGCACGACGGCCAGCACCGCCAGGGCGTCGTCGTCGTCGTCGACCAGGATCAGGTCGAGGCCGGCGAGCGGCATGGCGGCGGCGTCGAGCTCGTCCTTCGCGGTCTCGTCGTGCCCGGCATCGTCCTGGATGAAGGGGAGCTCGAGGGTGAACGTCGTGCCCCGGCCCGCGCCGGGGCTGGCCACGGCGATCGTGCCGCCGTGCGCCTCGACGATCTGCCGCACGATCGCCAGCCCGAGTCCCAGTCCGCCGCGCTGCCGGTTGGAGCCCGCGTCGCTCTGCGCGAAACGGTCGAAGACGAGCGGCAGGAAGTCCGGCGCGATGCCCTGGCCCGTGTCCGCGACCGAGAACCGAAGCGACGCCGGCCGCTCCGCGAGCGTGATGCGCACCGAGCCGCCGCGCGGCGTGAACTTGATCGCGTTCGTGAGCAGGTTCCAGACGACCTGCTGCAGGCGCGAGGCGTCGGCCTGGATGCGCCGCGGCGCGCCCTGCACCGACACGTCGAGCGTCAGTCCGTGCTGCTCCAGCGAGCCGCGCAGCGCGTTGGCGGCCTCGGTGATCTCGTGCACCGGATCGATCGGCGCGAAGGTCATCGCGAGCTTGCCCAGGCGCAGCCGCGACATGTCCAGCAGGTCCGAGATCATGCGCGCCTGCGTCGCGCAGTTGCGCTCGATCGCGTCGACGCCGCGCTGCAGCGACTCGGGCGCCTGCCGCCGGAGCACCTGCGCCCAGCCGGCGATCGCGTTGAGCGGCGTGCGCAGCTCGTGCGCCAGGACGGCCACGAAGTCGTCCTTGGCGCGGCTGGCGTGCTCCGCCTCGCCGCGCGCGACGCGTTCGCGCTCCAGCCACTGCACGCGCAGCCGCTCCAGCTCGACGCGCTGCGAGACGTCGGTGGCGAGCGCCAGCGTCAGGTCCGCGTCGATGCCCGGGGTGCTGCTCCATTCGAGGTGCGTGAGCGAGCCGTCCGCGCGCCGCATCGGCACTTCCTGCCGGGCGACCGCCGAAGCCTGCGGCACGGACAGCGCGTCCAGCATCGGCGTCCATTCCGGCTCGGCCAGGTCGCGCAGGAAGAGCCCGGGCAGGCCGGCCTGCGGGCGGCCGAGGAGGCGCGCCATCGCGGGATTGGTCTCGAGGATGCGGCCGTCGGCGTCCAGCAGCGCGATGCCCGTGGGCGCCTGCTCGTACACCGCGAGGAACTTGGTGTCGCTGACCCGCTTGGCGCGCCGCAGCTGCTCCGCCTGGTCGTCCAGCTCGGCGTAGAGGGCGACCACGCCGCGGTTGGTCTCGTCCAGTTCGTCCTGCAGGAGCTGGATCTGCTCGCCGCGCTCGCGCAGGGCGGCCTCGAGCGCCATCACGCGCGCGTCGTGGGTCAGGAGGTCGTCGGGGACGGGTGAGGGCATGGCAGGCCTTGCATCGGTCGTGGAGACGACCCGCGTGCATCCCCGTGTCGACCGGGGCCTGCCCTGGTCCGTACGTGAGGGAGGGGCGCGGGGCCGCCGTGCCGAGGCAATCCGGGGGCCCAGCGGATGGGGTCAGTCCGCGGGCAGGTCGCCTTCGATCAGCGTGGCCGCGGTGTCGACCTCGTTGAAGATCTCGGCGAGTTCCTCGGCCAGGGTCTTCTCGCGGTTCTGGCCCGGCACCTTCGGTGCGCCGTCGCGCCCGCGCGCGGAGATGCGCGCGGCGATGATGGTGGCCGCGGCCTGAAGCTTGGCGTCGTCGCTGAATTCCATGACGGGGTTCCTTCCGCCGACTGCCGGCGGTGGTGCATCCTACGCTCGCAGGCAACCCTTCGACGCGATTCGGACATGCCCCCACGAAAGCGACGCCGGCCGGACGCTGCGGGAACATCGGCAGGTGCCGCGCGACACCTCATGGCGCGGCGCGCGGAACACGGGGACGGGCCGCAGGCCAGTCCCCTCCCGAGGAGCTCTCGGGTCTCAGGCCGGGTCGGGCAGCCCGAGGTTCCCGCGCAGCGTGGCGTGCTCGTACTCGGTGCGGAACCTTCCGCGCTCCTGGAGCAGGGGCACGACCTCGCGCGTGAAGTCGTCGAGG
>Ga0209051_1001329_pt1 | contig 21504 bp, 19 predicted proteins | sample AraplaCvi_mMS_r2_2_FD_184286 | JGI IMG/M metagenome (GOLD analysis project Ga0209051, IMG submission 184286) | Arabidopsis root microbial communities from North Carolina, USA - plate scrape MF_Cvi_mMS_r2 (SPAdes) (version 2) | ecosystem: Host-associated > Plants > Roots > Endosphere | place...
ACAAGCAAGAAAGAGTGGGAAGACGCCGTGGCACAGGACGTGCTCACCGACCTCACCAAGGTCCGCAATATCGGCATCATGGCGCACATCGATGCCGGTAAGACGACGACTACCGAGCGCATCCTCTACTACACCGGTATCAGCTACAAGATCGGTGAGGTGCACGACGGTGCCGCCACGATGGACTGGATGGAGCAGGAGCAGGAGCGGGGTATCACCATCACCTCGGCCGCTACCACCTGCTTCTGGGACGGCAACCAGATCAACATCATCGACACCCCCGGGCACGTCGACTTCACCGTCGAGGTGGAGCGCAGCCTCCGGGTGCTCGATGGCGCCGTTGCCGTCTTCGACGGCAAGGAAGGCGTGGAGCCGCAGTCCGAGCAGGTCTGGCGTCAGGCCGACAAGTACGACGTGCCGCGCATCTGCTTCGTCAACAAGATGGACAAGATCGGTGCGGACTTCTACTTCACCGTGCGCACCATCGAGGAGCGTCTTGGCGCCCGCGCGCTGCCGATCCAGCTGCCCATCGGTTCCGAGGGTGGCTTCGAGGGCATCGTCGACCTAGTCGAGATGAAGGCCAAGGTCTGGCGCGGCGAGACCAAGCTCGGCGAGACCTACGAGACCATCGAGATCCCCGCCGAACTGCAAGAGCAGGCCGACGAGTACCGCACCAAGCTGCTCGAGACGGTCGCCGAGACCGACGAGGCACTGCTCGAGAAGTACTTCGGTGGCGAAGAACTCACGGTCGCCGAGATCAAGGGCGCGATCCGCAAGATGGTCGTCAACTCCGAGATCTACCCGGTGCTGTGCGGCAGCGCGTTCAAGAACAAGGGCGTCCAGCCCATGCTCGACGCCGTGATCGACTACCTGCCGTCGCCCCTGGACGTCGAGTCCGTGACCGGCCACGTGCCGGGCAAGGAAGACGAACTGGTCACCCGCAAGCCGTCCACCTCGGAGCCGTTCTCGGCGCTGGCGTTCAAGGTTGCGACCCACCCGTTCTTCGGCAAGCTCACCTACGTCCGCGTGTACTCCGGCAAGGTCGACTCCGGCGCCCAGGTCATCAACGCGACCAAGGGCAAGAAGGAGCGTCTGGGCAAGCTGTTCCAGATGCACTCCAACAAGGAGAACCCGGTCGAGACGGCCGCGGCCGGCCACATCTACGCGGTCATCGGTCTGAAGGACACCACCACCGGTGACACCCTGAGCGACCCGCAGCAGCAGGTCGTCCTCGAGTCGATGACGTTCCCCGATCCCGTGATCGAGGTGGCCATCGAGCCCAAGACGAAGAGTGACCAGGAGAAGCTGTCCCTGGCCATCCAGAAGCTGGCCGAGGAAGACCCGACCTTCAAGGTCCACCAGGACAACGAGACCGGCCAGACCGTCATCGGCGGCATGGGCGAGCTTCACCTCGACATCCTGGTCGACCGCATGCGTCGCGAGTTCAAGGTCGAGGCCAACGTCGGCAAGCCACAGGTCGCCTACAAGGAGACCATCAAGCGCGCCGTCGAGAAGGTCGAGTTCACCCACAAGAAGCAGACGGGGCTCCGGCCAGTTCGCCAAGGTGCTCGTCAGCATCGAGCCCTTCACCGGCGAAGACGGCGCGACCTACGAATTCGAGAACAAGGTCAGCGGCGGTCGCATCCCGCGCGAGTACATCCCGTCGGTGGACGCCGGTGCGCAGGACGCCATGCAGTACGGCGTGCTCGCCGGCTACCCGCTGGTGAACGTCAAGCTCACCCTGCTCGACGGTGCCTACCACGACGTCGACTCCTCGGAGATGGCGTTCAAGATCGCCGGCTCGCAGGTGCTGAAGAAGGCTGCGGCGCAAGCGCAGCCGACCATCCTCGAGCCCGTCATGGCCGTCGAGGTCACCACGCCCGAGGACTACATGGGTGAAGTGATCGGCGACCTCAACTCCCGCCGTGGTCAGATTCAAGCCATGGAGGAGCGCAGTGGGGCCCGCGTCGTGCGGGCTACTGTGCCACTGTCGGAGATGTTCGGTTACGTCGGAGACCTTCGGTCGAAGACGCAGGGCCGGGCGAACTACTCCATGGTGTTCGACTCGTACGCCGAAGTTCCGGCGAACGTGTCGAAGGAGATCATCGCGAAGGCGACCGGTCAGTAGCCACCGGGCAACAACCGGTAGCCTCGCGGCGACCACACAACTGAAAACAGCTACACCATTTACCAAGCATCATCGAAGTCCAGGAGGACACAGAAGTGGCGAAGGCGAAGTTCGAGCGGACCAAGCCGCACGTCAACATCGGGACCATCGGTCACGTTGACCACGGCAAGACCACGTTGACTGCAGCAATCACCAAGGTTCTGCACGACAAGTACCCGGCGTTGAACGAATCGCGCGCATTCGATCAGATCGACAATGCACCCGAAGAGCGCGAGCGCGGCATCACCATCAACATCTCGCATGTTGAGTACCAGACCGAGAAGCGTCACTACGCACACGTCGACGCCCCCGGTCACGCTGACTACATCAAGAACATGATCACCGGTGCCGCCCAGATGGACGGTGCGATCCTGGTGGTCGCCGCGACCGACGGCCCCATGCCCCAGACGAAGGAGCACGTGCTGCTCGCCCGTCAGGTTGGCGTGCCCTACATCCTGGTCGCGCTGAACAAGGCCGACATGGTCGAAGACGAGGAGCTCCTCGAGCTCGTCGAGATGGAGGTCCGCGAACTGCTGGCCGCCCAGGACTTCGACGAGGAAGCCCCGGTCATCCAGGTCTCGGCGCTCAAGGCGCTCGAGGGCGACGAGAAGTGGGTCAAGTCCGTCGAGGACCTCATGGACGCCGTCGACGAGTCGATCCCGGATCCGGTTCGTGAGACCGACAAGCCGTTCCTCATGCCCGTCGAAGACGTCTTCACGATCACCGGTCGTGGCACCGTCGTCACCGGCCGTGTCGAGCGTGGCGTGATCAACGTCAACGAAGAGGTCGAGATCGTCGGCATCCGCCCGACGGTCACCAAGACCACGGTCACCGGTGTCGAGATGTTCCGCAAGCTGCTCGACCAGGGCATGGCGGGCGACAACGTCGGCCTGCTGGTTCGTGGCGTCAAGCGTGAAGACGTCGAGCGTGGCCAGGTCGTGGTCAAGCCCGGCACCACCACGCCGCACACCGAGTTCGAGGGCAGCGTCTACATCCTGTCCAAGGAAGAAGGCGGCCGTCACAAGCCGTTCCTGTCGAACTACCGTCCGCAGTTCTACTTCCGCACCACGGACGTGACCGGCGTCGTCACCCTCCCCGAGGGCACCGACATCGTGATGCCCGGCGACAACGTCGACATCGCGGTCAAGCTGATCCAGCCGGTCGCCATGGACGAGGGTCTGCGTTTCGCGATCCGCGAGGGCGGCAAGACCGTCGGCGCCGGACGCGTTACCAAGATCATCAAGTGATGATCTGAACTAGTCAGTCGCAAAGCGGCGCTCATCCGAAAGGGTGGGCGCCGCTTTCGTGTTCGCACCTGGCCACCCGCCAATCCCCGTCGCGTCGCTCGCTCTGACGTGGCGTGTGCTGCGATTTCCCCGTGGTCTGGCACGATGAGCGGACTGAGCTGGTCGAATCGACAAAGGGTGGTGCGGGTTGTCCGTGATCAACGTGCGTGCGTTCACCGATCTCGGGTTGGTGCGCAAACGCAACGAAGACGCCATCCTGGTCGCCGGGTGGCTCAGTCAGACGCGCGAAGGATCGCTCGTCACAATGGATTTCGCGCCCACCGCGCCGTTCACGTGCGCCGTGGCCGACGGCATGGGCGGCCACGCGGGGGGCGATCTCGCCAGCCGGGTGGCCCTGACGGTCATCTCCGAGCGCTCGGTGGACTGGCGCACCCCGACCGACATCGCCGAGACGCTCGTCGAGACCAGCGAACAGGTGCGCGCGGTCGGCGTCGACGCCGACCTGCAGGGGCTGGGTACGACGGTGGCCGGTCTGTGCCTGCTCGGCGAAGGCGTCGTCGTCTTCAACGTCGGTGACAGTCCGGTCTTCTCGATCACCGACGGGGTGCTGTCTCAGATCTCGATCGACGATTCAGTGTTCGACACCAACGGCCGGCCGACGAACATCATCACCCAGTCGCTCGGCCAGTTTCCCGTGGTGCAGCCGCACCTCGAGGTGCGTCCGCTCGAGGCGGGCACGTACCTGTTGTGTTCCGACGGCGTCAGCGGCGTGATGTCCCCCGAGGAACTGCGGGAGGCCGTCAAGGAGCCCGACCTCGACGAGTTGGCGGCCACCATCATCGAGACCACCCGGCGCAACGGAGCTCACGACAACTTCTCCTTCATCATCGTCGAGATTCCGGAACTGCCGTCTGCGAGCTAGTCTGACCTCCACGACGGCCCGGCCGAGACGAGGGGTGACGATGGTGGGGCGATACCTCAAGGCGCAGTTCGTGGTGCTGCTGTGCGGTGGGATCGTCGGCCCGATCTTCCTCGGCGTGTACTTCACGGTCGGGCGCGGCATGTTCGCCGACTCCATGCGGTGGATGTTCTGGACCGGCCTGCTGATCACGGCCGTCGACGTCCTGGTCGCCATCGCGTTGGCCAACTACGGTGCCCGATCCGCGGCGAAGACCCAAATGCTGGAGGCCAACGGGGTATTGGCGCTCGCCCAGGTGACGGCCATCGGGGAGACCGGCACGCGGATCAACGACCAACCGCTGGTGAAGATTGGGTTGCACGTAGAGGGGCCGGGTTTGCACCCCTTCGACGTCCAGGACAAGGTGATCGCCTCGGTGACTCGACTGCCGCTCATCACCGGCCGGAAACTGGTGGTGCTCGTCGACCCCGCCACCAACGAGTACCAGATCGACTGGAACCGAAGCGCTTTGGTGGGCGGAATGATGCCCGCCCAGTTCACCCTCGCCGAGGACGGCGACCGCACCTACGACCTGTCGGGTCAGTCGGGGCCGCTGATGGAGATCATGCAGATCCTCAAGTCCCACGCGGTTCCGATGAACGGGACCATCGACATTCGTTCCAACCCGGCGGTCCGCCAGCAGGTCATGAACGTGGTGAGGCGGGCCGCCGCGCAACGGGTTCCCCCGGCCGCGCACATGGCCCCACCACCGGTCGACCCCGCCGCTCCCTACGCGCCGCCGGCCCCGCCCGCGCCGTCGACCGCCCAGCGCCTGCAGGAACTGGAGACGTTGCGTGCCATGGGCACCATCTCCGATTCGGAGTACACGACCAAGCGGCAGCAGATCATCGCCGAACTCTGACCCGTTCTAGAACACGTTCCAGTTTGGCTGCTAGCCTGCACCTGGCACCGTGAACGGTCAGACGAAGGGTCGGTTGATGGCATTGACACTCGAGGGACGCGTCGCATTCGTCACCGGAGCGGCACGCGGTCAGGGTCGGGCGCACGCCGTGCGGCTGGCCAACGAGGGCGCCGACATCGTCGCCGTCGACGTGTGCGGGCCGGTGTCGGACACGATCACCTACCCGTCGGCCACGCCGGAGGACCTCGCCGAGACCGCGAGTGCCGTCGAGGCGACGGGCCGCAAGGTGCTTGCGCGCGAAGTCGACGTCCGCGACCTCGCCGCTCAGCAGCAGGTGGTCGCCGACGCGATCGAACAGTTCGGCAGGCTCGACGTCGTGGTGGCCAACGCCGGCGTGCTCAGCTGGGGCCGGATGTTCGAGATGTCGGAAGAGCAGTGGGACACCGTCATCGACGTCAACCTGAACGGCACCTGGCGCACGATACGGGCCACGGTGCCCGCCATGATCGAGGCGGGCAACGGCGGATCGATCATCGTCGTCAGCTCGTCGGCCGGGCTCAAGGCCACCCCCGGAAACAGTCACTACGCGGCCTCCAAGCACGGGCTCGTCGCCATCACGAACTCGCTGGCCCTCGAGGTGGGGGAGTTCGGCATCCGGGTGAACTCCATTCACCCGTACTCCATCGACACCCCGATGGTGGAACCCGAGGCGATGATGGAGATCTTCGGCAAGTACCCCACCTACATTCACAGCTTCTCGCCGATGCCGTTCCATCCCGTCAACCACGAGGGCAAGAAGGGTCTGCAGGAATTCATGACGGCCGAAGAGGTTTCGGACGTGGTGACGTGGCTGGCGAGTGACGCGTCGGCCACCATCTCCGGATCGCAGATCGCCGTCGACCGCGGGACCATGAAGTACTAGTTCGGCAGCACCAGCACCGGCACCGGGCTGTGGCGCACGATCTTCGTGCCCTTGGATCCCAGGAACACCCGGGCAATCGGACCCTGCGGCGACGTGCCGATCGCAAGCAGGTCGCCGTCGTCCCAGTCCGGTGCGTCCAGCGCCTGATCCCAGCCGTTGCCGGTCACCACCTGAAGCGTCACGTCGTCACCGACCACACCGTTGGTCTTCAACGCCGCCAACGCCTCTCGCGACGCCAATGCCCAGGACTGCAGGATCGACGTCTCGGCGTCCAAGCCCACCTCCGGCGGGTACATCGTGCGGCCGCGCACCGCGAAGGTGATGACGCGCAACGGAATCTGAAGTTGCTCGGCCAGGGCGGCACAGCGTTGCACGACGTGCAGCGAGTCGGCCGTGCCGGGGTAGGCCGCAGTGATCCGGGTCAGCCCGTGCGACTTGGAGCCGCGGTAGCCGCGCGGGCAGATCGCCAACGGCACCGGCGACGAGTGCAGCAGGCGGTCGGCCGTCGACCCCACCACGACCTGCCCGAGGCTGCCGTCGGACGCCGAACCCAGCACCAACGCTTCGGCTTTCAAGTCGGCCACCGCCTGCAACAACCCGCCGGGCGCGGACCGGTGCGCGTACTTGTGGAAGCTGACCTCGAGGGTGTCGTCGAGAGCGGCGACGCACTCGCGGGCCTGGTTCGCCGAGTCGGCGGCCAGTTTGTCGGCGTACTGCGCGTACTCGGCGTCGACGCGCGCCGGCGACGGCGTGGTCCACGGTTTGGGCACCACGGTGACGACCGACAGGGACGTCCTGAGGGTGCGTGCCGCCTCCACCCCGAGGTTGAGCGCAGACGTCCCGGCCTTGCCGGCCAGGTAACCCACGACGACAGTCATGCGCGATCCGCCTTCGCTCCTCGCTGGTAGGTCATGCGGGATCCCGCCTTCGCTCCTCGCTGGCAAGTCATGCGCCGTCCTTGTCCTTTGGCGTCACGATCTGCACCTCGTCCACACCGGCCGCTGCGGTCGCGATCACGCCGTCCCCACCGTCGTTGAGCGCGCTGTGGTGCCTCCCCCAGAACATGTAGAACGCCCACACCACGATCACCCAGGCCCCGAACGCAATCCACGTGTACCAGTGCAAGCTGTACAGGATGTAGCCGCACGCGATGATCGACAGGATCGGCGTGACGGGGAACAACGGCACCTTGAACCCGCGGGGCAGATCGGGTTCGCGACGGCGCAGGATGATCACGCCGAGGGACACCACGATGAACGCGGTCAGGGTGCCGATCGACACCATGTCGGCAAGCTTGTCCAGGGGGACGAAGCCGGCCAGGATCGACACCACGATCGCCACCACGATGGTGTTGTTGACCGGCGTCATGCTCTTCGGGTTGACCTTGGCGAACATCGACGGCAGCAGCCCGTCGCGACCCATCGCGAAGAGGATGCGGGTCTGGCCGTACATCGTCACCAGCGTCACCGAGAAGATCGAGATGACCGCCCCCGCCGCGAGTACGGTGCTCCAGAAGCTCAACCCGGTGACGTCGTCGAGGATCTGGGCCAGCCCGGCCTCCTGGCCCTCGAACCCGGTCCAGTCCTGCGCGCCCAGGGCGGCGAACGTCACCAGGAGGTAGATGCCGGTGACGATCAACAGTGCGGCGATGATGGCCCGCGGCATGGTCTTCTGCGGATCCTTGACCTCGTCGCCCGCCGTCGACACCGCGTCCAAACCGATGTAGGAGAAGAAGATCGTGCCCGCGGCCAGGCCCACGGCCGCCCCGCCCATCGGGGCGAAGTCCGCGAAGTGGTTGGTGGTGAAACCGGTGAACGCGATGACGGAGAACATCGCGAGCACGCCGAGCTTGATCAGCACCATGATCGTGTTCGCCTTGGCCGACTCCGAGGCACCGCGGATCAGCAGCAGCATGCACATCACGACGAGCACGATGGCGGGCAGGTTGACGATGCCGGGGTCGTCGTCCCACGGTGCTGCGGTGATTGCGTGCGGCAGGCTGACTCCGAAGAGGTTCTGCAGCAGCTTGTTGAGGTACTGGCTCCATCCGACGGCGACCGCGGCGGTGGACACGCCGTACTCGAGCAGCAGGCAGGCTGCCACGCCCATCGCGACGAACTCGCCGAGCGTGGTGTAGGCGTAGGAGTACGTCGAGCCGGAAACCGGTACGGCGGAGGCCATTTCCGCGTAACAGATGGCGGCCAAGCCGGCGGCGACACCGGCGAGAACGAACGACAGCAGCACCGCGGGCCCCGCTTCCGGCACCGCCTCGGACAGCACGAAGAAGATGCCGGTGCCGACGGTGGCGCCCACGCCGAACATCGTCAGCTGGAAGACGCCGATGGTGCGTTTGAGTTCCTGGGAGGCGCCGTGTGCGACGGGTGCGCCCATGATCGGGCGGCGGCGCAGCATCTGTTCGGTCAAGCTAACCGACGGTGAGGGTGATGCCATGGTGCCTCCTCGGCAGGCGTCAAGCGGTGGTGGCCGTTGGTGATGCGAGGGCGTCGGTCAGAACGGTGGCGAACTGCTCGACGGCCCAGTCGATCTCCTCCTCGGTGATGACGATGGGCGGGGCGAACCTCAGGGTGGAACCGTGCGTGTCCTTTACCAGAACACCGCGAGCGGCCAACCGCAAGCTGACGGACTTCCCGGTGCCGATCCGCGGGTCGACGTCGACGCCCGCCCACAGCCCCATCCCACGCACGGCCAGGACGCCGTGACCGACGAGGCCGCGCAGCCGAGCGTGCAGGCGCTCGCCGAGTTCGGCTGAGCGGGCCTGGTATTCGCCGCGGGCGAGCATCGACACCACGGTCGTGCCGATGGCGGTGGCCAACGGGTTTCCGCCGAAGGTCGACCCGTGCTCGCCGGGGTGCAGCACGCCCAGCACGTCGCGGTTGGCCACGACCGCCGACAGCGGGACCACGCCTCCGCCGAGGGCCTTGCCGAGGAGGTAGACGTCGGGCACCACGCCCCAGTGGTCGCACGCAAAGGTGCGACCGGTGCGAGCCAGACCGGCTTGGATCTCGTCGGCGATCATCAGGACGTTGCGTTCGGTGCACAGCGCGCGCACCCGCGGCAGGTAGTCGTCGGCAGGCACGATGATGCCCGCCTCGCCCTGGATGGGCTCCAGCAGCACCGCGACGGTGTGCTCGTCGATCGCGGCGGCCAGGGCGTCGGCGTCGCCGAAGGGCACGGTGCGGAAGCCCGGCGTGTACGGCCCGAAGCCGCGGCGGGCGGTCTCGTCGTCGGAGAAGCTGATGATGGTGGTGGTGCGACCGTGGAAGTTGTTGTGCGCGACGATGATGTTGGACCGATCCGTGGGCACGCCCTTGACGTCGGTACCCCATTTGCGGGCGACCTTGATTCCGCTCTCCACGGCCTCGGCGCCGCTGTTCATCGGCAGCACCATGTCCTTGCCGCACAGCTCTGCGAGCGCGGCGCAGAACGGTCCGAGCCGGTCGGAGTGGAAGGCCCGGCTGACCAGGGTGACGGTGTCGAGCTGGGCGTGTGCCGTGGCGATGACTTCGGGGTTGCGGTGTCCGAAGTTGACCGCCGAGTACGCGGCCAGGCAGTCCAGGTAGCGGCGGCCCTCGACGTCGGTGATCCAGGCCCCCTCGGCGGACGCGGCGACGACCGGAAGCGGCGAGTAGTTGTGCGCCGCGTACTGCTCGTCGAGGGCGATGGCCGCCTCACTGAGTGTTCCGGTCTCGGTCATGGCGCTTTCCAGAATGGTCACGAGTACACCTCCAGCGTGCAGCATTTGACGGATCCGCCGCCCTTGAACAACTCGGACAGGTCGACGCCGATCGGTTCGAAGCCGATCTCGGCGATCTGGTCGGCGAAGGCGGTGGCGTTGACCGGCAGTACGACGTGCTTGCCGTCCGACACGACGTTGAGGCCGAGGACGTAGGCGTCGGCCGAGGCCACCTCGATGGCGTCCGGGAACAGGTGCCGCAAGGTCGCGCGGGCGTCGTCGGAGAAGGCGGGCGGGTAGTAGGCGATCGTGGTGTCGTCGAGCACCGCCAGCGCGGTGTCGAGGTGGTAGAAGCGCGGGTCGACCAATTCGAGGCTGACGACGGGCAGACCGGTGAGCTCGGCGACTTCGGCATGGGCCCGCTGGTCGGTGCGAAAGCCGTAGCCCGCCAGGATCGTCGAGCCGACCACCAGGAGGTCGCCCTGACCCTCGTTGACGTGACGGGTGTGGTGCGGCTCGAAACCGCGACTGCTCATCCAGTCGGCGTAGGCGGCGGCCTCGCCGGCGCGCTGGGGGTAGGCGAACCGGGCGACGATCGCGGTCCCGTCGACGACCAGTCCGCCGTTGGCGGCGTAGACCATGTCGGGGAGGCCGGCGACGGGTTCGACCGTCTCCACGGTGTGCCCCAGGGTGCGGTAGGTCGAGCGCAGCTGATCCCACTGGCGCACGGCCAGTGCGGCGTCGACCGGGGTCGACGTGTCCATCCACGGGTTGATCGCGTATTCCACGGCGAAGAAGGTCGGTGCGGTCATGGCGTAGCGGCGCAGGCGCGGCGTGCGGACTCGGGGCGTCGCGGGGGCGACATCGGACGCCGGGCCACCGGCGAAATCTGCGATCGTCATGAAAAGAACGATATGGCCGTCCTCTGGCGCAATCAATCACCACTCGTTGCGTATCGGTACGCAATTCGTTGTGCGAAAGCTAGTATTACGGCGATCCATTGTTCTCGAGGAAGGTGAGGCGCCGTGGACCGGCTGGACCATACCGACGAACGCATTCTGGCGGAGTTGGCCGACCATGCCCGCGCCACCTTCGCCGAGATCGGGCAGCGGGTGAATTTGTCGGCGCCTGCGGTCAAGCGTCGCGTCGACCGGATGCTCGACGACGGCGTGATCCGCAGCTTCACCACCGTCGTCGACCGCAACGCAATCGGTTGGAACACCGAGGCTTACGTGCAGGTGTTCTGTCACGGCACGATCGCACCGGCGGAACTTCGGCAGGCGTGGATCGGCATTCCCGAGGTGGTGAGCGCGGCCACCGTGACCGGCACGGCCGACGCCATCCTGCACGTGCTGGCGCGCGACATGCGCCACCTCGAGGAGGCTCTCGAACGCATCCGGGCCAGCGCCGACATCGAGCGCAGCGAAAGCATCGTCGTGCTGTCCAACATCATCGAACGCGCGCCCGTCTGACTTTCGCCGCCCATGGGTGCTGCACTACCGAACCGGCCCATCGTGTAAGAAAAGCCCCGTGACTACTACTGGGGGCATCGTCATCGTCGGCGGCGGACTCGCCGCGCTGCGCACCGCCGAACAGCTGCGTCGTGCCGAGCACACCGGCCCGATCACCCTGATCAGCGACGAAGACCACCTGCCCTACGACCGGCCGCCGCTGTCGAAGGAGGTGCTGCGCGCCGAGACCGACGACGTCGCACTCAAGCCCGCCGAGTTCTACGAGGAGAAGCACATCACCGTCCGACTCGGATCGGGCGCGACGAGCCTCGACACCGGGGCTCAGACGGTCACCCTGGCCAGCGGCGAGGTCGTGCCCTACGAGGAACTCGTGATCGCAACGGGCTTGGTGCCCAAGAGGATCCCGTCGTTTCCGGACCTCGAGGGCGTCCGCGTGCTGCGGACCCTCGGCGAGAGCCTGGCCTTGCGCGAACACGCCGGCTCCGCCCGGCACGCCGTCGTCATCGGGGCCGGGTTCATCGGGTGCGAGGTCGCGGCGAGCCTGCGTGCACTCGGCGTCGACGTCGTGCTCGTCGAGCCGCAGCCCACCCCGCTGGCCTCGGTGCTCGGTGAGCAGATCGGTGAACTGGTCGCGCGGCTGCACCGGTCCGAGGGCGTCGACGTGCGGTGCGGGATCGGCGTCGCCGAGATCAAGGGCACGGGCCACGTCGAGAAGGTCGTGCTGTCCGACGGTAGCGAGCTGGACGCCGACATCGTCGTGGTCGGCGTCGGATCCCGGCCGTCCACCGATTGGCTGGAGGGTAGCGGGGTCGCGGTGGACAACGGAGTGATCTGCGACGTCGCCGGCCGCACCAGCGCACCGAAGGTGTGGGCGATCGGAGACGTCGCATCGTGGCGGGACGCCCAGGGAGAGCAAGTCCGCGTGGAGCATTGGAGCAACGTCGCCGAGCAGGCCCGCGCGATCGTGCCCGCCATGCTCGGGGTCGAGCCCACGTCCTCGGTGACGGTGCCCTACTTCTGGAGTGACCAGTACGACGTCAAGATCCAGTGCCTCGGCGAGCCGGAGGCCGACGACGTGGTGCATCTCGTCGCCGACGACGGCCGCAAGTTCCTGGCCTACTACGAGCGTGACGGCGCGGTCGTCGGCGTCGTGGGCGGCGGCATGCCGGCCAAGGTGATGAAGGCTCGCGCCAAGATCGCCGCAGGCGCCCCGATCGCCGACGTCCTCACGTGATTTCGGCGTGATCGGTCGCGCTAGACGCGACCGATCACGCCGAAATCGCTAGTGCTGGCCGAGGTAGAAGCGCACCCCCTGGTCGTCGGCGCACAACGCGGAGCTGCCGTAGGACTGGGCCGAGGGCTCGTCGATGACCGTGCCACCGGCGTCCCGGACCCGCGTGACGGCGGCCTCCACGTCGACGACGGTCCACATCGGCACGGTCGCCGGTGCGGGACTGCCGCCCGCGACGCCTGACATGGGGTGAACCCCCCGGGGCTCCCACCCGTCCTCGATCCGGCCGGGTTCGAAGCTCCAGCCCAGCACCCGGCCGTAGAAGTTGCGGAAGGTCGCCGAGTCGGCCACCTCGAAGGTGACGTACGAGAGTTCGCCGGGGCCAGTGCCGTTCAGCGCTGGCCGAGGGTCGTCGCCGACCGGCTGGTAGACGGCGAAGGCGGTGCCGGAGGGATCGGTGGCGTCGACCGTCGGCCCGTGCGGGGTCTGCGCGATCTCACCGGCCTGGCCACCGGCGGCCAGGATCGCCTGCCGCGCCGCCGCCACGTCGGTCACCGCGTAGCAGCAGAACAACGTCGGAGGGCCGGGCATCGCGACGATGCCGATGGGCTGATCGGTGCTGGTCACGCGACGGAATGCGGCGTCGACTTGCCAGCCCAGTACGTGACCGTAGAACGCCGCCGACCGCTCGGGGTCCTGCGTCCACACCGACACGTACCCGATGTCGCCGTGGCGAATGGGGCTGATCGACCCGGCGACGGGTCCGCTCAACATCCACCGGTGCCCGAACGGGTCGACGACGGTGGCGTTGCGGGAACCGTGGCCCTCGTAGATCTCGCGTTCCACGTGGGCGCCGCGGTCGCGGGCGCGCGCCAGCGCGGCGTCGGTGTCGGCGACGTGCAGCATCAGGCTCACCGAGACCGATTGCGGCGCAGGGGCCTTCAGGCCCATCTCGGGAAATTCGTCGGCCAGGTACAGCACGCCGCCGTCGATCGACAATTCGGCGTGCCCGATCCGGCCGTCGTCCATCACGATTGGATCGCCGAGCGGCACGGCACCGAAGGCGTCGGCGTACCACGCGATCGCGTCGCGCGCACCGGCGACGGCGAGGTAGGGGAGCGCCGCCGGCCGGGGTGCGACGGGCGCGGGGGCCTTGAGTTCGGCGATGTCGATGTCGGTGTCGCTCACGATGACTCCTCGGGGTAGTGAGAGGGCGGATTCCAGGCGGTCCCGCAGACGGGCCGCGAACGCCGGGTCGGGCGCCACCGGACGATCGTCGCCACGCAGCACGGTCAGCGGATCGTGGTCGTCCCCTGGAACGGTCATGGCGCACCTCCTTCCGGATAGCTCGACTTGAATGCGCGGCGGGCCCGCACGAGGAGGGCCTCGGTGGCGTGCACCGTGCGCCCGATCAGCTCGGCGCACTCCGGCACCGACCGGTCGTCCAGATACCGCAGGGCCAGCACCACCCGATGGTGCTCGGGCAGCTTGGCCAGCACGCCCTCGGCGACGATGCGGTCGACTTGGCCGTCCCACTCGTCGGCGGGGTCGGCCGGTTCGGGTATCTCGGCCACCGGGACGGTGAACCGGTCGTGCCGTCGGCGGTAGTGGTCGGCCAGCTTGTGCCTGGCGACGCCGATCAGCCACGCGACCGTCATCGGCGGTGGCGAGTCGCGCCTCGCCGCGTCCATCGCCGCCAGGAAGGTCTCCGAGGTGAGGTCCTCGGCCGCGCCGCGGTCACCGCAGCGCCGGATGAAGTACCCGTAGACCACGGGCAGCGCCTCGTCGTACAGCGCAAGCAGCGCACTGGGCGCGTCCTGGGCCTGCGATTCGGCTCTCACACCCTCATCGTCGCCGTCGCGGCCCGAACTCCGACGCCCATTCTCGTGATTCGTGGAGTTTCGGGAGCGGTGAGCGCTCCCAAACGCACACGAATCGCGAGGGGCGCTAGCCGTCGAGTGCCGCCAGACCGGCGTTGACCGTGTCGAAGGCGTCGCCGAGCGAGCGCTGCAGCGACACCGTGGTGTCGGCGAGCCAGTGCTCGTAGGCCGACAGCGCGACCCCGAGCAGCGACCACGCCGTGGTCTGGGGGACGAGGTCGCCGACGTCGAGTCCGAGGCGGCCGGCGACGAACTCCGCGACGACGGCCCGCCAGCCCGCGTACATCGTCATCGAGTGCGCCTGCAGTGCGTCGGTCTCGAGGATGACGCGCATGCGCTGGCGGTGGTGGGCGGTTTCCGCCTCGTCGAAGTCGTTGAACGCCAACAGCGCCGACCGCAAGGCGACGCTGGTCGGCGCATCGGCGGGCACCGCGTCGAGCAGCTCGCGCATGTGGTCGAGATGCGCGTCGAAGTCGCCCCACGGGATGGCGTTCTTGGAGGGGTAGTAGCGGAACAGGGTGCGGCGGGCGATGCCTGCCGCGCGCGCCACGTCGTCGACGCTGACCTCGTCGAAGCCGCGGCTGGCGAACAACTCGAGTGCGACGTTGGTGATGTGATCCCCGGTGGTCGACCGACGTCTGCCCACGCGAACCGCGGGTTCACGACTCATCGAGATCCGCCCTTCCGTTTCGGCACTCGATGCCATATTCTTGCGATCTCGATCACATTTGTCGAGACCCCACTTCCACCGAAGGGCGAAACCATGGAGCCGACGCAGCAGACCGAGACCGAAGCCGAACTGGTCACCGAGAGCCTCGTCGAAGAGGTCTCGATCGACGGCATGTGCGGCGTCTACTGACGGTGGTCGCTTCGACGGAGGCGCCGATGGACGTTCCGGTGTTCGACCCCGACGTCCGTTGGCGGCTGCACCCCCAGGTGGCGGTGCGGCCCGAGCCGTTCGGCGCTCTGCTGTATCACTTTGGTACGCGCAAACTTTCGTTTCTGAAGAACACCAAGATCGTCGAAGTGGTCAAGTCACTCGACGCGCACCCCGACGCCAGATCGGCCTGCCGCGCAGCCGGCATCGACGACGCCGCGTCGGCGCCCTACCTGCATGCCCTCGGCGTGCTGGTCACCTCCAAGATGCTGGTCCGCGAGGAGAACGCATGAGTTACACGCGAGAAGCGAAGCGGGATCGCCCGTGAGCACGAGCCTTTCCCCGGCGCCGGTGCCGAGGCTGGTCGAGCAGTTCGAGCACGGCCTCGACGCTCCGATCTGCCTGACGTGGGAGTTGACGTACGCGTGCAACCTGTCCTGTGTGCACTGCCTGTCCTCCTCGGGCAAGCGGGACCCCCGCGAGCTGAGCACTCAGCAGTGCAAGGACGTCATCGACGAGCTCGAGCGCATGCAGGTGTTCTATGTCAACATCGGTGGCGGCGAACCGACGGTGCGCTCGGACTTCTGGGAGTTGGTGGACTACGCCACCGAGCACCACGTGGGGGTGAAGTTCTCCACCAACGGGGTGCGCATCGACGAGAAGGTCGCGGCCAAGCTGGCCGCCAGTGACTACGTCGACGTCCAGATCTCGCTGGACGGGGCCACCGCCGAGGTCAACGACGCGGTGCGCGGACCGGGTTCGTTCGCCATGGCGATCCGGGCGTTGGAGAACCTGTCGCAGGCGGGTTTCGCCGACGCCAAGATCTCGGTCGTCGTCACCCGTCACAACGTCGACCAGCTCGACGAGTTCAAGGCGCTGGCCGATCGCTACGGCGCCACCCTGCGGATCACCCGGCTACGCCCCTCGGGCCGTGGCGCCGACGTGTGGGACGAGCTGCACCCGACCGCGGCGCAGCAGGTGCAGCTCTACGACTGGCTGGTGGCCCGCGGCGAGGGCATCCTCACCGGCGACTCCTTCTTCCACCTCTCGGGACTCGGGCAGCCGGGCGCCTTGGCCGGCCTCAACCTGTGCGGCGCCGGACGCGTGGTGTGCCTGATCGACCCGGTCGGCGACGTCTACGCCTGCCCGTTCGCCATTCACGACCGCTTCCTCGCGGGAAACATCCTGTCCGACAGCGGCTTCCAGAACGTCTGGCAGAACTCGAAGCTGTTCCGCGAACTGCGTGAGCCGCAGTCCGCCGGCGCCTGCGGCAGCTGCGACCACTACGACGGCTGCCGCGGCGGCTGCATGGCCGCCAAGTTCTTCACCGGCCTGCCGCTTGACGGACCCGACCCCGAATGCGTGCAGGGCTACGGCGAGCCCGCCCTGGCTCGCGAACGCGACAAGCCCAAGCCCAGCGGAGACCACTCGCGATCCGGCGGCCGCAAGGCTCCCGTCCCGCTGAAGCTCCTCACCCCGCCAAAGAAGTTCTGCAACGAAAGTCCCGTATAGATCATGGCCCGTGACATCTGGTTCGAGACCGTCGCCATCGCGCAGCAGCGCGCGAAGAAACGGCTGCCAAAGTCGGTCTACAGCTCGCTGATCGCCGCCAGCGAGCGCGGCATCACCGTCGCCGACAACGTCGACGCCTTTGGCGAGCTCGGCTTCGCGCCCCACGTGATCGGGGCCATCGAGAAGCGCGACCTCGCGACAACCGTGATGGGCCAAGAGATCTCGCTGCCGGTGATCATCTCCCCGACCGGCGTGCAGGCCGTGCATCCCGACGGTGAGGTCGCCGTGGCCCGCGCCGCCGCGGCGCGGGGAACCGCGATGGGGTTGTCGTCGTTTGCCAGCAAGCCCATCGAAGAGGTCATCGCCGCCAACCCCAAACTGTTCTTCCAGGTCTACTGGCTCGGCGGCCGCGACGCGATCGCCGCGAGGGTGGAACGGGCCAGGGCCGCTGGCGCGGTCGGCATCATCGTCACCACCGACTGGAGCTTCTCCCACGGCCGCGACTGGGGCAGCCCGGTGATTCCGGAGGAGATGAACCTCCGCACCACCGTGAAGATGATGCCGGAGGGTCTGACCCGGCCCAGCTGGTTGCTGCAGTGGGCCAAGACCATGCGTCCGCCGAACCTGCGCGTGCCCAACCAGGGCAACCGCGGCGAGGCCGGACCGCCGTTCTTCGCCGCATACGGCGAGTGGATGGGTACGCCACCGCCCACGTGGGAGGACATCGCCTGGCTGGTCGACCTTTGGGGCGGGCCGGTCATGCTGAAGGGCGTGATGCGGGTCGACGACGCGAAACGCGCTGTCGACGCCGGTGTCTCGGCAATCTCGGTGTCCAACCACGGCGGCAACAATCTCGACGGGACACCGGCCTCGATCCGCGCGCTGCCGGCCATTGCCGCATCGGTCGGGGACCAGGTCGAGGTGCTCCTCGACGGCGGCATCCGCCGCGGCAGCGACGTGGTCAAGGCGCTCGCCCTCGGAGCGCGGGCGGTCATGTTGGGCCGTGCCTACCTGTGGGGGCTCGCGGCCGAGGGGCAACCCGGCGTCGAGAACGTCCTCGACATCATGCGCAGTGGCATCGACTCGGCCCTGATGGGATTGGGCAAGGCGTCGATCCACGACCTCGTCGCCGACGACGTGCTGATGCCTGCGGGCTTCACCCGGGCCCTGGGGATGCCCACCGCGGAGAACTCCTAAACCCCGACGCCAGCCCCGCGTGGTCCCGGTGGGGCGGGCGGTGCTGACGAGACGGACGTGAAGGCCGGACCGCGGTCGGGGTGACGTCGCCTGAATTGAATGCCTCGCAAACGCCAACATTCGGCGCACACCAGGTGAATTCGGCCTACGATCGGCGGGTGGCTTTCCCCAACGAGCTTGGGAACTCGACGGCGAGGCAGCTCCATGATCTGTCACCCGCGTTGATCATCCCGCTAGGCTCGACCGAGCAGCATGGGCCACACCTGCCACTTGACACTGACACCCGAATCGCCTCTGCCGTCGCCCGCGGGATAGCCCAGCAACTGGCCGACCCATGGATGTTGGCTCCCGCGATCGGCTACGGCGCCAGTGGTGAGCACCAGGGATTCCCGGGAACGGTCTCGATCGGCACCGCTGCGCTCCAGCTCCTGCTGATGGAGTACGGCCGCTCGGCGTGCGACTGGGCCTCGCGGCTGGTCTTCGTCAACGGCCACGGCGGCAACGTCGCCGCCGTGACCGCGGCGGTCACCCTGCTCCGCAGCGAAGGCCGAGAGGTCGCCTGGTGCGCGTGCAGCGTGCCCGGTGCCGACGCCCACGCCGGGCACACCGAAACGTCTGTATTGCTACATATTTCGCCCGAGTTGGTGCGCACCGAGGACTGGGTCACGGGCAACGAAACCCCGTTGGCGGAGCTCATGCCCCGCCTGCGTGACGGTGGCGTCGCCGCGGTCAGTGCGGTCGGCGTGCTCGGCAACCCCACCACGGCATCGGCCGTCGAGGGGTCGCGTATCTTTGCTGAGATGGTCGACACCTGCACCCGCCGCGTCGCGGCGTGGACCCCCGGCGCCGGGGGGCTCTTGCAGTGACCGGACCACGACTGCCCGATGGCTTCGCCGTGCAGGTCGACAGACGGGTGAGGGTGCTCGGAGAAGGGTCGGCGCTCCTCGGTGGCTCACCGACCCGGCTGCTTCGTTTGGCGCCCGCCGCCCAGACCATGCTGGCCAGCGGCCGCCTGGAGGTGCACGACGCGCAGAGCGCGCAACTGGCGCGCACCCTGCTCGACGCCACCGTCGCCCACCCCCGCCCGGCGAGTGGCCCGTCGCACCGGGACGTCACCATCGTAGTTCCGGTGCTGGACAACCCGATTGGACTTAGGCGGCTCGTCTCCTCGTTGCGCGGCATGTGCGTGGTCGTGGTCGACGACGGCTCCACGCCGCCGGTTCGGGTCGACGACTTCGCGGGCCTGCACTGTGACGTGCGCGTGTTGCGCCACGCCACCAGCAGGGGACCCGCGGCTGCTCGCAACGCCGGCCTGGCCGTCTGCGAGACGGACTTCGTCGCGTTCCTGGACTCCGACGTCGTGCCACGCCGAGGCTGGCTCGAGGCGCTGCTGGGTCACTTCTGCGACCCCGCCGTCGCGCTGGTGGCGCCGCGGATCGTCGGACTGCACGAGCCTCGCAACGTGGTGGCCCGGTACGAGGCGGTGCGGTCCTCGCTCGACCTCGGCCAGCGCGAAGCCCCGGTGGTGCCGTACGGAACCGTGTCCTACGTGCCGAGCGCGGCCATCATCTGCCGCCGGACCGCTCTGGTCGACGTCGGCGGGTTCGACGAGTCGTTGAGGTCTGGCGAGGACGTCGACCTGTGCTGGAGGTTCATCGAGGCCGAGGCCCGGCTGCGGTACGAACCCATCGCCCTCGTCGGCCACGACCACCGGACGAACCTACGAGAGTGGTTCGCGCGCAAGGCCTTCTACGGGTCGTCGGCCGCGCCGCTGGCCGTCCGTCATCCGGGCAAGACCGCTCCGTTGGTGCTGTCCGGGTGGACCCTGCTGGTGTGGCTGCTGCTGGCCATGGGCTCGGGAGTGGGCTACGTCGCCTCGACGGTCGTCGCCGCGATCACCGGGCGCAAGATCGCACGGGTGCTCAGCACGGTCGACACCGAACCCAGGGAGGTGGCTGCCGTCGCGGCCCAGGGGCTGTGGTCGGCGGCGCTGCAGTTGGCCTCGGCGATGTGCCGGCACTACTGGCCCATCGCGCTGGTGGCCGCGGTCTGCTTTCGGCGGTGCCGGCAGGTCGTGCTGGTGGCCGCGGTCGTCGACGGGGTGGTCGACTGGGCCAGCCGCAACGGCAACGCCGACGACGACGCCAAGCGCGTGGGGCTGTTCTCCTACCTTCTGCTCAGACGGCTCGACGACATCGCCTACGGACTCGGCCTGTGGAAGGGCGTCGTGCGCGAGCGTCATCTCGGCGCGCTCAAGCCGCAGATCCGGACCTGAAGCATCTCCTTGCACTCGGACGTCCTCATCGTCGGCGCGGGCAGCGCTGGCTGCGCTCTCGCAGAGCGTCTTTCACGTGACCCGCATTGCCGCGTGACCGTGGTCGAGTCGGGTCCAGGGGCCACGGATCCGCAGGTGACGGCACAGATCGGTGACGGGCTCCGGCTCCCGATCGGAGCGGCGAGTTCGGTGGTCCGGCGTTACGAGACGACCTTGACCGACCGGCCGCGCCGTACGGCGTCGATCATGCGCGGGGAAGTCGTCGGCGGGTCGGGAGCGGTCAACGGTGGGTACTTCTGTCGCGGTCTGCCCGCCGACTTCGACGGCTGGGCGCTCCCCGGCTGGTCGTGGGACGACGTTCTGCCGCACTTTCGCGACATCGAGACGGACCTGGACTTCGCCGGCCCCCAGCACGGCGTGGACGGTCCCATGCGGATCGGTCGCGTCACCGAATTCGAGGAGGGCGCAGTCGCTTTCGTCGACGCGGCGCGCAGGCGGGGTTTCGAGTGGGTCGACGACCTCAACGGGGTGGCCGCGGGGCACCCCGGGGTCGGCGCGGTGCCGTTGAACATCCAGGCAGGCGCACGGGTCGGGCCAGGGGAGGCCTTCCTCGGCCGAGCCGCGGGCCGGCCCAATCTCGTGGTCCTGCCGAACCGCAGGGTCCGGCGGATCCGGTTCGTGGGCGATCGCGCCGTCGGGGTGGAGTGCGCCGGCGCCGACGACCTGACGGCCGACCGCGTGGTGCTGTCGGCCGGTGCCATCGGGTCCGCGCACCTGCTGATGTTGTCGGGTGTCGGGCCGGCGGCTCAGCTGTCCGCGGCGGGGATCACCGTCGTGCAGGATCTGCCGGTGGGGACGAGGAGTGTCGACCACCCCGAATGGGTGCTTCCGGTCGACTGGCCCGCCGCACGGGGCCGCCCACCTCTCGAGGCGCTGCTGACCACTGTCGATGGTCTTGAAATTCGTTGCTACACAACGGGTTTTGCAACGATGACGGGCTCGGCCTATGACCCGTCGGATCGACCACACCTGGGTGTGACGTTGATGCGTCCGTCGTCGCGCGGGCGGCTGACCCTGATGTCGGCCGACGCCGACGTGCCGCCGCGGATCGAGCACCGCTACGACAGCGAGGCCTCCGATGCGGTGGCCCTGGCGGGTGGGGCGGACCTGGCGCACGACCTCGCGGGGTCGGGGTACGAGGCCAGGGACT
>Ga0209051_1001330_pt1 | contig 21503 bp, 13 predicted proteins | sample AraplaCvi_mMS_r2_2_FD_184286 | JGI IMG/M metagenome (GOLD analysis project Ga0209051, IMG submission 184286) | Arabidopsis root microbial communities from North Carolina, USA - plate scrape MF_Cvi_mMS_r2 (SPAdes) (version 2) | ecosystem: Host-associated > Plants > Roots > Endosphere | place...
ATGTCGGTCAGCGGCTGCTTGCGAAGGAAGGGGTTCCGGTCGAGCTTGGCGCACGCGCCCTGGATCTTTTGATCGCGCTGGTATCCGCTCCGAACACCCTCTTGAGCAAAAGTGATTTGATGTCCCGGATTTGGCCGGACGTTATCGTTGAAGAGGGTAATCTGCGCTTCCACATGACCGGGCTGCGCAAAGCCCTTGGCGATGGGCAGGACGGTGCTCGCTATATCACCACGATCCCCGGCCGCGGCTACTGCTTCGTCGCGCCCATCACAGGCGCGGCCCACGTGCTGGTGACTGATGATGCCGCGGCGAAATTCAGGCATGCCAATCTCCCCAACCGTTTGGAACGCATGGTCGGGCGCGAGGGTGATATACTTGACCTCTCAGAGAGACTGTCGAGGTTTCCCGTCGTTTCCATCGTGGGGAGTGGAGGCGTCGGCAAGACCACCGTCGCGATTGCATTGGCCAATCATTTGGCGACGACGTTCGATGGAGCCGCGGTACTCGCCGATTTCGGAACGCTAAGCGATCCATCACTCGTTTCGCCCGCCCTCGCGTCCATGCTTGGAATACCCGTCGGCTCCGATGACGTGCGCCCCAGCCTGCTCGCCTATCTCCGTGACAAGCGGATCCTTCTTGTGTTCGATACCTGCGAGCACGTGGTTGATACCGTGGCAGACCTTGCAGCTAGCATAATCGACGCCGCGCCGCAGGTCCGCATCGTGGTCACGAGCCGCGAAGCTCTCAGGATCGAAGGCGAAAGCATCTACAAACTCGACACCCTTGCCTGCGCACCGGACGATCCGGAAATTACAGCCGAAACCATTCTCTCCTATCCGGCTTCCCAATTGTTTGTCGAACGAACTGCCGCAAGCGGAGCCGCGTTGGCCATAACTGACGAGGACGCGCATATCATTGCAGCGATCTGCCGTAAGCTCGACGGTATGGCGCTCGCGCTGGAACTGGCCGCGCGACGGGTCGAGGCCTATGGCCTTTCCCAGACGGCTGCCCTACTCGATCAGCATCTTGCCCTCGCATGGGTGGGATCACGCAACGCGCCGCCTCGTCAGAAGACCCTGCAGGCGACACTCGACTGGAGCTACGGGCTGCTGCCGGAACTGGATCGCACCGTTCTTCGGAGACTGGCGATCTTCGTTGGCGATTTCACGCTTGATGCCGCCTGGGAAGTGATCGCGACACCTCCCCTTGATCGACCTGCGCTCTTTGGTGCCGTCGATAGTCTTGTTGCCAAGTCCCTGCTGAGCGCGAATTCTTTCGGCGCGATGATGCGCTATCGATTGCTCGATACCACGCGAGCCTACGCGCTCCATGGGCAGACCGAAGATGATCGCGCGGAACTGGCTGCAAGCCACGCCTCATACTGCCGACGTTGGCTTGAGCAGTTTGGCCCAGATTGGCCAACGCTCTCCAGCGGACCCGAGCGACTGCCCTATTTCCTTGGAATCAACAACGTCCGGGCTGCCTTGGAATGGGCGTTCGGCAACAACGGCAACGCCGACGTCGGCATCGGCTTGGCCGCTGCGGCAGTTCCTGTATTTCAGGCGATGTCGCTCTTTCCGGAATGCCAGCGCTGGTCCGAGCGCGCTCTTTCTGCAATGGACGATCACCATCGGGGAAGCCGTGAGGAGATGCATCTTCAGGCCGGCCGCGGCATCTCCCGCATGTATCTTCACGGCGGCCGTGACACGCTCCCCGCCCTCACCAGGAGCCTCGAGATAGCAGAGGGACGAGGAGACGCGGTCGATCAGCTAAAGGTCCTCGGCCCGTTGAACATGTTTCATCTGCGAACCGGAGATTTCAGATCGGCGCTCCGGTGTGCCTATCGCTGTTTTTCCGTCGCTGAGGCGACCGAAGAGCCGTCTGCGATTTCGCTTGGGCACTTCTTTCTGGGCAATTCATTGCACTTCGGCGGCGAACTTGGCCGCGCCAGGCTCGAACTGGAGGCTGCGTTAGCGAGCGATCCGCTCCCCAGCCGCGCCCCGGGAAGTTATGTCGGTTTCCAGGGACGCGGGCTAGCAGGCGGAATACTTGCCAGGAATCTCTGGCTTCAAGGCCTCCCTGACCAGGCGGCCGTCCGGGCGCGGCAAGCGATCAAGGAAGCGGCGGAGGCGGATCATTCGTTGACACTTTGCATCGCGCTGCTCGGTGGCATCGCCGTTTTCCTCTGGCGCGGCGACCTGGAGAGTGCACAAGAACACATTGATTGGCTGATTTCGCGTGCCGGGCTGCACTCGCTGTCGCCTTACGTGTCAGTAGCGAGAGGCTTCGAGGCGGAAATAGCTATCCGCCGGGGAGACCCCAGCGCAGGGGTCGACAGCCTCCGTGGATGCCTTGAACGGCTGCATGCCTCCACCTACGAGGTCTTCACCACTATGCTGGAAATCTCGCTGATAAAAGGGTTAGCGGCGCTCGGCAAAGTCGACGAAGGGTTGGAGCGTGTCGAGAAAGCCATCCAATCGGTCGAAAACAAGGGGGACTTCTGCTACGGCCCGGAACTTCTGCGAATAAAGGGGAGCCTTTTGGAATCGATTTCCGCTTCGGATGAGGCACGCCGTTGCATTGCAGGTTCCATCGCCGCCAGTCAAAAGATGTGCGCACGCAGTTGGGAACTGCGCGCCTCGTGCGATCTCGCCACTCTTGAAAGCAACCTCGGAAAACGCGAGAAAGCCGCAGCGATCCTTCGGTCAGTCCTTGATGGGTTCGATGAGGGCCACGACACCGACGATTTGCGGGCAGCCAAAGACATATCGATGCACGAGGGTGATGTGCCGATCGGTATCGAGGCATCAAGGGCGTAGCGATGTCTTTGGACGCTCCGGTAAAGCGCCGGGGCCTTCGGCGAGTCCGGCTATGCTCTTCTCATTATAGACACTGCCACAATCGTCGACAGCGATACGAGAAGCGCCGTGGTCACGAATATTGCCGGCAGCCCGGCGACATCGCCTACGAAGCCGAGTGTGGGTCCGCTCAGCGCAAGGGCGACGTCCAGACAAGCAGAGTACAGGCCCATCGCCATTCCGCGGTTTTCGGGCGGGGCAGCTCTTACGACTGCAATTCCGAACCCCGGGAAGACGAGCGAATAGCCGAAGCCGACCAATGCGGCTCCTGCCAGTGCGATCGTCGAATGGGTCGCCAAGCCCATCGTCAGCAGACCGATCGCCTCCACGATCGCGAATACCAGCGCCGTGACGGGGCCTCCGAGCCGATCGGGGATGTGACCAAGCAGGATACGGCTTGCAACCAGCGCGGTGGCAAAGCAGGTCACCGCAAGCCACCCATCGGCCCAATCGCGATGAAGGAACAGGAGGCTAGAAAACGCCAAGATACTTCCGTAGCCGAGGCTAGCGAAGGCGGAACCGAGCCCAGGGAGCCAAACCGCCTTGATGACGCTGAGCCTGGACGCGGAGGCCGTCGACCGGCCTCGTACGGGTGCAAGGGGTGCCACCAGCAATGCCATTACTAGCGGCAGTAGGATCGTCGCCGCGGCGATCGCCGCAAACCCCTCGATGGCAAACAAGGCGCTGCCGACGGGCGCTCCCGCAGCCAAGGCACCGAACATCGCTGTACCGATCCAAGCTATGACTTTCCCAGAGTGCTGAGGCCCCACTGTTGCCAGTCCCCACGCCACCGATCCTGTGATGATCAGGCTTTCGCCTGCTCCGAGGACCCCTCGTCCGGCTACAAGGATCGACGCGGACAACGCGGGATTTCCAATCACTGCCAATGAGGCAAAGTAGAAGGCACCTGCGACGGCAGCCAAAGACAGCCCCACGACCACCGCCTCCTTGGGGCCCTTGCGGTCGGCAAAATCACCTGCCCACAGCCTTGTCATCAGAGAGGAACAGAACTGGCTGCCCGTAATCAGACCGATAACGAATGTCCCAAATCCAAGGTCTCGGCTGACGTGGATCGGCAGGACAGGCATCCCCATGCCTGCGATTAGAAATCCGACAAAAACAACCGCCATCTTGGGAGCAAGCGTGACGAAGACATTTACGCGAACTCTCAAGGTTCGACTCCAAGCGATCTGGGTAGTTGGTGAGTGAAAGTGCGCCGCATGCCCGGTGATTAGCGGCCAACAGGGCGAAGCCTTATGACGACGTCCACGTTCGCGATTTCGAAGCCTGCCGGAGGAACTGGAATATTGCAGAGCGATATGTTGTCGCTGTCGATATCGTGGATCTCACCTTTGCCTTCGACGTAGAAGTGGTGATGGTCAGCGGTGTTGGTATCGAACCAGGTCCGAGCGCCTTCGACCGCAAGGACGCGGATCAATCCAGCGTCCGTGAAATCGTTCAATGCGTTGTAGACTGTGGCAACCGACAGAGCGACGCCGCCCGCGATAGCCTCCGCATGAAGGTCTTCCACGGTCACATGGCGATGTCCGTTTGCGAAAAGAAGCCTGTACAGCGCGATCCGCTGCTCAGTCGGCCGCAAACCTGCCTCTCGCAGGTCTTTGGCGATCGATGATCTTCGTTCCATTGTTATCGTCCAGAATCCACTCGGAATCTTTTCTAACAGAAATCCCGAGCGCGGAACCTGGAACGAGCTGTCCTGACGACGGCTGCTATAACATAAAGCTATAGGTGAAGCCGCCGCACGGGTGCGTGAGTTAGGTCGCGCCCATGATCATTCCGATAAGCTCGGGGATGGACTCCTTCTTTGGGACTGCCGAGCCCGCAATACGGCCTTGCCGCATGACAACGGCCCTGTCAGCCACCTGCACCACGTGGTCCATGTTGTGGCTGATTAGAATTACAGAGACGCCGCGCTCCGGAAGTGACTTGATCAAGCGAAGCACCTGAGCGGATTCGCGTACACCGAGTGCGGCAGTAGGCTCATCCAAGATGACTACCTTGCTCGCGAACGCCACCGCTCGAGCGACGGCAACCGCTTGACGCTGTCCGCCGGACATCAACCCGATCTCCTGGCCGGGATTCAGCGCCTTGATCCCGAGGTTATTTGCAGCGCCGACCCAACCGGTTGCTTCCCGCGCTTTGTTCAGGAAGCCAAAGGGGCCCATCCAGCTCGGCCATGTCTTCTCTCGACCGATGTAGAAATTCGAGGAGACATCCAAATTGTCCAAGACGGCCAGGTTCTGAAAAACCGTTTCTATGCCGGCACGACGCGCATCGCCCGCCGAACTCAGCACAAGTTTCTCGCCAGCTAGATGGATATCGCCCTCGTCGAGCTGCATGACGCCGCTGATCGCCCGAACCAGGGTAGTTTTGCCGGCTCCATTGTCCCCCAGGAGAGCAAGAATCTCACCCTTGTGTAGGGTCAGGTCGACGCCGCCCAGGGCAGTGACGAAGCCGTAAGACTTCACGGCGTTGCGAACCTCTAAAACAACGTTGCTATTCATCGCATTGCCCTCGCCGCACGTGCACGGAGTTTCTCTTCGAAGTATCGACGGAGAACGTCGAGTTCGAGCGCCAGGAGGATAGACGTGCCGATGGCGATTGCTTCCCAAAACGGAGAGACGCTCATCAGGTTCAGACCGTTGCGGATGACCCCGATGATCAGAGCGCCGATCAGCGCGTTGACGATATGGCCGCGGCCGCCAAAGAGGCTGGCCCCGCCAATAATCACCGCCGTGACGGCGTCCAGTTCCATTCCAACACCAGCGAGCGGTGAAGCCGCATCAGTTCGGCCGGCATAGATGAGACCGGCAATGCCAGCGGTCACACCCGACAGCATGTAGCAGCTCATGATAACCCGATCGCGTGGAACCCCCAGCCATCCGGCAACATCTGGATTACCACCGACGGCATAGATCCACCGACCCCAAAGGGTCCTGAGCGTCAGAACCGCAAGCACCAGAGTAACGAAAGCAACGAGTATCGCAGGGACCGGAATTCCCGCAATCGACCCATTGCCTGCGCCCTGCACCAAGGGTGCCATCCCGATGTGTTCGGTACCGCCGCTTAGAAGGAGCGCCATGCCTCTGCCGATACCCAGCGTCGCAACGGTGACAATCAAAGGCTGCGGTATCCCGCCCTTCACGATCATGAAGCCATTGAATAGCCCGAAGAGCGCACCCACAGACAGGAAGACGACGACGTGCAGCGGGCCGTTCTCGATGCCGGAATCCATCATCAATCCGGACAGGACCACCGTCAGGCCAAGGACGCTACCAACCGAAACATCGACCCCACGTACGATGATGACCAGCAACTGACCCAACGCCAACGTTGCGATCATCGTCGTTTGCGTCAGGAGGTTCTGGAGATTTCGGACCGTTAGGAAGTACTCGTTGAGGAAGCTCATGATAATGATGAGCGCGATGAGGATCACTGCTGGTCCCGTGCGGAGGATTCGCAGCCCCAATCGAATACCGGGGGCTTTCAAAGCTTCGGAGCTGTCCAGCTCCACCGTGGTCGCTTGGGCATTCGCCGCACCTGCCACGCTGTCTGTGTTGGTGGATGACATGATGAAAACCTTCTGACTTGCGTCGCCGAGCCGCAATCCGGCTGGCATTGTGACCGTGCGCCCCCGCGTTGCTCGGGGGCGCAGTGTCTCGCGGGTGCCTGGACTACTTGGCGGCGAGCTTCGCCTTTAGGTCCGTCACGTAGGCCTCGGCGTTGTCCTTGGTCAGCGGCGTTGCAACAGGCACGACGGTGACTGGCTCAACGGCCTCGTTCTTGGCGACCTTGACCGCGGTATCGATCGCTGTCGCGCCAATCGCCTCGAAGGGGTACGGAACCGTATATTTCCAGTTGCCATCTGCCGCTACCGCCTCAGCGCCATACAGCTGGCCGCCGATCGAACCCAAAGGTACCTTGCTGCTGCTTGCCTTGAGCGCCTGGAGGGAGCCCTGTGCCGAAACGTCGAAGACATTGAAGATGCCACCGAGGTCGGGCGACGAGGTCAGCATGTTCTCGGTAATTGTACGCGCACTCGCAGGATCGCACTTGGCGTCGGCATCCATGACGACGTTGTATTTCTTCGATTCCGTCGCCTTCTTGAAGCCATTGATGAAGGCGTCGGTATCCGGGTTGCCAAGCAAGCACCGGATGATCCCGATCTTCGCCCCCTCAGGGACAATCTGGGCAAACAGTTCGCCCGCTTTACCCGACGCGCCAGGAATGTCGTAGAGCACGTCGGACGCGTGACCCTTCAGCTCGGGCAGTCCAGTGTCGAAACCGACGATCTTGATGCCCTGAGCCTCGGCCTTCTTGAGCGCAGGATAAAGCTGCGCGGCCGCGCCACCGTGATTGATGGCGATGACGTTGTAGCCTTCGGTCATCGCCTTCTCGATGGCGGTGATAAAGTAATTGGCGTTGGTACGATCGGGGCCAGCGACGATGTCGATCTGGACGTCCGGGTATTTTTTCGCTTCCGCCTCCGAAGCCTTGTGCATCCGGACGAACGACTGGTCGCCCAGGTAAGGATAGATGACAAGCACCTTGGGCTTATCGGCCGCATATGCAGCAGCGCTCAGCATAGATGCGGCTAGACCCAGCAGGATGCCGGCTTTCACTGTCAGTTTCATTGCTTCCTCCACTTCCCGTTACGATCGATGTTGCTTCAATCTGAAGCTCACTGTGCCGCCTCGACCTCCTGCGGCTTTCGCTGCCGATACTGTCTGTTCCGGGCATCGAACATGTGAAGCGAGCGCATCGCCCGCCGTAACTCTTCATCGGCCGCTAGCCGTTGGTATTCGGCGTAAAGCAACTGGTAGTCCGCCAAACGGTCTTCGTTCGGCTCGAATCTCTGGAGGCTGCGTGCCCCAAGTTGCTCAGCGCCCTCGGCAAACGAGCCCACGATCCCAGCCGCTACGGCACCGTGGATCGCGGCACCGAGTGCAGTCGGATTCTCAACGTCAGGGACCTCGATGGTCCTCCCCAAGACGTCCGCCATCGTTTGGACGAGGAACGGGTTGTTGCGTGTGAGACCGCTGGTCATGATCACGCGCCGGATAGGGACGCCCGCATCGAGGGCCAATTCCAGGATTGTCCTGGTCCCAAAGCAGAGAGCTTCGATCAGGGCGCGATAAATCCCGGCAGCCGTCGATTTCAGGCTCAAACCAACGAGAAGGCCGGATAGCGCGGAGTCTGCGAGTGGGATGCGGTTGCCGGCGAACCAGTCGAGGGCCATGACGCCGCCCTCGCCAGGGCCGAGCGCTTGGGCTGCTTCGTTGTAGGACGCGAAGTTTCTCGAGAGATCGGGGTCGCGCGGAAACGTCTTCACGTACCATGCAAGCATATCACCAAAGGCTGCCTGTCCCGCCTCGTAGCACCAGAGGTTCGGCAGCACGGCTCCGAACGCCGCACCCTCAAGTCCTGGCGGCAAGCCTCGTCCCTCGTCATCTAGGATGAGGAACCCGGCAGAAGTGCCGAGCGCACCGACGAAAACTCCGGGTTCTACAGCACCGACGGCTGGTAGAACGACGTGACTGTCGATAACTGCGACAGAAACTACGGCATCGCCCTGGATGCCTGTGCGTTGACGCCATTCTGCAGTCAGAACGCCGGCTGGACTACCGACCTGCAAAGGCGGAGACAGCCGCCGAGTCAGCCCGGGTACTACATCTTGCGGGTAACCGGATGCTGCGGAGAATTGCGCCTTGTAAGAGGCGAAGTCCAAGCTTCGCATCTCGTTGCCAGTCAGCTGCCACACGAGCCAGTCACCCGCTTCGATGAAACGGTCCGTCTCGTCCCATAGAGCGGGTGCCTCTGAACTCAGCTGAGCCGCCTTCGCGATCAGCCACTCTCCGGACAGCTTTCCGCCGAAATTCTGGAGATAATCGCCGCCGACAGCGTTGATGGCCTCCGCCTGAGACTGGGCTGAGTGCTTCCACAGCTTCACGTAGGAGTGCGGGTCTTCCGAGTGGAGTTCGGCGAGAGCAGTCCCATCGGCCCGTGCGGGCATCGGTGACGAAGCCGTGAAATCGATGCCAATCCCGTCGATGGTCTTTCCGCTTCCTAGCGCGGACAGGATTTGCTCTGCGGCCTCTGTGTAGTCGGAGGGCACCTGCAGGACGAAATTCGCGGGCAAAGCATGGCCCATAAGCGAGTTCGTCAAAATCCCGTGGCTGTAAGGGTGGACGTGATGTCCCTCCTGTACGCCAGTCCTGGAATTCACCAGAATGCCGCGAGCGGACTCCGATCCGAAATCCATGCCGATGAGATAGGTGTCGGCCATGCCGTTATCCCTTTCTCGGTTCGAGCATCGTTCTGACGCCGTTAACGACAGCCTTTGCGGTGATGTTGAAGTGTTCGAAAAGAACCTCTGCGGGGGCGGACTCGCCGAACGTGTCGATACCGACGACGACTCCTTCGAGACCAACATACTTGCGCCAGTAATCCGTCACGCCGGCCTCGACAGCGAGGCGCGGCACTCCGCGCGGGAGGACGGAGTCCTTGTAAGTGCTGTCCTGGCGGTCGAAGGCAAAGGTCGAGGGCATCGATATCACGCGGACGTTGATGCCTTCCGCCGCGAGCAGCGCCTGCGCTTCGATAGCCAAAGCAACCTCGGAGCCGGTGGCGATAACGACAGCAGAGAGAACGCCGCCCTCTTCCTTGAGGACGTATCCACCGCGTCTCATGGCCGCCAGCTTGTCGGCGTCACGCGTCTGGAAAGGAAGGTTTTGTCTTGAGAGGATCAGGCTGGTGGGGTTAGAGACACTCTCGATCGCGATCTGCCAGGCAACCAGCGTTTCCGCTGTGTCACAGGGCCGCCAGACGTCCATGTTCGGCATTAGCCGCAAGGTCGCAAGCTGCTCGATCGGTTGGTGGGTTGGGCCGTCCTGCCCCAGCGCAATCGAGTCGTGCGTAAACACGTGGATGGCACCGACCTTCATGAGGGCCGCCATCCGCAAAGCGTTGCGGGCGTATTCGGAGAACATCAGGAAGGTGCCGCCGTACGGACGTATGCCGCCATGGCGCAGAATCCCGTTCATGATCGCGGCCATGCCGAACTCGCGGACACCATAATAGACGTAGTTGCCAGCACTGGACGGGCCAAGCGCACGCGATCCGCTCCACATGGTCAGGTTCGAACTCGCCAGGTCGGCCGATCCCCCAACGAGTTCGGGAACCAGCGGCGCGACAAGCTCCAGAACATTCTGGCTGGCCTTTCGGGTCGCTATCGTTTCGGCCTTCGCGACGACGGCCTGAAGACCGTCCTCCATCTTCGCTGCAAATTCCGCCGGCAGTCTGCCGCTCATCCGGCGCTCGAATTCTGCTGCAAGAAGGGGATACTCGGACCGGTACCGGTCGAAAACCTCCAGCCACTTTGCCTCGCGAGCCGCTCCTGCGGCGACCGCGTCAAATGCCTCATACACCGTCGCCGGAATATCAAACGGCTCATCCTTCCAACCCAGGGCGTCACGAGTGAGTGCGACCTCGGTCGCGCCAAGTGGAGAACCATGACTGTCATGGCTGTCAGCCTTGTTCGGCGACCCCTTGCCAATTGTAGTGCGGCAGCAAATCAGGGTTGGGCGGTCGGTCTCCGTCTTCGCCTCGGCGACTGCACGGTCCACGGCATCGACGTCATGACCGTCGATCCCGCGGATAACGTGCCAGCCATAGGCTTCGAAACGCTTGGGAGTATCATCGGAGAACCATCCGCCGACATGACCGTCGATGGAGATGCCATTATCATCGTACAGTGCGATCAGTTTCCCAAGGCGCAGCGTACCCGCGAGTGAACAAGCCTCGTGACTGATCCCCTCCATCAGGCAGCCGTCACCCAGGAAAACGTAGGTGTGGTGATCGACGATGTTGAGTTCGTCTCGGTTGAACTCGGATGCCAGCAGTCGTTCGGCAATGGCCATCCCGACCGCATTGGCAACCCCCTGCCCCAGCGGGCCAGTCGTCGTTTCAACACCAGGGGTGTAGCCGAACTCCGGGTGCCCTGGCGTCCGGCTATGGAGTTGCCGGAATGATTTGAGGTCCTTGATCGTGACGTCGTAGCCAGTCAGATGAAGCAGGCTGTAGAGCAGCATCGAGCCGTGACCGTTCGACAGAACAAAGCGGTCGCGATTCATCCAATTGGGGTTGGCCGGGTTGTGCTGAAGATGACGTGTCCAGACCGCAACCCCGATTTCCGCCATGCCCATCGGCATGCCAGGGTGACCTGATTTGGCTGCCTCCACGGCATCCATTGAAAGTGCCCTGATGGCGTTGGCGAGGGTGGCGTTGCTATGTGACATATTTTCCATGACTTTGTTCATGCGGGAATAAGGGCTGACCCAGGCCACCGGTCGTGGCTTAGGCTGTCGCTTGGGCAAAATCGGCTGCTGTCGCCGCCCCGGTCATTATCGCTACGGCGTCGGACATCGTGACGGCCCGAGGGTTCACCACCGCGGCTCGCCTTCCAAGCCTGTGAATGTGGATGCGATCGGCGATCTCGAAGACGTGGGGCATGTTGTGGCTGATCAGGACGATCGACAGCCCTCGCTCACGAACGCCCTGGATCATGTCCAGAACCTTCCGCGATTCCTTCACCCCGAGCGCCGCAGTGGGTTCGTCCAGGATAATAACACGTCCGCCGAACGCGCAGGCTCTTGCAACAGCAATACCTTGGCGCTGGCCTCCCGAAAGGGTCTCCACGCTCTGGTGAATGTCCTGGACAGTCATCAAGCCCAGGTTTGAGAGATGACGGCGTGCTTCAGTTGCCATCTTTGCTCGATCGAGCAACCGGAACATCGATCCACGTAAGCCGCCGACCCGCATTTCCCGTCCGAGAAAGAGGTTGTCCGCGATGGAGAGTGCCGGGGAAAGTGCGAGGTTCTGGAATACCGTTTCGATACCGGCTTCTCGCGCGTCCATCGGGGACTTGAAGGCAGTCAGCTTGCCGTCCAGCTTTATTTCCCCGGCGTCCGGGATAACCGCGCCGGCGAGCGCTTTGATCAACGTTGACTTGCCTGCACCGTTGTCTCCGATAACCGCGAGGATTTCCCCACGGCGCAGTTCGAAATCGGCACCATTGAGAGCGACTACATTGCCGTAGGTCTTGGTAAGGCCACGTCCTTCGAGAGCTAGCTCCTGGTTCATGCCGCAACCCTCCGGATCCATTGATCAACACCGACGGCGGCTACGATTAGAATGCCGACGGAGAACTCCTGCCAAAGCGCATCAAGCCCAGCCAATGCGAGACCGTTGCGAAACACGCCAACGATGAGCGCCCCGATAAGAGTTCCGACGATCGTTCCGCGACCGCCGAACAGTGAAGTGCCACCGATAACTGTTGCCGTGATGGAGTCGAGGTTTGCGGTCGAGCCAGAGGTCGGACTGATGGCCCCAACGCGTCCGATCAATGCCCAAGCGCCGATCGCGGAGATCAGGCCAGCGCATCCGTATACCGCGAGCAACACGCGCCGCGTATTGATACCGGCAAGTCGAGCAGCATCGGGATCATCACCGGTGGCGTAGACGTGCCGACCAAACGCTGTGCGGTTGAGGACGTACCAAGCACCGGCGGCAAGAGCGAGCATGAGGACGGTCCCCATGGTGATGCGCGCTCCGCCGATCTGAATGGCTGCGCCCATCCACTGCAGAATCGGAGCAGCCTCAGCTACTTCCTGGCCGCGGATGGTCTGGCTGCCGGAATACCAGAGGTTCAATGCACCAAAGACGCTCCAACTGCCCAAGGTGACGATGAATGGAGGCAGGCGGACATAGGTGACGAGGACACCGTTGATCAGACCACAGAGTAGCCCGGCTGCGAGTCCGATAAGGAAAGCGAGTTCGGGTGGCAAACCGGCGACGATTGCAAGGCGACCCATCATTGTCGATGTCAGAACCATGATGGCACCGACAGACAGGTCGATGCCGGCGGTCAGGATGACGATTGTTTGCGCAATGCCGATGATCCCGATGATTGTAACCTGCTGCAGAATGAGCGACAGATTGAAGGGCTGGAAGAACCTCCCGCCTACGATCACGGAGAAAGCAATGACGCTTGCGGCCAGGACGATGAATGGCACCATCGTCGGGTTGCTGTGAAGAAATCGCTGCAGCCGATTAAGGGGGCTATTACGCTTGTTCTCGAATACAGCGACCGCGTCATCACTTTCTGAAAGGCGCGCTTCGAAGCTGGCCGGCGTCGCCGCCAGCTTGTTTGAATCTGTCATGAGGATACACCCTATTTGGGCTCGCTATGGAGCTGCCGGCTTTGGTCCCGCCGCTCAAAGGCGGGACCAGGTAAGAAGCGGCACGAAAGCGAGCGGAGTTAGGTTGAGGATAGTGTCCGGGAGGAACGCCCCAGGATCACCAACCGGATCAACCCCAGCATGCTTTCAAGGCCTCATCCGAAGTGATCGACTCGACACCGGCTACGGGCTTGTCGGTCACCAGCGTGACGCCTGTGTTGAAGAACGGAAGTCCAGGGCTGGCTTCAGGCTTTTTGCCGGATTTCACGTATTCCACGATGGCCTCAACACCGAGCGACGCCATTTTCAACGGGTATTGCATCGATGTCGCACCGATCACGCCCGCCTTGACGTTCTTCACACCCGGGCAACCGCCATCGACTGAGGTGATGACCACCGAACCTTCTTTGCCCATTGCCTTTAGCGCTTCGTAAGCACCGGCAGCAGTCGGCTCGTTGATCGTGTAGACGACGGACAGGTCGCTGTCCTTCTGGAGAAGCGTTTCCATCCCGGTACGGCCGCCTTCTTCCGATCCCTGGCCCCACTGATGGCCAACGATGCGGCTGTCGTCTTCGTCGAGGTAGCGTGAGACATCCTTGGGATCGATGCCAAAGCCCTTCATGAAGCCCTGATCTCGGGCGACGTCGACGGTTGGCTGGTTTTCCAACGCGTCGAGGAACGCAACCTTTGCCTTGGTCGGATCAGCAACGCTCTTGGCGGCCCAGGTCCCGATCAATTCGCCCGCCTTGAAGTTGTCCGTGGCGAATGTGGCGTCGGCGGCTTCAGCCGGCTCCAGCGGGGTGTCGAGAGCAATAACCAGTATGCCTGCTTTGCGAGCCTGCTCGACGGCCGAAACTAGGGCCTTCGTGTCGCTTGGAACGACGAGAATGCCCTTCGCGCCCGCGGAGATCAGGTTCTCAACGGCAGCCACCTGGCTGTCGTTGTCGCCGTCGAACTTGCCGGCAAAGCTCTGAATCTTCACTCCACCGAGTTCCGCCGCCTTCGTGGTCGCACCCTCACGGATTTTAGCGAAAAAGGGGTTAGCGTCAGTTTTCGTGATAACACCGATAAGGATGTCCTCGGCTAGGACGCTCCCTGGCAAGCCAGCGATACCAGCGCCTACAAGAAGCGCGGCAACGCCCAAGCGTCGCGTGGATGTGCTGTTGCACAATGAGTTTTTGAGCTGACGGATCATTCAAGTACCTCCCAGATTGATGAGCCGAGGCCCCACCTCCGAGGCCTATCGGTCTAAACGTGGACGTTAATGAACCTTCTTTTGTTCGTTGTCAATCATATCACGCTTATGTTTTGTATAATTTTATACGTAAGAAAGCAGATTTAAGTTGATTTCAGTTGACGTTTTTGGAAAAAATCTTTGCGTCGGCCTCGTCATCTGGCCCGAGAAATGTAAGAAAATGAGCATTCGAGACTGACGGGATTCAACCATGCCAAGCACAAACCACGCACACGGGAAAATCAGGCAAAGTGGTGGGGCCGATGTCAGTTCAGACAAGGCGAGTGGCCAGATTCTTTCACTTGTCGGATTAGGCCGCGCTCGATCAAGAAGCCTGCTGACTGACCTGTCGGGTCTGTCTCGTGCAACAGTTCATCAGAAGCTTGGAAATTTGATCGACGCTGGGTTGATCAGGGAGACCGAGGAAACGCTTCCCAGCGGCGGCCGTCCTACGCGCACTCTGGATATCAACAGGGACTTTGCTGTCGTGCTATGTGCCGACATCGGTGAACAGCATATTCGCGTTGCGCTTACCGACCTTCGTCCTACCATTCTGGGCGAGATATCCGAAACCTTCGACATTCTCCGTGGACCAACCGTCGTACTTGAATGGATTGAAGAGCAATTCGAGGTTCTCCTCGAGTCCGCGGGAAAAACAGCTAGTGACGTGATCGGAATCGGGATCGGGCTTCCGGCACCGGTCGACTACGCCAATGGCCGGGTCGTTGGTCCCTCTGTTCTTGTCGGATGGGACAATTTTGAAATTCGGGAGCACCTGCAACAGAGGTTTGGTGTGCCCGTTTACGCAGAGAATGACGTGAACCTCCTGGCTCTTAGCGACCACAGGCTTCGCCGCTCAGCGATTACCGAGATGGTTTTTGTAAAGATCGGCACAGGTATAGGCAGTGGGATCATAACCGAGGGTCGTCTCTATCGCGGCGCTCAAGGTGCTGCTGGCGATATCGGACATATCCAATTTGCCCGCGAGCCGGCCCCCCTTTGTCGCTGCGGCAAGGTCGGCTGTGTCGAAGCCAGAGCGGCTGGTTGGGCGATCGCCCGGGAACTAAGGGATGAAGGGATAGAGGCGCAAAACGCACGTGACGTCACCAATCTGGTGCGCGCGGGCCAGCCACTAGCCATTCATCTCGTGCGCGAGTCCGGAAGAATTCTCGGTGAGGTCATGACCAGCCTGGTAAGTATCCTGAATCCGGAAATGATCGTGATTGGGGGCACGCTTGCTACGTTGGATGACCACCTCCTCGCCGGCGTCCGTGAGCTCGTCTACAAGCGGTCGCTGCCGCTCGCTACCAGGGAGCTAGACATAGTAATTTCGCCTCCCGACCCTGACGCGGGGATTGTCGGTGCTGCCTTCCTCGTTGTTGAGGAGCAAATGAAAGAGGGCAATGTCGAGAGGGTCATTGCGCAGCATAGCCAACGCTCCGCATAGCGATTTTCGCGCGAAGATGTGACTAACGGCGCGATGGCCGGACATGACAGGCTTCGCTACAGCATTGCCTACAGCATCCCTTACCCGCAAGGGCGACCTTACCTCGCCTATAGGCTGAGATTATATCCTCGTTCGCTGCGGGGTGTGCCCGACTAGCTAGGTTTTGTATGAAATTGACTCTCGTGCGGACCGTCGAGGTTGCACGGGATCCGTTTCGGTGGAGGCTGCATCTGTCAGAGCAAATTGGAGGAGATTAATGAGTCAGAACGAATCCAAGCGGCGGCTTGGTGCCGGTGCGATCGGCAATTTCGGGGAAATCTACGACTTCGCGGTATTCGGATTTTCCGTTCCCATCCTATCGCAACACTTCTTCCCGAAAAGCGACCCTACCGCAGCGTTGTTGAGCACCTTCGCAGTGTACGCGGTAGCGTTTTTTGCCCGCCCCGTCGGCGGCTTGGTTTTCGGCTATCTGGCGGATCGCATTGGCCGCGTTAAGGTGCTGGCCATCACGATTTGGCTCATGGCGGCGGGCACAGCGGTTATTGGCTTGTTGCCGACGTACGCTTCGGTCGGCGTCTTAGCGCCTGCGCTTCTGGTCCTTTGCCGACTGGCCCAAGGGTTTGCACTAGGTGGTGAAACGACCGGAAGCACAAGCTACATCCTGGAGTCGGCACCTGACGATAGACGCGGATGGTGGGTCGGCATCGTTTGGTTCTTCGCACATATCCCGAATGCCCTCGTGGCTCTAATGTTGGCCGGTCTTCAGTTCGTGGCTGGCGAGGAAATGTACGGTGATTGGCTCTGGCGCATTCCCTTCATTATGGGCGGCCTAATTGGTGTTATCGGCTTCTGGCTGCGCCGCAGCCTTGACGATCCAGAGGAATACAAGGCAGCACGCCGTGAGAAGAAGGACACGAACACCTTCCGCTCAATGGCCCGCACTGGCGGCTACAAACCGATCCTTTACGTCCTGATGGTTCAACCCGTGCAGACTGTGGGATCCTACCTTCTCCTCGGGTTCATGTATGCGTTCCTGGTCAAGGAAGCTCACCTGCATCCGACCGACGCCCTGATGACAAATGCTGCAGCGATCTTAGTGCTTTCGGCAATCATTCCAGCATCAGGCCGACTGAGCGATAGTATCGGGCGCAAAAAGGTCTTCACTCTCGGGGCGCTCTGGATTCTCGTAGCTGCCTACCCGGCGGTCATGCTGGCTTCGACGGGCAATCTCACGAATGCATTCATCGGTCAGTTGCTATTAGCTATCGGTATAGGGATCTACAATGGTGCAGCCTTTCCAGCGGCAGCCGAGTTCTTTCCGACTTCCTACCGTGCCACTGGGCATGCGATCGCCTACCAACTCGCGGTGGCCGTCTTCGGCGGTACTACGCCGTTGATCGCCACGTGGTTGGTCAGCAGCACTGGATCAGCACTTGCGCCCGGTCTGTATGTCACTGCGGTCGCACTCGTTGGGTTGGTACTTGTGCAGTTCGTTCCTGAGACCAAGGGCATTCGCCTCCGCACTGCGGCTACTTCCGACTACGAAGCGTCAGGTCTCGTACCGGCTACCTCGCGATGACGGTCTGTGGCGTCCAATGTGACGCCGCGGAACTCTCTTGCGGGCGACGATGGCCTCGTCCGCAAGACCTTCCGCCAGCTGGGTCGCAGATTTGCATCCCTGGCGCACCGTTGCGGCATGGCGGAACGGCAGTGCGTGAGACCCACTCGGATCGAGCGCCGATACAAGCAATCAAACCGGCTCATTGCGCGGCTCGGGGCGACTCCCTTGCTATCAGCCTCTCTGCGCGCGGTTCACCGTTCTCACCTTCGATTGATGAAATTCTCTCATTATAACAAGCGAAACTCTGGGTCTAATCCGATCAACGGACGTCGATTACATCTCCTCCCGTCAAACCACACTGGAGATCGAGATGAGCACACCAAACGAAACCGTCAATCATGACGAGCCGGACGAGGGTCGCCGCACCCTGCTGAAGCTTACCGGTGTTGGGGTCGCAGCGCTCGGAGTTGCATCGGTCGCCGGCGCGCCGGTGTTCGCCCAAGAGGATACTGAATGGGACAAGGTCTTCCCAAAGAGCGACAAGGTAGACCACGAGAAGGTTAGCTTCAAGAACCGTTACGGCATCACGTTGTCGGCTGATCTCTACCTCCCTAAGAACCGCGCAGACCGCCAACTCGCCGCAATCGTTGTAAGCGGCCCCTTTGGAGCTGTGAAGGAACAGTCGTCGGGCCTGTACGCACAGACGATGGCAGAACGCGGGTTCGTGACGCTTGCGTTCGACCCATCTTATACTGGTGAAAGCGGCGGTGAGTCCCGGAACGTTGCCTCCCCCGACATCAACACCGAAGATTTCAGCGCCGCAGTGGACTTCATCGGTCTTCGCCCAGAAGTCGATCGTGACCGGATCGGCGTAATTGGCGTCTGCGGTTGGGGGGGAATGGCATTGAATGCCGTTGCCGTGGACAAGCGCGTCAAGGCCGTGGTGGCCAGCACCATGTACGATATGACCCGCGTCATGTCTAAGGGCTACAACGACAGCGTGACGCTGGAACAGCGCACCAAGGCGCTGGAGCAGCTTAGCCAGCAGCGTTGGGCCGATGCCGAGAAAAACGCGCCCGCTTACCAGCCGCCGTACAACGTACTGAAAGGTGGAGAAGCACAGTTCCTAGTCGACTACCACGACTATTACAGCACACCGCGCGGCTACCACAAGCGCGCCGTGAACTCGGGCAACGCCTGGACGCAGACGACGCCGCTGTCTTTCATGAACATGCCGATCTTGACCTACATCGCGGAGATCTCGCCGCGCCCGGTCCTGTTCATTCACGGCGAGAAGGCTCACTCTCGCTACTTCAGCGAAACCGCCTTTGCCGCTGCGGCCGAGCCCAAGGAACTGATGATCATCCCGGGAGCCAACCACACTGACCTCTATGACAAGGTCGACGTGATACCGTTTGATAAGCTCCAGCAGTTCTTCGACCAGCATCTCAGCGTCTAACAGCTGGTGACTATGATCAACCAACCGGGTGGGGTTCGGCTCCTACCCGGTACGTTGTCTACCGATTGGCTTACGATAGCGTAAACCCATCCTTCCCGAGCGGGGCACGAACGATCATAGTTCGCATTCAACCGTACGATTGGTACTGCATCGACTTTTCCGCAGACACCCCGCTCGCTTCTCATTGCAGCCAGGTTCCGATCGGATCGAAGTGGGCAAGGTTCGTTTTCACAGCGGCATCTATCTCAATAAGCTCGCGGTTAAGCACACAGGAATCCCTACAGTTTAACGCCGGTCGTCAATCGATACCTGCAATGGCTGATCGAACGGCACCTGCAGGTTCCACGCGGGCACAACGAGGGGACTCAGCACAGCCGTCACCATACAAACAAGCATGACAATCATCGTTAATCGCACCCCAGCGCCCTCCGGCCAGTCTGTCTTTTCAAGATACAACAGCCAAAGAGCTTCCTCGAGTTAGCCGAGGGGGTAGTTCCCATCACCCTTTTGCAGGGTGAGCCAATGTATGCCGAGATGTAGACTGTAGCGGCTCTTAGCGGGCACCGTCCAACCGCACGGGAATTTCAGCGGATCTTCCTAAGTGGCCGGCATCATTTTCCACCGAGGTCCTCACTAGCCAAGCCGCGCCGTTAGCAGAGGCTTCTGGGTGTCAGCGAAAAAGGAAAAGCCTGAACCTTGCAGACGGCCGAACATACAGGAACCCGTCCACGCCTGCCCGCGCGTCCTTATCGATGAAGACCGCGTAACAGTTTCGGGGCGACGTTGGAAACCAGGTGCAGATCGCATCACCCTCTATCCCGCTAAAGCCTTCGCCGTGCCAACCGCCGACCGTGACGGACGCCTGGCCATCGATGGACGTTTGCCTGATCACCTTCTCGCCCGTCTCAAGCTGGGTCCCGGTCAGCTCGTGGCCGAAGAAGATGTTCCTTATTTTCTCTCCTGGGAGTCGCAAATTGGACGCTGGATCAAGCCCGAACGGTAACTCTGGCACGCTGGCGGCCTTCAGGCCATCGAGGAGCATTTTGGAGTCGCTGTTGTTTTTGAACGGGAAGCCGTTCATCGCGAGAAGACCTGTGAACTCGGCAGCATTTTCAGCGCGTGCAGCGACATCGAGTTCGGCGCGTAGGTTTTCGACCTCACCCAGCCGCCCGAGTCGTCCGTAGATGCTCAGCAGCACCTGGTTACCGAGATAACGCGACCAGGCATCGAAGCTGTCATCGCTGAGCGTGATCTTCCTTAACTCGACAACAGCCTCCTCAAACCGCTGGCTCGCGAACAGGCCGAACCCTCTCAGGAAATGTCGCCACGCGCTCCAGTTGGGATCAAGCTTGTTTGCGCGTTCAATATATTCGAGACCCGCATCGGGTTGGCCATTCAGGATGAGCGCGTAGGCCATGGTGTGGCAGCTCAAAGGGTCACTCGGATCGAGATCAATAGCCTTCTGCGCCGATACAATTGCCTGGTCAGAATTCTGCGCTCCCAGCAGCCGATCGCTCAACAGCTGATAGTAGGCAGCTGAGGGATTGCGTTCTGCCCTGTCCAGATACTTAGCCTCTTCGCTAATCGCGTCCCCTTCGTTCACGCCAAGAGTTGTCAACCGGTTCGCGGTTGCGTCATGATAAATCCAAGCAATCTCTGCCGCTGCCGCACCAAAGTTTGGATCCAGATCTAGTGCCATCTGATACGCCGCAAGCGCCGCACGCCAATCGTCCGGAGCGCTGCTCTTCAAGAGGGCGCGGCCTTCCAAATACGCCTCATAGGCTTTCGGATTGTTAGTCCCTCCTGCCATGACCGCGCCCGGCCGAGCCGCTACAAGCTTCACCTTGAGAGAATTCGCGATTTCGGAAACGATTTTGTCCTGCACGACGAATATGTCCGCCCATGTGCCGTCGTAGCGATTTGCCCACACGTGCCCGTTAGTTTGAGCGTCGATGAGTTGAGCGGTTACCCGAAGCTCGTCGCCTGCGCGGCGCACGCTTCCCTCCAAAACGTAGTGAACCCCTAGATCACTGGCCGCCTGTCGTGGGGTCGTCAGCTTGCCTTGATACGCGAATGCAGCGCTCCGCGCGATGACGAATAACTCCGGAACCCGTGCCAGTTCAGTGGTGAGGTCCTCGGTAATGCCATCTGCAAGATGCTGCTGCGCATGGTCATCGCTCATATTGTCGAATGGCAGAATTACGAGCGACGCCTCTCCGCGCAGCGGGACGGAAGGTGGCTCATTTCCAGCACGCCGGACGGCCACTAACCCGGCGAATGCCATGATCCCCAAGACAACAGCAGCCATCAAGACGGCAGTTTTCGGCAAGCGCCAACCGCGTTCAGAAGCTGATGTGGCGAGTTTCACCTCGTAGATGCGGACAGGTTCAGGAATGCTTTTCAGCTTGCGCGCGCCCATAAACTTGAAGTCCACGGGGACTTTGGTGTGGACCTGCTCGTACGCCGCTCCAGAAAGGGCGATGCCGCCAGGGCTTGCCAGCGCTTGTACGCGATCGGCGAGGTTGACCCCGTCGCCATGTATGTCAGGCGGCTCCGAGATTATGTCCCCAATGTTGATGCCAATCCGGAAAACAAGTGGATCCTTCTCGTCCGAGGTTGCTGCCTTCGTTTTCTGCCAATCGATCGCGCATATCGTCGCGTCCACAACGCTCTTGAATTCTGCGG
>Ga0209051_1001335_pt1 | contig 21466 bp, 17 predicted proteins | sample AraplaCvi_mMS_r2_2_FD_184286 | JGI IMG/M metagenome (GOLD analysis project Ga0209051, IMG submission 184286) | Arabidopsis root microbial communities from North Carolina, USA - plate scrape MF_Cvi_mMS_r2 (SPAdes) (version 2) | ecosystem: Host-associated > Plants > Roots > Endosphere | place...
GTCCTTCCGGGTGCGCACGGACGAGGAGTCGGGGCAGACCATCATCTCGGGCATGGGCGAGCTGCACCTGGAGATCATCGTCGACCGGATGAAGCGCGAGTTCGGCGTCGAGGCCAACGTCGGCAAGCCGCAGGTGGCGTACCGCGAGACGATCCGCAAGTCGGTGAGCGATGTGGAAGGCAAGTTCGTGCGCCAGTCCGGCGGCAAGGGCCAGTACGGGCACGTGGTCTTCACGGTCGAGCCGCAGGAGGCGGGCAAGGGCTTCGAGTTCGTGGACGCCATCAAGGGGGGTGTGGTGCCGCGCGAGTACATCCCTGCGGTGGAGAAGGGGGTGATCGACACCCTTCCCAATGGGGTGCTGGCGGGGTATCCGGTGGTGGACGTGAAGGTCACGCTGACCTTCGGCTCGTACCACGACGTGGACTCGAACGAGAACGCGTTCAAGATGGCGGCGTCGCTGGGCTTCAAGGAGGCCTGCCGCCGGGCCAGCCCGGTGATCCTGGAGCCGATGATGGCGGTGGAGGTCGAGACGCCGGAGGACTATGCGGGCACGGTGATGGGCGATCTGTCCAGCCGGCGCGGCATGGTGCAGGGCATGGACGACATGGTCGGCGGCGGGAAGATCATCAAGGCGGAGGTGCCGCTGTCGGAGATGTTCGGCTACTCGACCTCGCTGCGCTCGGCGACGCAGGGCCGCGCGACGTACACGATGGAGTTCAAGCACTACTCCGAGGCGCCGAAGAACGTCGCGGACGCGATCATGACGGCGCGGGCCAAGTGATCCGAATCGACGAGCAGATCGGCGCTTGACGCGCCGAAACAGACGGGCCGCATGCGCGGCCCGTTTTTCTTTTGTGACATGCAAGCCATGGCTTGCAAATTCTCGATTTCTGGCCTGTTTTGCAAGGCATGGCTGACACGCTCAACGAATCTGGTGTCCGCCAACGCTTGCAGAATGAGTCGATACAACCGAAAGCGAGAGTCATGCTCAAGACCGCAAGCTTCCCCGAAGACGTCGGCCTGATCCTGAAAGCGCACCGCGAAGCACGTGGCATGTCCATGCCTGAAACCGCCGGACTCATGCATGGGCGCTAAGCCGCCCGCTGCTGAGAGACCGCCGACCCGAGTGCAAGCACCTCACGGCAATACTGCCGCGAATTCCTGGACGACGTCGGCTGCAAGTTCCTCGATCGTCAGAGGAAATTCCCCTGCATTGCCTCCGCAGCCTTCTGGGTGTGGCTCGCGATGGTGCTCCAAGCCGTCCCAAGTCCCGAAATCTTCCGCGGCCACCGCTGCAACCTCCTCCGGGCGTAGCCGGACGAACGGATCCAGACGCTCCATCTCCGCCACCCGCTCCGGGGACAGAGTACCGCGCTCGCGATACCCCTCGATCTTCTTGCGTCGCCATGCCAAGTCCGACGGTTGGTTCTGGGGCCATTTCGAATAATCGACCACCGGATGTCCGAACCCGGTCAACAGTTCACTGACGAATATGGAGCAGGTCATGCCGCGTCGCTCGTCATCGTCATATCGATAGTGACCATTCTCATCAAAAGAACCCAACGCCATGAACCAGTCCAGTCCATACTTGATTCGTGGCAATTTACCTTCCTCAAGAAAAACATTCAAATAACCGGCAAATGCCTTGGCGTTCATGGAATCGAACCCGATCGCCGCATGGAAGTAGGGCTTGTCACGAGTCAGCACCTTGTTCAGGATACGGTTATCGGTGACAAAGTGAAATTCTCGCGTGGCCCCCTCACCGTCCACGAACAACAACCCCACATGATTGGGGTGGGCCGGACCGGGCCTATCTGCGCAGGGTCCGGGCCCCTTGAGGAAGACACCCACATACTGGCCACCCTTCTCATAGTCCCTGTTGTCTTCGTCCACCAGCGCAAACTTAGTCGTCAACATCCAGCCCCCTCATCACCCTGGTGGGATTCAAGCTCCTCTTCTCAAATTCCGCACGCGTGCGGCGCTCGAGCCTTCGCCATTCCGGAATCGAATGCCGTTGCCTGAAAAGGGCTCGTAAGGTCGCGAGCAAGTGATGGGGACTTGCCAACGCAACATCAACGGTTTCCAGATCACCGCTCACGGCGACAGGACCGCTCACGTCCAGCCGCTCAAGCAGCAGGGAAAGCGTCGTGGAAATTTCGCCCACCGCATCTGACCGAGCATTATGGAGATGGGCGACCCAGACAGCGATACGGGGAGTAACACCGTCAAGGCGCGAGGCGGACTCGAATACTCCGGAAGGAAGCGCACGATCACCTGCAAGGGAAAATACACGCTCGGCGGCGAGTTCCTTGGCGGAACTCAGCGTGTGTTTCTGGGCCGGAGAGCCACTGACAAATTTCGTCAACGCGCCGACCTTCACCGCCTGCGGACGAGAAAGATCCCATACCGTGGAGGCAATGAACATGTTTCCAGCGAACTGGCGACGGATCTCAGCGGGAGACTCAGGATTCTTTTGGGCCAAGTGCATGATGAAGCACCTCGGTAATACAGCGGCGAAAGAGCGCGTCAGCGTTGCTGTGCAACGCCTCCAGATTTTCTGGAATCGAGGCATTGCTCAGTTCATACCTGGGGGACTCGCGAAAGAAATCGGAGTCGATGAGGAATGCGCTTTGAGCCTTCCCGTCCGACGACCTTAGCAACGCGCTCTGGACGAGCAGTCCACATTCGTCCAACTCAAGCGTAGCCTGGGCAGCCTGCTGAATCTTGCCTTCGTCCTCCAGGGTTGGGGGCATCTCGAAAAAATCATCGACGGAAAAGATGCCTGCCACAAACGGGGTCAAAAGTTTGCTCCAAGGCACCCCAGTCAATCCAAGACTTTCTCTGACAATCAAGTCCTTGTAGCGAAGCCCCACGCGACGCGGCACAGCTTCCGGATAAATTTCCAGAAACCCGTTGACAACTTCCAGAACGGATTCCCTGAAGATTTCCCAGCGCTCATAGACCTCGCAGCCGACCGTCAAGAATTCGGCATTGACAGACACCTTGAACGTCCTGTCCTTTGAAAAAAAGTGATAGATCGGTGGAGCAGCGGCCTGCGCGCTGTTCTCAAGTGCCTGGCCACCTCCGAAGGTCACCTGGAAATTCGCCACCTGCTCCACTTTCAGGTGTGGATACTTGTCCGAGAACTTTCGCTGAAAGGCCTCAGGCGCGCTGTTGACGAGACTCAAAACTCGATCAAAGCGGATTTGGCACAACACCTCCACGAGAGGATTGTTCTTATAGAAGACGCGCGGCGACTGTTTGATCTTCATGGGAGCATTCTCTTGGCGAGACTTTCTGTTGGTTCGCCAGCCGAAGCAATGGGGCGGCCCGGGATTCATCGCAATGCAGGCACGATCATCGCCGACTTTCCTGGCGTCTGAATTGAAGCAGCAGCGGTGACATGCAAGCGCGCGCCGTCCGTGCCGCGCACGCCCATTCGTCACGCCCTCGCAAACCCTCCCGGGTTGGCCCGGGGCCGCCGAATATGCTCCCGGCACTCTTCATCCCAGGGTGCCCCATGCCGACCAAGACGCTCACGAAGCCGACCTCGCTCCCCAGCCTCTTCACCGTCACGCCCGCCCGCGCGGGCGTGATCGCTTTCGGTCTCGCGCTGCAGGCCGCGGCGTTCGCCGCCGACGCCCCCGTCCCCACTCCCACCGCTGCGCCCGCGCCCGCCGCCTCGGCCTCCGCTCCCAAGTGGGACGTCAACCAGCCCCCCGGCGACAAGAAGACCGCCACGCTCGACGTCCGCTCCGGCACCTGGATGTCCGTCGACGTCAGCCCCGATGGCAAGCGCGTCGTCTTCGACCTGCTCGGCGACCTCTACGTGATGCCCATCGACGGCGGCGAAGCCACGGCCCTCACCCATTCCATCGCCTGGGAGATGCAGCCTCGCTTCTCGCCCGACGGCAAGCAGATCGCCTACGTCTCCGACGCCGGCGGCGGCGACAACATCTGGGTCATGGACGCCGATGGCACCAACGCCCGCGCCCTCACCACCGAAGACTTCCGCCTGCTCAACAACCCCGTCTGGCACCCCAGCGGCAAGTACATCGCCGCCCGCAAGCACTTCACCGGCACGCGCTCGCTGGGCAGCGGCGAGATCTGGCTCTATCACCTGGACGGCGGCAAGGGTCAGCAGCTCAACGAGAAGCCGAACTGGCAGAAGGACCTCGGCGAGCCCGCGCTCTCGCCCGACGGCAAATACCTCTACTACTCGCAGGACAGCACCCCGGGCCGCCAGTTCGAATACAACAAGGACAGCAATGGCGAGATCTTCCGCATCTATCGCCAGGACCTGACCGACGGCACCACCGAGCCCTTCGTCACCGGCGCCGGCGGCGCGATCCGCCCCACGCCCTCGCCCGACGGCAAGTACCTGGCCTTCATCCGCCGCCTGCGCGACGCCTCGGGCAGCCGCACCGCCCTCTTCCTCAAGGACCTCAAGACCGGCCGCGAGTTCCCCGCCTGGACCGGCATGGAACGCGACCTCCAGGAGTCCTGGTCCGTCCACGGCGTCTACCCCGGCATCGCCTGGATGCCCGATGGCAAGCAGCTCGTCGCCTGGGCCCAGGGCAAGCTCTGGCGCATCGATCCGTTCAAGGCCTCCGCCGCCGAGATCCCCTTCCACGTGAAGGACGAACGCCAGGTCTCCCCCGCCGTCCGCTTCGCGCATGAGGTGGCGCCAGCGAGCTTCGACTCGAAGATGCTGCGCTGGGTGAAGGTCTCGCCCGATGGCCGCCGCGTCGTGTTCTCGTCCGCGGGCTACCTCTACGCGAGCGAGCTGCGCGATGGCCAGCCCATCGGCGAAGCGAAGCGCCTGACCGCGCAGACCGATCGCTTCGAGTACTTCCCCTCGTTCTCGCGCGATGGACGCCAGCTCGTCTACGTCAGCTGGAACGATGCCGAGCAAGGCCGCGTCCGCACGCTCGACCTTGCAAGCGGCCGCGACACCGTCGTCACGCCCGAGCCCGGCAAGTACCTGTCGCCGGCGTTCTCACCCGATGGCAAGGCCATCGCGTATCAGAAGGCCAAGGGCGGCTACCTGACCTCGCCCTGGAACAGCCTGGAACCCGGCATCTACGTCGCCTCGGCCGATGGCAAGGGCCAGCCGCGCCGCGTCACCAAGGACGGCGAGGCGCCGCAGTTCGGCGCCGACAGCGACACGCTCTATGTCACCCGCCGCCAGCAGACCGGCGAGGTCGACAGCAACCACCAGCTCATCCGCCTGAGCCTGGCGGAGCACAGCGAGCTGGCCGTCGCCAAGAGCGAATTCGCGACGCGCTTCACCGTGTCCCCCGATGGCCAGTGGCTGGGCTTCACCGAGCGCTTCCACACCTACGTCACGCCGCTCGCACCAGCCGGCAAGCTCCAGACCGTCGGCCCCAAGGCCGACGCGATGCCGGTCAGGAAGCTCGACGTCAACGCGGGCGACGACCTCGACTGGTCCGGCGACGGCAAGTCGCGGCCCTATGCGCTGCATTACGCGCTCGGCAACGAGCTCTTCACCGTGCCGCTGGCGCAGGCGCTGCAGCCCGGCTTCAAGCCGGCCGAGCGCGGCGCGCCGATCAAGCTGACGCTGACCGCCGACAAGCCCAAGGGCCGCATCGCGATCGTCGGCGCGCGCATCGTCACGATGAACGCGAGCAAGCCCGACGAGGTCATCGAGGACGGCGCCATCCTGGTTGACGGCGACCGCATCGCCGCCATCGGGCCGCGCGCGTCGGTGGCCATCCCCGCCGGCACGCAGACCATCCAGGCCAGCGGCAAGACCGTGATCCCCGGCCTCATCGACGCGCACTGGCACGGCACCATGGCCGAGAGCGAGATCATTCCGCAGCAGAGCTGGATCAACTACGCCTCGCTGGCCTTTGGACTCACCACGCTGCATGACCCGTCCAACCGCACCAGCGACATCTACACGCAGTCCGAGATGCAGCGCACCGGCCGCGTCGTGGGACCGCGGATCTTCTCGACCGGCACGGTGCTGTACGGCGCCAAGGCCGACTTCAGCGCGGTGATCAACAGCCTGGAGGACGCGCGGACGCATCTGAAGCGGCTGAAGTCGGCCGGCGCGATCAGCGTCAAGAGCTACAACCAGCCGCGCCGCGATCAGCGCCAGCAGGTGCTCGAGGCCGCGCGCGAGACGCGGATGATGGTCGTGCCCGAGGGCGGCTCGCTGTTCCAGATGAACATGAGCATGGTCATCGACGGCCACACCGGCATCGAGCACGCGCTGCCCGTGGCCAAGGTCTACGACGACGTGAAGCAGCTCTGGCCGCAGACGCAGGTGGGCTACACGCCCACGCTGAACGTGGCCTATGGCGGCCTCGACGGCGAGCACTACTGGTACGCGCGCACCGACGTGTGGCGCCATCCGATCCTCAGCCAGTTCGTGCCCAAGGCGGTGCTGGAGCCGCGCAGCGTGCGGCGCGAGACGGCACCGGAGGAGGACTTCAACGTGATCCAGGTCGCCAGGACCGCGACCGAACTGCAGCGCGCCGGCGTGCCGGTGAACATCGGCGCGCACGGGCAGCGCGAAGGGCTCGGGGCCCACTGGGAGATGTGGATGATGGGCATGGGCGGCATGACCCCGCTCGAGGCGATCCGCACCGCGACGCTGAACCCGGCGCGCTACCTGGGACTGGACAAGGGCATCGGCTCGCTCGAGACGGGCAAGCTCGCGGATCTGGTGATCGTCGACGGGGACCTGCTCAAGGACATCCGGCAGAGCGACCGCATCTCACAGGTCATGCAGGGCGGCAAGGTCTTCGACATCCCGTCGATGAACGAAGTCTGGCCGGCGAAGAAAGCGCGCAAGCCGTTCTTCTTCGACGGCGTGAATGCGAGCGCGCCGGTGGATGCGGCGGCTGCGGGCGTCGAAGAGGGGCATGGGCACGGGGATTGAACGACGGAAGGGGCGCCGGGACGCCCCTTCCTCGCCCGGCCCTGTCATTCCAGGCCAGCACCACCGCGCTGCGCGAGCAGCGCTTGACAGCGGCTCAGCGCCCGCATCATCCCCAGATATAGCCAGGGGTGCACGCAGTCAACGAATCCTGCGTCCTCGATCGGCCTCTGGCCCGCCTGTTGAAGCGCCCGCCAAAGGGCATGCTCCTTCCGGACGTACAAGAACGTGTTCTGCCGATACCACGGCTCGACGGCCTCATCGGCCCAGAACCGCGGACGAAACAGATCGAAGAGGTCGAAGCCCCGTTCGGCGAACTTTCGCGCCCAGAAACTATGGGGCCGGGTGTTGACATGATGTTGGCCGGGTTGACCGGTGAAGGCCGCACCGAACAGCAACGCACCTCCATGAGCGGCCAGCGTGTCCACGAAGCGATCCGACGCACACGCCGGCAAATGCTCCGCCACTTCCAGCGAAATCACCAAGTCGAAATCGGCGTGCGGCGTGAGGGGGGCCTGGAGATCCGCTTGGCGGAACTCGATGCGCGGGTCCAGCATCATGTCCTGGCGAACCCAGCCTCCATCCACGCCCACCAGCTCGCGAACGCCATGCTCGCCGCATACCGCCAGCCACGCCCCTCTTCCACAACCGAGATCGACGACGCGCTCTGGTCGCCAGAAACTGAACAGGTGATCGAGATACCGCCGAGCCGAGCACAGACTGCCAGCGACCTGACGGGCGTAGAAATCGCCGTCGTACGGCTCGGACGTGCTCGATGCCTGACTCTGGTGCCGGTTCATCTTGCCTCCCTCAGTGCAACCGCAGCAGCCCCAGCGCCGCCTCGGCGATCGCCTCGATCTGCGCCTGCTGATCGAAGGTCGCATGCCGCTCGGCGAAGGCGCGCGCCTGTGCGGCGAAGGCGGGCTCGTGCAGCAGCCGCCGCACGGCCGTCGTCAATGGGCCGGGGCCCTTCATGCCATTGGCGTCGATCGCCGCCCCGCTGCGCGCGACCTGCGCCGCCATCAGCGCCTGCTCCAGGTGCATCGGCAGCATCAGCACCGGCACGCCGGCCATCAGGCCCTGCACGACGGTCGCCTCGCCGGCATGCGTGACCATCAGCCGACAGTCCTTCATCGCCGCAGCGACGTCCACCGGCGCCTTCGCGTAGCGGATCAGCGGCGAACTCACGGGAGGTGCCCGTCCCGCAGCCACCTCGGGCATGTAGCACAAGGTTCGGCATCCCGCCGCGACCAGCGCCCGGAGCGCGTCGGCGCTGGCCCGGTGCCCGGCCTTCAGATAGGCGAAGGCGCGTGGCCCGTCTCCGTCGTTCCACGCGGGCGGCTCGCCGCCCCGGGTCATGAAGCTCGGCCCCAGCCATCGCTGTCCGGGCGGCAGCGCGCCGCGGCCGTAGTGGTCGAGCTCCGGCCATGTGCAGAGCAGCGGCGCATCGCCGCGGAACAGCGTCGATACGCGCGCCAGTGGCGCGCGCCCAGCCGCGTCCAGTACCGCGTTGACCGTCGTGAGCACTCGCGCGTCCGCCTGCTGCAGCCGCTGCGCAGACACGGCCGCGCCGGTCAGGAAGGACGGCATCGGATGCGCATCCGGCGGCATGTAGAAGCCGAGTCCCACCGTGATCGACGGCAAGCCGAGCACGCGCGCCGCCAGCACCGCCGTGGGCGCGTAGTCGCCGATCACCGCGTCCGCGCCGATCGTCTCCAACGCCGAGGTCCAGCCGCCCACCAGACCGGACAGCGTGGCGGCGAGCAGGTAACCCTGACCGAGCAGGATCTCCGGCAAGCTCACCCGCGGATCCGGCAGACCGGCGACGTGGTGCAGCCAGACCGGCGCCTGCAGCGCCGGCAGTCCCAGCTCCCGCAACAGCCCGCCCGACTGGACCAGGTCCCGCACCATCAATACGCAACGATGGCCGCGCGCCTCCAGGGCTTTCGCGATCGGGACCAGCCGCCCCACATGACCCAGCCCCGCCCCGAGCTCCCAGCACAACACGAACGTCTTCACGCCGAGGACTTTCCCCGCCTGAACACCTGCGCATCACGGGCATGGGCACGGAGATTCATCCTGGAAATATCGAATCGGACGGGGGAACCATCGAGCCCGGCTTGCCCGCGTCAGGCGGAGCGAAAACAAAGTAAAACTCGGGCGCGTATGGCGACCTGTTACCCGCGATGTCCGTTTGGATGACTCCACTCAGTCCAACTTCGCCCCCCGGCAGCTTGCCAACGAAGGAGACTTCTGCTGTGAGGCTGGAGCCGGGACCGGGTGTGCCGCCGTACATGTACCAATTCGCCACAGCCCCCTCTTCAAATCCGTCGAACACGATCACCGGCTCCGAGGTGACCGCATGATTCTTCCGGTCCCAGGAGTCGACGGATTTCAACCTTGGGACGACACGATCCGCGTGGGTGTCGAGGACGAAGGAGAACGTCGACACACCGCTCTCCTCACCGGCAACGGCTTGGCTGACCCACACCGTCTTCCTGCCGTCGGCGCCCAACTCGCGTGACGCGATCTCGTTCCCAGCACCGGCTGTCCAATGCTTGCCTTCGTCCAGGCTGTACCGCCAGCTCGCGCCCTCCTTGAGGCCGGAGACGATCAGTGTGCCGTCCTTGGTCACGCCATCGCGCCCGTAAGCCTCGTCCTCGAGCACGTCTTCATCCGCCGCCTCGTCGTACTTCATGCGCCCGGTATCGCTCTTCAAGGACAGGGTCGGCGCGCCGGTGTCAAGCGTGAATGTCAACGACGTCGCCTCGCTGACATGCCCCGCCCGATCGGTCTGGACCACCTGCGCCGTGTGGACGCCATCGAATCTGATGTCCGAGATCTCCGACCCGAGACCATCCCGCCAGGTCTTGCCGTCATCCAGGCTGTAGCGCCATGTGGCGTCCTGCTCCAGTCCCGAGACCGTGATCGTCGAGTCGCTCGTGATGCCGTCCGTGGCGCTGGCGCCGGTGTCGTGCTTCAACGCGACGGTGGGGCGAGCAGGCGGCGAGGTGTCGACTTCGACCGGCAACACGAACTTCGGATCAACCGTGGGTTCGATCTTCAGATCAACCTTGGATTCGATCTTCAGATCAACCTCGGGTTCGATCTTCGGCTCGGTCTTCGGCTCGACGACGCCCGGCCGGTTGGCTCCGGGGACCTTCGCATCCGTCTCCTCCACCGGGTCGAGCGACTTCGTCGTTGAAGTCACAGGCTGCGAGACCGAAGGTTCCGGGCGCCCCGGGATCGACGTTCCAACGGCGGGCAACAGGGCCTTCGTTGCGACGGCTGCGGTGGCCGGGACCACTTCCCCACCTCCTGAGCCGCCGCCACGCAGTCCCGCTGCGGCCGCGCCGACGACGCCCAGGCCCGCCAGGCCGATCAAGCCCTCGATCGCCTCAAGACCTCGGCCATCAGGCTCGAGACCTCGGCCATCGGGCTCGACGTCCGCCCCATCCTTCTGCGGGGATGCCTGCGCGGCACTGTCCCCCGCGTCTGCCACCACGGCCACATCCTCCCCGCTGTCCGCCGACTTGCGCTTGCGCACCTGCTTGGCGCGTTGGGAGGGCGGGTTCACTGCTTGGCGTTCTGACATCGACATCGGATCTCAACGATTGGAAAGTCGATGAGTTTGTCGATGAGCACGTCATCCGGCACTCGCTTGAAACGGATCTCCGTCGGCACAGCCATGGCCCATCTTGAACAGGCCGGCCCATGGAGAAGGGAGCCGTGTTCGGGGTCAGGCCTTGCCCGTCGACCCGAACCCGCCCTCGCCGCGCGAGGACGCGTCGAAATCGTCGACGACGCGGAAGGTCGGCTGCACCACCGGAACGATCACCATCTGCGCGATGCGTTCCATCGGCTGGATCGTGAACACGTCCTTGCCGCGGTTCCACACGCTGACCATCAGCTGGCCCTGGTAGTCCGAGTCGATCAGCCCCACCAGATTGCCCAGCACCACGCCGTGCTTGTGACCCAGGCCCGAGCGCGGCAGGATCATCGCGGCCAGGCCCGCGTCGCCGATGTGGATCGCCAGGCCCGTGGGCACCAGCACGGTGTCGCCGGGCGCCAGCGTGATCGCCTCGTCCAGGCAGGCGCGCAGGTCCAGGCCGGCGCTGCCGGCCGTCGCGTAGGCGGGGAGCTGCTCGGCCATGCGGCGGTCGAGCACCTTCAGATCGATGGTGGTCATGGAATCAGTCGAAAGAGGAATCGGGATGTCTGAAGGCCGGCGTCGGGCTCAGGCGCCGTAGGTCGTCAGCCGCTGCGCGATCTCGCGCACCAGCTCGCGGGCCAGCGTCAGCTTGTCGGCGCGCGAGAGCTCGCGTTCGCCGCGCGCGTCGACCAGCGTCAGCGCGTTGTCGTCCTGACCAAAGGCCGCCGGGCCGACGTTGGCCACGATCAGCGGCACGTTCTTGCGCTGGCGCTTCTCGCGCGCATGCTTGATCAGGTCCTGGCTCTCCGCCGCGAAACCCACGCACAGCGGCGGATGCGGCAACGCGGCGACCGTCGCCAGGATGTCGGGGTTCTCCGCCAGCGTCAGCTCGGGCGCGACCGCCTCGCCGGCCTTGGCGTTCTTCTTGATCTTGTGTTCGGCCGTCTGCGCCGGACGCCAGTCCGCCACCGCCGCCGTCGCGACGAAGACCTGGTGCGTCGCCGCCCGCGGCAACACCGCGTCCAGCATCTCGCGCGCGCTCTGCACGTCGATGCGCGTCACGCCCAGCGGCGTCGGCAGGTGCACCGGGCCGGCCACCAGCGTGACCTCGGCTCCGGCCTCCGCGGCGGCGCGCGCGATCGCGAAGCCCATCTTGCCGCTCGAGCGGTTCGTGATGCCGCGCACCGGATCGATGGCCTCGTAGGTCGGGCCCGCCGTGATCAGCAGCTTGCGCCCCGCCAGCACCTTCGGCTGGAAATGCGCGATCACGTGCTCGAGCAGTTGCTGCGGCTCCAGCATGCGGCCGTCGCCGACCTCGCCGCAGGCCTGGTCGCCGCTGCCCACGCCCAGCACGCGCGCGCCATCGGCCTGCACCTGCGCCAGGTTGCGCTGCGTCGCGGGGTGGGCCCACATCTCGCGGTTCATCGCCGGCGCGAGCAGCAGCGCGCAGCGCTGCGCCGGGCGCGCCAGCGCCGTCAGCGACAGCAACTCGTCCGCGCGCCCCTGCGCCAGCTTGGCGATCATGTCGGCACTCGCCGGCGCGATCAGCATCACGTCCGCCTCGCGCGTCAGGTTGATGTGCGCCATGTTGTTCTCGGGGCGCGCATCCCACTGGCTGGTGAACACCGGCCGGTTCGACAGCGCCTGCATCGTCACCGGCGTGATGAAGGCCTCGGCGGCCTCGGTCATCACGACCTGCACCGTCGCGCCAGCCTTCACCAGCAGCCGGGTCAGCTCGGCGATCTTGTAGCAGGCAATGCCGCCGGACAGGCCCAGCAGCACGTGCCGACCGGCGAGGGAGTTGGATTCGGACATGGGGCGGAACTCTACCAGCGCGGCTGCGCAAGCGCGGCTCAGCCCTTGCGCTTGAACACCAGGTCCCAGACGCCATGGCCCAGCTTCAGGCCGCGGTGTTCGAACTTGGTCAGCGGACGGTATTCGGGCTTGTCGGCGTAGCCGTCGGGGCGGGTCGAGGCGTTGACCAGGTCCGGATCGGCGGACAGCACCTCGAGCATCTGCTGCGCGTAGGGCTCCCAGTCGGTGGCCAGATGCAGGTAGCCGCCCGGGGCCAGGTGCCGCACCAGCTTGGCGACGAACGGCGGCTGCACCAGGCGGCGCTTGTTGTGCCGCTTCTTGTGCCAGGGGTCGGGGAAGTAGATGTGCACGCCGGCCAGCGAGGCCTTCGGGATCATGCTGTCCAGCACTTCGACGGCGTCGTGCTGGAAGATGCGGATGTTGCGGATGTCCTGCTCGCCGATCAGCTTCAGCAAGGCGCCGACGCCGGGCTCGTGGACCTCGCAGCCGATGAAGTCGACATCGGGCAGCGTGCGGGCGATCTGCGCGGTCGGGCCGCCCATGCCGAAGCCGATCTCGAACACCACCGGAGCCTTGCGGCCGAAGACGGCTTCGTAGTCGAGCGCCTCGGGCTTGAACGGCAGCACGAACTTCGGGCCCAGTTCCGCGAGCGCCTTGATCTGCCCCGTGCCCATGCGTCCGGCGCGCACGACGAAGCTGCGGATGCGGGCGCGCGGGTGCGCCGCGCTCTCGCCTGCGGGCGAATCGCCAGCGTCGTCGCGGTCGATGGGATCGTCGATGGGGGCGATGGAATCGGACATGTCGGGAATCAGGGAACGAGGGGCGGGATTCTATCGGCCCGGGTTCTCAGCCGAGTTCCGCCATGACCAGCGGCGCTGGCGTCCAATGCGGCGAGTCCTCAATGGTGACTGCCTCGAGCACCTGCACGATCGCGCGTTCCGCGGACGCCTCGTCCGCCGCGTGGACGAAGGCGATCGGATCGCCCGCCGACACCACGTCGCCCACTTGCGCGAAGCGATCCAGCCCCACCCGCATGTCGAGCGCGTCGCCCGGCAGGCGCCGTCCGCCGCCCAGCTCCACGATCACCAGCCCGATATCCCGCGTCTCCATCGCGACGACGCGTCCCGCGCGTGGCGCGGGCACCGCCCGCACGACCGGCGCCGCGGCCAGATAAGCCTCCGGCCTCTCCATCAGATCCGCCGGCCCGCCCAGCGCCGCGACCATCTTCGCGAAGCGCTCCGCCGCCGCGCCGCTGTCCAGCGCCGCCAGCAGCTTCACCCGCGCGGCCTTCGTGTCGGCCGCGAGCCCGCCCAGCACCAGCATCTCCGCGCACAGCGCCAGCGTGAGCTCATGCGTGCGCGCCTCGCGGGGCCGATCGCCCCTCAGGTACGCGATGGCCCCGCGCACTTCCAGCGCGTTGCCCACTTCCCAGCCCAGCACCTGGTTCATGTCGGTGATCAGCGCCCGCGTGCGCAGCCCCGCGCCACCGGCCACGTCCACGATGCTGCGCGCCAGTTCCTGGCCGAACGCCGGCGTCGCCGCGAACGCGCCATTGCCGCATTTGATGTCCATCGCCAGCCCCTGCAGGCCCGCCGCGAGCTTCTTCGACAGGATGCTCGCGGTGATCAGCGGCACGCTCTCCACCGTCGCCGTGATGTCCCGCACCGCATAGAAGCGTTTGTCCGCCGGCGCCAGATCGCTGGTCTGGCCGATGACGGCGCAACCCAGCGTGCGCACGATGCGATCGAAGTCCGCCGGCGCCGGCGTCGTCGTGTAGCCCGGAATCGCCTCGAGCTTGTCGACCGTTCCGCCGGTGTGCCCCAGCCCCCGTCCCGCGATCATCGGCACGAAGCCGCCGCAGGCCGCCACCATCGGCGCGATCATCAGGCTCAGCTTGTCGCCGACGCCGCCGCTCGAGTGCTTGTCCAGCACCGGGCCCGGCATGTCCGCCCAGGCCAGCACGCGGCCGCTGCGCATCATCGCGCGCGTCAGCGCCACCGCCTCGTCGCGCCCCATGCCGCGCAGGAACACCGCCATGCCGAGCGCCGCCACCTGGCCCTCGCTCCAACTGCCGTCCACCAGTCCGCGCACGAAGTGCTGGATCTGTGCGTCGTCGAGCGCGCGTCCCTCGCGCTTGGCCCGAATGATTTCCTGCGCCAGCATCTGCCGCGTCCCCTCGATCTGTGTTGTCGTCATGCGGCCCGCCCGCAGCGGGGCCTCGCGGCCGGCCGGCCTGCCGCGCTCAGTACGCGGCGCTGACCGCCGCGCTGTCCTGTCCGGCCAGCACCGCCTCGATGTCGCCGAGCAGCCCGCTCGCGCCGAAGCGCAGCCGCTGCGGCGTCAACGCGGCCGCGCCGAGCGCCTCTTGCGCCAGCTGCAGATAGACGCGCGCATCGGCCACCGAGCGGATCCCGCCCGAGGCCTTGAAGCCCGCGTTGCCCAGCCCGCTGCCCGCGATCTCGCGCAGCATCGCCGCGGCCGCCTCGGGCGTCGCCGACACCTTGCTCTTGCCGGTGCTCGTCTTGACGAAGTCCGCGCCGGCCATCAGCGCCTGGCGCGTGGCCTCGGCAATGCGCGCGGCCGAGCCCAGTTCGCCCGATTCGATGATCACCTTCAGCGTCAGCGGGCGCGTCGCATGCCGCACCTCCGCCAGGAACTCCGCGACCTCGGTCGACTGCCCCGCCATCAGCGCGCGGTACGGCAGCACCACGTCCACCTCCTGCGCGCCGGCCTGCGCGAGCACGTCGATCTCCGCCAGCACCCGCGGCAGGTCCAGGCTGCCGTCAGGGAAGTTCGCGACCGCCGCGACGCGGATGTCCTTGGGCAGCGCGGCGCGCGCCTGCGCCACGAATTTCGGCCACACGCACACCGCGGCCACATGGCCGCGCTCCGGCGCGCCGACGGCGCGGACGCACAACGCCTCGATGTCGGCGGCGCTGTCGCCGTCGTTCAGGCTGGTCAGGTCCAGGCATTGCAACGCCAGTTGCGCCGCGCGTTCGAGACTGATCTCGGTCTTCATCGACTACTCCCTACTGATCCACCCCGGCGCCGCCACGCCCGTGGCACGCCGCGACCGGGGCGGGCGCCCCGATCTTGCGCCATTCCGGGCGATCAGCCCTTGAGCGATTCCAGCGTCGCCAGCGAGGCCAAGTACTGGCCCAGGAAGGCCGCCGCGCGCTCGCCCGAGGCCTTGGCCTGCTGCAGCGTCAGCGCGTGCGTCAGCGCCTCGTCCGACATGCCCGCGGCCATGTTGGTGATCAGCGCCAGGCCCGCCACGCGCAGCCCGGCGTGACGCGCCAGGATGGTCTCCGGCACCGTGCTCATGCCCACCGCGTCCGCGCCCCAGGCGGCGAACATGCGGATCTCGGCCGGCGTCTCGAAGTGCGGACCGACGGCCCACACATACACGCCTTCGGTCAGCACGCGGTTGTGCTCGCGCGCCACCTTGAAGCCCTGCTCGCGCAACTCGCGGTCATAGGCGACGCTCATGTCGCAGAAACGGTCGCTGCCCGGCAGGCCCGTCAGCGGCGAGCGCTGCGGCGCGTTGATGTGGTCCGAGATCAGCATCAGGCTGCCCGGCGGCTGGTGCGAGCGCAGGCTGCCCGACGCGTTCGTCAGGACCAGCACCTTCACGCCCCAGGCCTTGAGCGAGCGGATCGCGCCGGCCATGCCGGTGCAGTCGCCGCTCTCGTAGGTGTGCGCGCGGCCGCGCAGCATCGCCACGCGCTGCTGGCCGACGCGGCCGACCGCGATCTCGGCCACGTGGCCCTCGACCTTGGGCTGCGGGAAGGCTGGCAGTTGCGCATACGGCAGGTGCCTGGCGTCCTGCAGCTGGTCGACGGCGCCGGCCCAGCCGGAACCCAGCACCACGGCGACTTCGGGACCCTGCTCGCCGAAAGTGGCCTTGAGCGTGGCGATGGACGTGGTGATGGCGGCGTCGAGTTCGGCGCCTTGCAGGGGCATGGACATGGTTCTCTCCTGTCGCGGCCGGCACGGCCGCGTCGATGTCAGTTCTTGAGATGGTCGGGACCGAAGCTGGCCGGCAGCAGCTGCTCCAGGGTCCAGTGCGCGCGCACGCCGCTGGCGTCGCCCGCGACCACGATCAACTCCTCGGGCCGCGCGAACTCGCGCAGCTTCTGGCGGCAGCCGCCGCAGGGCGTGATGATCTCCGAGCCCGCGCCCGTCACCATCACCGCCCGCGCGATGCGCCCGCCGCCCATGATCATGTGGCCCAGCGCGTTGGTCTCCGCGCACCAGCCCTGCGGATAGGCGGCGTTCTCGATGTTGCAGCCGGCATGGATGCGGCCGTGCTCGTCCAGCACCGCGGCGCCGACGAAGTACTTCGAATACGGCGCATGCGCATGCTGGCGCGCATCCAGCGCCGCTTTCAGCAGCCGCTCGACGACCTCGGCCGGCAGCGCGATCGAGGCGATCAGATCCTGGGACGACGCCATGTTCAGCGCTCCTTCACGTACGGCTTGCTGAGCGCCTTGGGCGCGATGGCCTGGCCGATGAAGCCGGCCAGCAGCACCACGGTCAGCAGGTAGGGCAGCGCCTGGATGAACTGCACCGGCACCTCGCCGATGCCCGGCAGCGACACGCCCTGCAGGCGGATCGCGACGGCGTCCAGGAAGCCGAACAGCAGGCAGGCGCACAGCGTCGGCACCGGCTTCCACTTGCCGAAGATCATCGCGGCCAGCGCGATGAAGCCGCGGCCCGCGGTCATGTTGGGCGAGAACGAGGCGTTCTGCGCCAGCGTCAGGTAGGCGCCGCCCAGGCCGCACAGGATGCCGTTGAGCGCCAGCGCGGTGTAGCGCAGCCGCGGCACGGACACGCCCGCGGCATCGACCATCGCGGGGTTCTCGCCGACCGCGCGCAGCCGCAGGCCGGGCCGGGTGCGCTCCAGGAAGAACCACACCACCGCCACCAGCGCGAAGGCCAGGTACACCAGCGCGTTGTGGCTCAGCAGGCCGTGGCCGATCACCGACGCGAACCAACTGCCCGGCACCGGCTCGGCCCATTGGGGCAGCAGGCCGGTGATGCGCTGCGCCGCCTCGATCGGCGGCGTCTGGCCGCCCTGCGCGAACCAGGCGATGCCCAGCACCACCGTCAGCCCCGCGGCCACCATGTTCAGCGCGACGCCGGAGACGACCTGGTCGCCGCGGTGCGTCACCGTCGCGAAACCATGGATCATCGACATCGCGATGGCCACGGCGATCGCCGCCAGCAGGCCCAGCGCCGTCGAGTGCGACACGCTCGCCACCGCCGCCGCCGCGAAGGCGGCCGACAGCATCTTCCCTTCCAGCCCGATGTCGACCACGCCGGAGCGCTCCGACAGCAATCCGGCCAGCGCCGCGAACAGCAGCGGCGTGGTGACGCGCAGCGTCGACGCCAGCACCGAGCCGATCAGCACCTCATCCATGGGACTTCCCTTCCGCCGCGCGCTGCTTGCGCGCGAACGCGCCATGGAGCTTCGCGAACATCGGCGCGCTCACCATCGCCATCGCGCCGGCGAACAGCACGATCAGCCCTTGCACCGTCACCACCATCTCGCGGCTGAAACCCGGGACGTCGAACGAGACCTCGACGCCGCCCTGATACAGCGTGCCGAACAGCAGCGAAGCCAGCACGATGCCCACCGGATGATTGCGGCCCATCAGCGCCACGGCGATGCCGGTGAAGCCGGCGCCGGCGACGAAGTCCAGCGTCAGCTTGCCCTGCACGCCGGCGATCTCGTTGACGCCGACCAGACCGGCCAGCGCGCCCGAGAGCCCCATCGCCGCCAGCACCTGCCAGCGCGGCCGGATGCCGGCGTAATGCGCGGCGGCGGGATTGGAGCCGACCGCGCGCAGCACGTAGCCGGCGCGGCTCTTCCACAGGAACCACCAGACGAAGACGCAGGCGGCCAGCGCCAGCAGGATCGACAGGTTCAGCGGTGAGGACGGCCATTCGATGCCCAGCTTCGCGAGCACCTCATGCACCGCGGGCATGCGCGCGGAATCGGCGAAGGCATCGCTCTCCACCGACATCGAGCCCGCCGGACGCAGCCAGTTCACCAGCAGGTAGCCGTTCAGGCCCGCGGCCAGGAAGTTGAACATGATGGTCGTGATCACGACGTGGCTGCCGCGCCAGGCCTGCAGGTAGCCGGGCACCGCGGCCCAGAGCATGCCCAGCAGCGCGGCGGCCACGATCGCCAGCGGGATCATCACGATGCCGGGCAGCTTGGGCGCCAGCCACAGCGACAGCAGCGCCACGCCGATGCCGCCCAGCGTCGCCTGCCCTTCCCCGCCGATGTTGAACAGCCCGCCGTGGAAGGCGACCGCCACCGCCAGGCCGGTGAAGATGAAGGTGGTCGTGTAGTAGAGCGTGTAGCCCAGGCCGCGCGCGCTGCCCAGCGCGCCGTCGAGCAGCACGGTCAGCGCCTGCACCGGGCTCGCGCCGATCAGCAGCACCACGCCGCCGGCCACCGCCAGCGCGATCAGCAGGTTCCACAGCGGCAGCAGGACCAGGTCCATCCAGCGCGGCATCTGCAAGGCTTGGCTACTCATGGGGCGGTGGCCGCGGGGGCGGTCCTGTCGTTCGTGGGAGGCGCCGGAGGCGTGGAAGGCGCGGCATCGGCGGCACTGGCCGGCGACGCCGACATCAGCAGGCCCAGGTTCTTCTCGGAGCACTCGTCGATGGCGAGCTCCCCGGTGATGCGGCCGGCATTCATGACGATGACGCGGTCAGCGAGCGCGAGGATCTCGTCGAGCTCGCTCGACACGACCAGGATCGCGCAGCCGGCATCGCGCAGGCGGCGCAGCTGGTTGTGGATGAACTCGATCGCGCCGATGTCGACGCCGCGCGTCGGCTGCCCGACCAGCAGCACGGCCGGCTGCTGGCCGATCTCGCGCGCCAGGATCAGCTTCTGCTGGTTGCCGCCGGAGAACTTGGACGAGCCCAGCTCCGCGTTGCGCGGGCGCACGTCGAAGCGCTCCATCATCTCGGCGGTCTGCGCGCGCAGGTGGCGCTGGTTCATGCCCAGGCCCAGCGGCCCGGCGCAGTACTGGTCCTGCCCGTGATAACCCAGCGCGGCCGTCTCCCAGGCCGGGAAGCTCAGCACCATGCCCAGCGCGTGGCGGTCCTCCGGCACGTGGGCGAGCTTGAGCTCGCGCGCGGTGCGCGGGTCCATCCACGCGTCGGCCTGGAAGTCGCGGCCCGCGACATGCAGCGCGCCCGCGTCGGGCGCCCGCATGCCGGCCAGCACTTCCAGCAACTCGCTCTGGCCGTTGCCGGACACGCCGGCCACGCCGACGATCTCGCCCGGACGCAGCGCCAGCGTCGCCTGGCTCAGCAGGTGCACGCCAGAGCCCGAGTCGCTCGCCACCGTCAGGCCTTCGGCCTTGAGCACCGGCTGCTCCGACCGCGGCTGGGCCGCGCCGCCGTCGCGGCCCAGGTTGACCTTGCGGCCCACCATGCTCTCGGCCAGGTCCTCGGGACTGGTGTCGCCGATCGCGGCCGTCTTGATCACGGCGCCCGCGCGCATCACGGTCACCGCGTCGCACAGCGCCATCACCTCGCGCAGCTTGTGCGTGATCAGCAGGATGGTCGTGCCGCGCTCGCGCAGGCGGCGCAGCACCTCGAACAGCTGATCGGTCTCCTGCGGCGTCAGCACCGCGGTCGGCTCGTCCAGGATCAGGATCCGCGCGCCGCGATACAGCGCCTTCAGGATCTCCAGCCGCTGCAGCTCGCCCACCGGGAGGTCGGCCACCGTCGCGTCCAGCCGCACCGTCAGGCCGGTGTCGCGCATCAGCGTCTCCAGCTCGCGTCGCACCTGGCGCTTGGCGCGCGACAGGAAGAACGCCGGCTCGGCGCCCAGCATCACGTTGTCCAGCGCGGACAACGTGTCCACCAGCATGAAGTGCTGATGGACCATGCCGATGCCCAGCGCGATCGCCTGATGCGAATTGGCGATCGAGACGCGCTGGCCGTCGACCTCGATGTGGCCCTCGTCGGCGTGGTAGTAGCCGTAGAGGATCGCCATCAGCGTGCTCTTGCCGGCGCCGTTCTCGCCGACCAGGCCGTGCACCGTGCCGCGCTCCACCGCCAGGCTCACCGCCCGGTTGGCCTGCACCGCGCCGAAGCGCTTGGAGATCTCGCACAGACGGACCGCGGGCGCGGCGGCGCCGCGTGGGGGCTGTGTCATGTCAGGAACGCTCGCTCGCGAGGGTCAGTTCTTGCAGGCGTTGTCCGCCATGTAGTCGGCGACCTTGATCTTGCCGGCGATGATGTCGGCCTTGTAGGCGTCGAGCTTGGCCTTCACCGCGGGTGCGATCAGCTTGGCGTTGTTGGCGTCGACGGCGTACTCCACGCCGCCTTCCTTCAGGCCCAGCACGCTGATGCCGGGCTTCCATTCCTTGAGCACGTTGTAGACGGCCACGTCCACGCGCTTGACCATCGAGCTCAGCATGGTGCCGGGCTGCAGGTGGTTCTGGTTGCTGTCCACGCCGATGGCGAACTTGCCGGCGTCCTTGGCCGCTTGATAGACACCGACACCGGTGCCGCCGGCCGCGGCGAAGACCACGTCCACGCCCTTGGCGAACTGCGCCTTGGCCAGCTCGCCGCCGCGGGTCGGGTCATTCCAGGCCGAGGCGGTCGTGCCGGTCATGTTCTTGAAGACCTCGACCTTGGGATTGGCCACCTTCGCGCCCTGCTCGTAGCCGCACTCGAACTTGCGGATCAGCGGGATGTCCATGCCGCCGACGAAACCGACCTTGGCGCTCTTGCTGGTCAGCGCGGCCAGCGCGCCGACGAGGAAGCTGCCCTCCTGCTCCTTGAACAGCACCGACTGCACGTTGGGCTGGTTGACCTTCTCGTCGATGATGACGAACTTGGTCTTGGGGAAGTCCTTGGCCACCTGGTTCAGCGCCGAGGCCTGCGCGAAGCCGACCGAGATGATCGGGCTCGCGCCCCGCTCGGCCATGCGGCGGATCGCCTGCACGCGCTGGGTCTCGTTGCTGATCTCGAACTCGAGGTACTTGCCGCCGGTGTCCTTCTTCCACTGCTCGACGCCGCGGTAGGCGGCCTCGTTGAACGACTTGTCGAACTTGCCG
>Ga0209051_1001336_pt1 | contig 21465 bp, 23 predicted proteins | sample AraplaCvi_mMS_r2_2_FD_184286 | JGI IMG/M metagenome (GOLD analysis project Ga0209051, IMG submission 184286) | Arabidopsis root microbial communities from North Carolina, USA - plate scrape MF_Cvi_mMS_r2 (SPAdes) (version 2) | ecosystem: Host-associated > Plants > Roots > Endosphere | place...
TCCGCGATGTCTATCCCTATTCGGATGGGACTTTGAAACCCGTCTGGCGCGTCTCCATTGCCCCCTCGGCAGGGCACCAGCTGGTCGCAGCGCTCCGGCTCGAAGCCGGGGTCGATGCTTTTTACGACTGGCAGGGCGGACTGGTCTGGATGCGGATGGAAGCCGATCCGGAGGCAGAACTGCTGCGCCGCTACATCCGAGCTCTCGGCGGCGGCCATGCGACGCTGATGCGGGCATCGGACGCCGTGCGCGCCCAGACGCAGGCTTTCGAGCCGCAGCCGGATGCGGTCGCGGCACTCTCGGCCCGCGTCAAACAGAAGCTCGACCCGGCGGGGATCTTTTGCCCGGGCAAGATGGGGTAAATACGGCCATGGCAATGTTTCCGTCTCACCCCCCTCTGTCCTGCCGGACATCTCCCCCTCAAGGGGGGAGATTGAATTGGAGCAACGTTTCGCCCCTCTCGACGGCATTGGTGGAAACGACGCCCGTGCTTCCTGCCGATCTCCCCCCTCGAGGGGGAGATGTCCGGCAGGACAGAGGGGGGCTGGCGGAACGCATAGCCGTCGGTGAACATGCAATGTCCGCGAGGGGTAGCCAATAAATGCAAACCAACTTCACCCTCGCTCAGCTCGCCGATCCGCATGTGGCCGAATCCGAGCAGATTCTCCGCCGTTGCGTACATTGCGGCTTCTGCACCGCCACCTGTCCCACCTACGTCACCCTCGGTAACGAGCTCGACAGCCCGCGCGGGCGCATCTATCTTATCAAGGACATGCTGGAAAACGGCCGTGCGGCGGATGAGGAAGTGGTCACCCATATCGACCGCTGCCTGTCCTGCCTTGCCTGCGTCACCACCTGTCCCTCCGGCGTCGATTACATGCACCTGGTCGACCATGCCCGCATCCATATCGAGAATACCTACCGGCGCCCGCTGATCGACCGGCTGATCCGCAACCTGCTCGCGGCCGTGCTGCCTTATCCCGCCCGCTTCCGCACCGCGCTCGGTTTCGCAAGACTGGGCCGCCCCTTCGCACCGCTCCTGAAGCGCGCTTCGGCGCTAAGGCCTTTGGGGGCGATGCTCGATCTCGCGCCGAGATCCCCCGCCAGGGCTTCGGATTCGGCGAAACCCGGCACACGCATCCCCGAGGCCGGGAAGCGCGGCCGCGTTGCGATCCTGTCGGGTTGCGCCCAGCCGGTGCTCGATCCGGGCATCAACGAGGCGACGCTCCGGCTTCTCGCCAGGCTGGGTGTCGAAGTGGTGGTGCCAGAGGGCGAGGGCTGCTGCGGCGCGCTCGTGCATCACATGGGCCGCGAGGAACAGGCGCTCGACTTCGCCCGCCGCAACGTCGATGTCTGGACGCGAGAGATCGACAAGGGCGGGCTCGATGCGATCATCATCACCGCGTCCGGCTGCGGCACGACGATCAAGGATTACGGCCATATGCTGCGCCTCGATCCCGCCTACGCTGAAAAGGCCGCAAGGGTCTCAGGCCTTGCCAAGGATATCACCGAGTATCTTTCGACGCTCGATCTGCCGCGGCTGGAGCCGAAACGGCTCAACGTCGCCTACCACTCCGCCTGTTCGATGCAGCACGGCCAGAAGATCACCATGGCGCCGAAGAACCTCCTGAAGGCGGCGGGCTTCACCGTCCGCGATCCGGGCGAGGGGCATCTCTGCTGCGGCTCCGCCGGCACCTACAACATCCTGCAGCCGGAAATCTCGGCGCAGTTGAAGGCCCGCAAGGTGAGGAATATCGAGGCGACCAAAGCCGATGTGATCGCCACCGGCAATATCGGCTGCATCACCCAGATCGCCTCCGGCACCGCAATCCCGATCCTGCACACGGTGGAACTTCTGGACTGGGCCTATGGCGGCCCGAAGCCGGAAAAGATCCCGGCCAGATAAGCTGGGTCCAACAAAAAAGCCGGCGAAATCGCCGGCTTTTGTCGTCGAGGGTATTAAGCCTCAGAACTTGTAGGAGACGCCGAGGTTGATGGCGTGCGTCAGGATGTTGGTCTTCAGCGAAGCGCCGCTGTCGATGTCGACATCCACGAACGAGTAGTTGCCCTTGTATTCGGCGAACATCGCCCACTTTTCGGTCAGCTGGTACTTCACGCCGGCCTGGGCCTGGATCGTTGCGCCACCGAACTGGTATTCGAAGGTGCGGCCCGAGGCGCGGGTCACTTCGACATGCGGAACGTTGATACCGACACCGGCGCCGACATAAGGCGTCCACTTGCTGCCCTCGATCGGGAACTTGTAGAGCGCGTTGACCGTCAGCAGGTTCAGGCCGTCGGTGAATTCGAAGACGCTCCAGCCACCCGCTTTGGCCATGCTTTCGTCATCGGCATAAACCTTGGCGTGGGTGTAATCGAGCGAAACACCCCAGTTCGAAAGGGCGCCGCCATCGAACCAGTAGGTGCCGCGGATACCCCAGTAGGGAGGCATCTGGAAGGGATTAGTATCCCAGCCGGCCGCAAAGTCCGGGCCGTCCGATACGGTGACCTTGGAATGCGGCGCGAATTCGTAACCGCCGTAAACCGAGATTTCGAAACCGCCGGTGCTGGCCGGAGCCACATAGGCCGGCGCGGCAGGTGCTGTGGCCGCAGCCAGGTCGGCCGCTTGAGCCGGGGCAACATAGGCAAGACCAGCTGTGAGAAGCGTGGATGCGAAGGCGAAGGAAATAATTTTGCGCATGAATCAGCCTGCAGGGAGGGACGTTGGCTTTTTTGATGACTCAATGTTTAGCGGCGGATGCCTCGCCGGTCTGTGCTTTTTCTGCACCAGTCGCCGACGAAGCTAAGCCGGTTATGGTTAATGAAATCTAAACCTATGAAAAAGAGCGGCTTTTGCCGCTCTTCCGGATTCCATCTGCGACGATTTAGCCGCCGAAAATCGTGCCGAAGATATCGATCCCGCGATCTTCGAAATCGACATTCCCCTGCCGGTTGCCGGGGCCGATGACGATCACCTTGGTGCCGATGTCGGCGCGCGCATAAAGATGCTCGACATCCTTGTTCATCATGCGGATGCAGCCGGACGACATGTTGAGGCCGATCGTCCATGGCTGGTTGGTGCCGTGGATGCGGAAGATCGTGTCGCGGCCGCCCTTGTAGAGATACATGGCGCGGGCGCCGAGCGGGTTGTCGATGCCGCCTTCCTGTACGGCCGGCAGGATACGGCCAGCGCGGCGTTCGCGCACGCGCATTTCGGCCGGCGGCGTCCAGGACGGCCATTCCGCCTTGCGGCCGACATTAACGACGCCCGACCAGCCGAACCCCTCGCGCCCGACGCCGATGCCGTAGCGGGTCGCCCGGTTGGGCCCTTCGATATAGTAGAGGAACTTGTTGTTGGTATCGACGATGATCGTGCCGGGCTTTTCGGTCGACGAGAAGCGTACCATGCGGCGCTTGAATTCTTCCGGCACTTCCCGCGGCATCGCGACCAGCGTCACGTCGCTCGACGGGTTTCCGACAAACGGGGCTGCCGGGCTGATCGCGCTGGCATGTCCGGCGGTAAAGAAGATCGCTCCAGCCATTCCCATGGCCATCGCAAGGACCTTGCTTGTCCTCATTCCCCCAACTCTCATTCCCAACTCCTCTCCGATCTGGTGAACGGCGGAGGCTAACCGACTCGGGCGTCAAAACAAGCGGGAGCAGTATAATAAAGAAGATGCGATGGTCAGAAGGCGGCGAGACTGTGTCTCCGCCGCCTCACCTTCGGGACTGGCCGGCGTTACATGACGATGACCTTGGTGCCGACGTTCACCCGCTCGTAAAGATCCGTCACATCTTCGTTGCGCATGCGGATGCAGCCGGAGGAGACCGCGCTGCCGATCGTCCAGGGCGCGTTGGTGCCGTGGATGCGATAGAGGGTCGAGCCGAGATACATGGCGCGGGCGCCGAGCGGGTTCTCCGGTCCGCCGTCCATGCGGGCCGGCAGGTAGTGACCCTTGACCGCTTCGCGTTGGATCATTTCCGAAGGCGGCGTCCAATCCGGCCACTCGGCCTTGCGGGTTACCTTGTGTTCGCCGGCCCATTCAAAACCCGGCTTGCCGACGCCGACGCCGTAGCGGCGGGCCTGCCCGTTGCCCGTGACCAGATAGAGGAAGCGGTTGTTGGTATCGATGACGATCGTGCCGGCCCTCTCCTTGGTGTCGTAGGCGACGGTCTGGGGCAGGAACTGCGGTTCGATCTGGCTGCGAACCGGCTGTGGCCGCATCGCCACCGGCTGGACGGGCGAGCGATCGAAAATGCCGCGGCGAACCATCGGCTGCGGCTCGCGCTGCTGGTAGGCTTCACGCTCTCGGTAGACGTCACGCTGTTGGTAGACCGCGCGCGGCTGGGCGGCCTGGCGCGGATAGACGACCGGGCGGCCGTTCGGGCCGGCAAGCTGCATCACCCACGGGGCGGCAAGATCGGGGCTCAGCACCACCGGCGGACGCTCGCGATAGCGGTCCTGCGCAAGGGCGGCGGTACTGGAAAAAGCAGCGGCAAGGCTAAAAGCCAGAAAAAGGGTTTTCTTCATGATCGGATCCACTCGTTACAAATCACCGACCGGACGCCCCTCAAACACTGGATAACTGGCGTCGGTGTTGACGAACATGGTGACCACGAGGTGAAAGCGAATGGTAAACGGGTGGAACATTGGAAGCAGGCCGGCCTATAAACCTTTTGGCAGGGTTACCGCCCGGTTTTGAAACATGGTTGACCGATGTTAAAGCCGACGGAAACCCTGTTAACCAAAGGGTCTGGACCAAGGAGCAGGAATGGAAAAGGCGGGAATCATCGTCGGCGAAGACGGCAGGGCGCGGTGCGCCTGGCATGGCGGCCTGGAGGACTACCGGCGCTATCACGACGAGGAATGGGGCCGGCCGGTGACGGACGATATCCGCTTGTTCGAGAAGATTTGCCTCGAAGGTTTTCAGTCCGGCCTGTCCTGGCTGACGATCCTCAGGAAGCGCGAGAATTTCCGCGCCGCCTTCGCCGGTTTCGATTTTGTCGAGGTCGCGCAGTTCGGCGAGGCCGATATCGCCCGCTGCCTCGCCGATGCGGGCATCATCCGCCATCGCGGCAAGATCGTCTCGACCATCAACAATGCCGCCCGCGCCGTCGAGCTCCGCGACGAATTCGGCTCGCTCGCCAGATTCTTCTGGAGTTTCGAGCCGGGCCCGCATCTGCGCCCCGCGGTGATGGATCTCGCCACGCTCAGGGCCAATCCCACCACGCCGGTATCGGTGCAATTGTCGAAAGCCTTGAAGAAGCGCGGCTGGACATTCGTCGGTCCGACCACCGTCTACGCCTTCATGCAGGCCATGGGCATGGTCAACGACCATCTCGACGGCTGTTTCTGTCAGCCCGAGGTCGATGCGTTGAGGCTGAAATTCAAGCGCCCGTGATCTTTGAGATCACCGAAGTCAGTTCGCCGAGATGGTCGATCTGGCGGAAGCGCGGCGCTGTCGTCGGCGCGTCCACGTGTTCCAGGACCCAGGTCAGCGCATGCGGCACGAATACGCCGTAGCTTCCGGCCGCGATCGCCGGCACGATGTCGGATTTCAGCGAATTGCCGACCATCATCGCCCGTTCCGGCCCGTCTGCGACCTTGGAGAAGATGCGGCGATAGGTGGTGGCGGTCTTGTCGCTGACGATCTCCACCGCATCGAAGAAATCCCCGAGGCCCGATTGCGCCAGCTTGCGCTCCTGGTCGAACAGGTCGCCCTTGGTGATCAGCACCAGCAGATATTCCCCGTTCAAGGCCTCCAGCGTCTCTTCCACATGCGGCAGGGTTTCCACCGGATGGCGCAGAAGGTCGCGGCCGATATCGAGGATTTCGCCGATGATCCTGGTCGGCACCTTGCCGTCGGTGATCTCGATCGCCGTCTCGATCATCGACAGAGTGAAACCCTTGATGCCGAAGCCGTAATGGGAAAGATTGCGTTTTTCCGCGTCCAGCAACCGCTCCGAGATATGAGCGCCTTCGGCGAACTGGCCGAGCAGCTTGGCGAAGTGTTCCTCCGTCAGCCGGTAATATTGTTCGTTTTGCCAGAGCGTATCGTCGGCATCGAAGCCGATTGCGGTAATCGGGCGCATGGAACTGCCTCCACCCGCTGATATGGCGAAAAACGAAGCGCCGGGCAAGATGAAAGCCTGCCCGGCACCATTATCATCAGGACTTGTTACTTGCCGTGCGCCTTCAGCCAGGCCTGCATGGTGGCAATTTCCGCCTCCTGCGCCTTGATGACGGCTTCGGCGAGCTTGCGGATTTCCGGATCCTTGCCATGCGCAAGCTCGACCTTGGCCATGTCGATGGCGCCCTGATGATGCGGGATCATGCTGCGGACGAAGTCCGCATCCGTATCACCGGAATACTTGATCGCCATGTCCTTGTGCATTTTGGCGTTCGCACCTTCGAATGCCTTGGTGGAGGGGCTGCCGGCTGTCGACATGCCCATCTTGGAGTGGTCCATGCCCTTCATCTCCTGCGCGGCCAGCGGGCCGGCGAGGAGAGCGGAGAGGGCGGTGGTCATGAGAATGATTTTCGCAGACATAGTTTTCCTTTTCCGTGTCCGACAAAATTTGATGATGAGTTGGATCTAAATTCCGTCAGGCGCGGGGAGGGGGTGTCAGCGGCGCGGCCGCCGGAGAGACGAGCGCCCGCTCGATCGCCGGTGCCGGATAATCGTAATGGAAGGGGCTGTCATCGCCGATCGCCAGTTCCGGAAGCAGCGTCAGGCATGCGGCGCAGAAGGGCGTGGCGCAGATCTTGCCGCCATGCGGGCAGGGTTGCTGGGAGGGGGCGTGGGAGTGTCCCGCCTTCGCTGTTTCGACCGTCTTGCCATGGTCGCGGTGCTGCGAATGGTCCTTCATTGCCGGTGCGCTCGGGAAGGCCGGTACCGGCATATAGGACATGCCAACGGCCGGCATGGCCCCGTAGAGGAGCCAGGCGCAGAACATCAGAAGGGCGGCCAAGCGTGACATGACTTTGTATCTACGATCGTTTGCGGGGAAATCAACCGCAGGAACATCACAAGGCGATGACGTCGTGCACTGCCTGATAGTCCTTGCCGAGTTCGCCATAGGGCGCGACGGGCCAGGTCCATGCCCGTTTTGCCGTTGGCGCCGGCACCCCGCAGAGCAGGTCGGCCTCTTCGAGCACTTGGCCGCCGCGATCGGTAACGCGATAGGCCGTGTCCGTGATCAGAGCGATTTTGCAGGGTAGCGCGGCGAGGCCGTCGAGATGGGCGCGAACGACCTTTTGCAGGATGTCGTCGCGTGCCGGGTTTCTCCCGGCGTCGAGCCGGTGCTTCGATCCGACCCCGATCTGTGACAGGATGTTGGCGGAAACGACCAGATCAAGATACGGGACCTGCCGCAGGAAGGACAGTGGTTCCGCAACCTTGGCCGCGACCGCGTCGTCGAAACCGGAAAGATCCCGTGAAACCAGCCGGACATTTTTGAAGCGCCCGGCCTTCAGCCGCATCCGCACGCTCGCCAGATGCACGAGATCGACCAGCACGACCGTATCGAATTTTGCCGAGAGATCCTCGATCGGCACGTCGCGCAAAAGGCCTGAACCGAGCACCACCGCGGTCCGCCGCTGCTTCATCCCGGCGATCGTCTCGCGGATGAACGCCTTGCAGCTCTCCTCATGGGCTGCCCAATCCTCCGCGCACCGCCCGGCCCGCGACCACAGGCTGACGGAGGAGCGGATGAAGGGACGGAATTGTTTTGGCGTAACCAATGCGGTCGCGACGTATTGGATGGCTTCGGTGAGCATGGGTTAGCGGTAGACCTTACTGCGATGGCCGATGTCAATCACCAGCACCACGAGCCGTTCGTCCTGGATATCGCAGATAACCCGGTAGTCGCCGACCTTATATCGCCAATAGCCACCGAGAGTGTGGCCCTTGAGAGCGACGTCAAGCTCGCGGGGATTTTCATGGATTGCGAGCGTTCTTCAAGAAATTGCCTGATCCGCATGGGGACCACGGGATCGAGTTTCTTGGCTAATTTCTGGACCGATTTAGCGTAATCAATCGTCCATGCCACGCCAGAACTCCTCGGAGCCTATGACTTGATCCTCACCTTTGCGAATACGGTCCGTAGCAGCATCGGCTAATGCGATGTCGTGGAGGTCTTCCAGATGCTGTTCGATCAGATCCAGAACATACGCGTCGGTTTTAGCACCGGCCTTGGCCGCATGCTCTGTAATCGCCTCATGCATCTCTTCCGGCATCTCGATCGTAACGCGCTTGTTCATGGCCGTTGCCCTTTCGTCGTCGCAATATATACCATCGGGCCTGCCTCTTCACCAGTCGCCGCCCTTGCCGCCCAGGCCTCTATCCTCTAAGAAACCGCACACAAATCCGGCCTCTTCCGGCCGTCGGCAATGGAATTTCGATCATGAACGACAAGAGCAAAAAGCCCCAGAAACTCAAGGCCCGCCTGCCGCGCGGCTTCGTCGATCGTTCTGCTGCCGACATCCACGCCACCAACGAGATGACCGCCAAGATCCGCGAGGTCTACGAACGCTACGGTTTCGATCCGGTCGAGACGCCGCTGTTCGAATATACCGACGCGCTCGGAAAATTCCTGCCCGACAGCGATCGTCCGAACGAGGGCGTGTTCTCGCTGCAGGATGACGACGACCAGTGGATGAGCCTGCGTTACGACCTGACGGCGCCGCTCGCCCGCCACGTGGCGGAGAATTTCAACGAGATCCAGCTGCCGTTCCGCACCTATCGCGCCGGCTACGTGTTCCGCAACGAAAAGCCGGGCCCGGGCCGTTTCCGCCAGTTCATGCAGTTCGACGCCGATACCGTCGGCGCGCCGGGCGTCCAGGCGGATGCCGAAATGTGCATGATGATGGCCGACACGATGGAAGCTTTGGGCATCAAGCGCGGCGATTATGTGATCCGCGTCAACAACCGCAAGGTTTTGGATGGGGTGATGGAGGCGATCGGGCTTGGGGGCGACGACAAGGCTGGCCAGCGGTTGAATGTGCTGCGCGCTATCGACAAGCTCGACAAGTTCGGCCCCGAGGGCGTGCGCCTCCTGCTCGGCGCGGGCCGCAAGGATGAATCCGGGGACTTTACCAAGGGTGCGGGTCTCGGCGACGAGCAGATCGAAAAGGTGCTCTTCTTCGTCGGCATCAAGGACTATGCCGAAAGCGCTGCCGAACTTGGCATCCTCGTCGCCGGCACGGCGCAAGGCGGCGAAGGTGTCGACGAACTGAACACGATCGGCGCGCTTGCCGTCAGCGCAGGTTATGGCCCGGATCGCATCAAGATCGACCCCTCCGTCGTCCGCGGCCTCGAATATTACACCGGCCCGGTCTTCGAAGCCGAACTCCTCTTCGACGTCACCAACGAAAAAGGCGAAAAGGTCGTGTTCGGCTCGGTCGGCGGCGGTGGGCGTTATGACGGCCTCGTATCGCGCTTCATGGGTCAGCCGGTTCCCGCGACGGGGTTCTCGATCGGCGTCTCGCGCCTGATGACGGCGCTGAAGAACCTCGGCAAGCTCGGCCAGGACGAGGTGATCGCTCCGGTTCTGATCACCGTCATGGATGGCGATGTCGAGAGCATGGGCCGTTACCAGCGCTTCACCCAGGCGCTGCGCAACGAAGGCATCCGCGCCGAAATGTACCAGGGCAACTGGAAGAAGTTCGGCAACCAGCTGAAATATGCCGACCGCCGCGGCTGCCCGATCGCCATTATCCAGGGCGGCGACGAGCGGGCGCAGGGCGTCGTGCAGCTGAAGGACCTGATCGAGGGCAAGCGCCTGTCCGGCGAGATCGAGGACAATGCGAGCTGGCGCGAGGCCCGCGTGGCCCAGGATACGGTTCCCGAGGCGGATCTGGTCGCCAAGGTGAAGGAAATCCTGGCTGCCCAGGCGGAGGATCGGAAAAGGGCGGGCAATGCGTAAGGCTCACCCCCCTCTGTCCTGCCGGACATCTCCCCCTCAAGGGGGGAGATTGGCTGGAGGCCAGCTCGTCATTTCCTCTCTGACGTCCCGCTCTCCGCAGCATCGCTTTGGAAGCGGAGGTCGTGCCGCTTGTGATCTCCCCACCCGAGGGGGAGATGCCCGGCAGAGCAGAGGGGGGCTTCGTGGCACCGCGGGAGCTTATCCATGCCCCTGATCGACATGCCCGACTTCTCCGCCGATCTTCTCAACGAATTCGCCGCCCGCCGCACCGAGCGGGTCAATACGCCGGTCATCCAGCCGGCCGAACCGTTCCTCGACATGGCCGGCGAGGATCTGCGCCGCCGGATTTTCCTCACCGAAAGCGAGACCGGCGCCAATCTCTGCCTGCGTCCGGAATTCACCATTCCGGTCTGCCTGCGCCACATCGAAACCGCCACCGGCACCCCGAAACGGTATTCCTATCTCGGCGAGGTCTTCCGCCAGCGCCGCGAGGGTTCCCACGAATTCTACCAGGCCGGCATCGAGGATCTCGGCGACAAGGATATCGCCAGTTCCGACGCCCGCGCCATAGGCGATGCGACCGGCATCCTGAAGGCACTGCTGCCCGGCAAAAAACTCAGCCTGACGCTCGGCGACCAGGCGGTGTTCGAGGCGGTGGTCAAGGCGCTCGGCCTGCCGTTCGGCTGGCAGCGGCGACTGATCCACGCCTTCGGCGACATGGAACACCTCGAAGCCCTGCTGGAACGGCTCGCAAGGCCGCAGCCGGTCACCGGCCTTGATGCCGAGGTCGCCGAACTGATCGCCTCGGACAACGAGGCCGATCTGGTCGCCCGCATCGACCGCACCATGCAGGAAACCGGTTATTCCACCAATGCCAGCCGCTCCCCGACCGAGATCGCTCGTCGGTTGAAGGAAAAGCTGGAACTGGCGGAAACCCGGCTCGATGGTACGGCTCTGCTGCTGCTGCGGGAATTCCTGACGCTGCAATTGCCGCTCGCCGATGCGCCCGCCGCTCTGGCCGGCTTTGCCGATGCCGCCGACCTGAAGCTCGGCCCCGCCGTGTCCCGCTTCGACGCCCGGCTTGCCGCACTCGCCAATGCCGGCGCCGATCTGTCCGCGATGACCTATCGTGCCGCGTTCGGCCGTCCGCTCGATTATTATACCGGCCTCGTCTTCGAAGTGACCGAAGCGGGTTCGCCCGCCGTGCTCGCCGGCGGTGGCCGTTTCGACCGGCTGCTGACCCTGCTCGGTGCAAAGGAGCATATCCCGGCGGTCGGTTTCTCGCTCTGGCTCGACCGCATCGAAGCCGCGAGGGCCACGAGATGAGCACGATCACCATCGCTCTGCCCTCCAAGGGCCGCATCAAGGAAGATACCGCAACAGTCTTCGAACGCGCCGGGCTTGCCATTTCCGCCGTCGGCAACGACCGTTCCTATCGCGGCCGCATCGAGGGAATTGACGGCGTCGAGATTGCCTATCTCTCGGCCTCCGAGATCGCCCGCGAGCTGGCAAGCGGCGCCGTGGATTTCGGCGTCACCGGCGAGGACCTGGTGCGCGAAGGCATGGCCGGCGCCGACGGGCGCGTGGAATTCTGCGCCCGCCTCGGCTTCGGCCAGGCGGATGTGGTGGTCGCGGTGCCGGAAATCTGGCTCGACGTGGAAACCATGGCCGACCTCGGCGACGTGGCGGCGGATTTCCGCGCCCGTCATGGTCGCCGGCTGCAGATCGCCACCAAATACTGGCGGCTTACCCAGCAGTTCTTTTCGAGCCAGCACGGCATCCAGCTCTACCGCATCGTCGAAAGCCTCGGCGCCACGGAAGGCGCGCCGGCTGCCGGCCAGGCGGATATCATCGTCGATATCACTTCGACGGGCTCGACGCTTCGCGCCAACCACCTGAAGATCCTGTCGGATGGCGTGATCCTGAAGTCGGAGGCCTGCCTCGTGCGGGCGCGCAAACCGGGTCACGAGGAAGACCCTCGGATTGCCAGGATCGTGGAGGCCGTGCGCGCCGCGCTCTGAATTCCAGGAGGAGATCACCCATGCATATTACCGGCGGATGCCATTGCGGGCGGACGACCTATCAAGCGGAACTCGATCCGCAGCGGGTCGTCATCTGCCATTGCTCGGACTGCCAGAAGCTGACCGGTTCTCCCTTCCGCGTCACGGCGATCGTTGCCGACAGCGACCTGACGATCACCGGCAGCCAGCCCAAAATGTACAAGCGGGTGGCCGAGAGCGGCCGCGTCCGTCAGCAGTATTTCTGCCCCGAATGCGGCTCGCAGCTGTTCGTCAATGGCGAGGGCGAGGCGGCGAAGATCTGGGGCGTCCGCTGGGGCAGCATCGACCAGCGGCTGGAAATCAAGCCGCAACGGCAGGTCTGGTGCCGCTCGGCACCTTCCTGGCTTGCCGGGATCGGCGAACTGCCGGCCAAGGAAAAGGACTGAAAACAAAAAAAGCCCGCCGGACTTTATCGGTCCGGCGGGCAGTCTTGGGCAGGGAATTCTGAGAGCTTAGGCAGCGATTGCGACAGAACCGCGGCGGGCGTCGATCGAAAATGCACCAGCGCCGACGGCGGCAAGAGCCAGGAAACCACCGGCAATCGTCAGGTTTTTCATCATGCTGAGCTGGTTGAACATGGTCAGCAGGCCGTTTGCGGCATCCGGGAAGCCCGGGATGGCGATCGTGCCGGAATGGAAGACGAGCGCGGTGAAGGCCGAGAACAGCGCCAGCAGGATTGCTGCGATGCGGGTCTGGAAACCGGTCAGGATGGCGAAGCCGCCAGCAACTTCGAACACGGCGACGAGATAGGTGAGCAGCGTTGCAGCCGGGATGCCGGCGCCGGTGATCATGCCGGCGGTGCCGGCCGGGTCGCCGAACTTCTGGAAGCCCGACAGGATGAACATGCCGGACAGAAGGACGCGGCCGACGAGAAGCAGGGAATTGGTAGCGGTGGTGGACATTTTGGATCTCCGGATCAGTGTCCTTGATTGGACACGCGGTTGAATTCTCTGGGACCCTATGTGCCTCATTTCCCCCGTCTTCGGAAGATGAACGATGATTGACGGTTTGTTCGACAAAAGAGAACGATCGTCCGCAATCAGCTTTCCTCGATGCGGCGCGCATCCTCCGGCAGAACCGAAAGTTCGCGCCAGTCGATCTCTTCCAGCAGCAGATTGTACTCGTCGACATTGACCTTGTGGACCAAGCGAAGCCTTTCCAGCTCCTCCCGCTGTCCGGCGATCGCCTTCAGGGCCAGCCGCCGGTAGGTGTCGAGCGATTTCGCGTCCTCGGTCCGCGAGGCGGCCTGCTGCTCGATGCGGAATTTCGAACGCAGCAGGTCGGCCTCGGCTTCCGTCGCTCCGTCCAGCCTGGAAAGGCCGGCGAGCGCGATCTTGCCGCGCAGGACGGCAAGTTCGCCATGCCCTTCGGCGCGGCGGTCAAGGCCGAGCCAGCGGATGATCGGGGTGAGCGTCAGTCCCTGGACGACGAGGGTTGCGAGAACCACCGCAAACGCCGTCAGCACCACCACGTCGCGCTGCGGAAAGTCCGCCGGCAGGGCGAAGGCGGTCGCGAGCGTCACCAGCCCGCGCATGCCGCACCAGCCGGCCAAAAGCGCCTGTGTCACCGTCGCGGGTTCGGGCCTGCCACGGCGAAGTTCATACCAGGAATTGACCCGGTTGAAGCCGAGGCAGACAACGAAACGCACGGCAATGACGATCACGATCGTAAGCAGCGAAAACGTCGCCGCATCCCAAAGGTGGTCTGCCGGCATTCCGCCGACGATGTCGCGAACCTGCATGCCCATCAGCAGGAAGGCCATGACGTTGAGCACGAAGACGACGGCGGTCCAGACCGCATAGGACTGCACGCGCATGCGCGCCGAGGAACGCGCTTCGCTGCTTCTGGCGAGCGTCATCGCGAAGGCGACAATGGCGAGAACCGCCGACAGGCCGAGGCGTTCGGCGATGATCCAGAGAAGGAAGGTCTGCACGAATTGCAGGAGGATGCCGCCGAGCGTGCCGGCGACGAAGCGCATGAGATAGCGGACTACGCCTGCCGCGAGAATACCGAGCAGGATGCCGCCCGGCACCGCAAGGGAAAGATGCAGCGCCACCGCGGTGTCGAGATTGCCGGCCGATTGAACGGAAAGCGCCGCGTCGAAGATCAAGAGCGCCGCGGCATCGTTGAACAGGCTTTCGCCCCGAAGGACGGTGTCGGTGCTGCGCGGGATCGACATCGACGACAGTACCGCCGTTGCGGCCGCCGCATCGGGCGGAGCGACGATCGCGCCGAGCACGAGTGCGGCTGCAATCGGCAATCCGGCGACAGTCCATCCGACGAAGGCGACGGCTGCCGCGGTGACGCAGACGCCGCCGATCGCAAACACCAGCAGCGGTAGCCAGAACCGGCGGGCGATCCCCAGCGGAAAATCGAAGGCGGCGTCCAGCAGCGCCGGCGCGATGAACAGCGCCAGGGCGGTGTGCGGATCAAGCGAGATATAGGGCATGCCCGGCACCAGTGCGACGGCCGCACCCGCGAGTGCCAGCATCGATGGATAGGGCACGGAAAGCCGGCGCGAGATCTGCAGGAGCACGATCGCGACAAGCAGCAGGACGAGCAGGCTCTCGAAGAAACTCATGGAGCGACTGTAATTGCCGATCGCGCCGTTGTCAGCGGCCTTTGCTCCAGGTCCGCAAAAAGCCGGATAAACAAAAAGGGCGATCCGAAGACCGCCCTTTCCGAACTGAACCGGCTGGCTCAGATGTGAAGACCCGAAGGTCTTACATCATGTCCATGCCGCCCATTCCGCCCATGCCGCCCGGCATGCCGCCGCCGGCAGCTTCCTTCTTCGGAAGTTCGGCGATCATGGCTTCGGTGGTGATCAGCAGCGAGGCAACCGAAGCTGCGTTCTGCAGAGCCGTGCGGACAACCTTGACCGGGTCGACGATGCCGAGCGCGATCAGATCGCCGTATTCGCCGGTCTGAGCGTTGTAGCCGTAGTTGTCTTCGTTCTTGTCGAGGATCTTGCCGACAACGATCGAGGCTTCGTCACCAGCGTTTTCAGCGATCTGGCGAACCAGTGCCTGAAGAGCCTTGCGAACGATATTGATGCCGGCTTCCTGGTCCTGGTTCTCGCCCTTGACCGAGATCTTCGTGGACGAACGGAGCAGGGCAACGCCGCCGCCCGGTACGATGCCTTCCTGAACGGCAGCGCGCGTCGCGTTGAGAGCGTCGTCGATGCGGTCCTTCTTTTCCTTGACTTCGACTTCCGTCGAGCCGCCGACGCGGATCACGGCAACGCCGCCAGCGAGCTTGGCAAGACGTTCCTGCAGCTTTTCGCGATCGTAGTCGGAGGTGGTTTCTTCGATCTGAGCCTTGATCTGACCAACGCGGCCTTCGATGTCGGACTTGGCGCCGGCACCGTCAACGATCGTGGTGTTTTCCTTGGAGATCGAAACCTTCTTGGAGCGGCCGAGCATGTCGAGGGTGACATTTTCGAGCTTGATGCCAAGGTCTTCGGAAATGACAGTGCCGCCCGTCAGGATGGCGATGTCTTCCAGCATGGCCTTGCGGCGGTCGCCGAAGCCCGGAGCCTTGACGGCAGCGATCTTGAGGCCGCCACGCAGCTTGTTGACGACGAGCGTTGCAAGAGCTTCGCCTTCGACGTCTTCAGCGATGATCAGGAGCGGCTTGCCGGTCTGAACAACGGCTTCGAGAACCGGGAGCATCGCCTGCAGGTTCGAGAGCTTCTTCTCGTGAAGGAGAATGAAAGCGTCGTCGAGGTCGGCGATCATCTTTTCCGGGTTGGTCACGAAGTAGGGCGACAGGTAGCCGCGGTCAAACTGCATGCCTTCGACGACTTCGAGTTCGGTTTCGGCGGTCTTGGCTTCTTCAACCGTGATGACGCCTTCGTTGCCGACCTTCTGCATGGCTTCAGCAATATCGAGACCGATCTGCTTCTCGCCGTTTGCGGAGATCGTACCGACCTGTGCGACTTCTTCCGAAGTGTTGATCTTCTTGGCCTTGGCCTGGAGATCCTTGACGACTTCGGCAACGGCGAGATCGATGCCGCGCTTCAGGTCCATCGGGTTCATGCCGGCTGCAACGGCCTTGCCGCCTTCGCGGACGATCGCCTGGGCAAGAACGGTAGCGGTGGTGGTACCGTCGCCGGCGATGTCGTTGGTCTTCGAAGCAACTTCGCGGACCATCTGGGCGCCCATGTTTTCGAACTTGTCGTCAAGTTCGATTTCCTTGGCGACCGATACGCCGTCCTTGGTGATGCGCGGAGCGCCGAAGGACTTGTCGATGATGACGTTGCGGCCCTTCGGGCCGAGCGTTACCTTGACTGCGTCAGCGAGAACATCGACGCCGCGCAGCATCTTTTCGCGCGCGGTGCGGCCGAACTTGATTTCTTTGGCTGCCATTTTGATAACTCCTGAAAAGGGGTGTCAGCGATTTCGAATGAAGAGCAACCGGCTGGAAATCAGCCGATGATGCCCATGATGTCGGATTCCTTCATGATCAGAAGGTCTTCGCCATCGAGCTTGACTTCGGTGCCCGACCACTTGCCGAACAGGACGCGATCGCCGGCCTTGACGTCGAGAGCGGTGATGTTGCCCTTGTCGTCGCGGGTGCCGGTGCCGACGGCGACGATTTCGCCTTCCTGCGGCTTTTCCTTGGCGGTATCAGGAATGATGATGCCGCCCTTGGTCTTGGCTTCGGATTCGACGCGACGAACAACGACGCGGTCGTGAAGGGGGCGGAAATTGGTGCTTGCCATTGTCTAATCCCTCGATCAAATGACATGGACGGGTGGAACCCGTATCTCGGTGCTGTTAGCACTCCCGGGTAGAGAGTGCCAGCCGCGTCGAGATAAGGGTGGCAGGCGGATGAGTCAAGAACGGCCGTAAAATTTTCGAGACGGCTCGGGACCTCATACGAAATACGCTTAACGATACGGATGCTGATAAACGCCTGCGCTTGGCGAACGGACCGCCGTCTTTGGCACATCGGGCTTTCAGTTCCGGCCACCCCGCCGGGCAGGTCGGCATGTTGCACTGGACTTTGGTGGAAGAAAGGCGCGGATCGAAAGAGCACGGCCGGCAAGCGTGTTTTCACCGCTGTCGCCGAGCCGTCGCGGCTGTCGGGGCGCATTCCGGCCTGTCTGGAAATCAAAATGCTGCCTTGACTCGATTTCCAGTATCCCGTTTAACGTAATCATGGGGTTTGCGAATGCCCCACGAGGCGCCATGCCGAAGTTCGCGTCCTTCATATGGTTTTCACATATGGCTCTTAGAGGGGACGTAACATGGCGAATTTTAACACAATTTCCTGTGAAAAGCTGGCCCGTCTCATCGGCACGCCCAAGGCGCCCGTCATCATAGACGTTCGCACGCCCGAAGATTTCGCCGAAAACCCTTTCCTGCTGCCGGCTTCGCTGAGGCGCGACTATTCGGATGTCGCCGATTGGGCGGGGTCGTTTCGCGGCCGCTGGGTCGTTGTCGTCTGTCAGAAGGGCCGCAAGCTGAGCGAGGGTGTTGCCGCCTTTCTGCGCCTGGCCGGCGTCGAGGCCGAAAATCTCGAAGATGGCTTCGAAGGCTGGCGTGACCTTGGCTTGCCGCTCCTGCCGGCCGAGAAACTGCCTCCGCGCAATACCAATGGCGCGACGCTTTGGGTCACGCGTACCAGACCGAAGATAGACCGGATCGCCTGTCCCTGGCTCATCCGCCGTTTCGTGGATCCGGCCGCCGCATTTCTCTTCGTCGCGGCCCCTGAGGTCGAGGCGGTGGCCGAGCGGTTCGGCGCCACCCCGTTCGATGTCGACGGCGTGTTCTGGAGCCATCGCGGAGAACTCTGCAGCTTCGATGTCATGGTCGAGGAATTCGGCCTGTCGCTGCCGGCCCTGGGCCAGATGGCGAGGATCGTTCGCGGCGCCGATACCGACCGGCTCGACCTCGAACCGCAGGCGGCGGGACTTCTGGCCATATCGCTCGGCCTGTCGCGCATGTATGCCAGCGATCTGGAACAGCTTGATCAGGGCATGCTGATCTATGACGCGCTCTATCGGTGGGCGCGCGACGCGATGGACGAAAAGCACGACTGGGTGGTCCGGGGTGGAAAAGGGTGAGGCGGTGATGGATCGCGCGGTGAAGGACGGGATCGCGGCCACCCCCTCGCTCGGCGAGCTGACCGCGGTGTTCGCGCGGATCGGGGTCCTGAGTTTCGGCGGGCCTGCCGGGCAGATCGGCTTGATGCACCGGATGCTGGTGGAAGAACGGCGCTGGCTTTCGGAAGGACGTTTTCTGCATGCCCTGAACTATTGCATGCTGCTGCCCGGACCGGAGGCGCAGCAGCTCGCCACCTATATCGGCTGGCTGATGTTCGGCGTGCGCGGCGGCATGATTGCAGGCCTTCTCTTCGTGCTGCCGGGGCTTGCCGTCATCATCGCCCTTTCGGCGGCCTACGCTCTCTATCAGGACACGAGCTGGCTGACCGGCCTGTTCTTCGGGCTGAAGGCGGCCGTGCTGGCAATCGTCGTCGAGGCGGTCATCCGCCTGAGCCGCAAGACGCTGAAGAGCCGTTTTCTGGTCGGCATCGCGGCGGCTGCCTTCATCGCGCTGTTCTTTTTCAGCCTGCCGTTTCCGCTGGTCGTGCTTGCGGCCGGGCTTGCCGGTTTTATCGCGGCCCGCAGGGGAGGGCGATCGGCGGATACCGGTTCCGCGGCAATAGAGCTGCCGAAGCGGCCGACGCCGTTGGGGGCTGTCGCCACGCTGGCCCTGTGGATCGCCGTCTGGCAGTTTCCGCTTCTCTTGCTCTGGGTTTTCTCCGCGCCGCAAGGCCTGGCGGTCATGTTCACCTTCTTCTCCAAGATGGCGATGGTGACCTTTGGCGGCGCCTATGCGGTGCTTGCCTATGTGGCGCAGGTGGCGGTCGAGAATTACGGCTGGCTGAAACCCGGCGAGATGCTGGACGGGCTGGCGCTGGCCGAAACGACACCGGGACCGCTCGTCCTGGTGCTTTCATTCGTCGGTTTCCTGGTCGGTTTCCGCGAGGCGGCCGGTCTCGGACCGGTCACCGGCGGTGTGATCGGCGCGCTGCTGGTCGCCTGGGCGACCTTCGTGCCGAGCTTCATCTGGATCTTCGCCGGAGCGCCCTATATCGAGCGGCTGCGGGGCAATCCGGTCCTTTCGGCGGCGCTCTCGGCGATCACCGCCGCGGTCGTCGGCGTCATCCTCAACCTCGCCATCTGGTTCGGCCTGCATGTCCTTTTCCGTGAGGTTGAGCAGATCTCGATCTGGCCGGCAGTCGGCCTGAAGCTTTTCTGGCCGGTCTGGACCACTCTCGATCCGCTCGCCTTTCTGCTCTTCGCGGTCTCGGCTTTCCTGCTGTTCCGCATGAAGATCGGCATGGTGCCCGTGCTCCTTGTCAGTGCGGTCGTTGGCCTTGCCGTCCGCTTTCTGGTTGCGGTCTAGGGACGAGGCGCTGAAAGCCGGCTCCTGCCGGCCCGGCGATGCCGCCGCGGGTTTTCCCTCGAATATCTCTTGTAATCTTTCCGGGGGTTTGCCATGTGACCCGGGACTTGCGAGACGGGAAGAAGACATGGCGAAGCGCATCGGCAATCTGAGCGAAGTGATCGGCGACTACGACGTCGTGCTTTCGGACGTCTGGGGCGTCGTGCATAATGGCGTCGAAGCCTTCCAGCAATCGTGCAAGGCGCTGGCCGCGGCCCGCGAAGCCGGTGCGACGGTCGTGCTGATCACCAATTCCCCGCGCACCGCGCCTGGCGTCATCCAGCAGATGAAACTGCTTGGCGTTCCGGACGGCACCTACGACCGGATCGTCACGTCAGGCGACGTCACCCAGCACCTGATCGTCGATGGCCCGAAAAAGGTCTTTCTGATCGGCCCCGACCGCGATCTCAACCTGTTCGACGGGCTTGGCGTCGAGGTGGTCCCGGCTGACGAGGCCGAATGCATCGTCTGCACCGGTTTCTTCGACGACGAGAAGGAAGTGCCGGAAGATTATACCGACATGCTGACCGCGTTTGCCCGGCGCGACGTGCCCTTCATCTGCGCCAACCCGGATCTCGTCGTCGAGCGCGGCCACAAGATCATCCCCTGTGCCGGCGCGGTTGCGGCCTATTACGAAGATCTGGGCGGCAAGACCCGCGTCGCCGGCAAGCCGCATCGGCCGATCTACGAGGCGGCGATCGCAGCCGCCCGCGAAGCGCACGGCGATTTCCCGATGAGCCGGGTTCTGGCGATCGGCGACGGCATGCCGACCGACGTGCGCGGCGCACTCGCATACGGCCTCGACCTGCTTTATATCAGCGCGGGCATCCATGTCGCCGAATACACGATCAACGGCCAGACCGACGAGGCGATCCTCAACGCCTGGCTGAAGCGGGAAAACGCGACGCCGAAATACTGGATGCCGCGCCTCGCATAGCCCCTGGGCCTGAATGGCCGGAACCGGAATCCGCCGCATGACTGTCTTCCACCGCAACGAGAAGAAGGAACCGCTGCCTGAGGGGTTGCAGGGCGGCGTCATCGCCATCGGCAATTTCGACGGCGTGCATCGCGGCCATCGCAGCGTGCTGGAACGGGCGCTGACGCTTGCCGAAGAGCGCGGCGTGCCGGCCCTGGTACTGACCTTCGAACCCCATCCGCGCACCGTTTTCCGCCCGGAAGAACCGGTGTTCCGGCTGACGCCCGCGCCGCTCAAGGCCCGGCTGCTCGAAGCCATGGGTTTCCGCTCGGTGATCGAATATCCCTTCACCCCGGACTTTGCGACCCGCTCGGCGGAAGAATTCATCCAGACCATCCTGGTCGACTGGCTCTCCGCCAGCGCCGTCGTGACCGGCTTCGATTTCCATTTCGGCAAGGGCAGGGAGGGCGGCCCGGCGTTCCTGATGGCCTCCGGTGCCAAACACGGCTTCAACGTCCAGCTCGTCGACGCCTTCCGCGATGAAAATGCCGAGGTGATCTCGTCGAGCCGCATCCGCGACCTGCTGGCGCAAGGCGATGTATCGGCAGCGGCCGGCCTGCTCGGTTACCGCTATACGCTCGAGGCGGAAGTGATCGGCGGCGAAAAACTCGGCCGCCAGCTCGGCTTCCCGACCGCCAACATGCAGCTTCCCCCGGAGGCCGAATTGAAGGCCGGCATCTACGCCGTGCGTTTCCGCCGCCCGGACGGCACGCTGTTCGACGGCGTCGCCAGCTACGGCCGCCGCCCGACGGTGATCGAGAACGGGGCACCGCTGCTCGAAACTTACCTGTTCGATTTTTCCGGCAGCCTTTACGGCGAGACCTGTTCCGTCTCCTTCTTCGGCCACCTGCGCGACGAACTGAAATTCGACGGGCTCGATCCGCTGGTTGCCCAGATCAGACGCGACGAGGAGGAGGCGCGGGGGCTGCTGTCCGGTGTGCGGCCGCTTGGAGAGCTGGACGCCAAGATCGCGTTTTGAGGGGTTAGCGGCGGCTCAGCGGAAACCGTCCTGGATCGTCCTGCCAGGGATCGAAGATTGCCGCGCCGGATG
>Ga0209051_1001340_pt1 | contig 21401 bp, 15 predicted proteins | sample AraplaCvi_mMS_r2_2_FD_184286 | JGI IMG/M metagenome (GOLD analysis project Ga0209051, IMG submission 184286) | Arabidopsis root microbial communities from North Carolina, USA - plate scrape MF_Cvi_mMS_r2 (SPAdes) (version 2) | ecosystem: Host-associated > Plants > Roots > Endosphere | place...
CGGGGTGATTCGCGGACTGGCGTCCTACGGCGCCAAGCGCGGCGACATGCAGGGCCGGCTCATCGCCGATCCCGCGGTACGGGCCGATCCCGGCGGCTTCGCCGACGAACTGCGCACGCACGGTCCTCTGGTCCGCGGCCGCGCCGCGTGGCTCACCGCCGACCACGCACTGGCCCACCAACTTCTGCGGTCCGACGACTTCTCCGTCACCGCGATTGGCAAGACCCTGCCCGGACCGCTGGGCTGGCTGGAGCAGAAGACCACCGTCAAGGGGAGACTGCACCCGCTGCTCCCGCCGTCGATGCTGTCGGTCGAACCACCGGAGCACACCCGCTACCGCAAGACGGTGTCGTCGGTGTTCACCACCAGAGCCGTTGCGGCGCTACGGGAAAGGGTGCAGCAGGCGGCCGTCGACCTGCTCGATCGCGTCGAGGCGGGCCCGGCCGACCGCGTCGACGTGGTCGACGCCTACTGCGCCCAGTTGCCGGTCACGGTCATCGGAGACATCCTCGGCGTGCCCGACCACGACCGGCCCCGGATTCTCGAGTTCGGCGAGCTGGCGGCCCCGAGTCTCGACGTCGGCTTGTCGTGGGACCAGTATCTGCGCGTGGAGCGCGGCCTCGACGGCTTCAACACCTGGCTCGCGCAGCACCTGGGCCACCTCAAGCGTCATCCCGGTGACGACCTGATGAGCCAGATCATCGCCGCCGGGGACGAGGGGACGCGGCTCGACGACGAGGAGCTGCGCGCGACCGCCGGTCTGGTGCTCGCCGCAGGGTTCGAGACCACGGTCAACCTGCTGGGCAACGGGATTCGGATTCTGCTCGAGCATCCCGACCAGTTGGCGATGCTCCGAGACGATCCCGAGCTGTGGCCGGGTGCGGTCGAGGAAATCCTGCGGCTGGAGTCGCCGGTGCAGCTGAGTGCCCGCATCGCCCGCGTCGACGCCGAGGTCGCGGGGCGCGAGATCGCCGCAGGCGAGCTCGTCATCCTGTACCTCGCCGGAGCCAATCGCGATCCCGCGGTGTTCGAGGACCCGCACCGCTTCGACGTGACCCGCGACAACGCCGGCAAGCACCTCTCGTTCTCCGGCGGCCGGCACTTCTGCCTCGGCGCGGCGTTGGCCCGTGCGGAGGGCGAGGTGGGACTTCGGGCGTTCTTCGAGCGCTACCCGGACGCGCGACTCGCCGGGGACGGCAGTCGTCGCGATACGCGGGTGTTGCGCGGGTGGGCGACGTTGCCGATCACGCTCGGCGAGGCCCGCGCGGCGGTACCTTCTTAGGCGTGGACTTCCGTGCAACGCTGCTCGGGGAGACCCGGGCCCTCGGTGACGTCATCCGCACCGCCGACCCCGAGACCCCGGTGCCGTCCTGCCCCGGCTGGACGATGAACCAATTGCTCAAACACGTCGGACGTGGCCACCTGTGGTCGGCGCAGATCATCGCCGAGCGTCGGCACGAGCCGCTCGACCCCCGCGACGTCCGGGGAGGCAAGCCGCCCGGTGACACCGACGGTGCCGTCGACTGGCTCAACGCCGGGGCCCAGGCGGTGATCGACGCCGTCGACCGCGTGGGTGCCGAGACACGGGTGTGGACGTTCAACGGGCCCAAGCCGGCTGGGTGGTGGATCCGCCGCCGGGTACACGAGGCGACCGTCCACCGCGCCGACGCGGTCTTGGCGCTCGGCGGTACCTACGAGCTGCCCGCCGAGCTCGCCGGCGACGGCATCAGCGAATGGATCACCCTCGCCGCGGCCGGCGCCGATCGCCGAAACCCTCCGCTGCCGCGGGGGACGACGCTGCACCTGCACGCCACCGACGACGGCCTGGGCCCGACGGGGGAGTGGACGATCACCAACGACGAGGACGGTCTGGGCTGGTCGCACGCCCACGCCAAGGGTGAGGCGGCGGTGCGCGGCAGCGCGGTCGACCTGTTCCTGGCCTTGACCCGGCGCCGCACCATCGCCGACGGCGGTCTCGAGGTGTTCGGCGACGAGGCGGTCTGGGACACCTGGCTCGCCGCCACCCCGTTCTAGGCCTTCTGGGTCTGCGGGGTCGCGAGCACGGCGGCGATGCCCGTCGTCAGCGGTACCGACAGGGCCAGCGCGATGCCGCCGACCGCCGACCGCGTGACCTCGATGGCCACGCTCTCACTGGTCAGCACGTCGCTCAGCGACCGGTTGGCGACGCTGAACAGCAGCAGCAGCGGCAGCGCGCTGCCGGCGTACGCCAAGACCAAGGTGTAGACGGTGCTGGCGATGTGGTCGCGGCCGACGCGCATCGCGCCGGTGAAGATGGCCCGACGGTTGGCGCCGTGCTCGGCGATCTCGAAGGCCGTCGACGCCTGGGTGACGGTCACGTCGTTGAGCACGCCGAGGGAGCCGATGATGAAGCCGGCGAGCAGCAGGCCGGTGATCGAGACGTTGCCCAGGTAGGCGGCGACCTCGTTGTTCTGATCCTCGGAGAGGCCGGTCAGATGTACCACTTCGATTGTCGCCCAGGACAATCCGGCCGCGAGTAGCAGCGCGGTCAGGGTGCCGAGCAGCGCGGCGCTGGTGCGCAGGCTCACGCCGTGCGCGAGGTAGATGACGGCGTAGAGGATTGCCCCGGACGCCACCAGGGACACGGGGACGGCCGGGGCCCCGTCGCGCAGGGCGGGCAACAGGAACACCATCAGGACGCCGAACGCGACGGCGATGCCGACGATCGCACGCAGCCCGCGCCACCGGGCCACCGCGACGACCACGATCGCGAACAGGGCGGCCACGATCCCCAGCGGCCAACTGCGCTCGAAGTCGTAGAAGGCGTACGTCGTGGTGCCGTTCTGGTCGACCTGTCTGCTGATGCGGACGTCGTCGCCGACGGCGAGACTCGGCTGGCCGGGGCCCCCGCTGAACTCCAACAGGGTGTCGGCGCCCGTGTTCGGACCCGACCCGATCTCGACGAGGGATTGGACGCACTCCCCGCCGCCGGGCTGGGCTGCGACCGGGGCCGACGTCAGCACCCCGCCCGCCGACGGGCTGCCGCACGGGCCCTGTGCGCTGGACACCACCCGTCCGGACTCCGTCGTGACGGCACCGCCCGCGGCGTTCTGGAACGGCAGGGGGACGTCGACGCTCTGGTGGCTCGGCCACAACAGCGCCATGCCCACGAGGACCGCCACCCCGATCGCGACGAGCAGTCCGACCACGATCTTGGCCGCGATCGGGCCGAGTGGCGCTGGGCCGGAGGACATCGAGTGCGAGTGCGAATGCGCCACCCGGACAGGGTAGAGGTGACCCTCGTGCGAAGAGTGTGCCCCAGGTCGGCGCCGTCGCGGGATGATCGGTGACGTGCGGCTCCTGTGGTGGTGTGGTCTGGGGTGTTGGTCGGTGGCGTTGGTCTGGCACTTCATCAGGCCGCCGTCCCTGTGGCTGCTGGACCTGGCGGTGCAACCGCTGACGGTGGTGCTCTACGTGTTCGGCTTCGGGGCGGTGGTCGTCGCGCTCGTCGCGGATCGGCGCCGGACGGCCCTGCTGACCGTGGTCCCGGTGATGGTCGTCGTCACCGCGATGGTGAACCCGGTGTGGCGGGTGGCGCCACGCATGTGGTTCGCGATGCACCGCCCGCTGTTCGACATGGCGCTCGCGACCGACCCCGGAAATCTCTACTACGGCAACGCCTTGCCGCTGCCGCTGCGGTTTCTGAGCTCCGAGGGCCGGGTGTCCGAGCAAGAGGGCAGCCGCTTCTTCCCGCAGTGGGTCGGCATCCCGGACGACGCCGGCGGGTATCTGTTCAACCCGGCGCGCTCTCCCCGCGGAGTCGACCTCTACGGTTCGCCGTGCAGCGACCCCGTGGACCTGGGGGAGGGCTGGTGGATGTGCGGACTGGCCGACACGGGGTGGTGACTACCTACTGCCGGTAGCTCGCCAGGAAGTTGCCGAGCCGGTCCACGGCGTTGGAGAGGTCACGGGCCCACGGCAGCGTCACGATGCGAAGGTGATCTGGTGCGGGCCAATTGAATCCGGTGCCCTGCACCACCAGGATCTTCTCCTGGAGCAGCAGGTCGAGCACCAACTGCTCGTCGTCGTGGATGTCGTGCACCTCGGGGTCGAGGCGAGGGAACGCGTAGAGCGCGCCCTGCGGTTTCACGCAGGACACCCCGGGAATCTCGTTGAGCTTGCTCCAGGCGACGTCGCGCTGCTCCAGCAGCCGGCCACCGGGCAGGACCAGGTCGTCGATGCTCTGATGGCCGCCCAGGGCCACCTGGATGGCATGCTGCGCAGGCACATTCGGGCACAGCCGCATGTTGGACAGGAGATTGATGCCTTCCAGGAAGCTGGCCGCGTGCTCCTTGGGGCCGGTGATCGCCAGCCAGCCGGAGCGGTATCCCGCCACGCGGTAGGCCTTCGACAATCCGTTGAACGTCAGGCAGAGCTGATCGGGGGCCACCGACGCCATCGCGACGTGCTCGGCGTCGTCGTAGAGGATCTTGTCGTAGATCTCGTCGGCCAGCAGCAGCAGCTGATACTTGCGGGCCAAGTCCGCGATCTGCTGCAGGTTTTCGCGGGTGTACACGGCACCGGTCGGGTTGTTCGGATTGATGACCACCAGCGCCTTGGTGCGTTCGGTGATCTTCGACTCCATGTCGGCGATGTCGGGCATCCAGCCCTGCGTCTCGTCGCACAGGTAGTGCACGGGCGTTCCGCCCGCCAGCGCCGTCGACGCCGTCCACAGCGGATAGTCCGGTGCGGGAATCAACACCTGGTCGCCGTTGTCCAGCAGGGCCTGCAGCGTCATCGTGATGAGTTCGGAGACGCCGTTGCCGAGGTAGACGTCGTCGACGTCGAGGTACGGGAACCCGTCCACCAGTTCGTATTTGGTGACCACTGCCCGTCGGGCCGAGACGATGCCCTTGGAGTCGGAGTAGCCCTGGGCGTACGGGAGTGCCTGGATCATGTCGCGCATGATGACGTCGGGGGCCTCGAAGCCGAACGGGGCGGGATTGCCGATGTTCAGCTTGAGGATGCGATGGCCGTCCGACTCGAGCCGCGCCGCGTGCTGGTGCACGGGTCCACGAATCTCGTAGAGGACGTCCTGCAGCTTCGTGGACTGCGCGAACGTGCGTTGCCGTGGCTGATTGCTCGTATGCCAAGGCACCTGGTGGGTACTCACGCCGTCAAGTCTCCCATGGCTGTTCAAGCGCATTTTGCTGCCCGACGCCCCTCGCGCGGGCCGAATGCGGACTCGGTTCGGACACGACCCGGTACATCCTGGCCACGGTCCCATGATTTGCGCCCAGGTGGCTGTTAACTTGCTGAGTCGGCAACGGTCGGAAGGCGCAGAGATGAAGCTGGTAGTCACACGCACGCTGGCCTCGGCCGCGGCGATCATGGCCGTTGCCACCGGCGTGGCGTCGCAGGCCCTCGCCGATCCGCCGTTGCTCAACGGCACGTACTCCGGCGGTGACGTCCTCAACCTCTGGACGATCGCCACGACGTGCGGCCCCACCGGATGCGCGGGCACCGTGTCGAGCAATCAGGGCTGGACCGTGCCGGCGACGTTCGCCGACGGGATGTGGGACTTCCGGATCACCAAGCCCGACGGCGCCATCTGCGCCGACGGCAGCTACGCGCCCGCCTACATCTCGCTGACCCTCGACCCGGCGACGCTGGCCGGCACGATCACCACCGACTCCAACTACGACTGCCCCGGCGGCACGATCACCCAGGCCCCGTTTCAGCTTCATCAGGTGAGCTGACGACCAGTCCGCGGCGCTGAGCCGGCCGACGCGCCGGTCAGCGCTTTCCGGGACGGCGGACTCCCGGTGCGATGCCCAAGCCCTTCACCGGCGCCTCGGGTTCGGTGGGGGTGGCCTCGGCGGCGGGTTCGGAGGTCGGTTCGGGAGCCGGGTCGGTGGCCGGTTCCGGCGTCGGCTCGGATGCGGTGGCTCCGTTGGACTCGGGTTGCGGCGCAACCGGTTCCGCCGGCTTGGCCGCCCGCTTGCTTCCCGGCCGGCGGGCAATCGCCAGACCCTTCACGGCGGGCTCGGGCTTGTCGAGTCCGAGATCCGAATCGGCGGAGTCCTCGGGATCTGTACCGGCCCTTGCCTCGTCGGGTGTGACGTTCGCCGGTTGCACGACCGTGGAATCGCCCTCGTGCGGTGCCTCCGACGCTGCCGGCGCGGCCTTCTTGCTGCCGGGGCGCTTGGCGATGGCCAGACCCTTGACCGGCGCCTCAGCGGCGGGGGCTGCCGCGGGAGCGGGTGCTGCCGCGGCGGGTGCGGTGTCGGCGGCCGGGGCAGCGGTCTTCTTGCTGCCCGGCTTCTTGGCGATGGCCAGACCCTTGACCGGCGCCTCGGCGGCGGGTGCCGCAGCGGGCGCTTCAGCCGGTGCTTCCGCGGGTGCGGTCTCGGCCTTGGCGGCGGGTTTGCGACCCGGCTTCTTGGCGATGGTCAGACCGCCCTTGACCGGTGCCGCGGGGGCCTCCGTCGTCGCCGTCTCGGCCTCGGCCACCGGTGTGGCCACTTCCTCGGCGACGGCCGGCTCGGCTTCGGCGGGCGCCTGCTCCTCGCGCTCCGCCACGCGTGCGGCGAAGGCCTTTGCCGCGGAACCCTTTTCGGGCAGCGCGATCGAGTCCTTGTCCAGCGAGGCGAGCAGCAGCTGAGCCACGTCGAGGACCTCGGCCTCCTTGCCCATCTCCTCGGCGCGGTCACCGACGCCGTCGGTCATCATGACGCGGCAGAACGGGCAGCCGGTCGCGATCTTCGAGGCGTTGGTGTTCAGCGCTTCCTCGGCACGCTCGTGGTTGACGCGCTTGCCGATGTGCTCTTCCATCCACATCCGTGCGCCACCGGCGCCACAGCACAGACCGCGGTCGGCGTGGCGCGGCATCTCGGTCAGCGTCGCGCCGGAGGCACCGATGAGTTCACGCGGAGCCGAGTACTCCTTGTTGTGCCGGCCCAGGAAGCACGGGTCGTGGTAGGTCACGTCCTGGCCGACCGGCTTGACGGCCACCAGCTTCTTGTCGCGGACCAGGCGGTTGAGCAGCTGAGTGTGGTGCACGACGGTGTAGTTGCTGCCCAGCTGCGGGTACTCGCGGCCGATGGTGTTGAAGCAGTGCGGGCAGGTCGCGATGATCTTGCGGTCGACGGTTTCGACGCCCTCGAAGACCCCGTTGATGGTCTCGACGTTCTGGGCGGCCAACTGCTGGAACAGGAACTCGTTGCCCGCACGACGGGCGGAGTCACCGGTGCAGGTCTCGCCGCTGCCCAGGACCAGGAACTTCACGCCCGCGGTCGCGAGCAATTCGGCGACGGCCTTGGTGGTCTTCTTGGCGCGGTCCTCCAGGGCGCCGGCGCAGCCGACCCAGAAGAGGTACTCGAAGCCGTCGAAGGAGTCGACGTCCTCGCCGTAGACGGGCACGTCGAAGTCGACCTCGTCGATCCACTTGGTGCGTTCCTTGGCGCTCTGGCCCCATGGGTTGCCGGCGCGCTCGAGGTTCTTGAACAGTCCGTTGAGCTCGGCGGGGAACTCCGACTCGACCATGACCTGGTAGCGGCGCATGTCGACGATGTGGTCGATGTGCTCGATGTCGACGGGGCACTGCTCGACGCAGGCGCCACAGTTGGTGCAGGACCACAGGACGTCGGGGTCGATGACGCCGCCCTGCTCCAGGGTGCCGACGAGTGGGCGCGTGGCCTGCTCGGGGCCGGAGCCGAGGACGCGCTCGAAGCCCGACTCGGGCACGTGGTGGACGTCGGCGTGCTTCTCGCCCTTGAGGTCCTCGCCGAGGCCGCCCTCGGGGGTGTTCTCCAGCGGCGACTCCGACTGGCCGAGGATGTAGGGCGCCTTGGCGAACAGGTGGTCGCGCAGGTTCATGATGACGAGCTTGGGAGACAACGGCTTTCCGGTGTTCCAGGCCGGGCACTGCGACTGGCAGCGACCACACTCGGTACACGTCGTGAAGTCGAGGTAGCCCTTCCAGGTGAAGTCCTCGATCTTGCCGCGGCCGAGCACCGCGTCCTCGGCGGGATCCTCGAAGTCGATGTACTCGCGGTTGTACTCCATGGGCAGCAGCGGGCCGAGGCCGTTGGGCAGGCGCTTGAACGTCACGTTGACCGGTGCGAGGCCGATGTGAAGGTGCTTGGAGTGCAACACGATCAGCAGGAAGACGAGCATGACGCCGATGTGGAGCAGCAGCGCCACGGTCTCGATGATCTCGTTGACGCCGTGGCCGAGCGGCTCGAGTGCGGCGCCGATGGAGTGCGAGAAGAACGCGCCCCAGCCGTAGGGCAGGTTGCCGGTGGCGACGGCCGCGCCGCGGAACAGCGCGTAGGTCCAGACGACGTTGAAGATCATGAAGAGGATCAGCCAGGCGCCGCCGGTGTGCGAACCGTAGAAGCGGGAGTCGCGGCCGTACTCCTTGGGCTCCGACCGCAGCCGGATGATCGAGAAGACGACGATGCCGAGCAGCACGGCAAGCGCGAAGAAGTCCTGCAGGAAGCCGAGCAGGTCCCAGTGTCCGACGAACGGGATGGCGAACTTCGGGTTGAACAGGACGCCGTAGGCCTCGAGGTACACGGTGGACAGGACGAAGAAGCCCCACATGGTGAAGAAGTGGGCGATGCCGGGAATCGACCAGCTCAGCAACTTCTTCTGCCCGAGTACCTCGGTGAACTGCGTGGTGATGCGCGCCTTGAGGTTGTCCTTGCGGGCTTCCTCGTCGATCGTGGGCTGGCCCGAGCGGATCAGGTTGGTGAGGAACAGCACGCGTTTGGCGGCGAACGCCAACACGATTGCCGTCAACAAGAGGCCAAGGGTCAGCCTGATCAGAGTCTGCGTGTCCACGCGTTCCTCCCGGGTTGAAGTTACCGCCCAGTAAGGTAACTGGTTACCGATGGGTAACTTACGCTGAATACCAGCTCATAGTGGCATCCGCGGCTTTCCTGACGCTACGAAGGTTGACCTAACCTACCGGTTGGTTGCCTGGACGTCGGCTGCTAGTGCGCTCGTCGTGAGCGGTGCGTCCATCGCCGCTGTGTCAGTGGTCACATCCCGCTGCGGTTAGCCCGCCGTCCCGAGGATGGCCCGCAGCATGGAGATCAGCTCCGACCGTGACTCGGCTCCCAGACGGCGCCTGATGCGCGCCACGTGGTGCTCGACGGTCTTGGCCGAGATGAACAGCTGGCTGCCGATGTCCCGGTACGGCATGCCCTGCAACAGCAGCTCGGCCACCTCGCGCTCCCGATCCGACAGCCGAGGCTCCCGCGTCGTCGAGGCAGCCGGTCGAGGCGTGGCCGCGGCGGGCATCTCCGCGACGTCGCCGCCGTCGGTGGGTCCCCCGATGGCGAACTTGAGGTCGCGCGCCAGCTGCAGCATCGCCCCGGACACCTTGCCGTCGGGGGTGTGCAACGCGGCCTGGCTGGCCAGCCGGGTGGCGTCCCACGTCAGGCCGAATTGCGTCAGGGAGCGCGCGGCCGCGGTCACCTCGTCGGCGTCGACGTGGTTGGCCAGCACCCGCAACCACGTGCGACCCGCGGTCGCCAGGGCTCGCGCGAAGGAGCTGTGGGCGGCCGCCGCGGTCAACGCCTGGCCGTGGGGTGCCACCGCCGCGGGCGATTTCGCGAGGATGCCGGCGTGCACCCCCGACCAGTGCAGCGGTACCGACCACAGGGCCGGATTGCCAAGGGCGTCAAGCAGAGTGAAGGCCTCGTCGATGGCGGGTTTGATCAGGTCGACCTGCCGCAGGCGCGCGGCGGCCACCCACAGCTCACCGAGCGGCAGCAGGGCGTAGAGGTCCACGGAGTACTCGGTAAGCACCTCCATGGCCGCATACCAATGCTTCTGGACGGCGCCGCCGTCGCCCGCGCGCCGGGCGACGGCAGTCTGCAGCGCGGCGGCCCACAGCGCGTCCCGGCGGTGCAGGTCCACGCCGTCGACCGCGACCGCATCGGCCGCGGCGGCGGTCAACTGGCCGTCCAGCATGCGGGCCCAGCCGAGAAGCAGGGCGTGCCGCCTGGCGACGAAGCCCTCGTCGGCCCCGGTGCCCCGCACCGCCCTCCCGATGACGCTGCGAGCCCGCACCGAGTCGCCGCCGTGCATCGCCACCAAGGTCACCAGCGCCGACGACGTGTCGGGGGTGACGGTGACCGAGGTCTGTTCCGTCACCGACTGCGCCAACCGCGCGATGGCCGCCGGCGGGCTGCCGTCGACGGTCAGCAACAAGCCCTCGGCGACGGCGCGCGCCGCGCGGGCGGTCGACGTCGGTGGGCCGGCGGCGTCGGCGCTCGACGCCGCCCGGGCCGTCGCGACGTCCCCGACGCCGAGCGCGGCCACGACCGCAGCCGCCCCCACGACGGCGTCGGGGTACGGACCGAGCCAGCGAACGAGTTCGGCCGCCTGGGCGGCGCGGCCGTCGTGCAGCGCGACGCTGGCCGCGATTCGGACCGCCGCGGCCCGCTCGGCGGCCGACTCGGACCCGAGCAGCTCGTCGGCCAGCCGGCCCGCCGTCGCACAGTCCCCGGTCAACGCCAGCGCGTCGGCCAGTGTGGTGCTGAGCTCGCTCGCCCCGACCGTGGTGGCTGCGCGGTACAGCCGGGCGGCCTTGGCGGGCCGGTCCTGGTTTCGGGTGGCGAGCTCGATCAGCGCCGCCGCCAGCCGGGCGTCGCGCAGGCCGTGCTCGGCCAGCCGCAGGGCCAGGTCGGTCGAGAGCGTCGACTGCTCGAGTTGCGTTCGCAGCAGCGACGTTTCGACCTGGTGGTGGCGGGCTGCACCGATGATCTGGGCAACGCTCTGATGCAGTGCGACGGTGAACGCCTGGCGGTGCGCGGGGGCGATCAACCCGCTGGCCCTGGCGACGTCGACCAGGCGCTGCGCCTCGTCCTGGGGCACCCCCAACGCGGCGGCGACGTCATCCGGGCCGAGCTCCTGGCTCAGCGACGACAGCAGAAGGGTGTCGAGCACGGGTTCGTCCACCCGGCGCAACCGCTCGATCAACGCCACCGTGGCGGCGCGGGCGATCGCGTCCGCCGCCGACGCGCCGTCCCCGGACGCGACCGCGGCCAGCGCGGGCCGGACCAGGAAGGGCAGGCCTGCGCTGGCCGCCATCGTGTCCCTGATCAGCTCCGCAGGCGGTGGTGCGCCGAGCGTCTCGGCGGCGAGGTGGTGCACCTCGGACGGTGTCAGCGGAGCCAGAACGACGACGGGAGCCTCGCGGGCCATCGCGGTGCGCAGCGCCGAGAGTGCGCTCTGGTGTGACATCGGCTCGGCCGCGACGACGACCGTGGCGCCGGGGTCGCCGACCTGCTCGGCCAATCGCTCCAGCTCCTGCGCGCCGAGGAGGTGGGCGTCGTCGACCACGACGGCCGCGCCGGGCGGGTCGCCCCCGCGCAGGGGCCGGGCGACGACGGTCACGCCGGCCGCGCGCAGTGCCGCACGAATCTCGGCCAGCAGCATGGTCTTCCCGGTACCCACCCCGCCGGTGACCAGGACCTTCGCGGGCTCGGTCGGCGACGACAGCCAGGTCGCGACCGCGTCGCTGACGGCCATTGGTTCGCGGCCGGCTACGGCGCGATCACCGGAGTCGTGGCCGTCTCGGGCGGGGGCGCCACCGTGGTCGGCGTCACGGGAGCCTGCGTGGTCGTGACGGGCGGCTGCGTCGTCGTGACCGGGGGCTGGGTCGTCGTGGTGGTGGGTGGCGCAGTCGTCGTCGTGGTCGTCGTCGGCGGGGTCGTCGTCGTGGTCGTCGTGGTGGTGGTCGTAGTGGTCGTCGTCGTCGTGGTGGTGGTGGTGGGCGACGTGGTGGTCGTGGTGCTCGTCGGTGACGTGGACGACGAGTCGGACGACTGCGAGTTCGACACCGTGGTGGTGCTGCTCGGCGCGGCGCTCTGCTGCGTCGACGTCCGAGTCGACAGGCTGGTGGTGACCAGGCCGTTGGCCCCGGTCGAGGAAATGGTGACGACCTCGGTGACGGTGCCGCTGTCGGTCGAGTTGCCGGTCAGCTGCACCGCGGCGAACCCGCCGACGGCCAGCAGCGCGGCGGCAGCGGCGGCGCCGAAGAGGATCGGCGGCCGCTTGTACCAGGGCAGGGGCTCGGAATCAGGCCGGTCGTCCTCCTCCTCGTGGGCGAAGGCCATCTCGGGCCGGGCCCCCGTCGACGAGTACTCCGAGCTGTACTCGCCCCCGGCGTAGGGCATCGGCTCGCCGGCGGGCACGTCGTCGTCCTGCGACCACGCGAGCGCACCCGAGTCGCCCGCATTGGGAGGGCCGGGCGGCGCACCGGCGGCCCATCCCATCGTCGGAGCCAAGCCCGTCGACGCGTCGACTGTCGGGGCCAGGCCGGTGGGCGCCATGCCGGTCTGGGCGTCGTCGAACCCGAGCGCCCCGACCACCGCGGCGCCCGCCGCGATCGACAGCACCGGGACCGGCGCCGTGACGACCGGGGCGCGAAACTGCTCCGAGAGCCGCTGCGTGACGAGGGGAATGGCAGCGCCGCCGCCAACCGTGGCGACCGCCGAGATGCTCGCCAGCGGAATTCGGTAGCGCTGCAACGTGTCCGAGATGGCCGCCAGGAGACCCGCCATCGGCGCCTCGAGGAGACCCTCGAGTTCGGGCCGCGTGATGCGGACGTCCGACGAGTAGCCGGGGACCTCGGCCTGGATCACGGTGGCGGTGTCGGCGGACAACCGCTCCTTGGCGTTGCGGCATTCCTCGCGAAGGCGGCTCAGCGATCCGACGGCGGCGGTGCTGCCGGTGTCGGCCGGGTTGGCGTCCGCGATTCCCGTGACGACGTGGTTGAGCAGCGCCTGGTCGACGAGGTCGCCGGAGAAGTCCTGGTATCTCACCGTGGTGCCGATGACGGCCAGCCCGGCCGCCGCGTCGGCCAGCGTGATGCTGGTGCCGCCGCCGCCGAGGTCGCACAGCAGCACCACGCCTTGCGACGGCAGCCCGGGCGCCGCCCGCAGGCCTTCGAGCGCGGCGACGGAATCGGGGACGAGCGTCGCGGGAACTCCGCCGGGGGACAGGGCTGGCTTCGCGCGGAGCGCGTTGCGCAGGGCGCCGAGCGGTCCCGGGCCCCAGTGCGCGGGCACGGCGATCGTGACCGGTGCGCCGCCGCCGACCTCGCGGGCCATCACGTCGAGTGCTTCGGCCAGGACGATCTCGCCACGATGGGACGAGCCGTCCGCCGCCACCAGCGGCACCGGATCGCCAACCCGCTCGACGAATCCCGCCAGGACCAGCCCCGGCTGGTTGGGCCCCGGGAACACGCCGACCTCGGGGGCGCGGTCGGGGTACACGACGAGGACCGATCGTCGCGTGACCGGAGCGGACCCTACGCGGGCCGCCACCAGATTCGTGGAGCCGACGGAGAATCCGAGTGGTGCTGTCATGTCCCGTGGTTCGCTCATGTCCCGCTATTCCTCGTGAAGACGCGCATCCCTGGGGGATCGGAGAAAATCAGCACTCACCATAGCGGCGTGCCACCGGGTCGTGGGTTACATCCCCCTAACGATTGCGAACCCCTAATGCGTCGGCCCCTAATGCCCTTCCCTCTCGGGTGGTGTCAGCACCGATGACCGCACCGGTCGGCGTCGATAACATTCGAGCTGAACCATGGCCGCCGCTCCGACGCGTCGGCTTCAGATCGACACCCGAGCAGAGAGAAGGAGGTGCGTCGTGGCGAACTCCCTCCTCGACTTCGTGATGTCGTTGGTCCGCGATCCGGACGCTGCGGCTCACTACGCGGCCAACCCCGCCCAGACGATCGCCGACGCCAACCTGACCGACGTCACCCATGTGGACGTCGACAACCTGATCCCGGTCGTCGCCGAGTCGCTGTCGTCGCCCGTGTCGCCGACCGGTGTTCCGGCCGGCGCCGACACCCTGCTCGACTCGGCCCACAACGTGTGGGCCAGCGGCGCGGCCACCGCTGCCTTCGACGCCTTCGACGACCACCTTCCCATCCAGGGAAGCGACGTCGTCGCAGATCACGTGCCCGCGGTGGCCAACGTCATCGAGCTGCCGGAGGATTCCACGCCGACCATCGTGGACCACGGCATCGACGACATGGGCGTGCCCGCGGTCGACGCCAACGGACTCGACGACTTGCAGCTGTCTGCCGTGCACGACGCGGTCGACACCACCGACCTGAGCCAGCACGACGTCACGGGCTCGCTCGAGGACCATCTCGACCACCCGCACGACCCGGGATTCGACATCTTCACCTGACCCCGGGGCCTTGAAGCCTGACACGATTCGCGACAGCGCGGCCAGCAATGGCCGCGCTGTCGTCGTTTCGGTGCAGGTCAGTGGCGTGCAATCCGATCCCTGTGGGGATCCCCTAATCCCCTAACGGTCACCCCTAGGGCACCCCTCAACGACGTGGGGGAGCGAGGGGTCGCGTCCCCGTTTCCGGGGCTCCGGCGGGCCCATAACGTAGTGGACAGATCGCCGGAGGCTCGGCGACACGACCTGACAACCACCATCGGAAGGCATTCCCATGACGAACCTCCTCGACTACATCCTCGACCTGTTCCGCAGCCCGGCAGTCGCCGCCAACTACGTCTCCGACCCCGAGGGCGCGCTGCGCTCCGTCGGCCTGCAGAACGTCAGCGCCCAGCAGTTCGCCGCCGTGGCCGCCTCGGCCGCGCCCGCCGGTGTGCTGCTCGGTGGCGGCGACCCGGTCTACGGACTGCAGAACGCGGTCGCGAGCTACCACAACATCCCCGCGGCGTTCTCCCCGCAGACGGCGTTCTCGCCGCAGACCGACCTGGCGAGCAACAACGACACCCAGCTGGCCAGCAACAACGACACCTCGCTGCTCAGCCCCGACCAGCACGCGGGCTCCAACGCCCAGCAGGGCGCGTTCAACCTCGGGTTCGGCGACATCACCCTGGGTGACAAGACCAGCAACAGCGCCACCAACGGCGGCGTCGTGAACACCGGCTCGGCCGGCCACATCGACACCACCAGCGTCAACGGCGACGGCAACGTCGTCGGCGAGGGCAACAGTGCCAACACGGGTTACATCGGCGGCGGCAGCCACTCGCCGATCATCATCGGCGAGGGCAACGACACCAAGGTCACCGACACCTCGCAGCACTCGGGTGGCGACATCATCACCGGCAACGAGGGCACCGTCATCAAGGACAACGACATGTCCGGCGGACACGGTGGCAGCGCCGGCGCCAGCGGCGGCTCCAGCGGTGGTGGTCTGCTCGGCGTCGGCATCGGAAACGGTGGCAACGAGGCCAACGCAGGCAACGGCGGCAGCGGCGGGTCGATCATCGTCAACGACACGTCCTCGCACTCGGCCAACACCACCGTGGGCGGCAACCAGACCACCGCCGGTGGCGACCTGGGCAGCGGCAACCACACCGACAACTCGGTCAACACCCACGTGTCCACCGAGACCGAGACCCACACCGACGACTCGGTCAACACCCACGTCGACGACCACAGCTTCACCAGCAACGTGGCCTCGGGCAACTCGACCGACATCGCCTCGCACAACGACACCGATCTGGCGTCGCACAACGATTCGCACCTCGGCTTCTAGCCGATCACCACGACTGGCGGGGACTCCCTTGGGGGTCCCCGCCAGTTCCACGCCTACGGTGGACCGCGGCGGAAGAGGATGAGATGACCCAACCGAACGACCCTCGCAAAGTGAAGGTCATCGTCGAGTTGATCGACCACAGCACCAAGATCGCCGAGGCCTACGACCGCGGCGACCTGGTCGAGCGACTCGCCACGGCCAAGGAGCGCATCAGCGACCCGCAGGTACGCGTCGTCATCGCGGGCCAGCTCAAGCAGGGCAAGAGTCAACTGCTCAACTCGCTGCTGAACGTGCCCGTCGCCCGCGTCGGCGACGACGAGACCACCACGATGGCGACCGTGGTGTCCTACGGCGAGGAGGCCACGGCCCGGCTGATCGTGGCACGGGGCGAGGGCGCCGAGCCCGAGGCGGTGGAGATTCCGATGGCCGACGTCCGCAACGACCTGCGCCGGGCGCCGCAGGCCGGCGGCCGCGAGGTGCTGCGCGTGGAGGTCACCGCGCCCAGCCCGCTGCTGAAGAACGGCCTGGCGTTCGTGGACACCCCGGGCGTCGGCGGCCACGGGCAGCCGCACCTCTCGGCGACGCTGGGGCTGCTGCCCGACGCCGACGCGGTGCTGATGGTGAGTGACACCAGCCAGGAATTCACCGAGCCCGAGATGACGTTCATTCGCCAGGCCATCGAAATATGCCCCGTGGCAACGATTCTCGCCACCAAGACCGACCTCTATCCGCACTGGCGCGAGATCGTCGCCGCCAACGCCGCGCACCTGAAACGCGCGGGCGTCGACGTCCCGGTGACCCCGGTCTCTTCGGTGCTGCGATCTCACGCCATCGCGACGAACGACAAGGAACTCAACGAGGAATCCAACTTCCCGGCGATCGTGAAGTTCCTCAGCGACAGGGTGCTCAGCCGTGAGAACGACCGCATTCGCGATCAGGTGCTCGCCGAGGTCAGATCCGCGGCCGAACACCTCACGATGACGGTCGAGACGGAGTTGTCGTCGATCAACGACCCCGAGGCCCGCGACGCCCTCAACGCCGATCTCGAACAGCGCAAGCGGGAGGCGCAGGACGCGCTGCAACACACCGCGCTGTGGCAGCAGGTGCTCAACGACGGCATCAACGACCTGACCGCCGACGTCGACCACGATCTGCGCGCCCGCTTCCGCGCCATCACCCAGCACACCGAGCACGAGATCGACGGCTGCGACCCGACACAGCACTGGGCCGAGATCGGCGCCGAGCTGGAGAACGCCATCGCCACCGCCGTCGGCGACAACTTCGTCTGGGCCTATCAGCGGGCCGAGGCGCTCGCCCAGGAGGTGGGTCGCACGTTCTCCGAAGCCGGGCTCGACGCGGTCAAGATGCCCCAGATAAACGCCCGCGACATGGGCGCCGGCTTCGGTGACATGAAATCGCTGAGCCGGTTGGAGGCCAAGCCAATTGGCAAGGGCCACAAGGTCGTCACCGGCATGCGAGGGTCCTACGGAGGTGTCCTGATGTTCGGCATGCTCACCTCGTTCGCGGGCCTCGGCATGTTCAACCCGCTGTCGCTGGGGGCGGGGCTGCTGCTGGGCCGCAAGGCGTACAAGGAGGACATGGAGAACCGCATGCTCCGGGTGCGCAACGAAGCCAAGACCAACGTCCGCAAGTTCGTCGACGACGTCTCCTTCGTCGTCAGCAAGGAATCCCGCGACCGGCTCAAGGGCGTGCAGCGCCAGCTCCGTGACCACTACCGCGAGATCGCCAACCAGACCACCCGCTCCCTGAACGAGTCCCTTCAGGCCTCGCTCACCGCGGCCAAGATGGAGATGGACGAACGCGACACGCGGGTCCGCGAATTGGAGCGCCGGCTCGACATCCTGCGTCAGGTCACCGAACACGCCGTCAACCTCTCGCCCCGACCGGAAGCAGTCGCTCGGTAAGTTCACGGCAACGGTCACTAAGCTGGGCAACCGACATGAGCACCAGCGATCGAGTGCGCGCGATCCTTGGCGGCACCATCCAGGCCTACCGGAGCGACCCGGCCTACCGGGAGCGGCCCGACGTGCACCACGAATTGGACTGGATCGGTCGCCGCCTCAACCAGCCCATCCGCGTCGCACTCGCGGGCACGCTGAAGGCGGGCAAGTCCACGCTGGTCAACGCGCTGGTCGGCGAGGACATCGCCCCGACCGACGCCACCGAGGCCACCCGCATCGTGACGTGGTTCCGCAACGGCGCGACCCCCAAGGTGACGGCCAACCATCGGGGCGGCCGACGGTCGAACGTCCCCATCGCGCGCGACCCCGGCGACCGGGGGCTGACGTTCGACTTCGCCAGCCTGGACCCCGACGACGTCGTGGACCTCGACGTCGAGTGGCCTGCGGCCGAACTCGTCGACACCACGATCATCGACACCCCCGGCACGTCGTCGCTGTCGCGCGACGTCTCCGAGCGCACGCTGCGCCTGCTGGTTCCCGAGGACGGCGTGCCGCGCGTGGACGCGGTGGTCTTTCTCCTGCGTACGCTCAACGCCACCGACATCGGGCTGCTCAAGCAGATCGGCACCCTCGTCGGCGGGTCGGCGGGTGCGCTCGGCGTCATCGGCGTCGCGTCGCGGGCCGACGAGATCGGTGCCGGTCGGATCGACGCGATGCTCTCGGCGAAGGACGTGGCCACCCGGTTCACCTCCGAACTGGACAAGACGGGCATCTGCCAGGCGGTGGTGCCGGTGTCGGGGTTGCTCGCGCTGACCGCGCGGACGTTGCGGCAGAGCGAGTTCGTGGCGCTGGAGAAGCTGTCGGGGGTGGACGCCGGCGAACTGGCCAAGGCGATGCTGTCGGTGGACCGGTTCGTCCGCGAGGACGCCTCCCTGCCGGTCGACGCCGCCACCCGGGGCGCCCTGTTGGAGCGGTTCGGCATGTTCGGCATCCGGATCTCGATCGCAGTGCTGCGGGCGGGCATCTCGGACTCCGTCGCCCTGGCCGACGAACTGCTCGAGCGCAGCGGCCTGATCGCGCTGCGCGACGTGATCGACCAGCAGTTCGCCCAGCGGTCGGACCTGCTCAAGGCGCACACCGCGCTGCTGTCCCTGCGTCGGGTGGTCGAGGACAACCCGATCTACGCCACGCCCTTCATCCTCGCCGACATCGAACCGCTGATCGCCGACACCCACGCGTTCGAGGAGCTGCGGCTGCTGAGCCAATTGCGTTCGCGGCCAACCACGTTGAACGACGACGAGATGGCCTCGTTGCGCCGGATCATCGGCGGCTCCGGTACCGACGCCGCCAGCCGTCTCGGGCTACAGCCCGACGCGCCCTACGACGGCCCGCGGGCGGCCTTCTCCGCGGCTCAGCGGTGGCGGCGGCGCGCCGACCACCCGCTCAACGATCCGTTCACCACGAGGGCGTGCCGCGCGGCGGTCCGCAGCGCGGAGGCGATGGTCGCCGACTTCCACGCGCACGGCCGCTGACCGCTTCTCGACGGGCCGGGCGACGAGCGTGCACTCGGCGAGGTGGGGTCAGGGGCGCGGGTAGAGCGTGCGGGTCTCGTTGAGCCGCGGCCGCTGACGTCCGTCACCGTAGGTGGTCGACGTCCTGGTCCTCGGGAGGTTGGACGGGTCGAATGACGTCGTCGGCGTGGTCGACGTGGTGTCGGTGCTACTGGTCGTCGTGTCCCCGGGATTGATGTCGGTGGTCACCGGAGGGCTGGTGCTGGTGATCGTCTCGGTGCTCGTGGTCTCACCGGGCGACCCCGTCGTCGTCTCCGAACTGCGCTCGGAGAAGCTGGGATCGGGGTAGTACTGCGGCGTCCCCGGCTCGTCGGAACCGCCGAACAGGTAGGAGATGAGCAGGTAGAGGATCCCGATCACCGCGATGGCGCCGACGCTGGCTCCGACGACGGTCGACGTGCGCTCGTGCCACGGCGGCTCGTCCTCGTCGTGGTCGGCGTCCCTCACGGGCTTGATGGTAGCCGCGGCCGCTCGTACCCGGCGGGGTCAGCCCAATTGCGGGACGACCTCGGCGGCGAAGAAGTCGACGTGGTCCAGATCGGACTGGTCGAGCACCTGTAGGTACACCCGCTGCACGCCTGCCTCAGCGAACGGATCGAGCTTGTCGGCGATCTCGCCGGGCGTGCCCACCAGCGGTGAGCTGCTGCGCAACTCGTCGATGTCGCGACCGATCACCGCCGCGCGGGCGGCCACCTCGGCATCGTCACGCCCGGCGCAGACCACGAAGGCCGCCGAGTAGGTGAGCGAATCGGCTGCCCGGCCGGCGTCCGCGACCGCCGCCGCCACCCGCGCGTACTGCGTCTTGAGGGTGTCGAGGTCGGCGAACGGGATGTTGAACTCCGAGGCGTACTTCGCCGTCAGGGCAGGGGTGCGCTTGGGCCCGCCGCCGCCGATGACGATCGGTGGGTGCGGCGTCTGCACGGGCTTGGGCAGCGCCGGTGACTCCTTGACCGTGTAGTGCTTGCCGCTGAAGTCGTAGGTCTCGCCGATTGGCGTGCCCCAGAACCCGGTGAGGATTTCGAGCTGCTCGTCGAGGCGTTCGAACCGCGCGCCGAGCGGCGGGAACGGGATGGCGTACGCCTCGTGCTCGGCTTCGAACCAGCCCGCGCCAAGGCCGAGGTCGACGCGGCCGCCGCTCATCTCGTCGACCTGGGCCACGGAGATGGCGAGCACGCCGGGGTGGCGGAACGTGGCGGAGGTGACCATCGTGCCGAGGCGGATCGTCGACGTCTCCCGGGCGATGCCGCCGAGGGTCACCCAGGAATCCGTCGGACCCGGCAGGCCGTCGCCCGACATCGCCAGGTAGTGGTCCGACCGGAAGAAGGCGGAGTAGCCGGCCGCCTCCGCGGTCTTGGCCACGGCCAGTTGGTCGGCGTAGGTGGCGCCCTGCTGCGGTTCGACGAAAACGCGGAAGTCCATGCGGTTCAGCCTAGATGCCTAGAGCCCGCGCTCGCCGGCACGCACCGCGCTCACGGCGGCGTCGTCGCCGGTGAAGGTCAGCGTGGCCTGATCGCGACCGGAGATGAACATCAACAGTTCGCCGGGAGCACCGGTCACCGTGACGGCGGGGCCCTTGCCGAGGGTGGTCAACGTGGTGCCGTCGGGCGTCTTCAGCGACACCCGCGCCGGGGTCTTCGACATCGTCATCCTCGACATCAGGCTGACTTGGCGGGCCAGCGACGATGTCGTCTCGGCGTCGAGTTCCCTTGGCTCCCAGCCCGCTACGGCACGCCGGACGTCCTCGTGGTGGATGAACATCTCGGCCACGTTGACGAAGGGGTCGAGCAACTTGAAGGGCGACAACAGCGGCGGGCCCGAGGCGATCTGGTCGAGCAGGACGTTCCAGTCGTTCTCGGCGGCCACCTGGTTCTGCACCCGTTCGGTGTACCCCGCGAACTTGGGCACCAGGATGCCGGGTGCGGCGTCGAGCCGCCGTTCCCTGATGACCAGGTGGGCGGCGAGGTCGCGGGTCGTCCAATCCCCGCACAGGGTGGGCTGTTCCGGGCCTACGCCACGCATGGTGGTGACGAGCGCGGCGCGCTCGCGTTGAGCGACTGTCATGAGTTGTCTCCCGTGTCGAGCGCGCGATCGAGGTTGATCGCCGCGCTGATGAGTGCGAAGTGGGTGAAGGCCTGCGGAAAGTTGCCGACCTGGTCGCCGGTCGCGCTGACCTGCTCGGCGTAGAGGCCGACGTGGTTGGCGTAGGTGAACATCTTCTCCAACGCCAGTTGGGCGTCGTCGAGGCGACCCGCTCTGGTCAGCGCCTCGACGTACCAGAACGAGCACAGCGAGAACGTGCCCTCGGCGCCGTCGAGACCGTCGGTTTCCGGCGAGTACCGGAAGACCAGCGTGTCGGTGACCAAGTCCCGCTCG
>Ga0209051_1001341_pt1 | contig 21393 bp, 15 predicted proteins | sample AraplaCvi_mMS_r2_2_FD_184286 | JGI IMG/M metagenome (GOLD analysis project Ga0209051, IMG submission 184286) | Arabidopsis root microbial communities from North Carolina, USA - plate scrape MF_Cvi_mMS_r2 (SPAdes) (version 2) | ecosystem: Host-associated > Plants > Roots > Endosphere | place...
TGAGCAGCCGCGGCCACATGGTCGGGCAGGGTTGTCGCGCTGCGGGAAGCACGGGATGGGCAGCCCGACCGGAGACTGGCAGGCTGTACGGCGCGGCTTCATGAAAATTTATCGGTATTGGTACGCATATTGCGCATAAGCGATTGTCCATCCCCCAGGAGTACGGGTGATCCAGAGAGAGACCCCACGGGGCCGTAAGTCACAATAGCGCCCCTCGATGACCCTAATCTCGCGTCCACCCGTCTTATTCAGCATTTCCTGTCGCGGTGTGTTGCTGCACAGCGACGGTGCATCGGTGTGCGCCATCGGCGTGCGAGCGTCCACCGACGACGGGAGGAGAGCCCCATGAGCCTGTCCATGCGCAAGCGCACGCCCATGCAGATCCAGCGCGCCGTCCTGTTCGCGCTGCTGATGCGCGAACTCAAGACGCGCTTCGGCGGCAAGCTGGTCGGCCTGTTCTGGGTGCTGTTCGAGCCTGTCGCGAACATCTACATCCTGCTGTTCATCCGCAGCGTGCTGCGCACGCGCGTGCTCGGGCCGACGATCGAGTACCCGGTCTACCACGTGGTCGCGATGATCCCGTACTTCGTCTTCCGGAGCTGCTGGTTCCGGACGATGGAGGCGGTGAACGGCAATGCCGGCCTGTTCTCGTACCGCCAGGTGCGGCCGATGGACGCGATGATCGCCCGCTCGGCGCTCGAGTCCTACATCTACATGTTCGTCTTCATCGTCGTGCTGGGCACCCTGGCCTGGTTCGGGATGAAGTTCCTGCCCGACGACCCGCTGCTGTTCGCCGAGTGCTGGGTGGTCAACATCATGCTCGGCTTCGGCCTGGGCGAGGTCTGCATGGTGCTGACGCACGGCAAGCCGAACGCCAAGACCTTCGTGCGCCTGATGTCCATGCCGCTGTACCTGCTGTCCGGCATCCTGATCCCGCTCAAGGGCTTCCCGCCCGACGTCCTGTACTGGCTGATGTGGAACCCCACGGCCAGCCTCGTCGAGATGGAGCGCAAGGCCTACTACACCGAATACACGCCGGTGACGGGCGCGAGCCTGGGCTACGCGTTCATGTTCGCGCTGGTGCTGATCGCCGCGGGCCACATGCTGTACCGCCTGAACCGCCTGAAGCTGCTGCGCCGCGGATGACGTCATGATCGAACTTCGCAACCTGACCAAGTACTATCCGACCGAGCGGGGCCGCAAGTACGTCTTCCGCGACCTGAACGTCGTCTTCCCCGGCGGGCACAGCATCGGCGTGCTGGGGCGCAACGGCGCGGGCAAGTCGACCATGCTGCGCATCCTCGGGGGCCTCGAGGCGCCGGACACCGGCGAGGTGATCTGCGACGAGTCCATCTCCTGGCCGGTGGGCCTGTCGGGCGGTTTCCAGGGCTCGCTGAGCGCGCGCGACAACGTCCGCTTCGTGTGCCGCGTCTTCGGGGCCAGCGGCGCCGAGCAGGAGCGCATCATCAAGTACGTCGAGGACTTCGCCGAGATCGGCGACTACTTCGACCTGCCGGTGGGCATCTACTCGCACGGCATGAAGTCGCGCGTCACGTTCGGCACGAGCATGGCGTTCGACTTCGACTACTACCTGATCGACGAGGTGATGGCGGTCGGCGACCCCATCTTCCGCAAGAAGAGCAGCGCCGTCTTCAAGGAGAAGCTCGACGGGGCGTCGGTGATCATGGTCTCCCACAACCTGAAGGAGATCGCCGAGATGTGCGACTCCTGCCTGGTCGTCGAGCGCGGGACGGTGAAGGTGTTCGAGGACGTTCAGGACGGAATCATGTATTACCAGGAAACGTTGAGGGGCATGGATAAATGAGACTCGAGAGCTTCACGCCGAAGCGCCTTCAGATCTGGCTGCTCGCGGTGCCGATCGGGCTGGCCGTCCTCTATTTCGCGCTCCTCGCCGCCCCCCGCTACGTGTCCGAGTCGCGCGTGTCGGTGCGTCTCGCGACGGTGCAGCCCACCGTCGTGCCCGGCGTGATCAGCATGACCGGCAGCCCGACGCCGCTGTCCTACGAGGACACGCTCTACCTGATGCAGTACATCCAGTCGATGACGATGCTGGACAAGCTCGACGCGAAGCTGCAGCTGCGCAAGCACTACGAGTCGCCGCGCATCGACTTCCTGGGCAGGCTCTGGTCGGGCACCAGCAAGGAGTGGTTCCAGTTCTACTACCAGAACCGCGTGCTGATGGTCTTCGACGACCAGTCCGGCCTGCTCACCATCGACGCCCAGGCCTTCGACCCGCAGACGGCGCTCAAGCTGCAGAAGTCGATCCTCGAGCTCTCGGAGCAGTGGGTCAACGACTACTCCTGGCGCATCGCGCGCGAGCAGATCACGTTCGCCGAGCGCCTGACCGACGACTCGAACAAGAAGCTGCAGCAGTCCAAGGTCTCGGTGGCCGAGTTCCAGTCCAAGTACCACCTGCTCGATCCCGTCTCGCAGAGCGCCGCGGCGAGCAGCCTGACCGCCAGCCTGCAGGCCACGCTCGCCAACCAGGAGTCGACGCTGAACGGGTTGATGGCCTACATGCAGGCCGACTCGGGCCAGATCCAGACGCTGCGCGGCCAGATCGCCGCCACGCGCGAGCAGCTCAACGCCGAGCGCATGCGCGCCACGGTCGGATCGCCCAACGACCGGCTGTCGCTGCTGAACATCGAGTACTCCAACCTGCTGCTCGACGAGACCCTCGCCTACAACAACTACGTCAACGCCGCGGCCGCCCTCGAGTCCGCCCGCATCGACGCGAGCCGCAAGCTCAAGAGCCTGGCCGTCATCGAGGACGCGAGCCTGCCCGACAGCGCGACCTATCCCCGCTACATCTACGACCTCGTCACGCTGATCGTCGTCTGCCTGCTGGTCTACACCGTCGTGCGCCTGACCATCGCGACCATCCTCGAACACCGGGACTGAACAACATGAAGGCCAAGATCGTTTCCCTCCTCCTGACGACGCTGGTGGCGGGGCTCGTCGGAACGGCGGCGGCGCAGACCCCGCCGGCCAACCTCCCGATCCCGGGTTCCGGCGTGACGCCGGTGGCGCCGAGTTCCCTGCCGCAGCTGCCCCCCGCGCCGGGCGCCGCGACGACCACCACGCCGGTCACGGCCTCGCCCGGCTCGCTGCCCGGCAGCGTGTCCCCCGGCCCGGCGACCGTGGCGCCGTCCAGCGCGCCGACCCCGCTGGGCATCCAGGCCTATCCGACCGCCGCGCCCAACGTGCAGAACGCCGTCGGGCCGCTGCCGGTGGTGCCGCTGATCAATCCGCAGCCCGGCACGCGGCTGCTGGTGTTCGGCTCGCAGATGTTCTCGGGCCGCTTCGCGGCCGTCACCTACAGCGGCTTCAACCCGGGCTACCAGGTCGCCATCGGCGACCAGGTGAGCGTGCGCCTGTGGGGCGCCGTCGCCTACGACGCGGTGCAGGCGGTCGACGCCCAGGGGAACATCTTCATCCCCAACGTGGGCCCGATCCACGTCCAGGGCGTGCGCAACGGCGACCTGACCCACGCGGTGGAGAACCAGGTCAAGCGCACCTACAAGGCCAACGTCGGGACGTACGCCACGCTGCTGGCCGCGCAGCCGGTCAAGGTCTACGTCACCGGCTTCGTCCGCGCGCCCGGCCTGTATCCCGGCCTGTCGTCCGACTCGGTGCTCTACTACCTCGACCGCGCCGGCGGCATCGACACCGAGCGCGGCAGCTTCCTGTCCGTCGAGGTGCTGCGCAACGGCCAGTCGCGTGCGAAGTTCGACCTGTACAAGTTCCTGCTCTCGGGCCGGATCGAGGAACTCCAGCTGCACGACGGCGACACGGTCGTCGTGGCGCCGCGCAAGGCGACGATCTCCGTCTACGGCAACGTCACCAACCCGTACCAGTTCGAGATGGGCGCGCCGACCATGAAGGCTCGCGAGCTGATGGCCATGGCCATCCCGCTGCCGGGCACGACCCACCTGAGCGTGGTGCGCAGCGTGGGCCTGGAGCGCCGCTCGTACTACTACCCGATCGCCCAGGTCGACGACGTCACGCTCGAGGCCGGCGACGAGGTCAACTTCACGCAGGACGTCTACCCGTCGAGCATCCTGGTGCACGTCACCGGCGCGCAGATGGGCGAGCGCAACTTCGTGCTGCCGCTGGGCGCGCGCATCCGCGACCTCGAATCCAAGCTCTCGCCCTCGCCGACCGCCAACATGGACGCGATCCAGCTGTTCCGCCCGAGCGTCGCCGCCAAGCAGAAGGACAGCATCGACAACACGCTGAACGCGCTGCAGACGGCCGCGCTCACGGCACGCAACGCCACCCTGTCGGAAGCGCAGACCCGCCAGACCGAGTCGGCGATGATCATGCAGTACATCGACCGCGCCAAGCTGATCGTGCCCAAGGGCCAGGTCGTCCTGGCGAACAAGGAAGACGCCGACAACACCCTGCTGTCGGACGGCGACACCATCAACGTGCCCGACAACACCAACCTGGTGGCGGTCAGCGGCGAGGTGCAGCTGCCCAACACCCTCGTGTTCAAGCCCGGCCAGTCCGTCAACGACTACGTCGCCTTGGTTGGGGGATACACACAGCGCGCCGACCGTTCTAAAGTATTGATCATGCGCCAGAATGGCAGCGTCGCGCCGACCGGGGCCACCCCCCAGCCGGGCGACGAGATCATGGTGCTCCCGACCATCGAGACCAAGTACATCGAAGTCGCCTCGGGCATCACTTCGATCCTGTACCAATTGGCGATCGCGGCCAACGTGCTGACGGGCTTGTAATGCGTGTCTGAAGAAGTGCCCGGCCGCGGTCACGATCCCGCGGCGGGTCAGTTGGGGTAGTACTTTGATCGAAGTACCAAAACGTGCCTTTGACGCGCTGGTGATGCTGCATGGCATCCGCCTGTCGCGGGGCGTCGGGCGCGTTCTGGGCGGCAAGAACAAGGTCCAGGCCTTCGAGATCCAGCTCACCCGCGAGCTGGGCCTGTTCGACCGCGACCACTACCTCACGCAGGTGCCGCCCGACCAGCTGGGCGGCATGTCGCCGCTCAAGCACTACGTGCTGGTCGGCGACGACCTGGGCCTGTCGCCCTCGCCGCTGTTCGACACCCGGCACTACGACACGCGCTTTCGCGAGCGCTACGGCATCAACCGCCTGCTGCACTACGGGCTGGTGGCGCGCTTCCGCGGCGTCTCGCCCACGCCCTGGTTCGACGCCGACTACTACCTCCAGAGCAACCCGGACGTCTCCGCCTCCAAGCTCGACGCGCTGGTGCACTTCCAGCGCTGGGGCTGGCGCGAGGGCCGAAGCCCGATGCCCGGGCTGGACATGCGCCAGCTGCTCAGCGTGCAGCCGGAGCTGCGCGTCTCCAAGGGCAGCCCGCTCGCGCTGTTCGCCGACGGCCGCCTGGGCGAGGCGATCCGCAAGCAGATGACGGGCGTGCCGCGCCACAGCGCGCTGCGCCCGAAGCGCTCGGTCGTCGTCGACGAGACGCTCTCGCAGGACCTGCTCGAGCCGGCGCGCTGGGCGATGGTCCAGCCGCGCGCCTGGGCCGAGGCGCCGCGCGTCGACGTCATCGTGCCGGTCTATTCCGGCGTGCAGGAGACGCTGCGCTGCCTGTTCACGGTGCTCACCGCGCCGGTCGAGACGCCGCACGATGTCATCGTCATCAACGACGCCGGCCCGTCGCCCGAGCTCAACGCCATGCTGCGCGCGCTGGCCGGCCGGGGCCTCTTCCAGCTCGAGCAGCACCGCCAGAACCAGGGCTTCGTGCGCACCGTCAACCACGGCATGCGCCAGCACAAGGATCGCGACGTCGTCATCCTCAACGCCGACACCGAGGTCTACGGCAACTGGCTCGACCGCCTCGTCGCGCACGCCGAGCAGTTCCCGCGCGTCGCCACGGTCACCCCGCTGTCGAACAACGCCACGATCTGCAGCTACCCCGAGACGCTCAACGACAACCGCAGCGCGCTCGAGATCTCGCACGCCGAGACCGATGCCCTGGCCGCGGCCACCAACCCGCTCGCGCACGTGGAGGCGCCCACCGGCGTGGGCTTCTGCATGTTCGTGCGCCGCGCCGCGCTGCGCGAGGTCGGCTGGCTCGACGACCGCCGCTTCGGCCGCGGCTACGGCGAGGAGAACGACCTCTGCCAGCGCCTGATGCGGCGCGGCTGGACCAACGTCATCGCGTGCGACGTCTACGTCCGCCACGTCGGCTCCGTCAGCTTCCGTTCCGAGGCGGGCGAGCGGACGGCCAAGGCGATGAAGACGCTGGCCAAGCTCTATCCCGACTACGAAGCGCAGGTCAACCGCTACATCGACGCCGACCCGGCCTGGCGCTTCCGCGCCCGGCTCGACCTGGCGCGCCTCAAGCGCCAGTGCGGCGAGCGCAACGTGCTGCTCGTCTGCCACAACCGCGGCGGCGGCACCGAGCGCCACCTGCTGGAGCAGGCGCAGGCGATGCTCGCGCGCGGCTGGGGCGTCTTCGAGCTGCGGCCGTCCAAGCGCAACGGCTGCGTGGCGCTGATGCACCCCGGCCTGTACGGCCTGCAGAACCTCGCCGTCACGCCGGTCGAGCCGCATCACGTGCTGTTCGAGGCCCTGCAGGCGCTCGACATCCACGAGATCCACCTGCACCACCTGATCGACTTCCCCGCCGGCACCGCGCGCATGCTGGTCGAGGCGACGCGCCAGCTGGGCATCACGCTGCGCACGTCCATCCACGACTATTACGCGATGTGCCCGCGCGTGAACTTCGTGACGCCGGAGGGCAAGTACTGCGGCGAACCGAGCGATCCCGCCACCTGCGATGCCTGCCTCGCCAAGGACAACTTCTCGCTCGAGACCGGGCCCATCGCCCGCTGGCGTCGGCGCTCGATCAAGCTGCTCGAGATGTCGCAGCAGGTGCTGGTGCCCTCGGCCGACGTCGCGCGCCGCCTGCAGCGGCACTCGCCGGCGCTGCCGATCACGGTCGAGCCGCACGAATGCCTGCCCGCGCCGCGCATCGCGGCGCCGCCCGTGCTCGCCGCGACCGAGACCCTGCGCGTGCTGACCATCGGCGCCATCAGCCGCATCAAGGGCTACGAGGTGCTGCTGGGGCTGGCCGACGCGGTGCGCACGGCGTCGCTGCCCGTGAGCCTGGCGCTGCTCGGCTATTCCACCGACGACACGCGCCTGGCCGCCGCGGGCGTCGACATGCTGGGCCGCTACTTCGACAACGAGCTGCAGGACAAGATCGCCGCCTACGATCCGCACGTCATCCTCGTGCCGTCGATCTGGCCCGAGACCTACTGCTATGTCCTGTCCAGCGCGCTCGAGAGCGGCCGCCGCGTCGCCGTGTTCGACCTCGGCGCCCAGGCCGACCGCACGCGCGAGCACGGCGCCGACCACCTCGTGTTCCCGCTGGAGATGTCCGAGCGCCCCGCCGAACTGATGGCCGGCATCCTGGCCGCCGCCGCGCGCGACCGGGGCGGCATGCGCGCCGCCGCATGACGCCGCGTCCGGAGGATGCCGTCGCCGCGGAGGTGGGCGAGGCCGCGTCCGCGCGCGCCCCGCGCTGGCACCTGGAGGACGTCGCACGCGCCATCGTGCGCGGGTGGGCCGTCGGCGCCGGCGGCGCGCCGGTCGAGATCGACCTGCGCGTCGAGGGCATCCCCGTCCCGCACGTCCTGCGCCGGTTCGACCGGCCCGATGTCCGCGAGGCCGTCGAGGGCACGGGTGACGGCCTGCACGGCTTCGCGCTCGAACTCGACGCCAGCGCCTGGCACCTCGCGCGCGAGCCCGGGACGCTCGCACCCGAGTTGCGGCTCGACGGCCTGCGGGTCCCCGTGCCGGCGCTGACGGGGGCGGCGCTGGACGCCTGGTGGCCCACCGTCGCCGCCCGGCCCGCCTCCGACGCCGACGAACTGGCGCTGCTGCGCTTCCTGGCGCACGTCGCCGCGGCGGGTGGCCCGGCGCGCCTGGCGCCCGACGTGGCGACGCCGGTCCTGCACGAGGCGGCGCGACGCGGCCTGGCAGGCGCGCTCGGCGAGTTCGACGTCGACCACCTGATCGCGCGTGCGCAGCGCCAGCGGCGGCGCCTCGAGCGCTTCGAAGGATTGACCGTCGTGGGCTGGGCAGCCGATCCGGAGCTCGAGCCGCAGGCGTTCCGCGTCGAATCCAACGGGCAGCTCGTCGAGGCCCGCGTCGAGCGCGAGGAACGCCGCGACGTCCAGGAGGCGCTCGGCGCGGCCGAATCCCGCCTCGGCTTCCGGATCGAGCTGCCGCCGGCGATCTGGGCCTACGCCGACGCCGCGGGTGCCTGCGCCATCGACGTGCTGGTGCAGGGACGCGCGCTCGAGTGGGCGCCGCTGGTCGTCGACCGCGGCGTCGTGCGTGCCGCCGTCGACGCCGCCATGCCGGCCGACGGTGCCGCGCCGTCGCCCGGCGCTGCGGCCCCGGGCGAGCTGCGGCGGCTGGAGGCGCATGCCGCCGGACTCGCCGCGCGCGGCCTGTGGAACGCATCCGACGCGGCGGCGCTGGACGCGCTGTTGCGCACGCTCGACCCGCAAGGCCGGCGCACGGACGACGCGCACGCGGACGGCGGCTCGCCGGCGCCGTCCGAGGCGCCTCCCGCCGCGCCGCTGCGCGCCGCGCTCGACGCGTGGCAGGACCTGCTGCTGGCCGGCTGGGCGGTCGACGAGGCCGCGGGCGGCGAGGTCTACCGTCTTCTCTGCAATGGCGCGGAGCTGCCCTGCACCGTCACGCGCACCAACCGCGGCGACGTGCGCGAAGCGCTCGGCCTGCCGCAGATCAGCGAGTTCGTCGGCTTCGAGATCCCGCTGCCGCCGCGCATGTGGCGGCTGGCCGACGCCGACGGCGCGTGCGAGCTCGTGCTGCTGGTCAACGACCGCCCGCTGCCGATCGCGCCCGTGCGGATCGACGCCGCCGTGCTGGAGGCGGCCACCTTGCGCCGCTTCGGCGCCGCGCCGGAACGCGCCCTGCGCCGCGCCGACCCCGCCGCGGTGCGCGAGCGCGTGCTGGCCTGGCTGCTCGCCGAACACCTCGCGGAGAGCGGCGCGGCCGCCCGCTTCGGCCCCGAGGCGGTGGCGGCGCTGGCGCGCGGGCAGGGCTGGCTCGAGCAGGCACGCCGGCACGGCCTGCACGGCGAGGAAGGCGCGCCCGACGAACGCGCCGCGCTCCAGCAGCGCCGCCGCGTCTGGCGGCTGCAGCGGCGCTTCAACGCGCTGCTCGGGCGCCCCGCGGGCACGCCGCGGGCGGCGCTCGAGACCATCCTCGCCGACGTGGACGCGACGGGCGCCGTGCGCACCGAGCTCCTGCTGAGCCTGGTGCCGCCCCTGTGCGACGACCCCGACGCCATGGCCCGCATCGAGCGCGACCTCCCGCTCGACGTGCAGGCGCTGCGCGCGGCCTCCGGCGACAACTGGCAGCGCAGCCTCTACCTCGTGGGGCTCGCCCGGGCAGGGCGCTTCGGCGACGCCTGCGCGGTGCTCGAGCGCATCGTGGACGCCCCGGGCCAAGGCTGGCTCAACACGGAGTGCGTCGCCTTCGCGGTGCGCCAGGCGCTGCTGGATCCCGACGCGCCGGACGCGGCCGGTCCCGTGGACGACGACGACGATGACGACGCCGGCGGCCGTCCGCGCCTGCAGTTCATCTACCTGTTCCTCGCGCTGGTCGAGGCGCTGCCGGGGGGGTGGTGGTCGCGCCGGCACGACTTGCGGCTCGTGCAGGCGATGGCCGGGATCGTCGCCGCGCAGGGCGTGGGCGAGGGCGGGCGCGCGGATCGGCTGCGCGACGCGGCGCTGCGCCACTACGGGCTGTCGCCGTCGTTCTGGGCGCATCTCGAGAGCCTGGGGGCGGCGTCCGGGTCGGCGCTGGCGCGCGGCCGCGAGGACTTCGCGTGCCTGCGCGCGAATTTCTCCCCGGACGCCCGCGCCGCGCGCGACCCCGGCGCCTGGCGCGAACTGGCCGAGCGCCTGCGCCTGCAGGTGCGCCTCGGCCGGCACGGCGCCGCGCAGGCGCTGCGCGAACTCATGTTGCGCGACCTGATGCACGCGCGCGCGGCGGGCGGCGCCGAGGACCTGTCCTGGCCCTTCGCCTGGGAGGCCGCCGGCACCCGCGACGTGTGGCGCGCCGTCGAGTTCCCGCTGCCGCGGGCCGGCGCCGCCCCGGCGGCCGGGCATCTCTGGCCGACGACCGACGAGCCGCCGGCCGCCGGCAGCGCGTCGCCGGCGGAGAACCGCCTCGACCTGCGCTCCCCCGCCGAGCGCGTGGCCGCCCTGGCCGACGCCGCGGTGCTCGTCGTCTGCGTCGTGCGCAACGAGCGCGCGATGCTGCCGCACTTCGTCGCGCACTACCGCCGCCTGGGCGCGCGCCACTTCGTCTTCGTCGACAACGGCTCCGACGACGGCACGGCCGAATGGCTGCTGGACCAGCCCGACGTGGTGCTCTACGCCGCCGACACGGACTACCGCGACTCGCACTTCGGCGTGGCCTGGCAGCAGGCGGTGCTCGCCGCGCACGGCACCGGGCGCTGGGCGATCGTCGCCGATGCCGACGAGCTGCTGCTGTATCCCGGCTGCGAGACCGAGCCGCTGGCCGCGCTGGTGGGCAGGCTGGATGCCGCCGGCCACGACGCCGCCTGCGTGCTGATGCTCGACATGTACCCCGCCGGTCCGTTGCGCGACACCGACTTCGCGCGCACGGGGCCCGAGGGGGCGAGCCGCTTCGACCGCGAGCCGCTGCTGCGCTGGCGGCTCGGCGCCGGCCTGTACTCGAACGCGCCGACCTGGCTCAGCGCGCTGCGCCACCGGCTGATCCCGCACTCGCCGCCCAACGCGTTCACCGCGCAGAAGATCGCGCTGCTGCGCTACGCGCCCTGGGTGCGCCTGTCCGAGGGCCTGCACTACGCCGCCAACCTCTCGCCCGCGCCGGCGCCGCTGTATTTCGGCCACTACAAGTACCACGCGGACTTCCGCGAGAAGGTGCTGCGCGAGATCGAGCGCAAGCAGCACTACGACGGCGCTTCGGAATACGCGCACTACCTCGCGATGGTCGCGGAGCCGGACGCGACGCTGTTCGCGCCCGAGCTCTCGGTCGAGCTGCGCGGCAGCGCCTCGCTGCCCGTCGTCGACGCGGAGCCCGGCGCGGAGCGCGGGTGATGGCACGGCGGGCGTCCCGGGTCTGGCGTGCGCTCGCGCGCGAGGTGGGCGGCCGGCTCGACTGGTACCTGCTGCGTCCGCCGCGCCGCGGCGTGCAGCGCGCCGCCACCGAGGTGGCGCGGCGCGTCCGGATGCGCCGCAGTGCCGCGCAGCTGCGGCCGGTGCGCGTCGACGCGGCCGCGATCTCGTCGGCCTGGTGCATCCTCGTCTGCTGCCTGCGCAACGAGCTTCAGCGGCTGCCGGCCTTCCTCGCCCACTATCGCCGGCTCGGCGTCCAGCACTTCCTGTTCGTCGACAACGGGTCGACCGACGGCCTGCAGGACTACCTCGCGCACCAGCCCGACTGCTCTGCCTGGCTCGGCGACGGCAGCTACAAGGCCTCCAACTTCGGCATGGACTGGTGCAACCTGCTGCTCGCCCGCCACGGCGTGGGCAAGTGGTGCATCACGGTCGACCCCGACGAGTTCCTCGTCTTCCCGCACTGCGAGGAGCGCGGCCTGCGCGGGCTCACGCGCTACATGGAGGGCATCGGCCAGCCCAGCCTGTTCGCGCCCATGATCGACGCCTACGGCCGCGGCCGCCTGAGTCGCACGCTGCTGCCGGCGGGGCTCTCGCCCTTCGTCGCCTGCCCGTACTTCGACCGCTTCAACCTGAGCCAGAGGTTCGACGCCGAGCGGCGCAACTGGTGGATCCAGGGCGGCGTGCGCATGCGCCGCTTCTCGGCGGGGGCGCCGGCGAGCGCGCCCGCGCTGAACAAGGTGCCGCTCGTGCGCTGGGAGCCGGATCTCCACTACGTCTCCTCGATGCACCACCTGAACCGGCCGCGCTTCAACTGCACGGTGCTCGACGACCCGCTCGCCGTCTCCGGCGCGCTGTTCCACTTCAAGTATGTCAGCCTGCTCATCGGCAAGGCCGAGGAGGAGCTGGTGCGCGGCGAGCACTACGCCGGCAGCCGCGAATACCGCTCATACCACGAGGCCGGAGACCCGGTGCTGTACGACCCGGAGGTATCCCTGCGCTACGCGGGGCCGGCGCAGCTCGTCGAGCTCGGATTCATGCAGGAGGGCGGATGGTTCTGAGCACCCCCCGGGGCCGGCCATGAGGATCGCCGTGCTCGTGCTCGCCCACGAGGCACCGGCGGTCGTCGCGCGGCGCCTGGCCAGCCGCTTCTACGACTCGCCCGAGGTGAAGGTCTACCTGCACCACGATTGCGCCAGCCCGCACCACGACCGCGCGGCGTTCGAGGCGGCGATCCCGACGCACGTGCGCTGGCAATGGCTGCCCGATGCCGTCGAGGGACGCTGGGGCGAGTGGTCGCTGGTGGAGGGCACGCTGCGGCTGGTCGAAGCGGCGCTCGCCGACGCGGACTTCGCGCCCGAGCGCCTGCTGCTGGCGAGCGGCAGCTGCCGGCCCATCCGTCCGCTCGCCAGCCTGCAGGCCTATCTGCGCGAGCGGCCGACGCTCGATTTCATCGAGGCGCACGACATCGCCCTGGGGCGCTGGGTCAAGGGCGGGCTGGAGCGCGAGCGCTTCGAGTGGTTCTTCCCCTTCAACTACCAGACCCGGCGCGCCTGGTTCGAGCGCGCCACCGCGCTGCAGCGCGCCCTGGGCCTGAGGCGCAGGCTGCCCGCGGCGCTGCGCCCGCACTTCGGCTCGCAGTGGTTCTGCCTGCGCGCGTCCACCGCCGCCGAAGTGGTGGCGCTGCTGCGCCGGCCCGACCTCGCCCGCTTCCTGCGCAGCACCTGGATCCCGGACGAGTTCGCGATCCAGAGTGCCGTCGCGACGCTGCGGCCGGCCGCCGAGCTCGCCCGGCACGGCCTCACCTACGTGGAGTTCGACGCGCTCGGCAAGCCGCTCGTGCTGGAGGACTGGCATCTCGACCACGTGCGGCGCCAGCCGTTCTTCTTCGCGCGCAAGGTCTCGCCCGACGCCGTCGCGCTGGAGCGGGCGCTTGACAACGATGTCTCGGGCACCGAGGCCGACCTGGCGTATTTCGCCGCGGTCGGCCATCCCACGCCCGACTTCGGCGCCCACCTCGCGGCCGTGCGCGACGATCCCGGCCGACGCGCGCGCGCCGGCGGCTTCCCCGAGCGCCTCGGCGGGCCCATGGCCGGCAACCGCCGCCGCTACTACGTTCTGTACGGCTCGGCGCGCGACGACGTGGGGCGCCTGCTGGCGGACGCGCGATCGATCGGCGGCGCCGCCGAGCTGCCCATCCTCCAGTTCCCGTTCGACCGCGCCGGCCCGCGCCTGCTGGCCGACCGGCTGTCGTGGCGCGGCTTCTCGCCGCGCGACCGCCAGCGCATCGCCTACGACCCCTGCGGCGCGCTGCACGAGTTGGTGCAGGCAGACCCGCGCGAGTGCGTGGCGTTCGGCCTCGACGTCTCGGCATGGAGCTGGGTGCGCGACTTCGTGGTCCGCGACCCGAACGCCGTGCTGGTGGATTGCGATCCCCCCGGGGCGAGCCGCGCCCAGCGCGCGGCCCTGCTGTTGAGCCAGACCGGCGGCGCGCACGAGACCTGGCTGCGCGAGCCCGCCCGCGAGGCCCTGCGCCGGGGCCTGCCGCTGCCGCAGGACTGGTTCGCACGCCAGCGCGCGCTGGGGAAAACCCGCTGCGCGTTCGCTCGCTTGACCGATCCGGGCTTCGCGGATGACATGACGTGGCAGGCGCTGACCGCCGCGGCCGCGCGCGGCGACGACCCCACCGTGCTGCCGCGCGACGTCGCGCTGGCCATCGCGGGCGAGGAGGAATAGTTTTTGCGTCACGGTTTGTGACGACAGTCTCCGGCGCTTGCCGGACCCGCTGGAACACCCACTCCACGCTGGGGATTGCGCCCCCGGACCCTAGCGTTGACGCGGTACGCGGACCGTTTTGACCATGTTATCTTCCGCCGGATCGCCCTCGTGGTCATGATCTGACAACCCAAGCTGGCCGTTCCCGTCGGCCGTGCCCATCCTGAGGTTTTGCATGTCGATTCCGTCCGAAGCGCAGCGCATCGCTGCCGTTCGAAAGCTCACCTCCGAGCTGTATGTCCTCCAAGATCGCATGAACCAGACGATCGACCAGATCACCGGTCTGCTCCACGGCAGCGACCTCGGCGCGCTGCTGCCCATCCCCGAAGGCGCGACGCGCTCGGCGGACGGCGCGCTCGGACACACGATGACCCCGACCGCGCTCGCGCTGCCGCTGCCCCAGGTCTACGTCAACAACCCCGGCAACGGCACCCTGGTGGGCGCGGAGTGCAAGCTCTACAGCGACTACAAGAACGGCTCCCTGCAGATGGTGCAGGTGCCCGCCTCGCGCGGCTCCGATGCGCGCTTCGCGATCGTGCTCAACTATGCGAACTTCGACGCGAGCTACCTCTCGCTCGTGTTCGACGCGCGCCAGCTGCTGCGCGACCTGCCGGCCGGCCAGCTGCGCATCTCGATGGCCATCGAGACCCGCTCCGACCCGCAGATCAAGCTGCACGCCAAGTTCGCCTTCAAGGTGGGCGAGCACTGGGGCGAGCACCACATGTCGCCCAAGGGCGGCCGCGTGCAGGTCGACACCTTCGAGGTGCCGATGATCGATCCCGCCATCGTCGAGGCGCTCGACTTCCACCTCATCTTCAGCCCGCAGACGCGCGGCTGCATCGAGATCCATCGCGTGACCTTCTCCGTCGCCGTCGTGCCTGCCGTCGACACGGCGTCCGCCAACGTGTTCGAGGGAGAGGCCTGATGCGCCCGAACGCCCCCGCCGCCGCGCCGGCCGCCATCCCCATGCGCGACGCGCGCATCGACTGGACCAAGGGCCGCGTGATCGGCTTCTCCGTCGCCGACCGCGCGAGCGACGCCTTCGAGGTCGTGCAGCTGCACCTCGACGGCCAGCTGGTCGTCTCGGGCGTCGCCAACCGCTCCGTCTTCGAGCTCGCGAAGGACCTGGCCGGCCTCGACCTGCCGGCGCGCGAGCACTCGGCCTTCGAGCTGCAGATCCCCTCGCGCGGCCTGCATTCGGGCATGAGCAGCGACTCGGTCGTGCACCTCGAGGTGAAGACCGCCCAGGGCGAGCTGATCTTCGACTACTACCTCGCCGGCCTGCGCGACCTGCTGCGCCTCACCGACGTCCCGCCCACCGACCTGCTGTACGACGTGCGCTTCCGCGGCCTGGCCGACGGCGCCCTGCACGGCACCGTGGTCGACCGCCACCGCACGGGCATCCGCCCGCAGCTGTTCTCCACGCTCAACCACCACACGCCCGAACCGCTCGCGCTCTACGAGTCGAGCGCCGACGGCACCGTGCACCACTTCAGCATCGCGCTGCGCGCCGACCGCCTGGTCGACGGCGCCAACCTGCTGCGCATCGCGGCGGTCGACGGCCAGCCGCTCGCGGCCTACCCGATCTCGCTCGGCGCCCAGCAGGAGTCCTCCAGCGAGCGCCGCATCGTCGCGCTCGAGGCCGAACTCGCGTTCCTGAAGAAGATGGTGCTGAGCCAGAACCTCGACGCGCTGCCCGCGCGCCTGACCCTGCTCAAGGGCGAGATCATCGGCATCTGCTCGGAGATGATGACCCTGCAGCGCGTGAACTTCGAGCGCGAGGTCTTCGGCGTGCGCAACGACGCGAACCACGTGCACCGCCTGCCCGTGGCCGCGTCCGAGGCCGAGTCCGAGGCGCATGCCGCGCCGGCGCCGAGCCGCAAGGCGCGGGCCTCCTGAGCGCGCGGGCTCCGATCGTGAACGCCCCCCTCAAGCTCGGCGTCCCCGCGGCGCCGCCGGCCGAGCGTCCGCGCCTGTACCTGCTGTCGGCGCTGCCGCCGCAGCGCAACGGGCTGGCCGACTACATCGTCGAATACCTCGACCCGCTGGCGCGCGACTACCGCCTCGTGCTGGTGGCCGACTCGGGCCAGGCGCGCGAGGTCGCGGCCCACTACGCCGGCGCGCCCTTCGAGGTGATCGACGAGGCCCGCTTCAGCGCCCGCATGCCCGACGAGGACGCCCGCATCCTCTACAACCTCGGCAACAACCGCGACTGCATCTTCATGATGGACTACCTGCACCGGTACCCGGGCACGGTGATCCTGCACGACATCTCGCTGTTCTACCTGCACCAGATCATGCTGCAGCAGCAGCGCGCGAACGGCATGATGGGTCGCCTGCTGCAGGAGGACGGCTACCGCCTGCCCGACTGGTGCCTCAACCCCGACGGCTCGCTCGCGAGCTCGCCCGGCATGGCCTACCAGGAGTGCCTGATGGTGCGCCGCGTCGTCGAATCCGCGCGCTCGGTGGTCGTGCACTCGGGCTATGCGCACCGGCGCGCGCTCGGCGGCGTGACCGACGTCGGCGGCGCCAACGGCCTGCCGCGCAAGTTCTGCCGGATGCCGCACTTCGTGCTCTCGCCGCCCGAGATCGCCACCTCCGAGAGCGCGGCCACCCTGGCGCGCTTCGGCGTGCGCGCGGACGACTTCGTGCTGGTCGTGCCGGGCTTCCTCACGGGCAACAAGATGCTCTACGAGGTGCTGGTCGCCTATCGCCGCGCCAAGCAGCGCCACCCGCAGCTCAAGCTCGTCTACGCCGGCGAGGAGCGCCCCGACGAGTACCCGATCTCCGAGAAGATCGACCTGCTCTGGCCGGACGGCGACGGCCCGGTCGTCACCGGCTACCTGAGCAGCGACGAGCTCGACGTCCTCCTCAACCGCGCCGACCTCTCCTTCGTGCTGCGCTACCCCACCTACGGCGAGACCTCGGGCATCCTGCCGCGCGCCGTGATGGGCGGCGGCCGCGTCGTGACCGTCGACATCGGCTCCTACCCCGAGTTCGTGTCCGACCAGATCGAACGCGTGCCGGTGGGGGCCGGCCTGCCGGCGGCGCTCGAGAGCGCCATCGACCGCGCGGTGGCGGGCAAGCCGAACGATCCCCCGCGCCTCGCGCGCCAGACCGAGGCGCGCCGCCGCACCGCGGCGATGGCCCCGGGCGCGCTCTACGGCTCGCTGCGCAACGCGATCGAGCAGGGCGTGCAGGGCACGCCGACGCCGGTCTCGGCCAACGCCATGGCGGTGAACCCCTGATGAAGTACGACATCGCCCTCCTGGTGGAGCTCGTCGCGGCCTCGCTGGCGCGCTCGCAGATCGCGGAGAACGCGCTCGCGGTCGTGATCCACGAGTCGCACCGCATCCTGCCCGTGCTCGAGAGCGCCGGCAGCACCGCCTACGTCAACCTGCAGCCCCCGCGCCACATCGACTTCCGGCCCGTGCCCGGCGGCCTTCCCTCGACGAAGGAGCGCGTCTGCGCGCAGACCGACCGCGCCGAGGCCGAGGCCCTGCTGCGGCGCGCGCGCATCGTCGTGCTGTGCGTGCCCAACGACCCGGCCGCCATCGCCGCGCTGCCCGCGTTCGATTCGGCGGGCAAGCTGTGCCTGATCTACGGCGAGCCGCGCGCCGGCGGCTGGTCGCACATCACGCCGCGCCTGCGCGGCGGCGACTTCACCCCCTTCGAGATCGGCGGCGCGCGCCTGCTGATCAGCCGCGAGGCCGTCGACGGCGTCGGCGGCCGCCAGATGATGCTGCCCACCGGCATCGGCGACCTGGCCGACCGGCTCGCGCACCAGATGCCCGCCGTGCTGCAGGTCGAGAGCCACGCCGGCGGCGTGCGCATGCGCATCAAGCCGGAGCCGCTGCGCCTCATGGTCGCGGGCTGCGAGGCGGTCGCGCACAACCTGGTGCAGGAGAACCGCGCGCTGTTCAACGCCCGCGGCGTCGGCGGACTGGCGCTGCCCCTGGAGGGCCGCGGCAGCATGCAGCTGCTGGTGCGCAACGTGCGCGACCGCATCGACAACCTCACCATCGCCGTCGGCGGCCGCACCGTGCTGATGAACCGCATCGACTACACCGAGTACGGCGCCGTGCTCTCGCTGCCGCCGACCGAGGTCGAGCCGGGACGCGACGCGCTGATGTTCCTCTCGCTGCCCCGCACCGCGGTGCCGCAGGACGGCTTCTGCGACATCGGGGCCGTGACCCAGACCTTGGAGATCGCATGATGACGGCGCCGCGCTGCCTGCTCGTCTGCTTCAACCGGCTGTTCCCCGCCAACCAGGGGAACTCGCGCCGCATCATGCAGCTGGTGCGCTTCTACAAGTCGCAAGGCTTCGAGATCGACCTGCTGTACCACAACGAGGAAGGCTTCGACGTCGGCCTCTCGGACGCGCTGGCGCGCGAGTTCAAGCGCGTGACCGTGCTGAAGTCGAGCGCGAAGAAGGTGATCCTGCCCGGGCACGTGTGCCGGATCGAGGACTGGTACGACCGCCAGATCGACGTCGCCTGCCGCGAGATGCACCGCCTGCGCGGATACACCCTGGTGCATGCCAACTACATCTGGTATTCGCCGCTCTTCGACCAGTTCGACGCCAGCGTGCTCAAGGTGCTCGACACCCACGACATGTTCGGCGAGCGGCGCGAGAAGTACCTGGCGGTGGGCATGAAGCCGCAGTGGTTCAGCACCAGCTACGCGGAGGAGGACGAGGCGATCCGCCGCGTCGACGTCGCGCTCGCGATCCAGAAGGAGGAGGCCGCCGCCTTCGCGCTGCGCGGCCACCGCAACATCCTCTACCTGCCCTACGTCGAGCCCCTCGTGCGCAAGTTCGAGAAGTACGCGGGCGAGGATCGCCCGCTCACCTTCGGCTACCTGGGCAGCGGCAACGACTGGAACGTGCTCAGCATGAACGACCTGCTGCAGCAGCTCGACGGCCGCGCCGCCACGTTCAACCACCCCATCATCGTCGCCGGCGGCGTGACCAAGCACGTGCGCGACTTCCCCGCCGCGGTGAAGCTCGGCTTCGTGCAGGAGCTGCACACCTTCTACGACGCGATCGACATCGCGCTCAACCCCATGGTGGGCGGCACGGGCCTCAAGATCAAGACGGTGGAGCCGCTCAGCTTCGGCCGCCCGGTGCTGACCACGCGGCCCGGCGTCGAGGGCGTCGGCCACCTCTGGCAGATGCCGATCTTCGAAGACAATGGACAGTTCGCGGACTACCTGCTCGAACGCTTCAGCCCGGGCAACGCCGACGCCACGCTCGGCGAACTGCTCGCGCTGGCCCAGGCCACGCGGGCCGCGCTGGACGACGAATACCAGATCCGCCTCGGCCGCTTCGTGAGCTGGCTGCAGAAGCGCCTAGGCGCATCGACGCCGCTCGCCGCGTGATCCCGCCCCGACTCCCCAGAACTGACGGCTGCCCCCGATGACTCTTCCCCTGATCGTTGTCTGCACCCACCACAAGACCGGCACGGTGTGGATGGCCGACGTCTTCCGCGCCATCAAGCGCCAGTTCAAGCGCAAGCTGTACAGCGGCAAGCAGGCCGAGCTGCCGCCGGACGCCGACATCTTCCTGCAGGACCACAGCAAGGTCGACCTGCAGTCGCTGCGCGACCGCGGCCGCCCGGTGCGCTGCGTGCACGTCATCCGCGACCCGCGCGACGTGGTCATCTCCGGTTGCTTCTACCACGTGAAGACGACCGAGAAGTGGGCCAACACGCCGAAGGCGGAGTTCGGCGGCAAGAACTACCGCGAGACCATCGCGGCGCTGCCGACCGACCACGACAAGCTCGTCTTCGAGATGGAGCACACCGGCATGAAGTCCATCACCGACATGGTGAACTGGAACTACAAGGATCCGGACGTCTTCGAGGTGCGCTACGAAGACCTGATCGACGACAGCGACTTCAAGATCTTCCGCCCGATGATGCAGTTCCTCGGCTTCGAGGGCGACGACCTCGAGGCGGCGCTGAAGATCGTCCACGACCACTCGCTGTTCGGCAACGCCAAGCCGCAGTCGGAAGGCAAGGATCCGGTGCACGTGCGCTCGGGCGAGAAGCGCCAGTGGCCCAAGACCTTCACGCCGGAGCTGAAGGCGGCCTTCAAGAAGATCCACCCCGAGGCGCTGCAGAAGCTCGGCTACGAGAAGAACGCCGACTGGTGAAAGAGAAAGGGGACTGGCCTTCGGCCTGTCCCCGTGTCCTCTCGCCCCGCGCCGTCAACAGAGGGGACAGGCCGCAGGCCCGACCCCGCCGCCGGCCACCCCTCAGGCCGCCTCGCGGCTGGGCTCCGACGAATACCCGAACAGCTCGAAGTCCTTCGCGTAGCGCTCGCGCACCGTGGCGAGCGCCTGCGGCGTGAGCTGCGAGACGCTGCGCCCGCCGCTGGCGTTGCGCACCTCGAGCTCGGCCTCGAGGCCCAGCTGGGTGGTGATGCGCGCCCAGTCGTCCTGGATCGTCTCGACCTTGCCGATGAAGTCGACGATCAGCTTGCCCGCGCTGTCGCACACGCTCTCCCACTGCGGCTGCGAGCCGGCGTCCTGCCAGGTGAGCGGATGCAGTGCGAAATCGCTGAAGTTGCGCGCCTTCAGGGCGGCGCGCACCGCCTTGTAGCGGTAGGGCGGGCGATCGGGCATGGTGCCGTCGCGGTCGAGCGCGACCTGCTCCTCCGGCGTGAGCGGCGTGCCCTCGGCAAGCTTGTGCGCATAGGAGTACAAGGACTGCAGGCGGTCGACCGGATGGCGCACGAACGCGAACTTGAAGCACTTGCCGTACATGTCGTCGCCCATCCAGCGGCGGGCCTCGGACGCGGTGCTGTGCTTGTTGAGGCCGATCGCCTTCTTGAAGAACTCCTGGTTCTTCTCGCCGCTCTTGGTGGAGCCGAAGACGAAGTCGTTGTGGCGCAGCAGCTTGCCCAGGGCCACTTCGACGCTCGTGCCGGCGCACTTGTGGATGTGGACGAACACGAAGCGGCGGTTCAGCGAAATGATCATGGACGCGTTCGGCAATCAGTTCACGGGAAGCGACGCGTGGTGCGAAACATGCTGTTGCAGCAGGCCTCGCGTCGCGGGGGGTTGGGTTCGCATTCGCCGATTCATCGGAGTCGGGAATGTGGATATTATGAGTGATCGGAACCGGAGTCTCGCAGCGTGATCGTCAATCATTCCCACAAGTTCATCTTCGTGCACGTGCCCAAGGCCGCCGGGACGTCGGTCTCCGAATTGTTTAGCAAGTTCAGCGCCTACAGCGACCTCGAAGTCGGGGGGACCGAGCTCGGCGAGGCGCTGCAGCACGCCTTCAAGCGCCGCTTCGGACTCACCAAGCATTCCACCGCCGAAGAGATCCGCGCCGTGGTGGGGGACGCCGCCTGGCGCGACTACTACGCCTTCGCCTTCGTGCGCGATCCCTATGCGCGCGCGCAGAGCACCTTCCACTTCATGAAGCGCTGGCACGGCAACAAGGAAATG
>Ga0209051_1001343_pt1 | contig 21376 bp, 14 predicted proteins | sample AraplaCvi_mMS_r2_2_FD_184286 | JGI IMG/M metagenome (GOLD analysis project Ga0209051, IMG submission 184286) | Arabidopsis root microbial communities from North Carolina, USA - plate scrape MF_Cvi_mMS_r2 (SPAdes) (version 2) | ecosystem: Host-associated > Plants > Roots > Endosphere | place...
AGGCGGTCGTCGAACTCCGGCACGCCGTCGCCGCCGCGCCGGAGTACGCCGACGCCTGGTTCCGCCTCGGCATCGCGCTCGAGGCCGAGGGCGAGGCCGGCCCGGCCGTGGCCGCCTACGAGCGCGCCACGCGCCTGCAGCCCGCGCTGCCCGAGGCCTGGTTCCGCGCGGGGGCCCTGCTGCAGGTGCTGGGCCACCGGGAGGAGGCGATCGGCTGCTTCCGGCGCGCCGCCGACACCGGCGGCAAGACGCCCTTCGGCCGCCTCGGCGCGGCGCGCGCGCTGCTCGCCGAGGATCGCGACGACGAGGCCGAGCGGGTGCTGCGCAAGGCGGTCGGCGCGGAGCCCGGGAACGCGCTCGCGCACGACCTGCTGGGCAGCCTGCTGGCGGAGTCGGGCCGCTTCGAGCAGGCGCAGGCGTGCTTCGCGCGTGCGCTGGCCCTCGCGCCGCTGCTGGCGGGCAGCTGGTACGACCTGGTGCGCTGCCGCCCGATGACCGAGGATGACCGTCCGCTGCTGGCGCGCATGGAGGCGGCGCTCGACACGCCGCGCCTGGACGCCGGCCAGCGCCAGCGCGTGCACCTGGCGCTCGGCAAGCTGCACGACGACCTCGGCGACCCGGCCGCGGCGATGCGCCACTTCGACGCCGCCGACGCGCTGCGCGCCGGCACGACCGCCTTCGACGCGGTGGCCTTCCACGCCGAGATCGACCGCATCATCGAGCGCTGCACGCCCGAGGCCCTGGCGCACGCCGCGGCGCGCGGCAGCACCGACGCGACGCCGGTGCTCATCATCGGCATGCCGCGCTCGGGCACCACGCTGGTCGAGCAGATCCTCTCCAGCCATGGCGCGGTGGCCGCCGGCGGCGAGCTGGACTTCTGGAGCGGGCGCGGCGCCGCCTGGCTGCGCGCGTGGAGCGCGGACGAGGAGGCGCCCCTCGTGCGCCAGGCGGCGGCCGCCTACCTGAAGCGCCTGCGCGCGATCGGCCGCAAATCGGCGCGCGTGACCGACAAGATGCCCTTCAACTTCCTGTGGGCCGGGCTCGTCCACGCGGCGTTCCCGCGCGCCACCTTCGTGCACTGCCGGCGCGCGCCGGTCGACACGGCGGTGTCCATCCACCAGACCCTGTTCCATCCCGGCTTCGCCTTCCCCACCGGCGGCCCGCAGCTGGTGGCGTACCTCCGCGGCTACGAGCGCCTCGTCGCGCACTGGCGCGCGGTGCTGCCGCCGGCGCGCTTCGTCGAGGTCGACTACGAGTCGCTCACGGCCGATCCCGAACCGGAGATCCGCCGCCTGGTCGCCGCCTGCGGCCTCGGATGGGACGACGCCTGCCTGCGTCCGCACCTCAATCCGCGCACCGTGAAGACGCCCAGCAAATGGCAGGCGCGCCAGCCGATCCATCGTGCATCCGTGGCGCGCTGGAAGCGCTACGAATCCTGTCTGGGCCCCCTGCGGGAATTGGTATGACGGGGTTTTCCGGAGTTTTCTTAATACTCTCCTAAGAAAACTCCGGACTTCATTCTTCCTTAATCAAAAACCCCGGGGCGGAGAAACAAAGTCATCGATTCGCCACGCCACCGTCAAATGGCGGGCGCCCACTGCATGGCGCACGAGACGCGGCGCGCGGGGAGATTCCCCCCCGCGCGGGGACGAAGGGTTTCCCGCGAGGGGTTTCCGAATATCCCGCGCGGTCTCGTCGAATCTGTCGACCAATCAACCCCCAAGGAAGAGCGCGATATGTCCACCAGGCATTCACGAAAGCAATCCCGGATGAAACGTCTGCATCCGCTGGCCGGTCTCCTCGCCGTCGGCATCGCCGGCCCGGCGCTGGCCGCGAAGTCCGACCCGTTCCCCACTTACCAGACCGGCCCGATCGCCAACGGCGGCTTCGTCGTCGGCAGCGGCCAGATCGTCACGCCCACCGGCAAGCAGGTCGACCTCGGAGACCGCGTGCGTGCCAAGGCCATCGCCATCAACCCGAACACCGCGACGCACACCGCCGCCGTGCTGACGATGGGCGCCACGCAGGCCGTGGAGATCTTCGACACGCACACCGGCCTGGTCCTGCAGAACTACCTGCCCTTCGGCGACCGCAGCGGCAGCTTCAACGGCATCGCCTACTCCGCCGACGGCAAGACCCTCGTCTTCAGCCAGGACTCGAGCCACGTCGCCGTCGCCAACGTCCTGCCGCAGGGCCTGCTGACGGACAACGCGCAGGTCTCGGTGCCGCCCGACAACAGCTTCATCGAGTGCTTCCCGAACAGCCCGCTGGGCAACGGCCGCGCGTGCGGCACGTTCTATTCGACGAACACCTCGTACCCGGGCGGCGTCGCGCTGTCGGCCGACGGGCGCACCGCCTACGCGCTGCTGAACCAGAACGACACGCTGACGCAGATCGACCTCGCCGCCAACCCGCCGGCGCAGGGCACGCAGATCCGCATGGGCAACGCGCCGCACAGCATCGTGATCAACGGCAACACCGCCTACGTCAGCAACGAGGGCGGCCGCGCGGCCACGCAGGACGACTTCCAGATCTACTCCGCCGGCACCCCGATGGTCGCCGACACCTTCACGGGCGCCACCACGGGCGGCACCGTCTCCGTCGTCGACCTGCCCAGCATGAAGGTCACCGCCACCATCCCGGTCGGCCTGCACCCGACGGGCATGGCGATGTTCGGCGGCGCGCTGCTGGTGGCCAACACCTACAGCGACACCCTCTCGGTCATCGACACGGCCACCAACCAGGTGATGCGCACGATCGACCTCGGCCTGCCGATCAAGGTGCCCGGCCAGCACGGCGCGGCCTACGGCGCGGCGCCGAGCTCGATCGCCGTCGACGCGGCCGCGGGCGTGGCCTACGTGACGCTGTACAACGCCAACGCCGTCGCGGTCGTCGACCTCAGCGGCTCGGCGGCGACGCCGGTCATGGGCATGATCCCGGTCGCCTACGCGCCGGCCAACATCGTCCTCGACAGCGCCAACCACCAGCTGCTGGTCGCCAACGACAAGGGCATCGGCGCGCGCTACTCGTTCGAGACCGACTACGGCGTCACCGGCTACAACACGCACCAGGACAACGGCACCGTGAGCATCGTGCCGATCCCGACGCAGACCGCGCTCGCCTCGATGACCAGGACGGTGCACCAGAACAACCACTGGGACCTGAAGGAGAACATCGCCTCGGCCGGCAACGGCAGCCCCTCGACGCCGGCGGTCGCGCTGCCCGCGAAGATCGGCGACCCGTCGCTGATCAAGCACGTGTTCCTGATCATCCGCGAGAACCGCACCTACGACCAGATCCTCGGCGACGTCGCCGCCGGCAACGGCGACCCGACGCTGGCGGTCTTCGGCGGCCGCTTCACGCCCAACGCGCACGCGCTGGTCAACCGCTTCCCGCTGCTCGACAACTTCTACGCCCCGAGCCGCCAGTCGGCCGACGGCCACCAGTGGATCATCGAGTCCATGGCGCCGTACGCCGACGACATCCAGTCGCCCGACTGGGTGCGCAGCTACCCGGGCGGCAACGGCGGCGACGCGCTCGCCTACCAGAAGAAGGGCTTCCTGTTCTCCGAGGCCGAGAAGGCCGGCCTGAACGTGAAGATCTTCGGCGAGTACGTCGAGAACGAGTACTGGCCGACCCCGCAGGGCCACCCGACCTGGACGCAGCTGTACAACGACTCGAAGAAGTTCGAGGCCGGCAAGGAGCCGACGCTGCACTACCAGAACGCGGTCCAGAGCACGTCGTCCGTGCCCGCGGTCTCGAGCCACCTGGTCGCGAACTTCCCCCCGTTCGACCTCGACATCCCCGACCAGTGGCGCGTCGACCTGTGGCAGCAGAACTTCCAGGCCGACGTCGACGCGGGCACCGTGCCGGCGCTGTCCATCCTGTGGATCATCGACGACCACACCGGCGGCCCCCCGACCGCGCAGGCCCAGCAGGCCGACAACGACCTGGCCATCGGCCGCATGGTCGACACCATCAGCCACAGCAAGGTCTGGAACTCGTCGGCGATCTTCATCGAGGAAGACGACGCGCAGAACGGCGTCGACCACGTCGACGGCCACCGCAGCCCGGGCTACGTCATCAGCCCGTACGTCGTGCAGACCGGCAGCGCCGACCACACGTACTACACGCAGGTCAACATGACGCGCACGATCGAGCAGATCCTCGGCCTGCCGCCGATGAACCAGTTCGACCTCGTGGCCTCGCCGATGTCCACCCTGTTCGTGCAGGGCACGCCGCCGAAGTCGAACTTCGCGCCCTTCGCCCACGTGCCCGCCCAGATCCCGCTGGACCAGGGCGTGACCGAGACCAGCCGTCCCAAGGGCGGCATGGCCAAGGCGTGGTACGACATGAAGAAGAAGCTCTTCGCCGGCAAGACGACCAAGCCCGACTCCGAGGACCAGGACACGGTCAACCACCTGACCTGGTACGAGGCGACGAACTTCAAGCGTCCCTTCCCCGGCGAGACGCACGTGCGTGCGCCGTCGGAGTTCAAGGACCGCCTCGGCCGTCCCGTGAACGACGACGACGACGACTGACCCGCCCCGCATTCATTCCGGTTCACACCTTCGAGGCCCGCTCCCGCCCGGAGCGGGCTTTTTTTCGTCACGCAAATGAAAGCCGGACCGGGCACCCTGCCCGGATGCATCTGCTGGTCACCGAAGACGACGCCATGCTCGGCAAGAGCCTCTGCGACGCGCTGCGACGCGAGGCCTACACGGTCGACTGGGCCACCGACGGCCCGTCCGCGCAGGAGTTCCTGCGTGGCGGCCGCATCGACATCGTGGTGCTCGACCTGGGCCTGCCCCAGCTCGACGGCCTGGAGCTCCTGCGCTGGCTGCGCGCGAGCGGCGCCGACGCGCCCGTCCTCATCCTGACCGCGCGCGACCAGCTCGCCGACCGCGTCGCCGGCCTCGACTCGGGCGCCGACGACTACCTCGTCAAGCCCTTCGACCTCGACGAGCTGCTCGCGCGCCTGCGCGTGCTCGGCCGGCGCCTCACCGGGCGCGCCGACCCGCGCATCCGCCACCAGGGGGTGACGCTGGACCCGGTCTCGCGCGAGGTCTCGTTCAACGACGCGCCCGTCACGCTGACGCGGCGCGAGTACGCGCTGCTGCTGGCGCTGATGGAGCGCCCGGGCCGCGTCTGGTCGCGCGACGAACTCGCCGGCCGCCTCTACGCCGGCGGCGAGGAGGTGCACAGCAACGCGATCGAGGTCCACGTCCACGCGCTGCGGCGCAAGCTGCATCCGCAGCTGATCCAGAGCGCGCGCGGCATCGGCTACCTGGTGCGCGGCGACCGGTGAGCTCGCTGCGCACCCGCCTCACGGTCACGCTGCTGCTGCTGACGGCGCTGGTGGGCACGCTCGCCACGGCGGCCGTCTACGTCGACGCGCGCCAGGAGATCGAGGAGATGTTCGACTACGAGCTGCGCGCCGTGGCCGAATCGGTCGACCCGCGCGACGCCTCGCGCCGCCAGGAGCGCGCGCTCGGCCGGCTGCCGGACGACGACGTGCTGGTGCAGATGTGGTCGGCCGCGGGCACGCTGGTCTACCGCTCCGACCCCGCGCAGGCCGCGCCCCGTCCCGCCGGCCTGGGCTACGAGACGCTCGCCGAGCGCCCGCGCGGCGCGCCGTCCTGGCGCAGCTACACGCTGGCGACGGGCGACGGCCGGGTCCAGGTCGCCCAGTCCTTCCAGGAGCGGCGCGAGCTCGCGCTCGAACAGACCCTGCGCCTGCTCGCGCCCGAGCTGCTGGCGCTGCCGCTGCTCGGCGCGGCCATCGGCTGGGTGGTGCGGCGCGAGCTGCGCCCGGTGCGCGCGCTCGGCGAGGCGCTCGCGCGGCGCACCGAAGGCTCGACCGAGCCCGTCGCCGGCGCGACCCTGCCGACCGAGCTCCAGCCCCTGGTCGCCGGCTTCAACACGCTGCTCGATCGGCAGGCCCGCGCGATGGCCACGCAGCGCGCCGTCGTCGCCGACGCCGCCCACGAGCTGCGCACCCCGCTCGCCGCCGTGCGGCTGCAGGCCCAGCAGCTCGATCGCCTGGAAGACGCCGGCGAGCGGGCGGCCGCCCACGCCGCCCTCGTCGGCGGCATCGACCGCATGACGCGCCTGGTCGCGCAGCTGCTCACGCTGGCGCGGCTCGAGCCGGGCGCCGCGGTGCGCGCCGCGACCGACCGCGTGCGCCTCGACCTGCTCGCGCGCGACGTGCTGGCGGAGCTCATCCCCCTGGCCAACGCGCGCGGCATCGAGCTCTCGCTCGCCTCCGACGTCGCGCTCGACCTCGCGGGCGAGGCCGCCGGCCTGCGCGCGCTGGTGGGCAACCTCGTCGACAACGCGCTGCGCTACACGCCCGCGGGCGGCGCGGTGAGCGTGAGCGTCTCGCGCGATGCGGGCGACGCGCGGCTGGTGGTCAGCGACAACGGACCGGGCCTGGCGCGCGAACACCGCGAGCTGGTGCTGCAGCGCTTCTACCGCGTGCCCGGCAGCCCGGGGGACGGGAGCGGGCTCGGGCTGGCGATCGCGTCGGCCGTGGTGAAGCGGCAGGGCGGGCGCATCGCGCTGCTGGATGCCGAGGGCGGCGGGCTGCGCGTGGAGGTGTGCCTGCCGCTGAATGCGTGATCATCGGCCGGCCGCCGACATCACAGCGCCCCCGCGACCTCCGCGACCAGCGCCCGCAACCATGCGTGCGCCGGGTCCTGGCGGTACCGCACGTGCCAGGCGATGTGCATCGGGAACCTGCCCAGGTCGACCGGCGCGGGCAGCACCTTCACCCGTGCGTCGCCAGCCAGGCGCCGGCAGATCTGGCAGGGCAGCGTGGCGCAGTAGTCGGTGGCCGCCACGATGTCGGGGATGGCGGCGAAGTGGGTGACCGAGACGACGACCTCCCGCTCGAGCCCCTGCCGCTCCAGCGCCTGGAACAGGCCCGCGCGCAGCCGCCCGGGCGGCAGCACGTTGACGTGCTTCAGCCGCTCGTACTGAGCCCTGGAGAGGCGGGCGCCGACCTTGGGATGGTCGGCGCGCACCACGCAGGCGAGGCCGTCCTCGGCGACCTGCTGCACGACCAGGTTGTCGGGCGCCTCGCCGATTCGGCCCAGCGCCATGGCGGTGGTGCCCGACGTGACGCCGGTCTCCGCGAGGTCGGTGCCGAAGGGCAGCGTGCGCAGCCGGATACCGGGTGCCAGTACGCTGAGCCGCGCCACCAGCGCCGGCACGAACACGAACTCCACGTAGTTGTTCGGCGCGATCGTGACCAGCTGCTGCGCGCTCGCGGGATCGAAGGCCTGCTGGCCCAGGACCACGGTGTCCATCGCGGACAGCGCCGCGGCCAGCGACGGCGCGAGCAGCTCGGCCTTGGGCGTGGGTCGCATGCCGTAGCGCTCGCGCACGAAGAGCGGGTCCTGCAGCATCGTCCGCAGGCGCGCCAGCGCGTTGGACAGCGCCGCCTGCGTCACGCCGAGTCGGTCCGCCGCACGCGTGACGCTGCGCTCCTCCATCAGGGCGACGAAGATCGGCACGAGGTTCAGGTCGTAGCGCATCCAGATCCATTGTCGACGATAAATCTGGAATCCAGGAAATGAATTGGCTGAATCTCTGGCGGACGCGCACCATCGCCTTCGACCAAAGGAGTTGCACCATGACCTTGAAGAGCCTGCTTCCCCGATCGCTCGGCTTCGGCACCGCCCCGCTGGGCAACATGTTCCGCGCCATCCCGGAGGCCGAGGCGCGGGCGACCGTCGACGCAGCGTGGGACGACGGCATCCGCTTCTTCGACACCGCGCCCTTCTACGGCGCGGGTCTCGCGGAAGCCCGCCTGGGCGAAGCCCTGGCCGGCCGCGACCGCGACGGCTACGTGCTCGCCACCAAGGTCGGGCGTCTGGTGCTCGACGAGATGGAGGACGTCGCCGCGCGCGACCTGGGCGAGAAGGGCGACGTGTTCCGCCACGGCCGCGCGAACCGCATCGTCAACGACTACTCCGAGGACGCGACCCTGCGCTCGATCGAGGACAGCCTGAAGCGCCTGAAGACGGATCGCCTCGACATCGCCTGGGTGCACGACGTCGCGCAGGACTTCTACGGCGACGACTGGCTCGGCGTGTTCGAGTCCGCGCGCAAGGGCGCCTTCAAGGCGCTCGACCGCCTGCGCGACGAGGGCGTGATCCGCGCCTGGGGCCTGGGCGTCAACCGGGTCGAACCGATCGAGCTGCTGCTCGACCTGCAGGGGCCGCGGCCGGACGGCTTCCTGCTCGCCGGCCGCTACACGCTGCTGGACCACGAGCGCGCGCTCCAGCGCGTCATGCCCAAGGCGGCCGCCGAGGGGCTCGGCATCGTCGTCGGCGGCCCCTACAGTTCGGGCGCCCTCGTCGGTGGCCCGAACTTCGAGTACGCGCCCGCGACGCCCGAGGTACTGGCCCGGGTAGGGGCCATCAAGGCGATCGCCGATCGCCACGGCGTCCCCATGAAGGCGGCGGGCCTGCAGTTCGCGCTCGCTCATCCCGCAGTCGCCGCCGTGATCCCCGGCGCCAGCCGGCCCGGGCGCATCGCCGAGGACCGCGCCGCGCTGGAGGCCCGCGTGCCCGCCGACTTCTGGCGCGAGCTGCGCCAGGCCGGGCTCGTGCATCCGCAGGCGCCGCTGCCGCACGGCCTCTGAGGCCGGCGCCGATCCGGCGCGAGCTCCCGCGCGCACGCGCGCCGGGGCGGCGCATCCACGACCCCCTGAGCACCCATCCAGGAGAATTCCGATGCTCGAAGAAGCCTACGAACCGCAGTGCCGCGCCGCCAAGGCGCCCTGCACCGATGCGCGCCAGCTCCGCCGGCGCACGTTGACCCTGCTGGCGCTGGCCTTGGGCACGTTCTGCATCGGGACCTCGGAGTTCGCGAGCATGGGCCTCCTCCAGCTGTTCGCGGCCAGCCTGCACCTGGACATCCCGACCGCGACGCACGCGATCGAGGCCTATGCCTTCGGCGTCGTCCTCGGCGGCCCGGCCGTGACGATCCTGGCCGCGAAGCTGAACCGCAAGCGCCTGCTGCTGCTCCTGATGGCGATCTTCGTCCTCGGCAACGTGCTGTCCGCCGTCGCCACCGGGCTCGGCAGCTTCACGCTCGCCCGCTTCGTCAGCGGCATCCCGCAAGGCGCCTACTTCGGCGCCGGGGCGGTGGTCGCCACGTACTTCGTCGGGCCCGGCCAAGGCGGGCGCGCGTTCGCGCTGGTGATGACGGGACTGACGGTCGCCACGATCGTCGGCTCGCCCCTGGCCACCCTCATGGGCCAGACGCTGGGCTGGCGCGACGCCTACCTGGCCGTGGCGGCGCTCGGCGTGCTGTCCCTCCTCGCCTTGTGGCGCTGGGTGCCGCGCTCGGAAGCGCTGGCCGGCGGGCCAGTGGTGCAGGAGTTGCGCGCCCTGAACCGCGCGGCCGTCTGGACGATGGTGGCCGTGGCGGCCCTGGGCGTGGCGAGCATCTTCGCCGTCTACACCTTCATCGGACCGCTGGTGACGGACGGCGCAGGCCTCGGCCGGGCCTGGGTCCCGATCGCGCTCGGCCTGTTCGGCGTCGGCATGACCGCGGGCAACGTGGTGGGCGGATGGCTGGCGGACCGGCATCCGTCGCAAGGCCTGCTGGCGGGCTTCGGCAGCGCCCTCGCGGCGCTGTCGCTGCTGGCCGTGGGCGGCGCGAACGCCTGGGTGCTGATGGCGGGCCTGTTCGCGGTGGGAGCCACGATGATGGTCGCGATCCCGACGATCCAGGTGCGGCTCACCCAGGCCGCGCCGGACGCCCCGACGCTGATGGGCGCGATGAACCTCGCGGCGCTGAACGTGGCCAACGCCATCGGCGCCTGGGCGGGCGGCCAGGCCATCGCGCACGGCTTCGGCCTGCTGTCGGCCGCGTGGGCCGGATTCGGCCTGACGCTGGCCGGGCTCGTGCTGTTCCTGCTGGTGTCGCGCCGGCCGTCGGGCGGGAACCGGGCCCACGCGCAGGCCTATCCGGTCTAGCACCTGGTGGCGGGCTCGCTGCCGCCCGAACCCCGCGCGCTCCAGCGCCGCTCCGCCCGGGTCGGGCCCGTGCAGGGGCGCATCGCGACGCCCGAGTGCGCCGGACCCGGTGGCGGCCCGATTGCCCTGCCCGGTCTTCCCTCCACGGCGCTTGCCCGGCAGGCCCAGACTTCGCCATGTCCTTCCGTTCCAACCCGACGCCGAGCGCGGCCGACCGCTGGGTGAGGTCGCTGCTCGGCTCGACCGGCGACACCGGCGTCATCCTCCTCACGGCCGAGGGCGAGATCGTCGGCTGGCTCGGCGCCGCCGCACGCCTGTTCGGGTATTCGCCCGACGAGGCGGTGGGCATGCCCCTCAGCCGCCTGTTCACGCCGGAAGACGTCGCGGGACAGCTCGACCGGCAGGAGCGCGAGCTCGCGCTGTCGGGCGGGCGGTCCGAAGACGACCGCTGGCACGTCCGCAAGGACGGCACGCGCTTCTGGGGCAGCGGCGTGATGGAGCAGGTGCGCGACGACGACGGCGCGGTGGTCGGCCTGGCCAAGGTGCTGCGCGACCGCACGGACGTGCGCACGATGGTGGTGGCGCTGCAGAACCGCCTTGTCGCCGCCGAGCAGCAGAACGCGGACCGCCTCAAGGCGATCGCCTCGATCGCGCACGAGCTCCGGAACCAGGTCTCGCCGCTGTCCAACCTGCTGGGCGCCCTCGAGAAGTCGCCCGCCGCCATGCCCGCGTCGGCGTCGATGCGGCGCCGCGTCCAGTCGATGGCGCGCCTGCTGGACGACCTCGCGGAAGGCGCGGCCGTGGTCGCCGGCAAGCCGACGCTGGTCGTCGAGGCGGTCGCCGTCCAGCGGCTGGTCCTCGACGCGCTGGCCTCGATGGAAGAGCCCGTCCGCCAGCGCGGCCAGTCGCTCAGGGCGACGTTGCCCGACACCTCCATCGTCATCGAGGCGGATGCGCAGCGCATCGACCAGGTGCTGGTCAACCTGCTGGCCAATGCGTCGAAGTTCACGCCCGCGGGCGGCGTCATCCAGGTCAGCGCGACGGTGGAGGACGACATGGCGGTGATCCGCGTGGAGGACGACGGCGTCGGCATCGCGCCCGACATGCTGCCGCGGATCTTCGACCTGTTCTCGCGCGAGGCGCGACCGGATGCGCCTGATGGGCTGGGGGTCGGGCTGTCCGTGGTCAAGCAGTTGACGGAGCTGCACGGCGGCTTCGTCGAAGGACGCAGCCCGGGCCGCGGCGCGGGCAGCATCTTCACGGTGCGCCTGCCCCTGCGGCAACCCGTGCCGGCGCACCGGCCCGCGGGCGCCGCCGACGCCGGCTGAAGGCGTGCGGCCAAGGCGCGCCGCGCGGGCGGCAAGGGCTACTACCGATCGCTGCGCGAGAAGAGCAGCCGGTTCAGGGCGATCCCGACCAGCACCGCGCCGCCGAGGGCGAGCCAGGGGTTCTGGCGCACGGCCTCGCGCGCCGACGCGCTCCACTCGCCGGGCGCCTGCACCACCCGGTCCACCTTGTCCTGGGCCTGCGAGGCGACCCCCGCGACCTTGGCCGACAGGCCGTCGATGACGTCGTGCGCGCCTTGCGTGGCGCGACCCAGCAGCCCGTCGCCCTCGGGCTTGGCGGGGCCGTCCGCCGCGGGACGGTCGGACTTGGCGGAAGGGAAGGGCTTGACCGGATTCGAGGCCGGCGTGGTGGTGGGGGAGTGGAGGTCGTTGTCCATGGTCGTCTCGAAGGTGAGTTGAGGGAGGCGCGAGCCGGCGCCGGGGCGTGAAGCCGGCGCATGCGCACTACCGGGGACATGGCAAGGCGCAGTCCCGTTCGTCCCGTTCGACCTCCGGCGGCGGGTCGCGGCACCCGCCCCGCGCCTACGCCTGGCCGTCGCGCACCATCAGCACCTGGTGCCGCGGCTGCCGCGCGAAGCCGGCGCGCTCGAGCGCCGCGCCGCACAGGTCGAGCCGGTGCAGCGGCGGCATCGTGACGCCCGCTTCGGGGCGCGAGGCGCGCATCGCCGCGATCAGGGTCTGGGCGTCCGCCTGCGCCACGCCGCCGTCGACGAGCGCGTGCACCTGGATCGGCCCGTCGCCGGTGTCGCTCCAGGCGAGCAGCGCCGTGCCGCGCTGCAGGAAGCGCAGCGGCCGCGCGACGGCCGCCAGCCCCTGCGCGCAGACCTGCAGCGGCAGGTCGCCGATGCGGCGCTCGGCGGCGTCGAGCCAGGCGAAGGCCTCGGCACGGTCGAGCTCGCGCGGCGCGCCGCCGCGCACGGCCTCGGGCGCGGCGCCTTCCGCCGGCAGCGTCCAGCCGACCAGTTCATGCCGCGCGACGAACTTGCGCCGCCGGTACAGGGCCAGCGCGCGGTCGTTCTGGACGAAGCACTCGAGCTCCACGGCGACCTGCGCCGCCTGCGCGGCGCGGGCGATGAAGTCGTCGAGCAGCGCCTTGGCCGCGCCGCCGCCGCGCGCGGCGGGCAGCGCGCCCAGCGCGGCCAGGCGCCAGCGGCGGCCGATGCGGCGCGGGGCGGTGTGCGCGAAGGCCACGACCTGCCCGTCCTGCACGGCGACGCGGCTCTCGGCGAGGTCGATCGCGTGGCGTGCGACGAGGCCGGGCCATTCCGACAGTTCCAGCGTGAACGGGCCGGTGATGTAGTCGGCGAAGGCGCCGGCGAAGGCCGCGTGCAGGTCGGCCGCGGCGAGGGTGTCGGCGGGGACGAGGGTGAACTCGCTCAACGGGTGCTCCAGACGAAATGGGCGCGGCGGGCGTGCCGCGGGGACGGGCCTGCGGCCCGTCCCCGTATTCTCGACGCCGGCATCCGAAACACGGGGACAAGCCGGGAGGCCGGTCCCCTGCCCGCCCGCCGTCCCGTGATCGTCGCCGCAGCGATCAGGCGATCGCGCGGCGGGCGCCGCCGCGCAGGCGCGCGAACAGGTTCATCGGCACCTTGTCGCGCCAGAAGCCGCCGGCCGGCAGGCCGACGACGGCGCGCAGCAGCCGGTAGACGTAGCGCACGCAGGTCAGGAAGGCGAAGAACTCGAGCAGGGTGAGGAAGAACGCCCCCACCGCGGTGAAGCGCGCCGCGCGGGCGTGGAACTTCTCGATCGCGTGCACGTGCATGATCTCGATCGAGTCGTAGAAGCACGGGATGACGAGCAGCGTCAGCAGCGTCGAGGTGATGGTGCCGCCGATGATGGTGACCGCCATCGGCCGGTAGAACTCGCCGCCCTCGCCCACCCCGATGGCCACCGGCATCATGCCGGCGATCAGCGCGAAGGTGGTCATCAGGATCGGGCGCAGGCGCTTGCGGCCGGCGTGCATCAGCGCGTCCTCGCGGTTCATGCCCTCGCGTTCCTCGGAGCGCGCCGCGTCGAGCAGCAGGATCGCGTTCTTCGCCACCAGCCCCATCAGCATGATGACCCCGATGATGCTCATGAGGTTGAGCGTGCCGTGGGTGAGCACGAGCGCCACGACGACGCCGATCAGGCTCAGCGGCAGCGAGATCATGACGGGGATCGGCGCGGTGAACGAGCCGAACTGGATCACCAGCACGAGGTACATCAGGGCGACGCCGGAGATCAGCGCGATGCCCAGGTTGCTGAACACCTCGGCCTGGTCGTGCGAGTCGCCGGCCAGCTCGATGCCGAAGCCCGGCGGGAACTGGATCGCCTTGGCGATCTTCATCGCGTCGGCCGTCACCTCGCCCGCCGCGCGGCCCTGCGCGTTGGCGGCCACGACCATCATGCGCTTGCCGTTGGCATGCTCGATGGTGGAGGGCGACTTGCCCATGGTGACGGTGGCGATCTGCTCGAGCGGCACCGTGCGGTCGGTGCCCGTGACCGAGATCGGCAGGCGCTCGATGTTGCTCGCGTCGACGCGATCCTCCGGGGCCAGCCGCACCGAGACGTCGCGCGTCTCGCCCGTCGGGTCGACCCAGTCGCCCGACTCGACGCCGGCGAACGCCACGCGCAGCGTCTGCGCGGCGTCGTTGATCGACACGCCCATCGCGTTGGCCAGGCCGCGGTCGAGGTCGATGCGCAGCTCCTGCTGCGGATCCTGCTGCGACAGGCCGACGTCGATCGCGCCCTTGACCTCGCGCAGCCGGGCCATGAAGTCCGACGTGATCTCGAGCAGGCGGCGCGTGTCCGTGCCGTAGAAGCGGATCTGCACCGGCTTCTCGCCGCCGTTGTTGAGGTTGTCGGAGACGACGTACTCCGCGCCCACCAGGCGGTTGACGCGGGTGCGCAGGTCGTTGGCGATCTCCTCGGCGCTGCGCTTGCGCGTCGGGCTCTTGCCGAGGTCGATGTAGACGCGCACGGAGTCGGCCGCGATGCGGGCGCTGGTGTGCTTGGTCTCCGGGAGCTGGCGCGCGAGCGTGGTCACCGCCTCGGCCTTCATGCGCGCGTATTCCAGGCTGCTGCTGGGCGGCATGCGGATGTTGACCGCGATGGTGCCGAAGTCGGACTTGGGCAGGAACTCCGTGCCGCCCGCCTTGGCCTGCAGGAACAGCGCGGCGACGAAGCTGAGGAAGGCGATCCAGCCCATCTTCCAGCGGTGGTGCAGCGCCCACTGGATGACGCGGCCGTAGCGGTCGGCCTGGTGGTCGAACCAGTCGTTGAAGCGCTGCAGCACCCTGCCCAGCCCCTTGCGCGGCGCGTTGTGCAGGTCGACCGGGTCGCCCCAGTAGGCCGACAGCATCGGGTCGAGCGTGAAGGAGATGAACAGGCTCACGATCACCGAGGCGACGACCGTCAGGCCGAAGGGACGGAACCACTCGCCCGTGATGCCCGGGATGAACGCCACCGGCGTGAACACCGACACGATGGAGAACGTGGTCGCCGCCACCGCCAGGCCGATCTCGGAGGTGCCGTTCAGCGCCGCGGTGCGGCGATCCTCGCCGCGCTGCATGTGGCGCACGATGTTCTCGCGCACCACGATCGCGTCGTCGATCAGCACGCCGATGGCCAGCGACAGCCCGAGCAGGCTCATGAAGTTGAGCGTGAAGCCGCACAGCCAGACCGCGATGAAGGCGGTGAGCACCGAGGTGGGCAGCGACAGGCCCGTGATCAGCGTGGAGCGCCAGGAGTTGAGGAACACGTAGACCACCAGCACCGTCAGGCCGGCGCCGAAGAACAGCGCGTGGATGACGTTGTTGAGGCTGTCCTGCGCGTCCTCGCCGCCGTCGCGCGTGATCTCGAGCCGGGCCTTCTGGCCGGGCTCGGCGTTGAAGGTCTTGACCATGTCGCGCACGGCCTTGGCGACCGTGACCGTGCTCGAGTCGCGCGTGCGCGAGACGTACAGGCCGACGTCGAGCCGGCCGTCGCGCTCGTTGTGCGAGACGTCCTCGGCGAAGCCGTCCTGCACCGTCGCCACCTGGCCCAGGCGGATCAGGGTGTCGCCGTTGCGCTTGACCGGCATCTGGTTGAACTCGCCCGGCGACTCGATGCGCCCGACGAGCCGGATGCTCTGGTCTTCCAGCATGCCGCGCACCTTGCCCACGGGCGCGGTGGCGTTCTGCGCGCGCAGCGCGTTGACGACGTCGGTGACCGAGACGCCGAACTCGCGCAGCTTCTGCGAGTGCAGCAGCACCGAGAGCTCGCGCGTGCGCGAACCGGCGACGTCGACGTTGGAGACGCCCGGGATCGCGCGCAGGCGGTCGGCGAGCTGGTCTTCCGCCATGTGCGAGAGCTCGGCGTGGCTCAGCGAGTCGGACGACAGCGCGAGCGACATGATGGGGTCGGACGACGGGTCGATGCGCGTCAGAACGGGCTCGCGCATCTCGATCGGCAGCTTGTAGCGCACGGTGCCGATGGCGTTGCGGATCTCGTCGGCGGCCTGGGTCAGGTCCTTCTTGAAGTCGAAGAAGAGGACGAACTCGGCCTCGCTCTCGCGCGCCGTGGCCTGCGAGCGCTCCTGGTCGACGCCCTCGATGCCCTGGAAGGTCTTCTCGATGCGGTTGACGATCTCGCGCTCCACCGTGTCCGGCGAGGCGCCGGGATAGGTGATGGAGACGACGATCAGCGGCAGCGCGACGTCCGGGTTCTGGTTGACGCGCAGGCGCGTGAGCGCGAGCACGCCCAGGCCCATCAGCGTGATGATGATGACGACCGCGGCGACGGGCCGCTTGATGCTGAAGTCGGAGAGGAACATCCGGGTCTCCCGTTCAGGAACGTTGGGCCGTCGACGCGGCCGGCGCCGCCGGCGCCGCCGGCCGCGCGAGCTCGACCTTCTGGCCGTCGACCAGGGTCGAGCCGGGCGTGCGCAGGAGCTGGTCGCCCGCCGCGACGCCGGCGGTGACGACGACCTCGCCGCGGCGCGCGTCGCGCTCGCCGAGCGTGACCGGCACCTTGGAGACCCTGCCGGCCTTCACGCGCCAGACGAAGGCCTTGTCGCCCTCCTTGGCGATCGCCCCCTCGGGCAGCAGCAGCGCGTTGGACTCGCCGGTGGCGATGCGGCCCTCGGCATAGAGGTTGGCCGTCTTCGGCGCGGTGCCGGGCGCGAAGTCGACGATCACGGCGACCTGGCGCGTCATCTCGTCGGCCGAGGCGTCGACGTGGCGCACCTTGCCGACGAAGTCGCCCTGGCCGAAGCCGTTGACGCGGAATTGCACGGTCTGGCCCACGTGGATGTCGCCCAGGCGATCGGCCGAGACCAGGCCCTCGAAGCGCATGCTGGTCGGATCGATCACCTTCAGCAGCTCCTTGCCGATGGCGGCCGTGTCGCCGCCGGAGACCTTGCGGTCGCTCACGACGCCGTCGAAGGGCGCGCGCACCTCGGTGCGGCTGCGCTGCTGGCGCGCGGCCACGGTGCGCGCGTCGGCGGCGACGCGGTCGCTCTGCGCGGCGTTGCGGCGCACCTCGGCGTCGTCGAGCGCCTGCAGCGAGCTCATGCCCTGCGCCTGCAGCGTCTTGATGCGCTCGTAGGTGCGCTGGGCCTGGTCGAAGGCCTGGGCGGCGGCGCGGCTGGCCTCCTCGGCCGACTGCAGGCTGTCGCGGATGGCGGTGTCGTCCAGGCGCACCAGCAGGTCGCCCCTGTGCACCGGCTCGCCGTTCTCCTTGGTGACCTGGAGCACGACGGCGGCGACCTCCGCGCGCAGGTCGGCCTTGCGCTCGGGCTGGACGGAGCCGGTGATGACGGGCCCGGACGCGTGCGGCGAGAGCGCCACGGTGCGCAGGTCCTCCGGCGCGACCAGCAGCGCGACGCTCGGCACCGACGCGGCCGAGGCCGCCGACGGCGCGGCCTGCGCGTCGATGCCGCCGCCCTTGGGGTGGCATCCGGCCAGCAGCCCGGCCGCGAGCAGCAGCAGGGCGCCGGCGAATGCGTTCAGCGGATGCGGGAGGGCGGGTCGACGGGAGGTCGTCATCGATGAGGCTCCTTGTGGAATTCTGCTTCTGTTGTACGAATGATGACCGGGGGCCAGGGGAGGTTTCCGAAAGGGCGCGCCCGGGAAGTGCGCCCGAAGCATATTCGCAGCGCGACCGCAGGCGGAAGCCCCGGTGCGACCAGTCGACGATTCCGCGGCGTGAATCGACATGCCGCCGGTGCGGTCCGGCGCCGCCGGGCGACGGACGGCCGTTTCCGGGGCGCGGACGGTGGATCGCCGCCGCGCCGGCGCGCCGGCCGCCCGACGCACGCCCCCCATGCTGCACCACGCCGCCCCTCCCTGGAACCCCTCGCCCTGCAGTGCCACGCCCTGCCTGGGGCCGGCGACCCGACCGGGGGGAGACGTGGCCCTGTATGCTGGGCGCAGGCGGCTCGCGGCGGAACGGCCGAGCGCCCGCCGCCGGGATTCAGGGAGCCTCCACATGATCGAGCACGCGCACGTCGATCTCGCCGACACCGCCAGCCGGGTCGCGCGCCTGTCGTCCCCCGACGACGCCCGCTGGAGCGCGGTGGTCGTGCTGGCGCCCGGCGAGGCGCTCGAGCTGCCGGCGGGCGCCCGCACGGACCTGCTGGTGCTGCGCGGCGCGGCGTCCGACGGCGCGGACGAGCGGCTCGACCTGGGCGATTTCCTCTCGGACTCGGCGGCCCGCACGCTGCACGGCGGCCCCGAGGGGGCGACGCTGCTCGCCTACCGCGAAGTGCGCCAGCCCGGCGCGGCCGTGCCGCCGCGGGTCGCGATCGCGCGCGACGCGCGGCCGTGGCGGCGCGGCCGCACGCCGGGCATGACGGTCGCCTCGCTGTCCAACGCCGGCCACGCGCTGAGCCTCGTGCAGTGGCAGCCGGGTGCCTCGACGCGGCCGCACACGCACCCGCGCGGCGAGGAGATCTTCGTGCTCCGGGGCGAACTGGTCACGGTGGACGCGCGCCATCCGGAAGGCTCGTGGATGCGGCTGCCGCCCGGGGCCTGGCATGCGCCGACCGTGGAGGTGCCGACCATGATCCTGGTGCGCAACGGGCACCTGGCGGGCACCGGCCTCCGGCCCGCCGCCGTGCTGGATGCGGCGCCCTGACGGAACACGGGGACAAGGCCGGAGGCCCGTCCCCTTCCCCTCATCGGAGCTTGTCGACGAGCACCCGCACGTTCGGGGAGCTGTAGCGCCCCGGCGGGATGACGGCGTGGATCGGCACGGGCGGCGTCGCCCACTCGGGGAACACGCGCACCAGCCGGCCGGCCTCGACGTCGGCGCCGACGGTGAAGTCGGGCAGCAGCGCGAGCCCCGCGCCCGCGACGGCCGACAGGCGGCAGCCGTGCACGCTGTTGGCCAGCATCGCGTCCTCGAACACGAGGTCGCGCTCCTCGCCGCCGGCGTGCACGAGCCGGCAGCGCCGCGGCTGCGCGACGATGGACAAGCCCACGTACGGCAGCGCGGCCAGGCCGTCGACGTCCGCGGGCAGCGGGTGCTGCTCGAGGAAGCCCGGGCTCGCCATCAGCCAGCGGCTGGACGTGCCCAGGCGCGTGGCGCGCAGGCTCGAGTCGGGCAGGTCGCCCAGGCGGATGGCGACGTCGATCGCCGCCTCCACCAGGTCGACGTTGCGGTCGTCGGTGAGCAGCTCGATGCGCAGCCCGGGATGCTCGCGCCGCAGCGCGGCGAGCGCCGGCACCAGCACCATGCCGCCGTACTCGATCGACGCCGCCACGCGCAGTGCCCCGCGCAGCGCGCCGTCGTCCGGGCGCGCCGCGGCGACGGTGTCGCCCAGCAGCTGCACGATCTTGCGCCCGGCCTCGAGGAAGGCCTGGCCCGCGTCGGTCACGCCGACGCGGCGCGTGGTGCGCACGACCAGGCTCGCGCCCACCGCGGCCTCGAGCCGCTGGATGGTCTTGGTCACCACCGTCTTGCCCACGTGCAGGCGCTCGGCGGCGCGCGTGAACGAGCCCGTCTCGATGACCGCGATGTAGGTCTCGATCTGCTCGATGCTGACGCCGTGCAGGTCGGCCATCACGCGATCTTCTCGAAGCGCGGGCGGCGCACGCCGTCGACCACGACGTCCTCGAAGAACATCGCGTGCGGACGCACCCACAGGCCGGTGGCGCCGTACAGCGGGCGGTACACGACGAGCGGCTCCAGCGTCTCGCTGTGGCGCGCGACGCCGACGAGCTCGTACTCGCCGCCCTTGTAGTGGCGGTAGCGGCCCGGGGCGGCGGGCGGCAGCGGGGGCAGGTCGTCGCCGGCCGCCATCACCGGGCCTCGAAGGAGCCGGCGACCGACCAGTCGACCTGCGCCGGCACGATCCACTTGCGCACCGCGGCGTTGACCTGGTCGACCGTCAGGGCGGCGACCCTGGCGTCCTGGTCGGCGCTGAAGGCGAAGGTGCGGCCCTGGTGCAGCTTGGCGGTCCAGCCCGCGGCGACCGCGGCGTCGCTCGTGCGCGCCGTCTGCCGCTGCGAGAGGATGGCGCGCTTGGCGTTGGCGAGCTCGTCGGCCGTGACGCCGTCCCGCGCGAAGCGCGCGATCTCCTCGGCGAAGCCGGCCTCGACCTTGGCGCGGTTCTGCGGCGCGAAGATGGCGTAGAACTCGACGCCGCCCGAGGGCTCGAACGGCGAGGCCGACAGGCCCGCGCCGACCGTGTAGGAGACGCCGTCCTTCTGGCGCAGGCGCGTCAGCAGGCGCGAGTCGAAGCCGCCGCCGCCCAGGATCTGGATGGCCGCGGTGAGCGCGGGGAAGTCGGCGTCGGTGTCCTGCAGCTTGAGCGGCAGCTGGCCGACCGCGACCGCGTTCGCCTTGTCGCCCACCGGCGTGACGAGGTGCTGGCCGAAGACGGTGGAGGCCGGGTTGGCCAGGCGCACGTAGTCCTCGGTCGAGCCCCAGTCGCCGAACAGGCGCTCGAGCGCCGCCTTCGCCGCGGCGGGGTCGAAGTCGCCGACGATGGACAGCTCGCCGCCCCTGGCCGTCCAGAATCGCTTGTAGAACGCGACCACGTCGTCGAGCTTCATCGCCTCGTTCTCGGCGATCGACTCGGCGAAGGTGGGCGTGTAGAGCGGATGGTCGGCCGGGCGCGGGTCGAGCGCGCGCGAGAGCGCGACGCTCGCCTGGCTCGGCGGATCCTCCATCGCGTGCTGCTGGCCCTGCACCGACTGGCGGCGCAGCTGCTCGAACTCGGGCGCCGGGAAGGCGGGCCGGCGCAGCACCTCGGCCAGCAGGCCGAGCGCGGGCACGAGCTTGTCGCGCGTGGTCTTCAGGCTGGCGTCGGCCACGTTCACGTTGCCGTTGACCTGCCAGTCGGTCTGGATCGCGTCGAAGGCGTCGGCGAGCTGCTTGCGGTCGTGCGCCTGCGTCCCCGTGGCGAGCATGGGCCCGACGAAGCTGGCCGCGGCGCGCTGGCCGCGCAGCGTCTGCTCGGTGCCGAAGTGCAAGTCGAGGTGGACGGAGACGACGTTGCCGCGCGACTTCTTCGGCAGCAGCGCGACCTTCATGCCGTTGGCCAGCGTCAGGTGCTCGGTGCGCCGGTCGAGGTTGGCCGGGCTGGAGTCGAAGTTCTCGCCCGCCTGCAGCGCGGCGCGCGGCTTGAAGTCGGCGAGCGCCTTCTCGGGATCGACGCGCGTGGCGAGCGGCGTGCGGTCGGGCGCCTCGGTGGGGATGAAGCGGCCGAGCGTGCGGTTGGACGGCTTGATCCAGGTCTGCGCGGCGGCGTTGACCTGGTCGAGCGTGAGCGCGGCGAGGCGGTCGCGGTCGAGGAACAGCAGGCGCCAGTCGCCCGCGGCGATCGCCTCCGACAGCGTCAGGCACAGGCGGCGCGGGTCGGCGAACATCTGGTCGAAGTCCTTCGCGCCCTGCACCTGCGCGCGCTTCAACTCATCGGCCGTCACGGGTTCGGCCTTCAGGCTTTCGACCGTGTCGAGGAAGACCTTCTGCGCCGCCGCGAGGTCGTCGTCCTTCTTCATGACGACGCCGACGTTGAACTGGCCCGGGTCGTAGTGGCTCGCGCCCCAGGCGAAGACCTGCGTCGCCTTG
>Ga0209051_1001345_pt1 | contig 21360 bp, 19 predicted proteins | sample AraplaCvi_mMS_r2_2_FD_184286 | JGI IMG/M metagenome (GOLD analysis project Ga0209051, IMG submission 184286) | Arabidopsis root microbial communities from North Carolina, USA - plate scrape MF_Cvi_mMS_r2 (SPAdes) (version 2) | ecosystem: Host-associated > Plants > Roots > Endosphere | place...
TAGTCATAAGTCCAGGTTATGGGACCCATGAAGCCAGTACGCTCCCGATATGCCCGGGTACCGCGAAATGTTCGACGCCAGTATCGACGATCCGTGCGCCTTCTGGGCGCAGGCCGCCAACGCCGTCACCTGGACCCGCGCACCGCGACGCATCCTCGACGACTCCAATCCCCCGTTCTACCGGTGGTTTCCAGACGGTGAACTCAACACCTGCGCCAACGCGCTCGACCGGCACGTCGACGGAGGCCGCGGCGACCAGGCCGCGCTGATCTACGACTCACCCCTGACCGGCACCAAGCGCACCTACACCTATCGCCAACTGCTCGACGAGACCGCACGCTTCGCGGGCGTGCTGCGGGGACTCGGCGTCGAGAAGGGCGACCGCGTCGTCGTCTACATGCCGATGGTCCCCGAGGCCCTCATCGCGATGCTGGCCTGTGCACGCCTCGGCGCCGTGCACTCGGTGGTGTTCGGCGGCTTCGCGGCCCACGAGCTCGCCGCCCGCATCGACGACGCCCGGCCGGCGGTGTTGGTGACGGCGTCGTGCGGTATCGAGCCCACGCGCATCGTCGACTACAAGATGATCGTCGATGGCGCGCTGCACCTCGCCGAGCACGACACCCCGGCGTGCGTCGTCCTCCAGCGCGAACAGCATCCCTGCCATCTGACGCCGGGCCGCGACGTGTCGTGGACCGAGGCCATGGCCGACGCGAAGCCCGTCGACCCCGTGCCCGTCGCCGCGACCGACCCGCTGTACGTGCTCTACACCTCCGGCACCACCGGCAAGCCCAAGGGCATCGTGCGCGACAACGGGGGCCACGCCGTCGCGCTGCTGTGGACCATGAAGCACATCTACGACACCGAACCGGGCGACGTGTACTGGGCCGCCTCGGACGTCGGCTGGGTCGTCGGCCACTCCTACATCGTCTACGGACCGCTGCTGCTCGGCGCGACCACCGTCCTGTACGAGGGCAAGCCGGTGGGCACCCCCGACGCGGGCGCGTTCTGGCGGGTGGCCGCCGAACATGGTGTGAAGGCGCTTTTCTCGGCGCCGACGGCCATCAGGGCGATCAAGAAGGTCGACCCGGACGCCGCTCAGCTCGCCGGTCACGACCTCACCAAGCTGAAGTACCTGTTCCAGGCGGGCGAGCGGCTGGATCCCAGCACCTACCACTGGGCGGCGGAGAAGCTCGGCATCCCGGTCGTCGACCACTGGTGGCAGACCGAGACGGGATGGTCCATCGCCGCCGCGCCGATGGGCGTCGAGGCGATGACGGTCAAGCCCGGCTCGGCGACGGTGCCGATGCCCGGCTACGACGTCCGCGTCCTGCGTCCCGACGGGACGGAATGCGAACCGGGCGAAGAGGGTTCGATCTGCGTGAAGCTGCCGCTCCCACCGGGCACGTTGCCGACGCTGTGGGGCGACGACGACCGCTACGTCGCCTCCTACCTGTCGGCGTTCCCCGGCTACTACCTCTCCGGGGACGGCGGCTACGTCGACGAGGACGGCTACCTGTTCGTGATGGGCCGTACCGACGACGTCATCAACGTCGCGGGGCACCGACTGTCGACGGGTTCCATCGAAGCCGTCCTCGCCACGCACCCAGCCGTCGCGGAGTGCGCGGTCATCGGCGCGGCCGACGAGCTCAAGGGCCAGGTGCCCCGCGGCTTCGTCGTGCTCAAGTCGGGTGCGTCGGCCGAGGGCCTGCTCGACGAGCTGGTGCTGGCGGTGCGCGAGAACATCGGAGCGGTCGCCGCCCTCAAGCGGGTCGACGTCGTGGCGGCCCTGCCGAAGACGCGCTCCGGCAAGATCCTTCGCAAGACCATGCGGGGCATCGCCGACGGGCGCGACGAACCGGTGCCCTCCACGATCGAGGACGCGGGTGTGCTGGAAGCCCTCACACCCATCCTGCGGTCCTGATCCGCATCAGCGTGATTCGAACTATTGTCGAATCGTCATAGGTGAATGTTCGACCGAGTCGACAGAGGTGAACTGCCATGCGAGTACCCGACCACAAGGCCGGTGGCTGCAACTGCCACTGCAATGCGTGCGACAACGGGCATCACTGCGGTAACCCGCCCAACTGCAACGTCCGGCGCTAGGAGACTTCCGCTGCCGTTTCCGGGTCGGCCCGCAGCCAGCTCGGGAACGGCAGCGCGGTGCCCTCCGAGCGCTTGCTGTCGGCGCTGAACAGCAGCAGGCTCACGCCGAAGCTGATCAGTGCGACGGTCCCGAGCACTCCCGCCAAGACCAGATCGCCACCACCGAGGGTGACGACCGCGATCACGGCGGCCATGACGGCACCGAGCATGGTGACCAAGCCGCCAGTCGCCAGGATCTCGGCGCTCGGATCGTCGCTGTAAGTGGTCTTCTGATCGGTCACGGACGGTCTTTACCCTGGGCCGCAGCGTTCAAAACTCTCCCCCGGCAATCGACAACGCGATGCCGTCGAGGATGTCGTGCTCGCTGACCACCAACTCGTCGATGCCGGCCCGGCCGCCAAGCGCGCGGGCCAGTTCCTCGACGACGATCGCGCCGCCGCCGATCACGTCCACCCGGCCCTCGTGCATGGGGCCCAGCGCGGCGCGTTGCCGACGCGTCATGCCGAGCAACGCCTCGCACACCGTCATCAGATCCGCGAAGGGCACTCGCGAGAGATGAATGGCCTCGGAGTCGTAGGTGGGCAGGTTCATCGCCAGGGCCGACAGCGTCGTCATCGTGCCGGCGACCCCCACCCACGTCGTGGCCCGCTCTACGGGCACCGCCTCGAAGACGGCGTCGAGCGCGTCGCGGACGACGGCGCGGGCGTCGGCGATCTCCGTCGCGGTCGGCGGGTCGGACTTCAGGCACCGCTCGGTGAGCCGCACGCAGCCGATGTTCGCCGAATAGCTGGCGTCGACGCCGGCCGGACTGCCCACCACCACTTCGGTCGACCCACCGCCGAGGTCGACGACCACGAACGGCGCTGCGGCGGCGTCGAGTTCGCCGACCGCGCCACGGAACGACAGCTCGGCTTCCTCGGTGCCGGTGATCACCTCGGCGACGGCACCTGGCACGGCGACACCCAACACCTCGGCGGTCATCGCGAAGAACTCGTCGCGGTTGGCCGCGTCACGGGTCGCCGAGGTGGCGACCATCCGCACCGTCGGCACCGAATGCTCTTGCAGCAGCGCGGCGTAGTCGGTCAGGGCCGCGCGGGTACGCTCCAGCGCCGGCTCGGCGAAGCTGCCCGTCGCGTCGACGCCCTCGCCGAGCCGGACGATGCGCATCTCGCGGTGCACGTCGGTCACGCGGCCGTCGGTCACGTCGGCGATCAACAACCGAATGGAGTTGGTGCCGCAGTCGATCGCCGCCACCCTCGTCACGTGGTCCACACCTCTCGGTCCAGGATGCCCGCCATCGCGGGTTCGGCGGCCAACACCGCCAACGCCTCGTCGCCGAAGGGGTTGACCCCCGGCCCCTTGGCCAGCGCGTGCGCGATGACGACGTGCAGGCACTTCACGCGGTCGGGCATGCCACCGCCGGAGAACGTCGTCCCCAGTGACTCGACGGCGTCGCGTTCGGCCAGAAACGACTCGTGGGCACGGCGATACGCGGCGGCCAGCTGCGGATCGTCGGCCAGCCGTTCGGTCATCTCGCGCATCATCCCCGAGGACTCCAGCCGGCTGGCGGCTGCGGTGAGCACCGGATGGGTGAGGTAGTACAGCGTCGGAAAGGGCGTGCCGTCCGGCAGTCTGGGTGCCGTCTTCACCACGGCGGGTTGGCCGTTGGGGCAGCGATAGGCGATCTCCAGGACACCACGCGGTTCGCGGCCCAACTGCTGCGCGACGGCGTCGAGATCTTCCGCGTCAACCACCGGGACCCGGCGGGGCTGGGGCGGGCGGTGGCGGCACGTCGGGTGCGGGCGCCCCGGGCGCCGGCGCGTCGGGAGCTACCGGGATCTGCGAAACACCATGCGGCGCATCGGCGATCGTGTGCCACAGCGAGGTGTACCACGGCTGGCCACTCGGTGGCTTCGCCGGATCCACGCCCGGAGCCTCGACCGGCTCGGCCCCCGGTGGCAGCTGAACCTGATACGGGATGTCGCCGGGCATCACGAAGCCCAGCCGCTCACGCGCCTGCGCCGCGATGTACACCGGATCCCCCAATTTGAGCTTCTGCTGCTCGAGATCGGCGATCTGCGAACGCAATTGGGCTTCGGCCTCGACGAGCTGCTTCATCTCGGTGCGCTGAGCGAAGTACGTGCGCACCGGACCGGCGATCGTCAGCGTCAACACGCACACCACGACCGCGAGGATCGCCGCACGCCGGGCAGCCGACCCCAGCCGTTGCTCGGACTGCTGCTCGGCGGCCTCGGCGATGGCCTTGCGGATCGGTTCGATGACGCCGGTCGGCTCGTCGCCGTCGACCTCCTCGGGGTCGGCCTCCGGCGTGGGCCGTGCCTCGATGGCGCGTGGCTCGCGGCGGATCGGAGACGCCCCACGCGGTCGACCGCCACCCTTCCCCGGTCGCGACGCAGGGGCGCGTCGCCGGGGGTCGGGCCGCTTGGCGTCGGGCATGACCGAGTCAGACCGGAACTACTTGGTCTCGACCGAGAACCGCGGGAAGGCCAGGTCGCCGGCGTACCGTGCCGCGTCGCCGAGTTCTTCTTCGATGCGCAGCAGCTGGTTGTACTTGGCGACGCGCTCGCTGCGAGCGGGCGCACCGGTCTTGATCTGCCCACTGCCCACGGCCACGGCCAGATCGGCGATCGTGGTGTCCTCGGTCTCGCCCGACCGGTGGCTCATCATGGTGCGGTAGCCGCTGTTGTGGGCCAGGTTGACCGCGTCCAGTGTCTCGGTGAGCGTGCCGATCTGGTTGACCTTCACCAGGAGTGCGTTGGCCGCGCCCTTGTCGATGCCTTCTTCGAGGCGCTCCGGATTGGTGACGAACAGGTCGTCGCCGACGATCTGAATGCGGTCGCCGATCGAGGTGGTCAGGGAGACCCAGCCGTCCCAGTCGTCCTCGGACAGCGGATCCTCCACCGACACCAACGGGTACGCGTCGAGGAGTCCGGTGTAGAACTCCGTCATCTGCGCGGCCGTGCGGTTCTGCTTCTCGAACGCGTAGCCCGTGCCCTCGGTGTAGAACTCGGTCGCGGCGACGTCGAGGGCCAGCGCGATGTCGGAGCCCAGCGTGAAGCCGGCACCTTCGATGGCCGAGCTGATCAGGTCCAGCGCCGCGACGGTGCCCGCGATGTCGGGGGCGAAGCCGCCCTCGTCGCCCAGGCCGGTGGCCAGGCCCTGCTTCTTGAGGACCGACTTGAGCGAGTGGTACACCTCGGCACCCCAGCGCAGCGCCTCCTTGAACGAGGCGGCACCGATCGGGGCGACCATGAATTCTTGGACGTCGACGCCGGTGTCGGCGTGCGCGCCGCCGTTGACGATGTTCATCATGGGGACCGGCAGGATGTGCGCGTTCGGGCCGCCGAGGTAGCGGAACAGCGGCAGTCCGGCGGCGTCGGCGGCGGCCTTGGCGACGGCCAGCGACACCCCGAGGATCGCGTTGGCCCCCAGCCGGGACTTGTCCGGCGTGCCGTCGCAGTCGAGCAGCGCCTGGTCGACCAGCCGCTGGTCGTCGGCGTTCAGACCGATCACGGCCGGTCCGAGCTCGGTGAGGACGCCCTGCACGGCCTTCTCGACGCCCTTGCCGAGGTAACGGCTGCCGCCGTCACGAAGTTCGACGGCTTCGTGCTCGCCCGTCGACGCGCCGGACGGCACCGCGGCACGGGCGGCGGAGCCGTCGTCCAGCGCCACCTCGACCTCGACGGTCGGGTTGCCCCGGGAGTCGAGAATCTCTCGCGCTGCGATCTGCTCGATGACGGGCACTGGCGTCTCCTCGCGTGGTGCTGGGTGCGGACTGGTCGTGCAAGGACACAGCCTAGAGCGTGCGGTTTACCGATGCCGACGGAGCTACAGCGAGTGTCCCTCGGCGTAGGCGGTGGCCCAGTCACGAACCGTCCTGGCGTACTGGTCGGACAGGTTGTAGGCCCGCAGCGCGTCCATCCAGCCACGGGGTTTGGCGAGGTCCTTGCCGCGCCAGCAGAGGTATCCCGCCGCCGACAAGGCCGCGTCGTCGATGTTGTCGGCGCTGACGACGCCGTCGTTGTTGGCGTCGACTCCGTACAGCTTCCACGTGGCGGGGATGAACTGCATCGGCCCCATTGCCCGGTCCATCAGGGGGTCGCCGTCCAACTTGCCGCCGTCGGTGTCCGGGATGGACATGTTGCCCAGCGAGCCGTCGAGCCGGACCCCGCGGATGGGCGGGGTGACGTCGCCGTTGGGCAGGACCGTCGCACCGCGGTAGGTGCCGTGATGACTCTCGACCATGCCGATGCCCGCGAGCGTCGTCCACGCCAGATGGCACTTGGGATTCTCGACCTCGGCGACGCGTGCCGCGTAGGCGTACGCCTCGAGCGACGTCGCGGGGATGCCGAGCGCGGCGGACCGTTCGGCGGCCCATCCCCGCAGCTGATCGGCGGGCCGGCCCTTGGCGTGGGTGTCCACTTGCGGTACCGGATCACCGGGTGGCGGCGGCACGCCCTCGGGGATCGGAATGCCCGTCTGCCAGGAGCACGAGGAGGCCATCAGCAGCGCCGCGGCGACGACGACCACGATGGCCCGCAGCCAACGCACTGACGACACCGGACTCCCTCGACGCATTCGGACTCCAGCCATCGTCCCACGCGTTCGGAAGTGCCTCCGTCTCGGCGTTTGGCGGGACGCGCCGTTCCGGCGATCGCCTTGCTAAGGTGAGCCACACCTAGCTATGGCTAGCCAACACTTGGGTCGAGGCCCATTCGTAGCAAGGACGAGTGCATGACCGCGGTCGGAGACCTCACGATGTCGCTGGTGGCGGCGGGTCCCAGCGTCTCCTCCCAGCTCTTCGGCAGCGCCCTCATCGGTGTCCGCGAGGGCCTGGAAGCGGCCATCGTCGTCACGATCCTGGTCGCGTTCCTGGTCAAGTCCGACCGTCGCGACGCACTCAAGTGGGTGTGGCTGGGCGTCGGCGCGGCGATCGTGATGACCATCGCGGTGTTCCTGGTCATCCAGTTCGGCACCAGCACCATCTCCGGGTTGGGCGCCGAGGCCGTCGCCGGTGTCGCGTCGCTGATCGCGGTGGCCATCGTCACCACGATGGTGCTCTGGATGCGCAAGGCCGCCGCCGGGATGTCCGGGCAGCTGCGAGGCGAGATGTCGAAGGCCCTCGAGGCGGGCGCGTTCGCCGTGCTGTCGCTGTCGTTCCTGGCCGTCGGCCGCGAGGGCGTCGAAACGGCCCTCTTCATGGTCGGCTTCGCCGAGGCCAAGACGCTCTGGCCGCTGACGGGCCTCGTCGTCGGTGTCGGCGTCGCCGTCGTGATCGCCTACGCCATGTACCGGGGCGCGCTGCGGATCAATCTGGCCAAGTTCTTCTCCTCCACCGGCGCGTTCCTCGTCGTCGTCGCCGCGGGCATCCTGTCCTACGGCATCGGCGCGCTGCAGACCGTCGGCTGGCTCCCCGGACTGACCAGCCGCGCGTTCGACATCAGCTCGTGGTTCGACTGGTCCTCCTGGTACGGCCAGGTGATCCAGGGCGTCTTCAACGTCACGCCGACGCCGACCTGGCTGCAGTTCCTCGGCTGGGTGCTCTACCTCGTCGTCGTTCTCACCGTCTTCCTGCGCCCCACCAAGGCGCCCGCGAAGCCGGCGGACACTCCTCCGCCGGACTCTCCCTCCACCAGTTCCGACACCACTGAGTCGGAACACTCCACTGCACCCGAAAGGTCGACCACGTGAACGTCTTTCCTCTGACTGCGAGGACGGGTTCCGCCGCCGCGGCCGCCCTCTTGGCCGGCATCTCCCTGGTGGGATGCCAGGCCAAGGAAAGCCAGACCCCGGCCAGCAGCGGCGAGAACGCGCCCGCGCAGATCACGGTCGACGCCTCGGACACGTCGTGCGAGCTGTCGGGCACCGAGGGCAAGACCGGCCCGAGCACGTTCGTCATCACCAACAACGGCACCAAGGTCACCGAGTTCTACGTCTACGGTGCCGGCGACCGGGTCATGGGCGAGGTCGAGAACATCTCCCCCGGACTCGAACGCAAGCTCATCGTCCAGCTCAGCGAGCCGGGCAAGTACCAGACCGCATGCAAGCCGGGCATGATCGGCGACGGCCTACGCGGTGACTTCACCGTCACCGGCGACGCCGTCCAGGTCGACACCGAGGGCAAGTTCGCCGAAGCCGCCGACAACTACAAGCGGTACGTGAACAGCCAGACCGAGGCGCTGATCCCGGCCGTGGACGTCTTCGTCGCCGCGATCAAGAAGGGCGACGTCAACGCCGCGAAGGCCCAGTACCCGATCGCCCGCACCTACTACGAGCGCATCGAGCCCGTCGCCGAGTCGTTCCCCGACGATCTGGACCCCCGCATCGACCTCCGCGAGGCCGACCTGGAGCCCGGCCAGAAGTGGACCGGCTTCCACGCCCTCGAGAAGCAGCTGTGGGTCACCGGCCTGCAGCCCGACGCCAACGCCCTGGCCGATCAGCTGGTCGCCGACGTCAAGGAACTCAACGACGGCGTGAAGGCACCGGACTTCAAGGTCGACTCCACCCAGATCGCCGGCGGCGCCCAGGGCCTGCTCGACGAAATCGCCTCCAGCAAGATCAGCGGCGAAGAGGACATCTTCAGCCACACCGACCTCTGGGACTTCGAGGCCAACCTGCAGGGCAGCCAGACCGCGGTGTCCTCGGTGCGGCCGATCCTCGACGAGCGCAACCCCGACCTCGGCAAGAAGGTCGACCAGCGCTTCGCCGAGTCCGAGGCACTGCTGCAGAAGTACCGCCAGGGTGACGGATTCGTGTTGTACGACACCGTGACCGAACCTCAGCGCCAGGAGCTCTCCCGCTCCATCGACGCGCTGAGCAAGGAAGTCAGCCAGGTGCAGGGTGTCATCGCCGGACAATAGGAATCCCGACGACGCAGCGGAGGTGACCCCCGCCGGAATGTCGCGCCGGAAGTTGTTCGGCGCGGCAGGGGTCACCGCCGCGGTGGTCGGCGCGGCAGGCGCGGGCGCGCTGGCCGGCCGCGCGTCGGCGTCCAGCACCGCCACCGAGGAGCTGAAGAACTCGGTGCCGTTCCGCGGTGAACGCCAGGCGGGCATCGTGACCGCCGCGCAGGACCGCATGCACTTCTGCTCCTTCGACGTCACCACCGACGACCGCGACGACGTGGTGGCGATGCTCAAGGAGTGGACCGAGATGGCCGAGCGGATGACGCTCGCGCAGGAGGCCGTCCGCGACGGCGCCGTCGGCCTCAACCCCTACGCGCCACCCGCGGACACCGGTGAGGCCCTTGGCCTTCCGGCGTCGCAGCTGACCCTGACGGTCGGCTTCGGGCCCACGTTCTTCACCAAGGACGGCAAGGACCGCTTCGGCGTCGCCGACCAGCGTCCCGAGGCGTTGATCGACCTGCCGAAGTTCCCCAACGAGACGATGGACCCGGCCCGCAGTCACGGCGACATCTGCGTCCAGGCCTGCGCCAACGACCCGCAGGTGGCCGTGCACGCCATCCGCAACCTCGCCCGCGTCGCGTTCGGCACCGCCGCGGTGCGCTATTCGCAGCTGGGCTTCGGCCGCACGTCGTCGACCACGCGTGAGCAAGCCACACCACGAAACCTGTTCGGGTTCAAGGACGGAACGTCCAACCTCAAGGCCGAGGACACCGGCGCGCTGGACCGGCACGTCTGGGTGGCCGACGGCGACGGCCCGGCCTGGATGACCGGCGGGTCCTACCTGGTGACCCGCCGCATCCGCATGCGCATCGAGAACTGGGACCGCACCACGCTCATGGAGCAGGAGCGGGTCATCGGGCGCCTCAAGGGAACCGGCGCGCCGATCGGCTACGCCGACGAATTCGACGCACTCGACTTCACCACCAAGAGCTCCAAGGGCACCCCGCTGATCGACATGGCCGCCCACGTGCGACTGGCGTCGAAGGAGAATCTGAACGGGATCGAGATCCTGCGCCGGGGGTACAACTTCACCGACGGCACCGACGGCTTCGGCCATCTCGACGCGGGCCTGTTCTTCATCGCGTTCGTGCGCGACCCACGGGCGTCGTTCGTCCCGATGCAGATGGAGCTGTCGCGTCGCGACGCGCTCAACGAGTACATCACCCACACCGGGACCGCCCTGTTCGCCTGCCCGCCCGGGCTGCGCGAGGGCGACACGTCCGCCTACTGGGGTTCCACGCTGCTGTCCTGATGCGCCGAACGTGGACTCGTGCACAACTTTTCGGCCATACGCCGCACACATCTCCACGCTCGGCGGAAACCTAGCTCGGCCAGTGCGTCCGCCACTCCTCCTCGGTGACGACACCGAGTGCGCCGTCGCCGAGGTCGGGGTCGTCCTCAGCGCTGCGTCGGCTCGCGAGGATGCTCTGCTCGACCTTGCGCACGACGTCGACGAAGTCCAACGCCTCTGCGCGCAAGGAACTCTCGGGATCGCCGCCGAACGTCGCACCGATCGTCACCAGGGCCTCGGGCATCAGATCGGCGGGCAGACCCGCCGCGGTGGCCCGCTCGATCACCTTGTTCGCCAACGCCAGCGCGGGCTGAGCGGTCGGCACGTCGTCCATCACCGAACCGCGCGCCTTCACCTTGGCCTCCAGAGCCTTTCGCTCCTCCCACTGGGCCAGCTGGTCGTCGAGAGAAATGGTCTCTCCGGCAAGCACTGCCGGAACCCGGTTGCCGAGCTTGCGCACCAGCGCGTCGGCCACGTCGTCGATGCCGAACGGCAACTCCTGTGCGTCCTCGGCGATGCGGGCGTGGAACAGCACCTGCAGCAGCACGTCGCCAAGCTCTTCGCGCAATTCGTCGGCGTTGCCCCCGCGAATGGCGTCGAACAGCTCGTAGACCTCCTCCAGCAGGTAGCGCCGCAGCGATTCGTGGTCCTGCTCGCCCTCCCACGGCCCGGCCGTGCGCAACGTGTCCATGATCGCGACCGCGTCGACCAGGCGCTCACCGGATGGCGGAGGCGGCGTGCAGATCAGCGTCGCCCCGGCCGCCAGCCGCGCCTTGACCACCGGATGATTCGGGTCCGACGACAACAGCACCGGCGCGTCGTCGCCGAGGTACGCCGGGCGGCACGCGGGCAGCGACCACGGCACCTTGACCGGCATCTCCTCGGTGTACTGCACGTCCCCGGCGAGCAGCGCCACCGCCTCGACGGGCATCAGCGACGGCCGCCGCGGGTCGACCAGGACGACGGTCGAGGGGACCGGGTCGGCGCTCACGTGACGACACCCGCCAGGTCGGTGACGTCGACGTCGTTCTGGGGCCGGCCGTCCAACGCCAGCAGCAATCCCGCGACCACGCGCAGCAATTCGGCGTCGCGGACCCGGGGCGCGCTCACCCCGCTCCCGACGCGCGGGATCGGGATGGTGATGGTCGACGTCGTCGCGCGGTAGGTCGCCGACGGGTACATCCGCTTGAGTCGAAGTTGTTGGGAGTCGAGCAGAGTCAGCGGGGTGACGCGAATGGTCGTCGCCGACGCCGTCACCTCGGTGACGCCGTACTGGCGGCACAGCAGCCGCAGCCGGGCGGCTGCCACCAACAGCAGCGCAGGCTCGGGCAGCGGTCCGTACCGGTCGACCAACTCCTCGACGACGCCCGCGACCGCCGCGTCGTCCTGGGCGGCCGCCAGTCGGCGGTAGCCCTCGAGCCGCAGCCGGTCGCTGCCGATGTAGTCGGGTGGCAGATGCGCGTCGACGGGCAGGTCGATGCGAACGTCCTTCGGTTCCTCAACGGCGGCAACGGTATTGCCGTCCACCACGGCCCGATAGGCCTCGACGGCCTCGCCGACCAGCCGGACGTACAGATCGAAGCCGACGCCCGCGACGTGACCGGACTGCTCGGCGCCGAGCACGTTGCCCGCGCCGCGGATCTCGAGGTCCTTCATCGCCACGGCCATGCCCGCCCCGAGTTCGTTGTTCTGCGCGATGGTCGCCAGCCGGTCGTAGGCCGTCTCGGTCAGCGGCACCTCCGGCGGATACAGCATGTAGGCGTAGCCCCGCTCGCGGCTCCGCCCGACCCGGCCACGCAGCTGGTGCAGCTGCGAGAGGCCAAACGTGTCCGCGCGCTCGACGATCAGGGTGTTGGCATTCGAGATGTCCAAGCCGGTCTCGACGATGGTGGTGCACACCAGGATGTCGTACTCCCGGTTCCAGAAGCCCTCGACGGTGCGCTCCAACTGCTCCTCGGGCATCTGCCCGTGGGCCACCACCACCCGCGCCTCGGGCACCAGGGCGCGCACCCTGGCCGCCGCCGAGTCGATCGACTTCACCCGGTTGTGGATGTAGAAGGCCTGACCGTCGCGGAGCAGCTCACGCCGCAGCGCCGCGCCAACCTGCTTGTCGTCGTGCGGTCCGACGTAGGTCAGGACGGGGAACCGTTCCTCCGGCGGGGTGAGGATGGTCGACATCTCGCGAATGCCGGCCAGGCTCATCTCCAACGTTCGCGGAATGGGCGTCGCGCTCATGGTCAGCACGTCGACGTGGGTGCGCATCGACTTGATGTGCTCCTTGTGCTCGACGCCGAAACGCTGCTCCTCGTCGACGATGACCAGCCCGAGGTCCTTCCAGGTGACGCCGGTCTGCAGCAGGCGATGGGTGCCGATCACCACGTCGACCGACCCGTCCTTCATGCCCTCGACGACCTTGCGGGACTCGGCGGTGTCGGTGAAGCGCGACAACCCCTTCACCGTCACCGGGAAGCCCGCCATGCGCTGGGAGAACGTCTGCAGATGCTGGTCGGCCAGCAGCGTGGTCGGCACCAGCACCGCCACCTGCTTGCCCGCCTGGACCGCCTTGAACGCCGCGCGCACCGCGATCTCGGTCTTGCCGTAGCCCACGTCGCCACAGATCACCCGATCCATCGGCACGGCCTTCTCCATGTCGGCCTTGACCTCGGTGATGGCGGTCAACTGGTCGACTGTCTCGGTGAAACCGAACGCGTCCTCCATCTCGGCCTGCCACGGGGTGTCCGGCCCGAAGGCGAAGCCGGGAGCGGCCTGACGCTTGGCGTACAGGGTCACCAGCTCGCCGGCGATTTCGCGAACAGCCTTGCGCGCCTTGGTCTTCGTGTTGGTCCAGTCGCTGCCGCCGAGCTTGCTCAGCGACGGTTCGGTGCCGCCGACGTAGCGGGACAGCTGGTCCAGCGAGTCCATCGGCACGAACAGCTTGTCCGACCCGCCACCGCGTTTGGCCGAGGCATACTCCAGCACCAGGTACTCCCGGCGGGCGCCGCCGATGGTGCGCTCGACCATCTCCACGAACCGCCCGATGCCGTGCTGATCGTGCACGACGAGGTCGCCCGCGGCCAGCGCGAGCGGGTCGACGACGTTGCGGCGCTTGGCCGCCAGCCGCTTGCCCTCGGTGGCGGCGGCGCGGTTGCCCGTCAGGTCGGTCTCGGTGATGACGACGAGGTTGGCCCCCGGCAGCACGACACCGTCACGCAACGGGCTCTTGAGCACCCCGACCACTCCGGGTTTCGGCACGTCACCGGGCGCCAACATCGAAGCGGGCGTGTCGGATTCGCCCAACTGCTCGACGATGCGCTGCGCGGTGCCGGCACCGGGCGTCACGACCGCGGCCAGCCCGCCCGTGGTCACGTGGGCCCGCAGCATCGCGAACATCTCGTCGAGGTTGTTCTGCTGACCCCGCGCCGACGGCGCCGCCTTGATGTCGAGTTCGGTCGCCGAACCGTCGGCCAGCTGACTCAGCGTCCACCACGGGTGCCCGCCGACCGCGGCATTGGCCCGCACGTCGGCGAGGTCGCGGAACCCGGAACCGCCGAGCTCCTCGAGGTCGATCGGCGCGTCGGCGCCCATCGCCGCGACCGACCACGACGCCTCGAGGAACTCCTGACCGGTCTTGATCAGATCCGCCGCGCGGGTGCGCACCTTCTCGGGATCGCACACCAGCACCGGCGCCCCGGCGGGCAGATGATCCGACAGCAGGGAGAGCTCCGTCGGCCGCAGCACCGGAAGCAACGCCTCCATGCCGTCGACTGGGATGCCCTCGGCCAGCTTGGCCAACATGTCGCTGACCGTCCCGGTGACGCGGTTGTCGTCGTGGGGCTGGTCGGCCGACAGCGCCGCCGCCCGCTTGCGCACGTCGTCGGTGAGCATCAGCTCACGGCACGGCACGGCGATCACCTCGGTGACGTCGATGTCGGCAATCGACCGTTGGTCGGCCACGGAGAACATCCGCATCTCGGAGACCTCGTCGCCCCAGAACTCGACGCGAACCGGATGCTCGGCCGTCGGCGGGAAGACGTCGAGGATGCCGCCGCGGACGGCGAACTCACCGCGCTTGCCGACCATGTCGACCCGCGTGTAGGCCAGCTCGACCAGCCGTTCCAGGATGCCGTCGAACTCGGCGTCCTCGCCCACCGTCAACGTCACCGGCTCCACGTCGGCCAGGTCGGGCGCCATCGGCTGCAGCAGCGAGCGCGCCGTGGTGACCACCACGCGCAGCGGTGCGCCGAGGCGGCCGTCGTCGGGCCTGGCCAGCCGCCGCAGCACCATCATCCGGGCGCCGACCGTCTCGACGCCCGGCGAGAGCCGCTCGTGCGGCAGGGTCTCCCAGGACGGGAACATCGCGACCGCGTCGCCGAGGACCGCGCGCAACTCGGCAGTCAGGTCGTCGGCTTCCCGGCCGGTCGCGGTGACGACGAGCAGCGGGCCCGCGTCGGCCAAGGCCGCGGCCACGAACAGGCGCGCGCTGGACGGCCCGACGAGGGCCAGTTCGGCGGTGGTGTCGGCGGCGCGCCGGGTGAGCTCTGCCAGACCCGGGTCGGACAGCGCGAGACGCACCAGGCCCGCCATCGGGGTCTGGACATGGGGGTGCCCCGATGTAGTCATCGTGCTCCAGTCTAATGGTCTCGGCGGGGCGGATGCCCAGTGGCCACTTACCCCGCGGTGACGTCGAAAAACCCTGTCTCAACTGGCCATTCGACGCCGTCGGCTAGTGCTGGTCGTGCAGCTCGGGGTCGGCTTCCAGATGGGTCAGCCCGTTCCACATCAGGTTGACCAGGTGCGCGGCGACGACTTCCTTCTTCGGCTCCCTGGTGTCCAACCACCACTGCGCAGTCATCGACACCGAACCGACCAGCGCCTGGGCGTACAGCGGGGCCAGCTCGGGGTCCAGCCCGCGGCGGGAGAAGTCGCCGGCCAGGATCGACGCCACCTGGCTGACGGCGTCGTTGAGCAGGCTCGAATACGTGCCGGAGGCGATGCTGGCCGGGGAGTCGCGGATAAGGATCCGGAACCCGTCGGTGCGTTCCTCGACGTAGGTCAGCAGGGCGAGGGCCACCCGCTCGACCCGCACCCGCGACCGGTTGTTGGTCAGCGACGAGGTGATGCCGTCCAGCAGCGCCGACATCTCCCGGTCGACGACGACGGCGTAGAGACCTTCCTTGCCGCCGAAGTGCTCGTAGACCACCGGTTTGGAGACGTTGGCCCGCTGGGCGATCTCCTCGATGGACGTGGCGTCGTACCCGCGCTCGGCGAACAACGACTTGGCGATCTCGACCAGCTGCTGGCGTCGTTCGGTGCCCGTCATGCGCGCGCGGGGTGCACGCACTTCCTTCTCCGGCGCCGCCACGGCCATCAGGGTAATCCCCGGGTCGCTTCGCTCCTGCCCGCCGCGCGTAATCCCCGGGTCGCTTCGCTCCTGCCCGCCGCGCGTAATCCCCGCTCCCACCGAGTCGACTAAAGTCGTTCGCGCAGTCCGTCGTGGTGTAATCGGCAGCACCTCTGATTTTGGTTCAGATAGTTCAGGTTCGAGTCCTGGCGACGGAGCACGAGGCTGCGATTTCGGCGTGATTAGTCGCGGTGAGCGGGACCGATCACGCCGAGATCGCACGAAGGAGGCCTTCAGATGGCGACACGAGGCGAAACCGCGGTCATCGTCCTTGCCGCAGGTGCGGGTACCCGGATGAAGTCCGACATCCCCAAGATGCTGCACACGCTGGCCGGCCGCAGCATGCTGTCGCACACCCTGCACGCGATCGCCAAGGTCTCCCCACAGCACCTGGTGGTCGTCGTCGGCACGGGCCGCGACCACGTCGTCCCCGCGGTCAACGGGCTGGCCGACGACCTCGGCCGACCCATCGAGATCGCCGTCCAGGACGAACAGCTGGGCACCGGCCACGCCGTCGGCTGCGGGCTGGCCGCGCTGCCGGACGACTTCGACGGCACCGTCCTGGTGACCGCGAGCGACGTACCCCTCCTGGACTCCGACACCCTGGCGGGTCTCGTCGACGAGCACGTCGGCCAATCCACCGCCGCGACACTGCTGACCACGACGCTGCCCGATCCCACCGGCTACGGCAGGATCCTGCGCACCCAGGACGGGGAGGTGACGAGCGTCGTCGAGCAGGCCGACGCGACCGAGTCGCAGCGCGCGATTCGCGAGGTCAACGCCGCGGTCTACGCCTTCGACGCCGCCGCCCTGCGGTGGGCGCTGACCCAGCTGCGCGCGGACAACGCACAACGGGAGCTCTACCTGACCGACGCGGTCGAGATCCTGCGCCGCGACGGCCAGCGCGTCCGCGGACGCCACGTCGACGACAGTGCCCTGGTCGCCGGGGTCAACGACCGTGTCCAGCTCGCCGAGTTGCACCGCGAGCTCAACCGGCGCCTGGTGGCGGCCCTCCAGCGCAGCGGCGTCACCGTGGTCGACCCCGCCACCACGTGGATCGACGTCGACGTGACCGTCGGCCGCGACAGCGTCATCGCCCCAGGCACGCAACTGCTCGGCACCACCCGCATCGGCGCGCGCTGCCAGATCGGCCCCGACACCACGCTGACCGGCGTCACCGTCGGCGACGGCGCGACGGTGATCCGCACCCACGGCTCCTCGTCGGTGATCGGCGACGACGCCGTCGTCGGCCCGTTCGCCTACCTGCGGCCCGGTACCGAGCTCGGCGCCGAGGGCAAGATCGGGACCTTCGTCGAGACCAAGAACTCGACCATCGGCGCCGGCACCAAGGTGCCGCACCTGACCTACGTCGGCGACGCCGACATCGGCGAACACACCAACATCGGCGCCTCGAGCGTCTTCGTGAACTACGACGGAGAAGTCAAGCAGCGCACCACGATTGGATCACACGCCAAGACGGGTTCGGACAACATGTTCGTCGCGCCGGTGACGATCGGCGACGGCGCATACACCGGCGCGGGCACCGTGGTCCGGGAGGACGTGCCGCCCGGCGCACTGGCCGTCTCGGCGGGCCCGCAGCGCAACATCGAGGGCTGGGTGGAACGCAAGCGGCCCCACAGCGCGGCCGCCGAGGCCGCCCGCAAGGCCGTCGCCGAGAGCGACCGTTCGGACACCTGACGTTGGCATTCTGGCAACCCGGCCACAGCTCGTCAGAATCGCTACGTACGATCAACCCGTATCGATCCCCGACGGCAAAGGCAGCTTCGACGTGGCCACGGACTGGACCGACAATCGCAAGAACCTGATGCTGTTCTCGGGTCGCGCGCATCCCGAGCTCGCCGAACAGGTCGCCAAGGAGCTGGACGTCAGCGTCACCGCGCAGACGGCCCGCGACTTCGCCAACGGCGAGATCTTCGTGCGCTTCGACGAGTCGGTGCGCGGCTGCGACGCCTTCGTGCTGCAGTCGCACCCCGCCCCACTGAACAAGTGGCTGATGGAACAACTGCTCATGATCGACGCGCTCAAGCGCGGCAGCGCCAAGCGCATCACGGCGATCCTGCCGTTCTATCCCTACGCCCGCCAGGACAAGAAGCACCGCGGCCGTGAGCCCATCTCGGCGCGACTGGTCGCCGACCTCTACAAGACGGCCGGCGCCGACCGGATCGTCTCGGTCGACCTGCACACCGATCAGATCCAAGGCTTCTTCGACGGACCCGTCGACCACATGCGCGGCCAGTCCCTGCTGTGCGGCTACATCCGCGACAACTACGCCAGCCACGACATGGTCGTCGTCTCCCCCGACTCCGGACGCGTGCGCGTCGCCGAGAAGTGGGCCGACTCCCTCGGTGGCGTCCCGCTCGCCTTCATCCACAAGACCCGCGACCCGCTGGTGCCCAACCAGGTGAAGTCCAACCGCGTGGTCGGTGACGTCAGGGGCAAGACCTGCATCCTGACCGACGACATGATCGACACCGGCGGCACGATCGCGGGCGCGGTCAAGCTCCTCAAGGCCGACGGTGCCGCCGACGTCGTCATCGCCGCCACCCACGGCGTGCTGTCGGACCCGGCACGCGACCGGTTGGCGGAGAGCGGCGCGCGTGAGGTCGTCGTCACCAACACACTGCCCATCGGCGAGGACAAGATGTTCCCGCAGCTGACGGTGTTGTCGATCGCGCCGCTGCTGGCCAGCACCATCCGCGCGGTATTCGAGAACGGCTCAGTGACGGGACTGTTCGACGGGGATGCCTGAGATGGCGTCGGCAGAAGGTCGGCGCCGGAGCGCCTCCGAGACCGTCATCTTCCACAACCCCAGGTGCTCGACGTCGCGCAAGACCCTCGAGTTGCTGCGCGACAACGGCCACGAACCGACCGTGATCCAGTACCTGAAGACGCCGCCGACCCGCGCAGAGCTCGAGAAGCTCATCGCCGACGCCGGCGTCTCCGTGCGGACCGCCGTCCGCACGCGCGAGGCGCTGTACGCCGAGCTCGGACTGGGCGAAGCCTCCGACGACGAGTTGCTCGACGCCCTCGCCGAACACCCCGTGCTGATCGAGCGCCCGTTCGTGGTCACCGCCAAGGGCACCCGGCTGGCCCGGCCGGTCGACGCCGTCCGCGAGATCCTGTGATCCTGCGGCGCTGCGCGGGAGTGCTGGCGACCGCCCTCGTCCTGGCCGGATGTTCGTCGGCGAGTCAGGACGCGGCGTCGTCGTCGACCTCGCCGTCGTCGACCCCGACGAGCGACACGCCCGCGATGACGCCGGCGCCGCCGCCTCCCGCAGCGCCGGCCGATCGGCCGCAGGGGTTCCGCGACTACCTGGCGTCGATCAACGTCGCAGGCGCACCCGTCCACCTCGACCAGGCGCCCGGTCTCGCGATCACCGTGCCGGTGCCCGACGGCTGGGCACAGACCAACGACCCGTTGTTCTCCACCGGCGTCGAGTTCATCCAGCCGGTGGGCCAGACCGGCAACGGGCCGTCGGTGACCCTGATGGCCGTGGAGCTCACCGGGCCGTTCGACCCCAAGGAGGCCATCCGACACGCCAATGCCGATGCGCTGCCGCCCGCGGCCATGAACGTCACGGAGTCCTACGACGACTACGACGGCTTCCCGTCGGCCGCCGCCCAAGGCGTGACCGGATCCACCCAGCACTACAGCCGCATCGTCATCGCCGACGTCCCGTCGACCGGCAAGCGGTACCTCGCGCAGCTCACCGTCACGACCCCGGTCGATCAGCTGATCGCCGCGAACCCACCCCTGAAGGGCATCGTGACCGGTTTCAAGGTGGCGGTCTCCTGAGGGGCACCGGGGTCGCCGCGATCGCCGGGGCCGTGATCGCGCTCGCAGTGGCCGGATGCGGGCCGTCGACCCCCGACTACAAGTCGATCTGGACGACGAGCACCTCGACGTCCACCACGGCACCGAACGCCGAGAAGCCCATCTCGCTGTCGACGTACTTCGAGAACATCGGCATCACCGGCGCGCCCGTGGCACCCGACAAGCTCACCGACCTGACCGTGACCGTGCCCGAGCCGCCGGGCTGGAAGCCCTACTTCAACCCCAACCTCGCCCCGGGCACGCGCACGATCGCCAAGGGCGACACCTACCCGACGGCCATGCTGCTGGTCTTCCAGCTCGACGGGAACTTCGACGTCCGCGAGGCGCTCAAGCATGCCGACGGTGACGCCGAGCTGTCGCAGAACTTCGCCAAGCTGAACGACTCCGACAAGGACTACATGGGTTTCCCCTCGTCGATGATCGAGGGCACCTACGACCTCAACGGCCAACGGATGCAGAGCTACAACCGGATCGTCATCGCCCAGGGCACCCCCGCCAGGGCGGGGCTGCCGGGCCAGACGTACCTGGTGCAGCTCACCGTCACCGCGTTCGCGAACGAGGCGCAGGACGACGGGCCGGACATCGAGACGGTCATCAAGGGCTTCACCGTCGCCAAGAAGTAGCCGTCGGCCCGGGCGCTAGGGTGGCGCCATGACCGATTGGACCGCCGCAGACCTCCCCTCGTTCGCCGGCCGCACCGTAATAGTCACCGGCGCCAACAGCGGGCTCGGCGAGGTCACCGCGCGAGAGCTCGCGCGCGCCGGCGCCAAGGTCGTCGTCGCCGTCCGCAACGTGGAGAAGGGCCGGGCCGCTGCGGCCGGCATGCGCGGTGACGTCGACGTGCGAAAGCTCGACCTGCAGGACTTGGCCTCGGTGCGGGCGTTCGCCGACACGGTCGAGGCCGTCGACGTCCTGGTCAACAACGCCGGGATCATGGCCGTGCCGTACGCGCAGACCGTCGACGGTTTCGAAAGCCAGATCGGCACCAACCACCTCGGACACTTCGCGCTGACCAATCTGCTGCTGCCCAAGATCACCGACCGCGTGGTGACGGTGTCGTCGATCATGCACCTGATCGGCAAGATCAGCCTCAAGGACCTGAACTGGAAGGCGCGGCCGTACTCGGCGTGGTTGGCCTACGGTCAATCCAAGCTCGCCAACCTGCTGTTCACCACCGAGTTGCAGCGCCGGCTCGACGCGGCGGGCTCGGCGGTGACGGCCGTCGCGGCCCACCCCGGCTACTCGGCCACCAACCTGCAGGGACATTCCGAGGGCAAGGTCAGCGGCACGCTGCTGTCGCTGGGCAACAAGCTGGCCACCGATGCCGACTTCGGCGCCCGCCAGACGCTGTTCGCCGTGTCCCAGGCGTTGCCCGGCAACGCGTTCGTCGGGCCAAAGTTCGGGATGGCGGGGCCTACCGGACTGTCCACACGCAGTCCGCTGGCCCGCAACACGAGCACGGCCCGCGGTCTGTGGGACCTGTCCGAGCAGCTCACCGGCACCGCATTCGAACTCTGATTTCGTCGCGGGGCCTGGTCTGCGCTAACCTTGGCGACGATCACGGCGAGGGTGGACCGCTCGGACCACCGTTATCGACGGGAACCGATTCGCAGCTGAGCTGCTTCTAGTCGCCCTCACCGTGCCACCGAAACGAACCGGCACAGGAGCGACACACATGGCCAAGACTGCGGCCCACGCATCGAACAATCTGACCGCTGAGGTCCGCACGAAGACCGGCAAGGGCGCGTCGCGTCAGGCCCGTCGTGACGGCAAGGTGCCCGCG
>Ga0209051_1001346_pt1 | contig 21328 bp, 22 predicted proteins | sample AraplaCvi_mMS_r2_2_FD_184286 | JGI IMG/M metagenome (GOLD analysis project Ga0209051, IMG submission 184286) | Arabidopsis root microbial communities from North Carolina, USA - plate scrape MF_Cvi_mMS_r2 (SPAdes) (version 2) | ecosystem: Host-associated > Plants > Roots > Endosphere | place...
TCGAGGTCAACGCTGGCCGGCAACGTCAGTCCTTGCTTGGGTGCAGAGCACATATCAACTTCCCAACTCGATCGGGGCGCCCACGAGGGAGCCGTATTCACACCAACTACCGTCGTAGTTCTTGACATTCCGATGGCCCAGCAGTTCCTGCAGGACGAACCAGCTGTGCGAGGAGCGCTCGCCGATGCGGCAGTAGGCGATGGTCTCCTTGGAGCCGTCGAGACCCGCGTCGGCGTAGAGCTTGGCGAGGTCTTCGTCGGACTTGAACGTGCCGTCCTCGTTGGCTGCCTTGCTCCACGGCACGTTGACCGCGGTGGGGATGTGCCCCGCACGCTGGCTCTGCTCCTGCGGCAGGTGAGCGGGGGCGAGGATCTTGCCGGAGAACTCGTCGGGGGAGCGGACGTCGACCAGGTTCTTGGTGCCGATGGCGGCGATGACCTCGTCGCGGAAGGCGCGGATCGCGGTGTTGGGCGCCGACGCCGTGTACGAGGTGGCGGGCCGGTCGGGCGCCTCGGTGACCAGGGGGCGGCCGTCGAGTTCCCACCGCTTGCGACCACCGTCGATCAACTTGACGTTCTCGTGGCCGTAGAGCTTGAAGTACCAGTAGGCGTAGGCGGCGAACCAGTTGTTGTTGCCGCCGTACAGGATCACCGTGTCGTCGTTGGCAATACCCTTGTCCGACAACAACTTCGAGAACTGCTGCTGGTCGACGAAGTCACGCTTGACCGGATCCTGCAGGTCGGCCTTCCAGTCCAGCCGGACGGCGCCGGCGAGGTGGCCGACCTCGTAGGCGCTGGTGTCCTCGTCGACCTCGACGAAGACGGTGTTGGGGGCGTCGAGGTTGTCTTCGGCCCACTCGGTGCTGACCAGGACGTCGGAACGTGCCATGGATGAAATCCCTTCGGTTGCTTCAGTATTCGACAGGTTAGGCGGGGGTGGCAGTGGAGCGGAAGTGAGTGACGAGCGGGTAGAGCCGGCAGCCGAGGCAGATGCCGAAGGCGGCGTTGAGGAAGGCTGCGACGAGCGCGAATGCGGTGGCGACGAGCCCGAGCGTCACCAGGCCCGTGGCGAAGCCGACGGTTCCGACGGCGCCGAACACCACGCCCACCAGCTGGGCGAACTTCAACGGCGGCACGGGTTCGCGCTCGGTCACAGGGCCCAGCCGAGGTGCGACCACGGCCGAGAACACCCGACCGTAGGGGTGCTTGCGCGGGCCGCCGAGCGCGCCGACGGCGAACACCACCGTCTGCACCCCGAGAACGATCGCGGCGGCAGTAGAGCTGTAGGCGGAGGCCAGGAGGGCGATCACCAGGACTGCGGTGGTCACCCACGCGGTGAAACGGGGACCCCGGACGTCGACCTGATCCGGAGGGGTGGTCTGGTTCGGCAACGGTGTACTCCTGCTGTCGTGACGAGGCTGGGCGTGGGCATGCCTGAGCGGCTGCTCCGAGGGCGACGCGAGGTGCGCGCAGCTACTCAGCAGCTACGACAACGACAGCGACAACCCGCGACGCGGCACAGATCTACTGCGCGGCGATCGGTGAGCTCGTGCTCAACGCGGGTGGACACGCCGGAGAGCTTACCCAATGACCGGGCCGTCAGGCCAATAGCGGTTCGAGAGCGGACCGCAGGTCAGCGGCCTTGGGTATCCCCGAGCCGCGGTACCGCTGCCGTCCGTCGGCGTCGAAGATGAACGTCGTCGGCAATGACAGCACCGAAAGTGCCCGCGCAGCGGCCGGATCGGCGTCCATGTCGATCTCGAGGTGGGCAACCTCCGGCAGGTCGGCGCAGACGTCGTCGACGACCCGTCGCACCCCCGCGCACGGTCCGCACCACGGCGCGCTGAAGTGCACGATTGCCGGTCGACCGCGGGGCAGACCCAGGTCGGGACGGTCGGCGGCCGCGTCGTCGGTGCTGCGCAGTTCGCCGTCGCGCTTGGTGAGCAGCCGCCCCAGGACGAGCGCGACCGCCAAGGCAACCACCAGAACCACGATCACCGCGGCAAGTGAGCTCATGACTGTCTGAACCCGTCGATCGGCACCGTTACTCCCGTGGTGATGCCCTCGATGATGATGTCCGACCCGCGGGCACCCTCGCTGGTCGGCGCGATCGCGAACGGGAGCTTCATCCCCGGCATCTTGGTGTCGAAGGCCGCGAGCACCGCCGCCTTCTTGTCCTCGGGTACCGGCTCGTCGGCGGTGCCCGGTCCGGTGAGCACGTCGGTGGCGTTGAGGACGAGCGTGGTGACGTCGTCCTCGGGCGTGGACAGGTCGACCGACACGCTGACCCGCTTGTCGAAGCCCGCCGCGACGGGCGTCCCGGTGAACACCAGGCCGCGGCTGCCGGAGATGCCCGACTCCGTCGTCCCACCGGTGGCGTCGTTGGTCTCCTTCGGAGGCGCTTCGACGAGTAGGTCCTTGATGCCCATGAAGCGGCCGACGTGCGTCGAGTCGACGATGAGGCGGCTCTCCAGCTTGCCGACCGGCAGGGAGGCGTCCGTGCCGATCAGCCACGACGTCCCCGTCAGGTCCACCGAGTGCAGCGTCGCCTCGATGGAGGCCTTGCCGACGACGGGGTGGTCGACCCCGCCCGCGCGGATCTCGACCTCCCGGTAATGGTGGTCGGCGGCCTGCGTGACGAACGGAAATCCGAGAATGCCCACCCAGGGGTCGAACGGCAGATGGTTGGCCGCCCGGACGCTCCGCGCCCAGTGGAACTCCGCGTAGATCGCGGTCCCGAAGTCGGTGCCGACCGCGCCGACGGTCAGGGTCGTGACCGTGGCGACGAGTCCGATCAGCACCTTGCGCACCCGGACATTCTGGCTTACGCCTGCCGCCCTCGATTGCTCGGCGCGGCTAATTCGCAGGTTGCACGCTATCGTTATGCCATCGTCGGCCGGTAACGGCCGCGTGTCAGCCATGAATCTGGGAGATTGCCCGGACTTGTCAACGTAGATGACGTCGGGCCCACCCTTCCCGAAATGCGCTGGAGGACCCGTTGGACCTTTTGCTACTGACCGTCGACCCGCATCCCGAGTCGGTGCTGCCGTCGTTGGCGCTCCTGGCGCACAACGTTCGAGCCGCCCCGACCGAAGTGTCGTCGCTGCTCGAAGCGGGCACCGCGGACGTGGCCATCGTCGACGCCCGGACCGACCTGGCGGCCGCACGGGGACTGTGCCGGCTGCTGGGGACCACCGGCACGGCGGTTCCCGTCGTCGCGGTGGTCAACGAAGGCGGCCTGGTTGCGGTCAACGTCGAATGGGGTCTCGACGAGATCTTGCTCCCCAGCACGGGCCCGGCCGAGATCGACGCCAGGTTGCGGCTGCTCGTCGGGCGGCGCGGCGGTGCCGCGGACCAGGAAAGTGCGGGCAAGGTCAACCTTGGCGAACTCGTCATCGACGAGGGCACCTACACCGCCCGGCTCCGCGGGCGACCTCTCGACCTCACGTACAAGGAATTCGAACTGCTCAAGTACCTGGCCCTGCATGCCGGCCGGGTGTTCACCAGGGCGCAACTCCTGCAGGAGGTGTGGGGCTACGACTTCTTCGGTGGCACCCGCACCGTCGACGTGCACGTGCGACGGCTCCGCGCCAAGCTCGGCCCCGAGTACGAATCGTTGATCGGCACCGTCCGCAACGTCGGGTACAAGGCGGTCCGCCCGGCCCGAGGCCGCCCGCCGGTTCCCGAGTCCGACCCCGGTGACGACTACGACGACGTGGACGCCTACGACCAGGACGCGGCGGGCTTCGCCGACGGCCTAGGCGACCCCCTGCGCACTCAGTGACCGCAATAGCTTGGCGGACATCGCTTTCCGATGTCGACCGACGACGCATCTCGGACGTCGTCGACGCCGCCCTTGCCGCCGACGGAACGGCTCCGGTCGGTGACCAGATCCTCCGGGAACTGCCGAGGGACCGCACCAGCCACCTCGTCGCAGAAGCCGACGACGACGTCGTCGGCTACCTGAACCTGGCTCCGGCGACCGACGACGCGCCGCCCATGGCCGAGGTCGTCGTGCACCCCCTGGCCCGCAGGCGAGGGATCGGTTCGGAGCTGATCCGCACGGCCTTCGCCGAGGGAGGGCCGGGCACCCGGGTGTGGGCGCACGGAAACCTCGAGCCCGCACGCGCCACCGCCACGGCCCTCGATCTCGTCGCCGCCCGCGAGCTGCTCCAGATGCGCCGCCCGCTCCGCGACCTGCCGCCCATGACGGCGTCCGACGGTGTGCTGCTGCGCAGCTATGCCGGACCCGAGGACGACGCCGAACTGCTCCGGGTCAACAACGCGGCCTTCTCCTGGCACCCCGAGCAGGGTGGCTGGACCGAGGCGGACGTCGCCGAGCGGCGCGGTGAGTCGTGGTTCGACCCGGAGGGGTTGTTCCTGGCGTTCGACGCCTCGACCGGCGGGCAGGAGCGAAGCGACTCGGGGAGTGGCACCGGCGGGCAGGAGCGAAGCGACTCGGGAAATGGCACCGGCGCGCTCCTCGGCTTCCACTGGACGAAGGTGCACGGTCCCGAACTCGGCGAGGTGTACGTCGTCGGCGTCGACCCATCGGCTCAGGGGCGTGGTCTCGGGGCGATGCTGACGTTGGTGGGTCTGCACCATCTGGCGGACCGGCTGGGTGCCGGCGCGGATGTGACGCTTTACGTCGAGGCAGATAACTCGGCCGCCGTGAAGACGTACGAACGGCTCGATTTCACCGTCTTCACAGCAGACGTGGCGTACACCCGCCGTTAGCCCTCAGCTGTGAAATCGCTGAGGCTGTTCACTGCTCGTTCACCTTTCGTCAGCGACCCGTCCACCGGCGCCGCATACGTTGCCGTGGAGTCCTGAGGCAGACAAAAATCGAAAGTGGGATCAGTGAAGCTCAATCGCTTTGGCACGAGTGCCGGCACTCCGTTCATGGTGGCAATGTCCGCGGCAGCTCTCGCGCTGACGATGACCGCGTGCGGCAGTGACAACAACTCGGGAACGTCGTCGTCGAGCGCATCAGCGGGGGGTTCGTCCTCTTCCGCGGCCGCCGCCGACTGCGGCGGCAAGGCCGCCCTGACCGCCGAGGGATCCACCGCTCAGCAGAACGCCATCGCCGAGTTCAACAAGGCGTGGGGTCAGGTCTGCTCGGGCAAGTCCCTGTCCTACAACCCCACCGGTTCCGGTGCAGGTGTGACGCAGTTCCTCGCCAAGCAGGTCGACTTCGCCGGCTCGGATTCGGCGCTCGCCGAGGATCAGGTCGCCCCGGCGACCGAGCGCTGTGGCGGAAACCCGGCGTGGAACCTGCCGCTGGTCTTCGGCCCGGTCGCGATGGCCTACAACCTCGAGGGCGTCGACAAGCTCGTCGTCAACGCCGACGTGCTGGCCAAGATCTTCACCGGCGCGATCACCACCTGGAACGACCCGGCCATCGCCGCGCTCAACGGTGGGACCACCCTGCCCGACACCAAGATCACGCCGATCTACCGGTCGGACTCGTCGGGCACCACCGACAACTTCCAGAAGTACCTGACCGCCGCGGCGCCGCAGACCTGGACCAAGGGTGCAGGCAAGGAGTTCCAGGGCGGTGCCGGTGAGGGCGCGCAGAAGTCCTCCGGCGTCGTGCAGGCCGTCCAGGCCACCCCGGGTGCGATCGGCTACGTCGAGAAGAGCCCGGCCAAGGCGGCCAACCTGCCGTTCGCGCAGATCGACAGCGGCGCGGGTGCCGTCGAGTTGACCGACGAGACGACCGCCAAGGCCGTCGGTGACGCCAAGTTCAAGGCCGAGGGCATGGACCTCACGCTCGACCTCAACGCGCTCTACGCCTCCAAGGAGGCCGGTGCCTACCCGTTGATGCTGGCCACCTACGAGATCGTCTGCTCCAAGGGCTACGACGCCGACACCGCCGCAGCGGTGAAGTCGTTCCTGACGGTGTCGGCCAACCAGGGACAGGCCAACCTGTCGGCCGCCGGCTTCGTCCCCCTGCCGGACAGCTTCAAGGAGCGGTTGCTCAAGTCCGTCGACGCAATCGCCTAGACGGTTGGCATACGGGCACCAACGCGGTGAGGATGGGTTCACAGAATCAATGACCGACAACGGGATGACAGTGACGACACCGAACCCAACGGGCGCGGGATCGGGCGAAGTGATCGCTTCGCCCTTTCCCTCCCCGGAACCCATCTCCACCAATCCCGCGAAGGGCGCCAAGGTGCGCCTCGGCGACCGCATCTTCGGGGGTCTGGCGCAGGGTGCTGGCGTCGCGGTCGTCGTTCTGATCGCGGCGATCGCGGTGTTCCTGCTGTGGCGCGCGATCCCCGCGCTCAGCCGTAACGAGGCGAACTTCTTCACTTACGGCGGCAACTGGATCACGACGGACACGTCGAAGATGACCTTTGGCATCCTCGACCTGATCCAGGTGACCATCTTCGTGTCGCTGTTCGCGCTGGTGCTCGCGATGCCGATCGCCCTCGGCATCGCGATCTTCCTGACCCAGTACTCCCCGCGCCGGTTGGCCGGGCCGCTGGCGTACGTGGTGGACCTGCTGGCAGCGGTCCCGTCGATCGTCTACGGCGTGTGGGGCCTGTACGTGCTCGCTCCGGTGCTCAAGCCGTTCGCCGTGTGGCTCAACACCAACTTGGACTGGTTGTTCCTGTTCAAGACCGGCACGGCGTCGGTGGCGGGTGGTGGCACCATCTTCACCGCAGGCATCGTGCTGGCCGTGATGATCCTTCCGATCATCACGGCGGTGTCCCGCGAGGTCTTCATCCAGACCCCGCGCGGTCAGATCGAGGCCGCCCTGGCGTTGGGCGCCACCCGCTGGGAGGTCGTCAGGACGACGGTCCTGCCGTTCGGACTGTCGGGCTACATCAGCGGTGCGATGCTCGGCCTCGGCCGCGCACTGGGCGAGACGATCGCCCTGCTGATCATCCTGCGCGGCACCCAGACGGCATTCGGTTGGTCGCTGTTCGACGGCGGCTACACCTTCGCCAGCAAGATCGCCTCGGCGGCAAGCGAATTCAACGACCAATACAAGGCAGGCGCCTACATCGCCGCGGGCCTGGTGCTGTTCATCCTCACGTTCGTGGTGAACTCGCTGGCTCGTGCGGCGGTCGCCGGCCGGGGAGCGAAGGCATGACCGCCACACTCGACAAGCCGGTCAAGGCGCCGACGTTCCAGGGCGTCAGCGTCAAGCGCAAGCTGACGAACAACGTTGCGACCGTATTGGTTTCGGCATCAGTTCTGGTGGCGTTGGTGCCGCTGATCTGGGTGCTGTACTCGGTCGTCAGCAAGGGGCTCGCGGCGGTCACCTCGCCGGTCTGGTTCACCAACTCCCAGGCGGGCACCACCGCGTTCGCGGCGGGTGGCGGTGTCTACCACGCCGTCATGGGCACGCTGTTGCAAGGTTTGGTCTGCTCGCTCATCTCGATCCCCATCGGCGTGATGGTCGCGGTGTACCTCGTCGAATACGGCGGCGGCACCCGCCTGGGCAAGATCACCACGTTCATGGTCGACATCCTCACGGGTGTGCCGTCGATCGTGGCCGCGCTGTTCATCTACGCACTGTGGGTGGCGACGCTTGGTTTCGAACGCTCGGGTTTCGCGGTCTCGCTGGCGCTGGTGCTGTTGATGATTCCGGTCATCGTGCGGGCCACCGAGGAAATGCTGCGGATCGTGCCGATGGACCTCCGCGAAGCGAGTTACGCACTCGGCGTGCCGAAGTGGAAGACCATCGTGCGCATCGTGATTCCGACGGCGCTGTCGGGCATCGTGACCGGCATCATGCTGTCGCTGGCGCGCGTGATGGGCGAGACCGCGCCGCTGCTGATCCTGGTGGGCTACGCCGCCTCGATCAACTTCGACATGTTCGCCGGGTTCATGGGCTCACTGCCCGGCATGATGTACGACCAGATCTCCGCCGGGGCCGGCGCCAACCCGATCCCCACCGACCGACTGTGGGGCGCGGCCCTGACGTTGGTGTTGCTGATCGCCATCCTCAACGTCGCGGCACGTCTGGTCGCAAAGATCTTCTCTCCCAAGAAAGTTTAGGAGCATCCCGTGGCGAAGCGCCTCGATCTCAAGGACGTCAACATCTACTACGGGTCGTTCCACGCGGTGGCCGACGTGGCGCTGTCGGTGCAGCCGCGCAGCGTGACGGCGTTCATCGGACCCTCGGGCTGCGGCAAGTCGACGGTGCTGCGCACCCTCAACCGCATGCACGAGGTGATTCCGGGTGCCCGCGTGGAGGGCTCGGTACTGCTCGACGGCGAGGACATCTACGGCGCGGGCGTGGATCCGGTCGGTGTGCGCAAGACCATCGGCATGGTGTTCCAGCGCCCAAATCCGTTCCCCACCATGTCGATTCGTGACAACGTCGTCGCCGGGCTGAAGCTGCAGGGTCGGCACAGCAAGAAGGCGCTCGACGAGGTCGCCGAGCAGTCCCTCAAGGGTGCCAACCTGTGGAACGAGGTCAAGGACCGCCTGGACAAGCCCGGTGGCGGACTGTCCGGCGGCCAGCAGCAGCGACTCTGCATCGCCCGCGCCATCGCCGTGCAGCCCGACGTGCTGCTGATGGACGAGCCATGCTCGGCGCTGGACCCGATCTCCACGCTGGCCATCGAGGACCTCATCTCGGAGCTCAAGCAGGACTTCACCATCGTCATCGTGACGCACAACATGCAGCAGGCCGCCCGGGTGAGCGATCAGACCGCGTTCTTCAACCTGGAGGCGACGGGCAAGCCCGGCAAGCTGATCGAGATCGACGACACCGAGAAGATCTTCTCCAACCCCACCCAGAAGGCCACCGAGGACTACATCTCGGGCCGCTTCGGCTAGTCGGACGCGCCGACGTGCTCTAGGGGGTGAGCACGACCCGGGTCCCCGAGGGCTCCTTGGCGGTCCACAGCCGTTCGACGTCCGCCAGGGGCTTGGCCTGGACGTTCAGCCGTAGTTCGCCCGCGGCCACCATCGCGAACATCCGCGGAAGCGCCTCGGCCCGAATGCGTCCCAGCACGTCCGGCGGCACGCTGCCGAGGCCGACGCCGCTGATCGTGATGCCGGCACTGCGGAGGATGCCCGCCGGCAGGTTCATCGTCAGCCCGGCCATCGACCCGATCTGGACGAAGCGGGTGTGGTGGTAGCGCGCCATCAGTTCGTTGGAGCCCAGCGCCTCGAGCACCTGTTCGGCCGGTCGTCCCCACAGGTAGTCGAGAACGGCGTCGAACGGGTGCTCGGCGTGCAGGCTCGCCACGCGGGCGCCCAGGTCCTCGTCGCCGATGGCGATCGTGTCGTCGGCGCCGACGGTGCGCAGCCAGTCCAGCCGTGTGGTGTCGCGGCCGGCGACGACCACCCGACCGGCGCCGAAGGCGGACTTGGCCAGCTGGACCGCCGTCGAGCCCGTGACGCCGGTGGCCCCGAGGACGAGGACGTGGTCGCCCGGACGGATCGCGGCCGCGTGCTCCAGCGACATCCACGCCGACACTCCGGGGTTGGGGATGGCCGCGGCCGTCACGGAGTCGACGTCGTCGGGCAGGACCACCGCGCCATGGGGATTGACCACGGTGCGCTCGGCCATCATGCCGTAGGGCTTGAGTGCGCCGGTGTAGACGCGCGTGCCGTCCTCGAGCCGTGCGACGCCGTCCGCGCCGGGGATGGCCGGCAGCGTGAGTTCCTTGCTGGCGTAGTGCTTTCCGGACACCAGTCCCTTGGTGAGGTTGGTCAGTGCGGACGCTTCCACGGTCGCGACCACACCTCCGTCGACCACGACGGGTTCGGGTTGGTCGGTGTAGATCGGGGCCCGGCCCCACTCTTCGACGACGGCGGCCTTCATGTCGACTCCTTGGTTTCCCTAGAGATTGTTTCGATGGAAACAATGTACGTCCGCGAGGCGGGGATGGCAAGATGGTTTCCGTGAAAACCAAGTCTGCCCTCATCGCGGACATCACCGACTCGTTGGGAGCGATCGGAGACAAGTTCGAGATCGAGATGACCGGGGGTGAGGACGACGACGCCGAGCGCGACTTCATCGCCAAGCGCTGCCCGGCCCGCCTCTCGGCCCTCGTCCGCGAGCTCCCAACGCTGTCGATGCACCTGCTCGCGGCGATCGCCGACGGGCCCGTCAGCGTGGTCGGGCTGGCCGCACGGACCGGTCAGCTGAAGGGCACGGTGTCCAAGCACGTGCAACGCCTGGTCGAGGCCGGTCTGGTGGCGCGCCGAGCGATTCCGGGCAACCGCAAGGAGCTGGAGTTGGCGCTCACCTCCGACGGCGAGCTGGTCGACGCCGCCCACCGGCAGTTGCACGACGAGATGGACGCCGGGCGACGTGACTTCCTGGCGGCCTACGGCAACGCCGAGCTTCAGGTCGTGGCGACCGTACTGCGGGACCTGCTAGCCGCCAGAAAGGACGGCGTGCGGATCGTGCGTCACTGAGGTGCCGGGACGGCTTCCTCGTCGGGGAAGCGTCCGGTGACCTGGAAGATGACGCGCCGCGCCACCTCGACGGCGTGGTCGGCGAACCGCTCGTAGAACCGGCTGAGCAACGTGACGTCGACCGCGGCGATCACGCCGTGGCGCCATTCGCGATCCATCAGCACCGAGAACAGGTGGCGGTGGAGGTCGTCCATCGCGTCGTCCTCCTCACGGATGCGCGCCGCCTTCTCCGGATCCCGGCTGACCAGTACCTCCTGGGCACTGTTGCCGAGGTCCACCGCGAGCCGGCCCATTTCGGCGAAGTAGCCGTTGACCTCCTCGGGAAGGACGTGCTGAGGATGGCGGCGGCGGGCGATCTTGGCGACGTGCAACGCCAGCGCACCCATCCTGTCCACGTCGGCGACGATCTGAATGGAGCTGACGATCGCGCGCAGGTCGCCCGCGACGGGGGCCTGCAGCGCGAGGAGGACGAAGGCGGACTCCTCGGCGCGCGCACTCATCGCGGCGATCTGTTCGTGGTCGGTGATGACCTGCTCGGCAAGGACCAGGTCGGCCTGGAGGAGGGCCTGGGTCGCACGCTCCATGGCTACACCGGCAAGGCCGCACATCTCACCGAGCTGGTCCGTCAAGGAGGCCAGTTGCTCGTGGTAGGCGGTACGCATGTACCAAGCCTATCGGCTGCGCATCGCGATCGTCACGACCTCAGGGATGAACGAAAGGTGAATGCCACCTGCCGCAATGGTGTTTTCGGGTCATTCGCACGTGGTGTCGGCGGCGTTGGTGACCGTCAGGTCCTCGGGTAGATGGGACTTCTCGCTGCTGCGGTCGTGCACCACGTGAACCTGCACCGACGACCCGCTCGGGGACGGGGCGTTGACTGCGCTGAAATCGGAGCCGAGCACCACCCGAATCACGTTGCCCATGCCCGACACTCGCTCGATCGGGGGGATGGCGGGGGAGGCGAACGACGAGGCGACCGTGGCAGCAGCCTGCTCGTTGCCGGAGGAGAAGAACACCGTGGTCGAGTCCAGCGGGCCCGGATAGTCGTCCGGCGTGTCGACGTTGAAGCCGTGCTGCTGCAGGTCGCTGGCCGCCGTGGAAGCCAGTCCGTCCTCACCGGTCGAGTTGGACACGCGCACGGTGATGTCGCCCGGGCTGGTGGTGACGGCGTCGACGAGTTCGCCGGCGGTGTCGGCTGGCGGGGGTACGGCGGCTTCCGGCTTGTCCGACACCGGGGTGGGGCCGACGTTCTTCTCCTCGGGCAGCGGGTCGTCGTTGATGATCGCGTCGAAGAGGCTGCGCATGTCGTCGGTGCGGGGCACCTCGTTGCCGTACTCGTCGGCGTAGCCCACCGTGGGCACCGTGACGAACGTGATGCGTCCGACGTTGACGCCCTGGACGGACTGCCCGAGGTCGACGAGGTCCTTGGTCTGGATGTTGTCGACGTAGCTGTCGTTGATGAAGAGGTTGACGACGTTGTTGAGCTTGCTGAGGGAGAAGAACGTGTCCTTGGAGATCAGCGATCGCAGCAGTGACGACAGGAACAACTGCTGACGCTTGATGCGGCCGTAGTCGCCGTTGGTCTCGGTGGTGACCTGCCGTGCGCGGACGTACTGCAGGGCGGTGTGCCCGTCGACGACTTGGCGGCCGGCGTTGGGCAGCACCGTGCCCAGTTCGTAGTCCTCCAGCGGAGTGGTGGAACAGACCTCGACGCCTCCGAGTGCGTCGACCATCTTCGCGAAGCCGGCGAAGTCGACGGCCATGAATCGGTTGACCGAGAGCCCGGACAGCTTCTGGATCACCTTCACCAGGCACTTGGGCCCGCCGACGGCGTAGGCCGAGTTCAGCTTGGTCTCGGTGTAGACCTTGTCCATCCCGTAGACGGGGGAGTCCGGATCCGTGGCCGGACCGTAGGTGCTGGTGGTGGGGTCCCAGTGCTCGCACTGCATTGGCGTGATCGACAGGTCGCGAGGAAAGGACACCGCCACCACGCGCTTGCGGTTGGCCGGGATGTTGACCAGCATGATCGTGTCCGACCGGGCGCCTGCGGCGTCGTCGGTGGTTCCCGCCCCCATGTCGCTGTTCGTGCCGATCCGGCTGTCGGTGCCGACGATGAGGAAGTTCTCGTCGCCGAACTGTGCGCCGGGGTCGACGATGTCGCGTGAGTTCGGGTCGAGCGCCGCCACCTTGTTCAGGCTGTGGTTCTTCGAGGCCTGCCATTGCCAGGCCGCGCCGGTCGTGGCCAACGCCAGGACCGCGATGAGCGCCGCCGCGACCCGGCCCATCACCACCGCGGTGTGGCGACCGCGATGCGCCAACGCGGAGACCGGCGCGGGGGTGACGCCGTCGATCCGCTCGGGGGTGGCGGGGTCCCTGGCGAGGTCGGTCAGGTCGGGCAGTTCGGAGGCGTGGGCGGGCACGACGGGAATGACGGTGGTGTCGGGGTCGCGGACGACCTCGACGTCCCCGCTCGCCTCGAGCAGAGGCGGTTCGTCGGGCTCGGGCTCGGGTTCCGGCCGGGGTTCGGGGTCTGCCGTGGGTTTGGGTGCGGTGCCGGTGATCTTCGCGATCAGGTCGGCGACGGTCACGCCGTCGGTGTGATTGCCCGCAGGAGTGGCGGAGGCCGTCGTGTGGCGCTCCCACGGCGCGGCGCCTGGTGTAGGACGCGTCGATCGGGTAATCCAGTCGTTGACGGGTTTCGCGGGCTTCTCGGCACCGGACGAGGGGTCGTCCGGTTCGCTCCGTTGCCGACGACCGGGAGCGGCGCTGTCGCCGTCACTCATGTCCTGTCGGCCTCCGACCGTGTGGATTCGATGCGCTCGGAGCGCACCGATCGAATTCGTCTGCTTCTAGTCTTCTAGCAGCACGACAGGGGCTTGGCTAATCGGAGCCAGTCGGAACCCGTCATGGTGGTTCCCCATCGTACTGAGACAACCCGATGTCGAGCCAGTCCGAGACGGCGTCGGTGCCGTCTCGAAGACGTCTCGCTCGTGACTCGGTTCAGCCTCCAGAGTGCATGACGTCGGCTCCCGCCGGCACCGTGCAGTCGTCTGGATCGCGGAGCCAGCCCTCCGGCAGCGACACCGATCCGGGCGAACCCTGTCGCCCACGCGGGCCCTCGGCCGCGGGGGGAAATGGCACGTCGGGGTCCAGCTGCGCCAGCAGATCGTCGAGCTCGGAGAGCGTCTTGACCAACGCCAACGCGCGGCGAAGGTCGGCGCCGGCGGGGAAGCCGTGCAGGTACCACGCCACGTGCTTGCGGATGTCGCGCATGCCCTTGTCCTCGCCGAAGTGGGCGGCGAGCAGGTGACCGTGGCGACGTGCGATCGCGGCGACCTCGCCGAGAGTGGGGGGCACGGGAGCATCGACGCCGTTGAAGGCCGCCGACAGCTCGGCGAACAGCCAGGGCCTGCCCAGGCAGCCGCGGCCGATGACGACTCCGTCACAACCGGTCTCGGCCATCATCCGCAGGGCGTCGTCGGCGACGAAGATGTCGCCGTTGCCCAACACCGGGATGCCGGTGACGTGTTGCTTGAGCTCGGCGATCTGGTGCCAGTCGGCGGTGCCGGAGTATCGCTGCGCGGCAGTGCGCGCGTGCAGCGCGACCGCCGCCGCGCCCTCCTCGGCGGCGATGCGGCCAGCGTCGAGGTGCGTGTGATGGTCGTCGTCGATGCCGATGCGGAACTTCACGGTGACGGGAATCCCGGTGCCCTCCGTCGCGCTGACTGCCGCCCGCACGATCTGCGCGAACAGCTTGCGCTTGTAGGGCAGTGCCGCACCGCCGCCACGGCGGGTCACCTTCGGCACCGGACAGCCGAAGTTCATGTCGATGTGATCGGCCATGTCCTCGTCGACGATCATCTTGGCCGCGGCGTACGTCGTAGCAGGGTCGACGGTGTAGAGCTGCAACGAGCGCGGCGACTCCTCGGGGCCGAACGTCGTCATGTGCAGCGTGCTCTCGTTGCGTTCGACGAGCGCCCGCGCGGTCACCATCTCGCAGACGTACAGGCCGCTGACGGTGCCGGCCCGCTCGATCTCGAGCTCGCGGCACAGCGTGCGGAACGCGACGTTGGTTACCCCGGCCATCGGCGCGAGGACGACGGGGCTGCGCAACGCGATCGGCCCGATCTGCAAGACAGGTCGGGCCGACGGCTGGGGTGGAGCTAGGAGGCCGCTGATGATGACGTCACCAACAAGTTCTTCATTTCCTTCTTCTCCGCCATCTTGCGTTCGCGCTCGAGGCGGCGCTCCTTGGCCACCTCGAACTTCTGGCAGGTGTCCTCGAGCTCCTCGACGAGCTTGCCGAGGTCGTCCCGCATCTCGGCGGCCTCGCCGGTGAAGTCCTCACGCTCGAAGATGCGCCACTTCTTCAGGACGGGCATCACCACGTCGTCCAAGTGGATGCGCGGGTCGTACACGCCCCCGACGGCGATCACGACGGCCTTGCGGCGGAACTCGGGCACCGTGTATCCGGGCATCTTGAAGTTGCGCAGCACCCGGTGCAGGGACTTCATGGCCTGGTTGGGGGCGAAGTCCAGACCCGCCGCGCTGACGTCGCGGTAGAAGATCATGTGCAGGTTCTCGTCGGCCGAAACCCGTTGCAGCAGTTGGTCGGCCACCGTTTCGTTGCACGCCTTGCCGGTGTTGCGGTGCGACACGCGGGTGGCCAGTTCCTGGAACGTGACGTAGATGACCGAGTCGAACAGGCTCTCGGCGAACATCTCGCCCTGGGGGCCCTGGCCGGGGCTGAAGCCGCGCGTGACCTGCTCGACGCGCAGCTCTTCGAGCTCCAACGGGTCGATGGCGCGGGTGACGACGAGGTAGTCGCGCAGTGCGATCCCGTGCCGGTTCTCTTCGGCGGTCCACCGGTTGACCCAGTAGCCCCACGGGCCGTCCATGCTGAAGTTCATCGCGATCTCGCGGTGATAGGACGGCAGGTTGTCCTCGGTCAGCAGGTTCTGCAGCATCGACACCTGCGCGACCTCGGACAACTTCGACTGCTCGGGATCCCAGTCCTGACCGCCGAGTGCGTAGAAGTTCTTGCCGTCGGACCACGGAATGTAATCGTGCGGGTTCCAGTCCTTGCGCATCCGCATGTGGCGGTTGATGTTCTGCTCCACCACAGGCTCGAGTTCGTGCAGCAGTTGCAGGTCGGTCAACTCGGTCGACATGAACCCTCCCAGTTATCTGTACCCGTTGGTTGCACTCAATATATCTGTGTCCTCCAGTGACATCAAGTTCTCCGTCGGAGGTGTCACCACGTCGTTATCAACGCCTCACAGGCAATCCCATGGCAAGGGTAGTATTCGCGGGAGAACGATCCCCCCTGGCAAACGCCACACCGGCGGCTGCGCGCCCGCTTGACGACGAAAGGTCCCCCGACGTGAACAAGATCCTGGTTGCCGGTGTCGGCGCATTGGGTTCGGCCGCCGTGGCGTTGACACTCGGCGGCGGCATCGCCTCGGCCGACGACGGAGTCGTCGGGCAAACCTACGCAGACGCGAAGGCGGCGCTCAGTCAACAAGGAATGTCGGCCGTCGTCGCGTCGACCGTTGGGGATCGCAAGGATTGGGACAACTGCATCGTCACCAGTGCGACCCCGGCCTCGGGAATTGACGGGTTCGGCAACCAGGCCAATCGCAAGATGAACGTCAACCTGAACTGCTACGCCAAGTACTCGACCGGGCAGTGGCCCGGCTTCTCGCTTCAGAGCCCGGAGGGCCAGAAGATCTACCAGGCCGATCTGGCAGCAAAGAAGCAGCGAGAGGCTCAGGAGGCGGCCGCGGCGCAGCAGTCCGAGCAGGAGCAACTCGCGGTCGCGGGCGGCGAGTAAACAGCCCATCTAGCACGGGATTCACAGCTTCCGGCTCTGGTGGCGGGAGCGGCTGCGGCGGGTGCCCGGCGGCGGTACTATCCCCGCGAGCAGGCATTGTGACTCCGCGGACAGATAGGGCTAGAAGTGAAGAAGCTCCTCGTTGTTGGTTCGGGCGCCGTTGGCGCGCTGGCTGTATTGGCGCTGCTCGGGAGTGGGGTGGCCTCGGCCGACTCCTATGCCGGCCAGAAGTATTCGGATGCGTCGTCCGCCGCCAGTGACGCAGGCCAGACGGTCGTCGTGGCCGCCCGTACCGGCGACAAGCTGTCGGAGAGTGACTGCATCGTCGAGCGGTCGCAGACCGCACCCTTCGCAAGCGCCAACGACGGAGCCCACGTCTCCGACACCGTGCAGTTCTACCTGAACTGCAACGGCGGCTACGCCACGGCGACGAGCCCCGGCCTGTCGCTCGGCAGCGAAGAGGGTCGCGCGGCCAAGTCGGCGGCGGACGAAGAAGAGGCCAAGGCCCAGGCGCAGGCGCAGGCCGCCCAGGACTCGACCGACGAGCTCGCCGGCGACGGCCAGACCCCTGGCGCGCCCGGGGAGTGATCAGTGGGTTGACGCCCGGCTGAGCAGCATGTCGACGCAATAGTCGATGAACTGCTCCCGGGTGGCTTCCAACCGGCCGTTCAAATAGGCCGTGAACAGCGCCGTGAGTGCGCCGACCAAACCGGTGGCGACCATGGCCTGCACCGCGGAGTCGGTGATTCGGGTCAGCTTGTGCTGCAACAGTTCGATGAAGTTCGGCATCCACTCGGCGCCGGACTTCGTCAGCACGGGTTCGCGTTCGGGGGCGATCAGCAGCACCCGCCCACGGATCGGGTCGTCGACCATCAGCGCGACGAACCTCTCGACGGCGTCGCGCGGAGTCGTCGACGACGTGAGCGCCGTCATCGCGGTGCTGCAGACGTGGTCGTAGACCGCCCGGACGAAGTCGTCACGGTCGTCGAAGCTCTCGTAGAAGTAGCGCTCGGTCAGACCGGCGGTGCGGCACACGCCGCGCACGGTGAGCGCTCCACCACCTTCGCCGCCGAGGACGTCCACGCCGGCGGCGATGAGTTCGTCGCGCCGCAGCGACTGCCGGTCCTGCAGGGGGACACCGGACCAGCGGCCCCGTCGTTGACCGGAAGGCACATCACTCCTAAACTCACAATGACAACGCTCGTAGTCAGAAAATCGTCGGTCCCAGGAAAGGTCACCAGTGACTCAAGATACGTCTGAGACGTGTCCAGTGACCAGCGGGCAGGCCGTGGGCTGCCCGGTGTCGCCCGGTGGGTACGACGCTCCACCGGTGCCGCTCGGCCCCGACTCGTTGACGTGGAAGTACTTCGGCGACTGGCGAGGATTGTTGCAGGGACCATGGGCCGGCTCGATGCAGAACATGCACCCACAGCTCGGCGCCGCCGTCGAGGAGCATTCGACGTTCTTTCGCGAGCGCTGGCCCCGGCTGCTGCGGTCGCTATATCCGATCGGCGGCGTCGTGTTCGACACGGACCGCGCGCCCCGCACGGGTGCCGAGGTGCGCGACTATCACACCGACATCAAAGGCGTTGACGCCCAAGGGCGTCGGTATCACGCGCTCAATCCCGAGGTCTTCTACTGGGCGCACTCCACCTTCTTCGTGGGCACGCTCATCGTCGCGGAGCGGCTGTGCGGCGGCATCACCGAAGCCGAGAAGCGCCAACTGTTCGACGAACACGTCGAGTGGTACCGGATGTACGGGATGAGCATGCGTCCAGTCCCCACGTCGTGGGAGGAATTCCAGACGTACTGGGATCACATGTGCCACGAGGTGCTGGAGAACAACTACGCCGCCCGGGCCGTCCTCGACCTGACCGATCTGCCCAAGCCGCCATGGGCCGAGAAGATGCCCGACTGGATGTGGCGGCAGCAGCGAAAGCTGGTGTCACCGTTCTTCGTGTGGTTCACCGTCGGCCTCTACGACCCGCCGGTCCGAGATCTGATGGGCTACACCTGGACCGACCGTGACGAATGGGTGCACCGCCGCCTCGGTCGACTGGTCGGCGTCGCATTCTCGTTGCTGCCCAAGCGGGCTCGGATGCACCCTCGGGCGCGGGCCGGCTGGGATCGCGTCACGGGACGCAGCGCCGCCGACGCGCCGCTACCGGAGACGCCGGCGCGCAACCTGCCGCCGCTCGACGAGCGCGACAACCCGATGCACTACTGCCCGGTGGTGTGAGTCCACGGTCCCCGCGGGGCGCCGATCATCGCGAGCACAGCCCGGCGGCGGTTTCCTCGGCGATGAGTTGGGGCAGTGGCTTGCCGAGGCGTGAGGCGAAGTCGTCGGTCGCCTGCATGTTCCAGCTGCCGTCCTCGTAGACCATCGTGCGCGACTTCTCGACACCCTGAATCTTCATGACCACGATTGCCTCGCCGGCCTCCAGGCGCAGTCCGCGGACACTGATCGGCGGGCCGGGCTTCTTGCACGTCTCGTAGAACGTCACGAAGTCCGTCTGGGTGATCTGAGCCCGGACGTCGGATTCCATGTGCTCCCAGACGCCGGCGTAGTCCCCCGCGGTGAAGCGGTCGATGTTGGCCTGAGCGGCGGCGGTGGCGGCGCCCAGCGTCTCGGGAACGTCCGACGGCCCGGCGTCCTGGGCAGAGGTGGCGGGCCGCACGACGGACGATCCGGATGCGCCGTGCGCGGGACCGCACGCTGCACAGGAGATCAGAACGATCACCGCCGCCGCGTACGTCGCCACCGACTTCATGGCGGAAAGGGTAACCGGATTGGGCCGTCGGCGGGGACCTTAGGACGCACCTCGTCACCGATCCTTTCAGGGGCCCGGATTCGATCGACGAGGTGGTGCGCGCTGCCGCCATTACCACTAGTTGGGGGTCTTGCCTGTGGCGCCGTTTCCGCCGAGTCCGCCCGCGCCACCGTTGCCGCCGGCTCCTGGGGTGCCAGCCGTGCTGGAGCCGGGGGCGCCATCAGGGCCCTTCGTGCCGACCTTTCCCGGAGTGCCGCTGCCGGCGAGTGTGCTTCCGCCGTTGTCTGGGCCGATGGTGCCGCCGGTGCCACCCATCCCGCCGGTGCCTCCGGCGCCGCCAGCGCCGGGAATGCCACCTGAACCGCCCGTACCCCCACCGCCGAACACGCCCCCCGTACCGCCGGATCCGCCTGACCCGCCGGCGCCGCCGGACCCACCCGCACCCCCGGTGCCGCCCGCGCCGCCGTCACCGGCATCGCCGCCGTGCCCGGTTCCGCCTCGGTAGGTCTGGTTGCTGTAGCCGTAGCCGTTCTTGGCGCCGATGCTTCCGCCGTTTCCGCCGTTTCCGCCGATGTCTCCGGATCCGCCGGAACCACCCTGGCCACCGGTACCGCCCGCACCGCCGGAGCCGAACAGTCGTGCGCCGGCGCCACCGGCCCCTCCCGCAGCCCCGGCAGTGCCCGCACTGCCTGCGGTGCCCTGACCGCCAACGCCACCGTCGCCGGCGTTGCCGCCAAAGCCGTACGTAGAGTACTCGTCGGTCGCCGCTCCGTTGTCGTCGCCGATGCTTCCGCCGGCACCCCCTGGCCCGCCTCCTAGCCCGCCCGCACCGCCGGCCCCTGCGTTGCCACCATGTGCGGTGGTGCCGTCTGACGCGCGGCCGTTTGTAGCCCCGATGCTTCCACCGGTCCCGCCCGCACCACCTCCGGGGCCACCGCTGCCACCGTCGCCGGCGTTGCCCCCGAAGGCGACGAGGCCGGGAAAGCCGCCGGGACCATAACTGCTTGCGGAACCGTTGTAATCGCCGATGCCGCCGCCACTCCCGCCGTTTTGTCGGGAGCCGCCGTCGGTGCCATCTTCGGCGTCGACGCCAACACCGTTGTACCCGTTGGCCCAGCCGACGCCCGCTCCGCCGGCGGCGGTGTCAGTGGGGGCAACCGGGTTGAGCCCGTTTGCGCCGAACCAGCCGTCCCCGCCCCGTCCGCCGGTCCCGCCGTTGCCGGCGAGCAGGCCGGCGTCCCCGCCGCGCCCGCCGGCGCCCGCCGCACTGGTCGCCGTCGCGTCAGCACCTGCGCCACCGGCACCGCCGGCACCGATGAGCAGCCCGCCTCGCCCACCGCTGCCCCCGGCCAAGCCCGATCCGATCACCGCGTCACCACCCGCGCCGCCAATGCCGAACAGTCCCGCCATACCGCCGGTGCCGCCGTTGGCGCCATGGCCACCCGAGCCGAACAACAAGCCGCCGTTGCCGCCGTTGCACGCCGCGCCAACACAATCGGCCGCAGCGTCGGCACCGTTGCCGATGAACGACCGCACCCACGCCCCCACGGGATCCACCGCCGACGTCGGTGGGACGGTGGACAGCACGTTCACCCGCGGCCTCGGTGCACTCTCCGCCGCAATGGACGGTCCGGCACCGGCGGAGCCGATCAGCAACGTGCACAACGGATCCGAGCATTCATCGAACACTGATGAGGTCGACGTTGGTGCAGCCGGGCCAGCCTCGACCGTGCCGGATGCCATCATGGCTTGATCACCGGAATCGGCCCACGCCACCCACGGGGAGGCGATCATCGCCCCCGCTCCCAGTGCGACCGCCAACGCCCCGACCCGCCCGACATACGTCCCACCGCTCACGCGACATCCCTCTCACCGCCCGTGCGGCGAGAACGATTCCCAGCGCATCCACCCAAGCATCACCCCGTATGTGCACGACCTGTGCAGTAGTCGACTACTGCACATTCGCGGCAGCACCTCGCCGACTACTGCAATACGGCCCCGCCCATCCTGGGCACGACTGGCGGAGTGCGATTGCGGCGCACGTGAAAGGGTGTTCCCACTGTGATGACCCCGTGGTGCCCCCACCAGGGCTCGAACCTGGGACCTGCGGATTAAAAGTCCGTAGCTCTACCAACTGAGCTATAGGGGCGTGGTGAATCAGAATACTTGCCGACCCCCGAGTGGTCGCCGGGGGCGGGACGGGGACCCGCGTTTGAGGAATTGGGGGTCGGTAACCTAAGCTATCGAAGCTCCCAACGCTCCGGCGTTGAGAGTCCCCGAAGAGATTCGGCTTTGGCCCCCATCGTTTAGCGGCCTAGGACGCCGCCCTT
>Ga0209051_1001348_pt1 | contig 21312 bp, 29 predicted proteins | sample AraplaCvi_mMS_r2_2_FD_184286 | JGI IMG/M metagenome (GOLD analysis project Ga0209051, IMG submission 184286) | Arabidopsis root microbial communities from North Carolina, USA - plate scrape MF_Cvi_mMS_r2 (SPAdes) (version 2) | ecosystem: Host-associated > Plants > Roots > Endosphere | place...
GCCTCGATCCGTGGCGCGCTTTCCGGGCTGACCGGAGAGGTCATGGAGGATCACCTTCGCGAGCATGTGCTGCACGCAGAGGACGAGAAACAGAGGGCGCAGGCGGTGGACGAACTTGCCGAGGCGCTTCGCACCTATATCCGCTGATCGAGACGAAGGAGAAGACCATGGCCGATCCCATCGAGGCGCTGAAGCACGAGCACGTGTTTCTGGGCGCCGACCACGAGCGCAACGAGCGCAAGGTCTGGCTCGTGATCGCGCTGACCGCGACGATGATGGTGGCGGAGATCGTCGCCGGCTCGGTCTTCGGTTCGATGGCGCTGACCGCCGACGGCTGGCATATGTCCACCCATGCCGGCGCCATGCTGATCGCGGCGCTCGCCTATCTTTATGCCCGCCGCCAGGCCCGCAATCCGCGCTACACGTTCGGCACCGGCAAACTCGGCGACCTTGCCGGCTTTGCGAGCGCCATCGTGCTTGCCCTGATCGCGCTGCTGATCGCCTGGGAAAGTTTTGTCCGCCTTGCCGATCCGGTGGCGATCGATTTCGATCAGGCGATCCTCGTCGCAGCGGTCGGGCTTGCGGTCAATCTGCTCAGCGCCTGGCTGCTCAGGGAGGATCATCACCATTCCCATCATGGCGGCCATTCGCATGAGGGAGGCCATTCCCATGAGGGGGGCCATTATCATGGCGGCCACCATGGGCATCACGGCGGCCACGCGCGATCCGACGCCAAGGACCACAATCTGCGCGCCGCCTACCTGCACGTCCTCGCCGATGCGCTGACCTCGGTCCTGGCGATCGCAGCACTCGTTCTCGGCCGTTCCTATGGCTGGGCCTGGCTGGACCCGGCCATGGGCGTGGTCGGCGGCCTGGTCATCGCCCGCTGGTCCTGGGGGCTGATCCGGGCGACGGCGACGGTGCTCTTGGATGCGCAGCCGGATGGCGAGGAACTGGCGGGCAGGATCCGCCGGAGCGTCGAGACGGAGGGCGACAGGATTTCGGACCTGCATGTCTGGCAGGTGGGGCCGGGACATCATGCGGCGATCGTCGCCCTGGTCACGCCAAAACCCCAGGCGCCGTCCTTCTACAAGGATAAGCTCCGGGGCATCCGGGATCTGTCGCATGTCACGGTGGAGGTCACGCCGGCTCGAACGGCGTAGCCGGGGCTTTTAGAACTCGGCAAATTCCTGGTAGCGGCCTTCGACCCAGTCCTGCGGGATCGACCGCGCCTGCATGTCGATGTTTGCGGAGCCGGCGTCGTCGATTTCCATGACCCAGAGCGCATTGGCAAGCGAGGAAGAGAGCAGCGTGCTGCTTCCCGTCAACGCATTCGGGGAGCGCTGGGCAGCGGCAACCTCGCGCTGCGGCGCGTCTTCGATTTTCCGGTCCATCTCTTGTGTCCGGTTGGGATAATAATAGCCGTTGAGGCCGCTATCGATCTTCATGGCGAGACGCCCGTGTTCAGAATGGTTAACAAATGGTTAACGCACGAACCTTGCGCGAAGCTTGCGATCAATGTTTCGGTTTGACGACAGGGGCTTGACAAAAATGCGTCGGTGAACGGCTGTTCGGGCCGTTCCTTATCCGTTCCGCTTGCGAAGAAACCGGTCGAATATCGCCCGGGTGAGGCGCTGATTGTGCCGATACCAGCTGTCGTCGGTGTAGAAGACCGGCTCGGCGGGATCCCAGCCGCTTAAGGTAAAATCGCTCTGTCGGGAGAAGAAGGCGACGAACTCCTCCTCGCTGGTCCAGGTGGCGATGGCCGGTCCCGGATGATGGCCATCCTGGATGTCGCAGAGCATGATGCCGGTTTCGGTGCGGATCAGGCCGTGGCCGCAGAAGTCGCGATGGAATTCGTGGATCAGCCCTTCGCCGATCCTGGCGTCCTGCAGCTTTTGCCACACCGGGCGCATCCGCTCGCCCCCAAGGGCCTCATGCGAAAGCCTGTCGCGCACCTCCGTCCGCCGCCGGTCCATCTCCTCCTCGCTGGCATCGATCAAAGGGTAGGGCGGCCAGGAGGGCGACTTGCTCCTCCTCTGGCGCCAGACGGACCAGCCGGCCACGCCGAGCACAGAGACGATCACGGCATAACAGACGATCGGAATGACGATGCCCGCCATCGGCCGTTCAGCCTTCCATCGCCCGTGCCATCTCGGCGAGCTTGCGCACGGTGTTGAGATTGCGCGACGTGCCGGGTTTCAGGGCGGCAAGCTTCAGTTTCGATTTGCCCGAGCCGATCGGGTAGTGGACATAGATCTCGCGCCCGGCGACAACAGCCTCTTCGCCATCCGGGGCGACCATCGTGTCGAGCGCATCCCCGGCGGCCTTCCCGGGCAGGAAATGCACAAGCAGGAAATTCGGCTTGGCCTCGGGGAAAGGTGCGTTTTCGACGATCGTCTCCAGCTCTCCGGTGGAGCGCACCATCACGCCCGGCTTCCTGCCGAATTTGTGTCCCAGCGCCTCGTCGAGCCTGTCGGCCACCTTGGCCTCCGCCTCGTTGGAGCGGAACAGAACATTGCCGCTCTGGATATAGGTCTTGACGTCGGTGAAGCCGAGCTCTTCGCAGATGGACTTGAGCTCCGTCATCTGGAGCGTCGTGCCGGTGACGTTCACCGCGCGAAGCAGGGCAACATAGACGGTCATTCCTTACCTCCCAAAGGCCACCCTATCTCGTGTTCCGTTGTCGCCGGACATGCATTGAAGGGCGTGCCACGGCACGCCCTCGACGAGTAGCTCACATCTTGCCGGCCACCTTGATCGCAAACGCATATTCGAACGCGATCTCCTCCAGCCGCTGGAAACGTCCCGACTTGCCGCCATGGCCGGCCGCCATGTTGGTCTTCAGGAGGATCGGCGCGGTGCCGGTCGAGAATTCGCGCAGCTTGGCGACCCACTTGGTCGGCTCCCAATAGGTGACGCGCGGGTCGGTGAGGCCGGAGATCGCGAGGATCGGCGGATAGGGTTTCGCCTCGATATTGTCGTAAGGGCTGTAGGCGGCGATCCACTGGTATTCTTCGAGACTGTCGATCGGATTGCCCCATTCCGGCCATTCCGGCGGGGTGAGCGGCAGCGTGTCGTCGAGCATGGTGTTCAAGACATCGACGAAGGGCACGGCGGCGATGATGCCGGCGAATTTTTCCGGCGCCATGTTGGCGATGCCGCCCATCAGCATGCCGCCGGCCGAACCGCCTTCGGCGATGATGTTCGCGTAAGACGTGAACTTCTCTTGATTCAGATAGTCAGCCGCGGCGATGAAGTCCTTGAACGTGTTCTGCTTGTGCTCCATCTTGCCGGTCTCGTACCAGGCAAAACCCTTGTCCTTGCCGCCGCGGATATGGGCAATCGCATAAACGAAGCCGCGATCGGCGAGCGACAGGTTGTTGGTCGAGAACCCGGCCGGAATGGTGATCCCGTAGGCGCCGTAGCCATAGAGCAGGCAGGGCGCCGACCCGTCGAGCGGAGTGTCCTTCCGGTAAAGCAGCGAGACCGGCACCAGTTCGCCGTCATGCGCCGGCGCCATCACCCGGCGGGTGACGTAGTCGTCCGGATTGTGACCCGACGGCACTTCCTGCGTCTTCAAGAGCACCCGCTCGCGGGTCACCATGTCGTAGTCGTAGAGCTGGCTCGGCGTCGTCATCGACGAATAGGAGAAGCGGATGACGCTGCTGTCATATTCCGCCGCGCCCTGCAGGCCGAGCGAATAGGCTTCCTCGGCGAAGGCGATCGCGTGTTCCTCGCCGGTCTTGCGGTCGCGGATGATGATCTGCGGCAAGCCGTCCTTGCGCTGCAGCCACAGCAGATGACCGGCGAATGCCATGTGGCTGATAATCAGCCGGCCGGGCTCGTGCGGCACGACCTCGGTCCAGTTCTCCTTGCCCGGCGCGGTAACCGGCGTTTGGCAGATCTTGAAATCCTTGGCGCCGCCGTCATTGGTAAGGATGTAGAAGACGTCGCCGCCCTCGGTCATCGAATATTCGATGCCTTCCTCGCGTTCCGCGACCAGCGCAGGTTCGGCGGTGAGATCCTTGGTCGAAAGCAGCCGGTATTCCGAGGTCTCGTGGTCATGGATGTCGATATAGATGAAATCGTCGAGCAGCGAGCCGCCGACGCCCATGAAGAAGCCCGGATCCTCCTCCTCGTAGACCAGCCGGTCTTGCGACTGCGGGGTGCCGACGATGTGGTGGAAGACCTTGGACGGCCGGTGGTTCTCGTCCTGCAGCGTATAGAAGAAGCTCCGGCCGTCGGGCGCCCAGACACCGCCGCCGCCGGTATTCTCGACCACGTCGGCCAGGTCCTCGCCGGTCGCAAGGTCGCGGATGCGCAGCGTGAAATATTCCGAACCCTTGTCGTCGTAACCCCAGATGCCGTGGCTATGGTCGCTCGTGTGGTCGATGCCGGAAAGGCGGAAGTAATCCTTGGCCGCAGCTTCCCTGTCGCCGTCGAGCAGGAGCTGCTTTTCGCCGCCGTCGCGCGGAGTTCGGAAATAATGTGGCTGCTCGCCGCCGGTCACGAAGAGGGTGCCATAGGCGAACGGCCCGTCCTTCATCGGCACCGAACTGTCGTCTTCCTTGATGCGGCCGCGCATCTCCGCAAACAGGGCCTTCTGCAGCTCGGCGGTATCGCCCATCGCCGCTTCCATATAGGCGTTCTCGGCTTCGAGGTGGCTGCGGATTTCCGGATCGAGGATCGACGGATCCTTGAACATCGCCTGCCAGTTGTCGGCCCGGAACCAGGCATAGTCGTCGGTGCGGGTAATGCCGTGGCGGGTATCGGAAACCGGCTTCCTGGCCGCAACGGGGGCGACGGGAAGATTGGCGAAAGGCGATCTGCGCGAGGTGGCCAAGGAAGCACTCCGGATTGGAAGAAAGGAGTGCCAGAGATAGGGGGCGCGCGTGCGCGAGGCAAGCGGTGCCTGAGTTACTTCCCCTTGCCTTTGCCGAACGGGAAGCCGGTAATCCTGTCGTGAATGCGCAATGCAAGCAACACAAGACCAATTCCTACCATCGGGGTGAGGAATAGGATCAGCTTTTCGATGTCCATCTGGTCAATTCCTCAAGCTGTCTTGTCGCCATGAAATGTAGTGTAACTCCCAAGACGAAACAAGCCAATGGCGAGCCTATTAGCCACAGTATGCTAACCTGCGCGTTGATGTCGCCGTAAATGAGGCGCGTGACGGGCGTGAACACGCCGACCAGAATGATGCCGATCCCGATATTGTTCAGGAACGTCGCCCGCAGCTTGATCTGCTCCTTTTTCGCATCCGAGAGCGCGTCGTCCGTCATCTGGCCCCATCAACCCCGTCGATCACATCATCCTATTTCCCGTTCTGGTAGGTGGTCAATCGTGTAACCATCTCCTAGTGTCCGCGCCCTCCGAGTCATATTGGATAGGAAGTGACATGATGAAACCCTGGTCGCTTGCGGCACTTGCCCTTCTTTCCGCCCTGCCCGCGCATGCCCTCGATTCCCGTATCGTCAAGCAGCTCGACGCACTTTCTCTGGATGAACGGCGCGAACAGCGCTGCGATATCGAGGCGATGGACCGCATCAAGGAAGACAACAAGGGCGAGTTCAAACCCGACAAGGTGATCGCCTATACCTTTGCCGAGCCGATCGAGGCCGGCAATGCCATTCGCGCCCCGGGCGCCGTGTTCCGCAGCGCCGGCGACTGGTACAGGCTCAAGTACAAATGCGAGACCGGCGACAAAGGCCTCGAAATCCTGTCCTTCGACTACAAGATCGGCTCGAAGGTCCCCAGGGAACAGTGGGACCAATATTACCTCTACGAGTGAACAGTCCTCCCAGGCCCGTCGCGGCCGTCAGCCCGGCAGGTTCGGCACCGTCTTGCGGTCCGGGAAGAGCTCGTTCAGCACCGTCATCATGATCAGCGAGAGGGGCAGGGCGAGCATGGCGCCGACCGCCCCCCACATCCAGGTCCAGAAGAGGATGGCGATGAAGACGATGAAGGGATTGATCTCCCATTGCCGGCCCATGATCGCCGGAAATATCAGGTTTTCCATGACGAGATGCACGGTGAAGAAGATGACCGCCGGGATCAGGCCGAGCAGCAGCGCGTCATGGGTCAGAATGCCGGCGATTGCCACCGAGACGGTCATCAGCGTGATCCCGAGGAAGGGGATGAAGCTCGAGACGAAGGCGAACAGGCCCCAGAGCACCGGCATGGAAAGCCCGCCGAAATAGGCGATCGCCGCCATCACCACCCCGAGCCCCAGATAAAGCAGGCTGGCTGTCGCGAAATAGTAGCCGAGCACCTCGTCGATCGAGTTGAGCACCCGGATCGCCATCAGCCTCTGCCGCCGTGTCGGAAAGGCGAGGATGATGGTGCGCCGCAGCCGCACCCGGCCATAGAGGAAGAGCAGCAGCGCCGCAAAGAAGATCATTCCCTGGATGATCGCCGGCGTCAGGTTGGCGGTGACGATGCCGAGAATATTGCCGGAATTTTCGATCAGCGACTGCATCGACATCGGCCCGGTCTCGAAGGTCGCGGGCGAGACGTTGATCCAGTGCTGGCTTTCGAGGAAGGGTTTGATGCGGTTGATGGTCCGCTCGATGAAACTAGGGCCTTCCTGCACCAGCGTCGCGACCGGCTCGGCGAGCGAATTGGCGATCAGGAACAGGACGGCGAACACCAGCGTCGACAGGATGAAGGCGATGCCGAAGCGCGGCACGCCGGCCCTGCTCAGCCGGTCGGCGACCAGCCCGAGGATCAGGCCGACGACGACGGCAAGCGTGACCGGAATGAGGATCAGCGACATGTAATGGACAAGCGCGAGGAACACGATCGCGAAAATGCCGATCACCGCCCAGGCCATCGCCACGTCGAGGGCCTCGCGCCCGAGCGGCAGGTTCTCCGTGATGTCGATATCCTCGGGCCGCAGCGCCGTTTCCTTGCGCTGTTCGGACATGGCGATCAGGTGTTTCTTCAACTTGCTGCTGCCGCGCGCGCTCATGTTGCCATATGTCCTGAGGTCCCCGTGATGCTCCACAACGCAAAAACGGCGCTCCGGTTCCGGGGCGCCGCATCTGGGGAAAACGGGGGCAGGCAGGCTCAGGCGGCGAGCGTCAGGCCGATGCCCCAAGGGTCCTTCAGCGACCAGCCTTCGGCGGTTTTGGCGGTGGCGATCTCCTGAACGTCGAGCGCCGCCAGCGCCTTGTCGAGCGCCGCCTTGTCGTTGAACCGGACCGTATAGTCCGAAAGGCCTGTCATATTGCCTTCGCGGGCCCTGGCGCCGCGGCTGTTCCAGATATTGGCGGCGATATGGTGATGGTAGCCGCCGGTCGCAAAGAAGCTGGCGCCCGGATACCGCGCCATGATCTTCAGGCCGAGCACGTCGCGGTAGAAGGCATCGGCCTGCGGGATGTCGCCGACCTGGAGATGGATGTGGCCGACGGCCGTGCCGTCCGCCATTCCGCCGAAGGCCTCCTTCGGGGCGCTGTTGTAGAGCTCCTGCAGGTTCAGGCGTTCGGTCGCCATCGCGACCGTGCCGTCGGGCTGGTAGGACCATTCCTGCGGCGTGCGGTCGCGATAGATCTCGATGCCGTTGCCTTCGGGATCGGCGAGATAGATCGCCTCGCTGACCAGATGGTCGGACGCGCCGTCCAGCCGGACGTTGTTATGGGCGGAATGCGCCAGCCAGCGGGCGAGGTCCTGCCTGCTAGGAACCAGGAACGCGGTGTGGAACAGGCCGGCGGCGTTGCGCGGCGCGCGGGCGACATTGTTGCCGGTCGAAAGTGTCAAAAGCGGCTGGCCGTTGACGCCCAGCACTTCGCCGCTCGGGGTCTTTTCGAGAACCTTGAGGCCGATGATCTTCTGGTAGAAGCCGGACACCAGGGGCAGGTCGCTGACGACCAGGTGCGCGCCGCGGACATGGGCCGGGCGGGTCAGGGCGAAGGGTTGATTGACATCGGACATGTAAAAATCCTTTCGGGCATCGGGCGTTCGGAACGCCCTGTTGCAACCTATATGGCCCACGCGCATCGTTCACGATAGAGCGCAAAATGGCGATTGATCGTCTCCAAATTGTAGACGATCCCAAAAGCGCTTGACCTTGGTCAAGGCGGTTCCGCACATGCGGATCCACAACAGGCGAAAAGCATGAAAGGAGATCGCATGTACAAGAAGATCATCGTCGCGGTGGATGTCTCCGCTCTGGAAAAGGGCGAGCGCATCCTGCGCACTGCATCGAACCTCTTGGACGGGGACGGCACGATCCTCGTCGTCAACGTGGTCGAGGACATGCCCGGTTACCTCGTCTCCGACCTGACGGTCGATCTGATCGTCGCGGCCCGCAAGGATGCGGAAACGCAACTCCTCGAGCTGCGCCAAAAGGTCGGGATCGAGGCCGATATCGAGATCCGCCAGGGCTCGCCGGCACGCGAGATCCTTGCGGCGTCCGAAGAGCAGGGCGCCGATCTCATCATCGTCGCCTCGCATATTCCGGACCTGTCGAACTATCTGATCGGCGCCACCGCCGACCGCGTCGTGCGTCACGCCACCTGTTCGGTCCTCGTCGACCGCTGAAAGGAACGATCCATGGATACCGCAAGATATGACGGCATTCTGCGGGCGAGGAAGGCGGAGCTGGAAAACCGCCTGAACCGCATCGAGCAGGATTTCGTCACGCCCCGCAACCCGGACGACGACGACCGTGCCGTCGAACGCAACAATGACGAAGTGCTGGAGGAGCTCGGCGAAACCGGCGAGCGGGAGCTTGCCGCGATCGATGCGGCACTCGGCCGCATCGCCGCCGGCACGTTCGGCATCTGCACCCGATGCGGCCAGCCGATCGCCGAAAAACGCCTGGATGCCGTGCCGCAGACGCCGCTTTGCCAGACCTGTGCCGGCGAGGTGTCGCGCGACGTGTGAGGCGAAGTTTAACGCGGGAAACGCAATGTGAATCCGCCCGCTCTTGCCTTCCGTCCCTCTCACGCTCATTCTTGGTGTGAGGGAGACGGAAAGGTCGGATGAGCGAGTTCTTCAACTTCGGGCGGAAATACGATTTTCACGAGATCGTCGCGGATGGCATCATCCACGGTATCGGTATCGTGTTCGCGCTGGTCGGCGCTACCGCACTGATCTTCTATGCGACCGTCTGGTCGAGCCACGGGGAGATCGCCGCCGCCTGGATCTACGGCCTCGGCCTGATCATCTGTCTGTCGATCTCGTTCACCTACAATATCTGGCCGCGGTCGCGCACCAAATGGGTGCTGCGGCGGCTCGACCATTCGGCGATCTTCATCCTGATCGCGGCGACCTATACGCCCTTCCTGCAGCGCGGTGCGCACGATCCCTGGATCTTCGCCATGCTTCTGGCGATCTGGGCAACCGCTATCTTCGGCATCGTGCTGAAATGCCTGTTTCCCGGCCGTTACGACAAGCTGGCGATCCTGCTTTATCTCGCCATGGGCTGGAGCGGGGTGATGGTGGCGGGGCCGATCTCGGAATACCTGCCCGCCGTCACCGTCTGGCTGATCGTCATCGGCGGCTTCATCTATTCGCTGGGCGTGATCTTCCACGTCTGGGAAAGGCTGCGTTTCCAGAACGCCATCTGGCACGGTTTCGTGGTCGCCGCCGCCGCCGTCCATTACGGCGCGGTCATGACCTGCTTCAGCCTCTCCGGCGGCCTTTGACCGTCGCATGCCACTCGGCCGCTTAGCGTGCGCAGCCGACCGGCTTCAGGCTGGCGACCATCCGCTTGACGATCGGGTCATAGGTCTTGAGGTCCCGGTTGCGGTATTCGAGCATCACGAACACCGCCGCCTCGTCGCAGAGCTGCACGCCGCGCACATAGAGAACGCGACTGCCTCTGGTTCCAGAATAGCTCGCCCAATCCGCCTCGACCCGCGAATAGGAAATCTGCCAGCCATCGTCCATCGCCTGTGCGATGCGGTTCGAAGCCTCGCCCTCGAAGGCGGCGTCGACGAGGTAGGTGCCGAAGACCAGGATGCGGTCGCCATTGGGACCGGTAAACGTCCTGCCGTCGTCATTGTCCGGCGCCCGCCCCACCTTGAAGCCGGGCGGCACTTCGACACGATAACCGAAGCGGGCATTGGCATAGGACTGCCAGTCGGCGGCGGAAACCGCGGGCACGGCGATCAGCCATGCCAGAAGCATCAGGACATACCGCATTGCGCCCCTCCCGCATCAGTCCCGGTGACGCTATCAGAAGAGCCGGAGGCCAACAATTCTGGACTCGCTGTCCTGTCGTCTGTTATAGTGGACGAAATAATATCATGATGGACGAAACAATGACCCAACCGCTAGTGCGCGACGCCACCGAAGCCGATCTTCCCGTCGTCATGGAAATCTACAACGACGCGGTCGCCAACACGACGGCGATTTGGAACGAGGTTCTCGTCGACCTCCAGAACCGCAGGGAATGGTTCTCCGCCCGCATGGCGCGGGGCTTCCCGGTTCTGGTGGCGGATGTCGGCGGCGCGGTCGCCGGATACGCCTCCTACGGTGACTGGCGCGCCTTCGACGGTTTTCGCCATACGGTCGAGCATTCCGTCTACATTCATCGCGATTTCCGCGGCGGCGGCATCGGCCGGCTGCTGATGCAGGAGCTGATCGCCCGCGCCGCCTCCAATGGCATCCACGTCATGGTCGCCTGCATCGAGGCGGGGAATTCAGCCTCGATCGGCCTGCACGAAAAGCTGGGCTTCCGCACCGCCGGCACGTTTTCCGAAGTCGGCACCAAGTTCGGCCGCTGGCTGGACCTGACCTGCATGGAGCTGAAGGTTACGGGGTGACGTTGATAATAGTTATTGGTTTTGATATTCTCCTCTGAACGGAGAAAGACCATGGCCAGCAGCGCAAACCTCGGACAGCATCTCGAAAGCTACGTCGACGAACTGGTGAAATCCGGCCGCTACAATTCTCGCAGCGAAGTCCTTCGCGAAGGGGTGCGGCTTGTCGAAGAGCGTGAGAAGCGGCTTGCGGCGCTGGATGCGGCGCTCGCGGAAGGCATTGCGGATGCGGATGCCGGTAGAGTGATGTCCGGCGATGACGTACTTGCCTATTTCGAAGCCAAGTATGCAAAGATGACGGAAGACGCAGAGGCGTGATCGTCGTTTTTTCAGCAAGGTTTCGCGCGGACCTTGATCGCGTCTGGGCGTATATCGCAGAAGACAATCCTCGACGCGCCGTGAGCTTTGTTCGCGAAATTGTCGAGCGCTGTAACAAGCTCTCCGAAATGCCCTTGAGGTTTCCGCTGATTGCTCGCTATGAGCGTTCCGGTATCCGGCGCATGCCCTACGGGAATTACCTCGTCTTCTACCGCGTCAGCGACAAGCGGATTGAAGTCTTGCATGTGTTGAACGGCGCCCAGGATTACGAAGCCATCCTTTTCCCGGACGGATGATCCTCAGCTCCGCTGCAGCGCCAGATGCGCGCCGAGCCCGACGAGCAGCGCTCCACCGGCCCGCTGCATCAGCCTTTGCGCCCCGCTCGAGCGCTTCAGCCGGGTGATGACCGCACCGGCCAGGAAAACGCAGAGGATATCGGCCGAGGAAAACATCAGGTTGACGATCGTGCCGAGGATGACGAACTGCAGCCAGATGGGGAAGGCGGCCGAGGCGTCGATGAACTGTGGCAGGAAGGCAAGAAAGAAGATTGCCGTCTTCGGGTTCAGTACTTCCACCGTGATGCTTTCGAAAAACGCCCGCCGGCCGGATTTCTGGGCGATCTCGGGAAGCTCGACATCCCCCGCAGCCTTGGCGCGGAAGAGTGAGATGCCGAGCCAGACGAGATAGGCCGCGCCCGCCAGCTTCACCGCCAGATAGAGCATCGGCACCGCATGGAAGAGCACCGAAAGCCCGGCTGCCGCGGCGAACACATGCGCATATCCGCCGATATGGATGCCGAGCGAGGCCATCAGCCCCGACCACCGCCCGCGCGCCAGCGTCTGGGCCGCGGCATAAAGCATGGCCGGGCCGGGGATATAGGCGAACACCGCCGTGGTGGCGAGGAAGGCGAGAAACAGCTCGGTCGATGGCATATGGGCTCCTTCAGTGAACCACCATCAATGCTGGAGCTTTCCTCCGCCCGCAAGCCCCGATAGATCGAATTCGTTAACGCTGAGAGCGGTGCCGGTGACGGTTGTTGTGGTCCTTCGCCGAAAGCAGGAGTAGTATCCCGCCGCCCGTGGAATTCAAGAACCAAAGGGCAGGTCCTGAGGATGAACACGGGTCGGTGTCGGCTTTTGCCCTGTTGAGGAGGCGGCCATGCATGCCATGACCCCGGTGAAGCTTCTTTCACGCACAGCAGCATGTCTTCTGGTCCTTTCGACGCAATCCCAATCCCAGACGCAATCCCCGTCCCAGGCCGGATCCGAGGCGCCGGCCATTCCAACCCAGGAACAGCTCGCCAACGACAACAATCTGTTTCTGGCGATGGCCAGGAAGGCGCTCAAATGGGAGGAGCCGGACGAACCCGTCAGGATCGTCGGTCCCGTCTATTTCGTCGGCACCAAGGGGCTCGGCTGCTTCCTGTTTGCGACCTCCGAGGGGCTGGTCCTGATGAATACCGGCATGCCGTCCTCGGGGCCGATGATTGCCGATTCCATCCGCAAGCTCGGCTTCAGGCCGGAGGACATCAAGCTGATGATCAACGGCCACGCGCATGTCGATCATGCCGGCGCGTTTGCTTATTTCAAGGAGCAGTTCGGCGCGCCGCTGGCGGTGATGCGGGAGGACGTCGCGGCGATGGAGAGCGGCGACAAGAACGATTTCAAATATGCCGACGACTTCGTCTACCCGGCCGCCAAGGTCGACCGCATCCTGCGCGATGGCGACGTGATCAGGATGGGCGATGTGCGGTTGACGGCCTATCTCACCCCAGGCCATACGCGGGGCGCGACCACCTGGATCGCCGACATCGTCGTCGACGGCAAGCCTTACCTGGTGGCGTTTCCGGACGGTGCAGGGTTCAATCCCGGCTATCGCGTCGCCAGGAACCCGTCCTATCCCGGCATCACCGACGATTACCGCCGTACCCACCACCAGCTCGAAATGCTCAAGCCCGATATCTGGCTGGCGCAGCACAACGAATATTACGACCTTGCGGGAAAACGCAAACGCGCCGAGACCGAGGGCGTCAATGCCTGGATCGATCCGGAAGGCTACCGGCAGTTCATAGCGGGCAAGAAACGTGCCTTCGAGGACGAGGTGGATCTTGAAATGGGTGTCGAGAAGGTCGCCGCCGAAAAGGGTACGAAGTGAGGCAGCCCGGCGTACCAGCTCGAGGAGGGGCGGCCAGCTGGGAGGCGGCGGGTTGAAGGTGGACGTCTTCCCGGTCAGGCCATGGCTGGCGGAAGCCTCTCGAGCCAGGGATTTTCAACGCCGTAGGCGGCGCGAATGGCCGCGGCGAGCCATTCCGTCCGCTGTTCGCCGAGCAGCGGCAGCGCGGCGGAAAAGTCCTGCTCGTCCTTCGGCCGCGGCGATTTCGCCTTGTAGAAGAGCTGGATCTCCGGCGCGAGGAATGGAATCCCGGCTGCATCCCGCCAGCCCATGTCCGCAATCGGCCGCCTGACGGGAGCGGACCGCCGCGAATGCCATGTCCCGTCATCGGCATCGTCGAACATCAGCTGGAACCGCCAAGGATCGCTAAAATTCCTGCGACACCAGATATGGTCGACGGAGGCGGACAGCATCTCGTCCGCCGGCCAGGGCCGCAGCGTGCCGGGCGGATCGGCCGCCCAGCAATCCCAGTCCTTCAGAAGCATGCGCACCGCCATCCGGTCGCGGCGCAGCATCAGCACGTCGATATCGCCATGCGGCCTGAAGGTTCGGCCGACAAACGCCTCGATCGCGTAACCGCCGGCGATCCACCAGGGAAAGCCGGCATCGCCCAGCGCGTCCGCCATCTCCTCAGGCGAAGGCGGCTGCCAGGGCCTGTCCTGTTCGCGGGTCATGCTCGGGTCTCCGTTCGCCCTGTCCCCCATCGCCCTGTCTCCTATCGTCCTGTCTCCTAGCCGATCCCGCGCGTCGTCCAAACAGTTCGATCCGCATCGAAGCATCCGTCCGCCGCCTCGGCCTAGAACACCCGCATCGAAAAACGCGAAACCCAGGCCGATATCATGCCGAATACACCGAATATGACAAAAGAACTGACGCTGCTTCTGGCGCTCTCCACGCTCTGGGGGGCTTCCTACACGTTCATCAAGATCGGTGTCGAAACCATCCCGCCGGTGACGCTGATCGCGCTCCGGACCCTCATCGCCGGATTGGTGCTGCTGGGCGTCCTCCGTTGGCGAGGGCTAAAACTGCCGCGCGGCGGGGCCGTCTGGGCCCGCTTCCTGTTCCAGGCTTGCTTGAACAGCGCCATTCCCTTCACGCTGATCGCCTGGGCCGAACAATCGACCGATGCCGGGCTTGCTGCGATCCTCAATTCCACCACGCCGATCTTCGCCTTCCTGATGACGGCGCTGATCACCCGCCACGAACCGGTGACGGCGCGGAAACTGTTCGGCGTCGGAGCCGGGCTCGTCGGCATCTGCATGGTGATCGGCGTGGAAGCCCTGTCGGGCCTCGGCAAGGGGCTGGTGCCGCAGCTGGCGATCGTGCTGGCGACGGTGTGTTATGCCGGTGCCGCGATCTTCGGCAAGAATTTCAGGGGTCTCGACCCGATCATGCCCGCCGCGGGTTCGCTCGTCTGCGGCGCGGCGCTGCTGATCCCCGCAAGCCTGATCGTCGACCGGCCTTGGACGCTCGCGCCCTCGCTGGGTTCGGTCCTTGCGCTGGTCGCGCTCTCGGTCTTTTCCACGGCACTCGCCTTCGTCATCTATTTCCGGCTGATGCAGACGCTCGGCTCGGTCGGGGCGACGTCGCAGGCCTATCTGCGGGTGCCGGTCGGGGTGGCGATCGGCGTTGTTTTCCTCGGCGAAAGCCTGCATCCGAGCGCCTGGATCGGCCTCGTCTGCGTCATCGCGGGGGTTGCCGCCATGACCCTACCGGCGCGGCGGAAACTTGCGGCCGCATAATCCCGCCGGGCGTCAGTCTTCCGCCGGCTCTGCGGCCTCCTGTCGGGAAAGATGGGCCTCGACGGCGAGGTTCAGGTCCCGCAGCAGGTCCGCGAGTTGTGCCTTCTTTTCGGGATCGAACCCGGCGATCGCCCCCGCTTCCTTCGCCATGTCCAGCCGGAACGCCGCCTCCGCCCGCCCCATGCCTTCGTCGGTCAGCTGCACCGCCAGGCTGCGGCCGTCATGGTCGGAAGGGACGCGCTTGATCAGGCCGGCCTTTTCCAGCCGGCCCAGCCGATGGGTGAGGCTGCCGGAGGCGATCATCAGTGACCGGTAGAGCTCCGTCGGCGTCAGCCGGTGGGGCGGCCCGGAGCGCAGCAGCGTGCCGATCACGTCGAATTCTCCGCGGTCCAGATTGAACGATGCGAATGTCGCCTCGATCGACGGCGTCACCAGCCGCGACAGCCGGTAGATGCGGCCGAGGACAGCCATCGGCCCCGTATCGAGATCCGGCAATTGTTTCGCCCACTGGGCCCGGGCCCGGTCGATGTGATCCTGCGATTGCCGCTCTTCTGCCATTCCGATTCTCCGCCTTGCAGAAACTATCTTGACATGAAGATAAATCAGGCGCAAATATCTTCACATGAAGATAAATTGGTGAGGAAACGACCATGCCTTCGATCGCTGCCAGGAAGTCCCTTGAAATTCCGCTGATCGTGCAGATGCTTGCCTGTTCCTTCCTCTGGGGAGGGGCCTTCATTCTCCTCAAAGTCGCCGGCACGGCACTGTCGCCGCTCGCTTTGACGGCGGTCAGAGGCCTGCTGGGCGGCAGCCTGATCGCCGTCTGGATGATCGTAAGCGGCCACAACATTCTCCCGCGCGGCCGGGAGATCCGCGACTGGATCGTGCTCGGCTTCCTGCAGGGCGTCGTCCCGAACAGCCTGACCGCCTATGCACTGACCGAGATTTCGGCCGGCCTGACGTCGATGATCCAGGCCTCGACGCCGCTCATCGTCGCCATCCTGGCGCAGGCGCTGTTTGCGAGCGAAAAGCTGACGCCGAAGGTGGCGCTCGGCTTGGCGACCGGTTTCGCCGGCATGGTCCTTCTGATCGGCCCGGCGGCATTCGGTGCCGACAACGTCAGCCTGCGCGGCGTCGGCGCCGTGGCCATCGTCGCCGTCAGTTATGCGCTCGGCAATCTTTATGTGCGCGGCATAAAGGGCGCGCAGCCGATCCGCCTGGCGCTCGGCCAGCAGCTGTTTTCCGGCCTGCCGACCTTCGCGCTGGTGGCCTGGATCGGCGGGTTTTCGGCCTTCTCCCCGGTGCTCGACAAGTTACCGGTCCTTCTCGTGCTCGGTGTGTTCGGCACCGCCCTGCCGATCGTCCTCTACATGAGCATCCTCAAGAAGGCCGGTCCGACGGTCGGTTCGATGAACGGTTATTTCCTGCCGCCCTGGACGATCGTCCTCGGCTTCCTGCTGCTGGGCGAGCCGGTCAGCCTGCGGGAAATCGTTGCGACCGCGATCGTGCTGGCCGGCGTGGCGATCGTCTCCCTGAAGACCGAAACCCTGTTCAAGGCCTTTGGCAGGCTGCGTACCCTTCGCCAGCGGAGCGGGGCGGGAACCGCCTGCACCGGCACTCCGTGAGCGCCTCGTAAAGACGTTTTTCTGAAGATCCCGCGTAAAGGTCCGGCAGCGCCCGGGCCTTTACGGTTTCCGCACCACGGCCGCCACCAGTTCTTCCAGGCTTTTGCGCACATGCGCCTCGACCGGCCCTGTGGGATTGAACGCCCACCACAGAAGGCAGCCCTGCCACTGCGAGGCCATCAGCATACCGATATTCTCCGGCGCGCCGGGCGTCGCCGCAAAGCAGGCGGTGATCGCGGCCGACAGAACCTCGCCCCAGGCCGAACCTCGGGCGCGCAGGCGCGGATCGCGAAAATCCTCGCGCAGCATCAGCAGACCCTCGGCATAGGCCTCTATGCCGCCATAATCCCCGGACAGCGAAACGAGGATGTCCACGGCGCCTTCAGGCGTCTTCGGCGCCGCCCCGATTGCCGTTCCGGTCCTGGCATCCAGGTCGTCCCACGCAAACAGCAGCGCGGCGCGGGCGAGCTCTTCCTTGTTCCTGAAACGCTGGACCAGCGTCGAGCCGGAAAGGCCGCACGCCGCCGCCAGCGAAGCGAAGGTCAGCGCTTCGGGACCTTTCTCGTGCATCATCTTCAGCGCCGCCGTCAGCACCTCGCTGTCCGGCATGGTTTTCGGTCGCGCCATCTTGTCTCTCGAATTATAAACGAATAAGCGTTTATATATTGCCTCGATTCGAGAGTTAGTTCTAACCATACCGAACCGGAAGGGAAGGAGCCGTCATGTCACACGTGTGCAAAAAGCCGCTGGAAGGAAAAATCGCCCTGGTGGCGGGGGCCACGCGCGGTGCCGGACGGGGTATCGCGGTGGAGCTCGGGGCCGCCGGCGCCACGGTTTACGTCACCGGACGGACGACGCGGCAGAAACAGTCGGAATACCGGAGGCCGGAGACGATCGAGGACACCGCCGACCTGGTGACGGAGGCCGGCGGCACCGGCATCGCGGTACCGCTCGATCACCTCGTGCCGGAGGATGTCGCGGCGCTTATCGAGCGCATCCGCGGCGAGCAGGGCCGGCTCGATATTCTGGTCAACGATATCTGGGGTGGCGAACATCTGTTCGAATGGGACAAGCCGGTCTGGGAGCATAATCTGGAAAACGGGTTGCGCATGCTGCGGCTGGCGCTCGACACCCATCTCATCACCGCCCATTACGCGCTGAAGCTGATGATCGAAAAGCCGGGCGGCCTGCTGGTCGAAGTCACCGACGGCACCGCTGAATACAATGCCGAACATTATCGGCTCTCGCCCTTCTACGACCTGTGCAAGACGGCGGTCACCCGGCTCGCCTGGGCGCATGGCAAGGACCTGGAGAAGCTGGGCGGCACCGCCGTCTCGATCACCCCCGGCTGGCTGCGCTCCGAGATGATGCTGGACATCTACAAGGTGAGCGAGGAGAACTGGCGGGACGCCCTCGTTGCCCAGCCGCATTTCTGCATTTCGGAAAGCCCGCGCTTTATCGGCCGGGCGGTGGCCGCGCTTGCCGCGGATCCGGACCGCGCACGCTGGAACGGCCGGTCGCTGTCGAGCGCCGGCCTTGCCAAGGTCTATGAATTCGACGATGTCGACGGGTCGCGGCCGGATTGCTGGCGCTACCTGAAAGAGGTGCAGGAGCAAGGCAAACCGGCCGACGCCACCGGTTATCGCTGATCAGCCGCCCATCGCCGCCCGCCCGATCACAAGCCGTTCGGCCTCGTCGCGCAGGTCGAGCGTGATTTGGGTGCCGTCGCGCATGCCGCGTTTCAGCGCGTCCTTCCGCTCCGGCGCGACCCGGATCTCGCCCGCTTCGAAAAGCACCTGCAGCCGGCTGCGCGACAGCGGCAGTTCCGCCGAAAGCAGCCGGTCGAGCCGCTGACCGGCGGGGTGGGGGAGGGCGAGCGTGATCGCGATCCGCCGCCAGTCCGTATCGCAGCGCAGGACCTTTTTGCGGATGTCGATATCGTCGCTTTCCTCGATGCGGCTCGCCCGGGCTTTGAGCGCCTGCAGGTCGAATTCGATCCGGGAAACGAAATCCGGCGCGCTCGCCTGCATCGCTTCGAGCAAAGCCGGGTCGATCGCCCGGATGGCCTGCCGCTCGAAGACCGGCCGGTTCCAGGTGCCGTCGCAGTCGATGCATTTGTAGATGAGCCAGGCATCGAGCCTTTTGCCATTGGCATTGAGGCGGATGCGGCCGCTGGAGCGGAACGGTTTCGATATTCCGCAGCCGCTGCAGGCTAGGATCGGCCGGGGTGGAGTTTTAAGTGTTGCTGTCCATTCGAGATGGAGGATGTCGCACATGCCGTTTTGATCTTCCGGTCAGGAAGTTCATGCGGGAAACGGCACTCAAGAAGCCCTCTTGGGGCGGGCGCGGTGTGGCGAAGGTCCGGACTGTGGGGGATAAGCGTCGGAGGTCGTCGGACGGTTCAGGGCAGCTTCAGGCCGCACTGGCACGATCAATGCCAAACCGGTCTCAAGCCGCCACCCCGATGAACAGTGTTTCCCACGCGGGCAAGCGTCATCGCTCATCCACATGGGAGGGTGAACCTGTCGAGACCGGGGATTACTTAGGCAAACTGAACCTCAAAGGCCGACGCTCTTCGACGGCAAGCCATAAACGTGCCAAAGTGGAAGTCAAGATTTTTAGGCGCGGCCTCCCGTCCTGACCTATATTCCGTCCAGGCCTATATAAAGACGGGACCAGTCGAACAGCGAGGATGAAACCATGGATATCAAGCGCAGCGGCTCGCAGCCTTCGCGGGCTCCGCCACAATATTTCACCGGCACCGTCCGGTTGGATCCGATCGTCGAGGCGCCGGAGCCGGCCCGGGTCCGCGCCCTTTCCGTCACCTTCGAACCCGGCGCCCGCACCGACTGGCACACCCATCCGCTCGGCCAGACGCTGATCGTCACGGCCGGCTCCGGCCTGGCCCAGGTCTGGGGCGAGCCGGTCCGGGCGATCCGCCCCGGCGACGTGATCTGGTTCCCGCCCGGCGAAAAACACTGGCACGGCGCGTCGGCGACCACCGCCATGACCCATATCGCCATCCAGGAAGCCCTGAACGGTACGACGGCGGAGTGGCTTGGGCCGGTGACGGACCAGCAATATTCGAGCGAAGTCGCGCAGGACTGAGGTCGAGCGGTTTAAATTTCCGGCATCGGGGACCTGGACCGCGCTTTGGTCATCGAATGGCAATCCTTGTGACGGAAGCTTGGGATCGTTCAGCCGCAAGGAGCCGCCATGCCCAGCCAGACCCGCATTTCCAACCAGTACCTGACCGTCGAGATTTCCTCGCTCGGCTCCGAGATGCAGGCGCTGACGGCGGCGGACGGCCGCTCGTATCTCTGGAACGGCGATGCCGCCTTCTGGAACGGCCGCTCGCCGGTTCTCTTCCCGATGGTCGGCAAGGCGCCCGACAACCGCATCAGCGTCGAAGGCAAACCCTATGAGATGGGTCAGCACGGTTTCGCCCGCCGCAGCGAATTCACGCTCGCCTCGTCGAGCGGGACCGCGTGCCGTTACGAGCTTGCCACCTCGGATGCGACGCGCGCCGTCTATCCGTTCGAATTCCTGCTGGCCGTGGAGCACTCGCTCGATGGCCGGACACTGACGGTCGCGGCGGAAGTCGAAAACCGCGACGAAAAACCGATGCCCTTCGGCCTCGGTTTCCACCCGGCCTTCCTCTGGCCGATCCCGGGCGCGGCTGCCACCGCAGCCCACACCATCACCCTCGACAACGGCGCCGAACCGGCTTTGACGCGGCTCGAAGGCGGGTTGGTGAAACCGGAGAAATTGCCATCCCCGTTCAAGGCGGGCAGCCTGACGCTCGATCATTCCATGTTCGAGGCCGATGCGATGATCTTCCCGGAAGGTGCGGGCGAGGGTTTGACCTATGCGGCCGAGGGCGGCCCCGCCCTGAAATTCTCCTTCGAGAACCTGCCCAACCTGGCGCTCTGGCAAAAGCCCGGCGCGCCCTTCATCTGCATCGAGCCCTGGCACGGTACCGCCGCCGAACGCGGCGGTTCGGACGATATCGCCAGGCGCCCCCATGGCGTCATGCTTCAGCCCGGCAAAACGGCCCGCTTCGCCTTCACGGTGGAACTGCCGGCGTAGTCAACCGAGGTGTTCCCATGTCGTCCCGCATAGCCACCTGTTCCTGCGGCCAGTTGTCGATCGAGGTCGAAGGGGAACCGCTCGGCGTCGGCGTCTGTCATTGTTTCGCCTGCCAGCGCCGCACCGGCAGCGTCTTTGCGGCACTTGCCGGTTTTGCTCCGGACTACAAGGTCTGTGGCAAGGCGAGCGAATATGTCCGCACCGGGGATCAGGGCGCGAAATTCAGGTTCCGCTTCTGTCCCGTCTGCGGCACCAATCTCTATCATACGGAAGAGGGCGCCGAGCGGCATTTCGTGGCCGTCGCGGTCGGCGCCTTCGCCGATCCGGGCTTCCCGGCCCCGCAGGATTCGGTCTATGATTGCCGCAGGCATTCGTGGGTGCAGCTGCCGCCCGGGATCATCGTCTACGAGAAGGACCCGCCGGGGGACCCGACCTGACCTTCAGGCGGTCCCTGCGAGTGCCGTTGGAGGGAGACCATGGCCGCTTCGCTTCGCATAAACCACCTGTCGATCATGGTCCGCGACTTGCGCCGCAGCGCCGATTTCTACCGGCAGGTCCTGCGCCTGCCGGAAATCGAGTGCAAGGTCGGCAAAC